>Ga0157310_10000070_pt1 | contig 12372 bp, 8 predicted proteins | sample NitcycUS213509R2_FD_108384 | JGI IMG/M metagenome (GOLD analysis project Ga0157310, IMG submission 108384) | Soil microbial communities from Arlington Agricultural Research Station in Wisconsin, USA - Nitrogen cycling UWRJ-S213-509R-2 | ecosystem: Environmental > Terrestrial > Soil >...
GATCCTCAATTTGTATTCGGCCGGTGATCTCTGGTTGAATCTCGTCACGACCGGCGGTGCCGGATTGTTTGCCGGGTTGTTAGCCAGACAGGTCGCTGAAATCACTCCGACCATTCTTGCCGTAGGGCTGCTGTTCCTATCGTTGGCCGGTGGGCTGGTGGCGGTCTTGAACATGAACTCTGCAACGATGGCTGATACCTGGTGGATGATCCAGTTCGTCGTGGTGCCGCAAGCCTTGTTTGATACCGCCGTTGGCGCCGGCCTGCTTTGGTTTCTCGAGCAGCGGTTCGCGGTGCCGCGCTTCGGGATGCTGGATCGATACTCGTAGGTCTGAATCGGGACCCCATGGCGACGTCTATTTTACAGGACTCTGACTTTGCCGAACTGCAGCGCCGATTGGTGGTGTTGCGGGTCGGATTGCTGCTCGTCGTGGCGCTGTTGGCCCTGCGGTTGTGGCACTTGCAGATCCGCGAGGGGCCGTACTATAGGGACCTTTCGGAAAACAACCGCACTCGCTCAGTGATCTTGGAGCCGGCGCGCGGGCTCATCTTCGACCGCAACGGCGTCTTGCTGGCCAATAACGTGCCGAGCTTCAGCTTGTATGTCTCCCTCGAAGACGTCAAAGACCGCGAGGTACTCATCGAAGAGCTCAGCACATTGATCGGGATTGATCCGGAGCTCGTCCGTAAAAAATTGGCGGTGCGGGGAGCAAAGCAGCTGCCACGCAAAATCAAAGACCGGTTGACCCTGAAGGAAGCGACCCTGATCGAATCGCATCGTCTCGATCTGCCCGGCGTGATGATTCAAGTCGAATCACGTCGCAATTATCTCGGCGGAATGGCCGCGTCGCACGTCTTGGGGTATGTGGGCGAAGTTTCGGCGGAGCAGTTGGAAAAGCCGGAGTTTGCAGAACTGCACCAGGGCAGCATCGTGGGGCAATACGGCGTCGAAAAATTTTTCGACCAGAACGTCCGGGGATTGGCGGGCCAGAAAAGCATTGAAGTCGATGCCTTGGGCCATGAGAAGCGGACCGTCCTGGTCGATCAACCCCATGCAGGAGACGATCTGTATCTGACGATCGATGTGCGGCTACAGAAAGTGGCGGAAGATCTACTCGGTCAGGAGTCGGGTGCCATCGTTGCGCTGGACCCCACCAATGGCGACATCTTGGCGATGGCCAGCCGTCCTGGATTCGATCCCAATGTCCTGTCGCGGGAATTGACACCAAAGCAATGGGTCGAGATTGTGCAAGATGAAGGGCGGCCGTTGAACAACAGGGCCTCGCAGGGCCAGTACCCTCCTGGTTCCACGTTCAAAGTCATGATGGCTGCCGCTGCCATTGAATCCAAGACGATGACGCCTTCTTCAACCGTGTTCTGCAACGGCGGGTACCAGTTCGGCCGGCGCGTGTATCATGACTGGAAAGCCAGCGGGCACGGCTCGGTCGATCTGCGCAAGGCGCTGGTTCATTCGTGCGATGTCTATTTCTACACCGTCGGACAACGTATGGGCATCGATACCATGGCCTCCTTTGCCCATCAATTCGGTCTCGGCGAAGAAACTGGCGTCGAATTGCCGTCCGAGCGGATCGGCATTGTGCCTTCGACGGAATGGAAGCAGAAGGCGAAGCATGAACCGTGGTTGCCTGGCGAGACGATTTCCGCCGCGATCGGTCAGGGGTACGTCACGGTCACGCCTCTGCAGATGGCCAGCCTGATTGGGACGGTAGCCAATGACGGGGTCACATATCGGCCGCGCTTGGTGCAGGCGATCATGGATCGGACGACGGGACAGCTCCAGCAGTTGCCGGCGGTGGCCAAGGCCAAATTGAACGTGAAGTCAGACACGCTGAAATTGATTCGAGAAGCGTTGGCTGCCGTCGTGACGGAAGGCACCGGCGGAAGAGCCAAGTCCTCTCTCGTGACGATCGGGGGAAAGACGGGTACGGCGCAGACCGCCGCACTCCGAACGGGGCCAGAAAAGGACATTCCCAAGAAATTCAGAGACCATGCGTGGTTTGTGGCCTTCGCGCCTGTCGAGAACCCCAAGATTGCGGTAGCCGTCCTGGCCGAACATATGGGCCATGGCGGCTCCGCGGCCGCGCCTCTTGCCAAAGAGCTCATCGAGACTTATATCAAAGTGACGGCCGCCAAACCCTTGGCTTCCCCGGGTCCCGCGACGCCAGCACAAGTGGCCAAGGCAGGGACGCCATGATCGACCGGATGATGGACCGCCGGGGGTTCGACAACTTCGACCTGCGATTTCTCGGCCTCATCTTTGCCATTCTGTCGATCGGTGTGCTCTCAATTTACAGCGTCACCCATGATCAGGGCGGACCAGGGCTGCCTTTTTTTGCGAAGCAGATGTTGTGGATTTTGCTCGGAGCGGCGGCCTTCCTTATCATGCTGGTCTGGGACTACCATCGCATCGCGCGATTAGCGTATCCTGCCTATGCAATCATTCTGATCCTATTGGCGGTCGTGCTCTTTGAGGGCAAGACGAGCCGTGGAGCCCAGCGCTGGATTCCTATCGGCCCTTTCGCCTTCCAGCCGTCCGAGTTCGCGAAGCTGGTGTTGATTCTCGTGATGGCCCATTATTATTCCAAAGCGCCAAGGGTCGGCTGGCTGCAGCGTGTGGTGATTCCCGGCGCGTTGATGCTGCCTGGGCTGTTATTGATCCTCAAACAGCCGGATCTCGGCAGCGGTCTGAGCTTCATGGCCGTGTATGCCGCGATGTTGCTGATGGTGGGCATGCGTTCGCAGGCGTTGGGCGTGATCCTGCTGTTTTCCCTGATGCTGTTCCCCTTCGCGTGGGAGGTCATGTGGGGGTCATTGCACGACTACCAGCGCCAGCGCATCATGGCTTTCGTCGACCCGAACTATGACCCCGGCGGAAAGGGCTATCACGCGCTGCAGTCCCGGATCGCCATCGGCGCCGGAGAATTGACCGGTAAAGGGCTGTACGGCGGTACGCAGAGCCAATTAAAATTTCTCCCCGAAGGACATACCGATTTCGTGTTTTCGGTGTTTGCGGAAGAATGGGGATTTCTCGGGGTGCTCGTCTTGCTCCTCTTGTTCGTCGCGCTGATCTGGTTGTCTCTGGAAATTGCGACGCGCGCAAAAGATGAGTTGGGCGCTCTCTTATCCGTCGGCATCATTGCGATGCTGTGTTTTTGCGTCGTCGTGAACATCGGCATGACCGCCGGCATGTTCCCGATCGTCGGCATCCCGCTGCCTCTGATGAGTTACGGCGGCAGTGCGACCATCATGACGATGGCCTCCCTTGGACTGTTGCTGAACGTGAAACGGCGGCGATTGAGTTTATTTTATTGAACGAGCGGCGGCCCATTGAGGTGCCGTCCTAGATTGTGGATTGTGCGGATCCTCGAATCGACGAGGACTTGAGTGACATCGGAACCTGGGAGCGCCCGCGTTCCACCCTCACGTCGGTTCGAACGGTTCCGTTGAACGGAAGGAGTGAGTATGGGTGTGGAAATTGCGATAACCGTCGCACGGGAAGAAACTCGTGTGGCGGTGTTGGATAACGGTGTGGTCACGGATCTTTTTGGCGACCGCGCCAAGCACAAAGATTTTGTCGGGAACATATATAAGGGCAAGGTGGCCAAGGTGTTGCCAGGCATGCAGGCGGCTTTCGTGGACATCGGCCTGGAAAAGGCGGCGTTCATGCATGTCTCGGACTTGTCCCTGGATGCGGAACCCAATGATACGTTATTGGATTCTGATGACGACGATAAGGATGCGGACGAAATGCGACCCAGACGGGAAAGCAGCAAACCGATCGAGCAGTTGCTCACCGAAGGGCAGGAATTAATGGTGCAAATCTCGAAGGGGCCGATCGGAACGAAGGGCCCTCGAGTCACGACATACGTGTCCTTGCCAGGACGGTATTTGGTCTTCATGCCGAACGTCGAGCACATTGGCGTCTCGCGCCGCATCGCTCGTGACGAAGAGCGGGCCCGGCTCAAAGACATCATGAAGCGGGTTCGCCATCCCGGTTGTGGGTACATCGTGCGGACGGTCAGTGAAGGGGTCAAAGAGGATGAGTTGCGGTCCGACGTCGACTTCCTCCATGTCCTCTGGCAAGACATCAAGACCAAGCGTGATCAGCAGCCAGCGCCCGCCTTGTTGCATACCGATCTGAGTCTGAGCTTCCGAGTCGTCCGCGACCTCTTCGGAAAAAAGGTCGAGCGGCTGTGGATCGATTCCCGGCAGGAATACGATGCGGTGCGCGACTTCGTTCAGCGCTTCTCGCCGGAGCAGACCTCACGGATTCACTTTTACGACAAGGATGAAAGCCTGTTCGATTACCTCGGCGTGGAACAGGAAATGGCGCGGGCGTTGAGCCGGAAAGTCTGGCTCAAGTCAGGCGGCTATCTGGTGATCGATCATACGGAAGCGATGACCGTGATCGATGTCAACACGGGTCGCTTCGTGGGCAAACGGGATCAGGAGGAAACGATTCTTCGCAACAATCTGGAAGCGGCCAAGGAAGTGGCCTACCAGGTGAAACTGCGGGGCATCGGGGGCATCATTATCGTCGACTTCATCGATATGGAACGGGAGAAAAACCGGGATAAGGTCTATCATGCCCTGACGGATGCCATGGCGTCCGACAAGGCCAGGACGAGGATTTCACGGATTTCCGACCTCGGGTTGATTGAAATTTCCCGCGAGCGCGTGCGCGAGGATCTGTTGCGCTCGCTGTCCGAACCCTGCCGATATTGCGAAGGCCGAGGGTATACCAAGTCGCCGACGACGGTGGCGTATGAGATCTTCCGCGAGATCAGAAAAATCGGAAGAGCAAACGAACAGCAGCGGATCGTCGTTGGCGCCCATCCTTCCGTCGCTGGACTGCTTCAGGATGAGGAACGGCAGGGCGTTGAAGCCCTCGAGCGCGAATGCGCCGCCAAACTCCTTGTCATGCCGGATGAACAACTGCACCTGGAACAATACGATCTCGTCGTGATGTAGCAGGGCCTCGTTCCGGCAGGACTCTGAAGCGGTGCGATCCTCCGCCCATGTGTCCTTTTGAGGGATCATGAATCGTGTTGCCGATCGCTCCTCCTCGTTCGCGTCGCTCGAAGCCTGGATGAAGCTTCGTGCCATTGAAGGAGTGGGCGATCACATCGTGCTGACGCTCGTGCGAGAATGGCAAAGCCCCGATGCAGTGCTTCGCGCGACGGCCGGTGATCTGATCGAGCGGGGCTGCAGTGCCAGACTTGCTGAGGCCATCGCCCGCGGCCCCGATCGCAACGCCTGCCGGCGTATTGCCCGCGAACTTCATGACATTGAGCGGACCCGCATCGAGGTGCGGAGCATGTTGGATGCGAATTATCCTCCGCGGCTTCTGCTGATTCCCGATCCGCCTCCGCTCCTCTACGTTGCGGGCTCACTGCATGCGTCGGACGAGCTCGCGATAGCGGTGGTCGGCGCAAGGCGGGGAACAGCGGCCGGGCGTCTCGTGACGGAACAATTGGCGAGCGACTTGGCAGGCTCTGGATTCACGATCGTCAGCGGGCTGGCACGGGGCGTCGATGCAGCCGCGCATCGAGGCGCGCTTGCGGCCGGCGGTCGAACCGTCGCTGTGCTCGGCTGCGGTCTTGGGCAAACGTATCCGCCAGAGCATCAGCGTCTTCGTGACGAGATCGAGGAGCACGGTGCCGTGGTTTCGGAACTATCCTTCGATGCCCCTCCACACAGCGGGCATTTTCCGCGCAGAAACCGGATCATCAGCGGTCTGTCGTTCGGCGTGATCGTGACCGAAGCTGCGATCGACAGCGGCTCATTGATTACGGCGCGGTTGGCCGCCGACCAGGGGAGAGAGGTCTTTGCGGTGCCCGGATTCGTGAACGAAGAAACGAGCCGCGGTACGCACGCCTTGATCAAAGAGGGAGCCACCTTGGTGGAGCAGGCGCAAGATGTGATAGAGGTCATCGCACCACAGCTCGAACCGGCGATCCGATCGCGCCTGTCGGCCGCACGCAGGCCGCACGTTCCCGTCGAGAATTTTGGAAATCATGAACGGCTGGTGTATGATGCGCTCTCGTACGAACCGCTTACCGTGGACCATCTTCTCGAACGGACACGGTTGCCGGTGCCCTCGGTGATGGCGTCGTTGTTGTCGCTTGAGCTTCAGCGACGTGTGCGACAACTGCCCGGGCAACGGTATCTGAGAATGTAAACCTTCCATTTTCAGGCCGCTGGTTGCACTCATCTGCTATATTTGGTACGGATGTTACAGTAAGTTGTTCGCGAGATTGGAGTCGACATGGCGAAATCGCTGATTATCGTTGAGTCTCCCACTAAAGCCAAAACGATCACCAAATACCTTGGCCGAGGGTATACCGTGATGGCTTCGGTCGGACACATCAAGGATCTGCCGACCAGCAAGCTGGGTGTGGATCTCGATCACAACTTCAAGCCGCAGTACGTGACGATCAAAGGCAAATCCAAGGTTCTGGCCGATATCAAAAAGAAAGCGGAAGCCGCCGACAAAATTTTCCTTGCTCCGGACCCCGACCGTGAAGGGGAGGCAATTGCCTGGCATCTTGCCGAAGAGCTGCGGGGAAAGTCGAAGAAGAAAAGCGACGGGAGGGTGTTTCGTGTGCTCTTCAATGAAATCACCGAGCGGGCGATCAAGCAGGCGTTACAATCTCCTGGCCAGATCGACATGAAGCTCGTGAACGCGCAACAGGCCCGGCGCGTCCTCGACCGCATCGTCGGCTATCAGGGCAGTCAGTTGTTATGGAACAAGGTGCGCCGCGGGCTCTCGATGGGACGGGTGCAGTCGGTGGCCGTTCGGCTCATGTGCGAGCGAGAGGCTGAGCGGGAAGCGTTTCGTGCGGAAGAGTATTGGTCGATTACGGCCTTACTTGCCGGGACCAATCCTCCTCCGTTTGAAGCCAAGCTTCATAGTATTAATGGTGAAGAGGCTTCAATCGGAAACGCCGAACAGGCCCAAAACGTTGTCAACGCGATCCAGGGGAAAGCCTTCGCCGTCACGTCGATCGAACGGAAGGAAAAGAAGCGGAACCCCGTGGCTCCGTTCATCACGAGCCGGCTGCAGCAAGAGGCGGCGCGTAAACTTCATTTCACGCCGAAGAAGACCATGACGCTCGCGCAACAGCTGTACGAAGGTGTAGAAATCGGCTCTGAGGGCTCCACCGGACTCATCACGTATATGCGGACTGATTCGCCGCGGATCTCGCAAGAAGCGATGGCCGAAGCCAGACAGGTCGTCCAAGAGCGGTTCGGCGCGGAGTATCTTCCGGACACCCCGAACGTCTATAAGACCTCAAAGGCCGCCCAGGAAGCGCATGAGGCCATCAGGCCCACGTCTGCGGGGCGGGATCCTGAATCGATCCGTGCCTATCTCGAGCAGGATCAGTACAACCTGTACAAATTGATTTGGAACCGGTTCATTGCCTCGCAAATGGTGCCGGCCATTTTGGACGTTACCCGCGTCGAATCTTCGCCGATGGACACGACTGCCAGGTATCTGTTCCGTTCCAGTGGCACTATCGTGAAGTTTCCCGGTCATACGATTGTGTACATGGAAGGCGTCGACAAGGAGCTCTTCGCTCAGAAACAAAAGCAGGAAGAGGAAGCCGAGGACAGTGCTGAGCGGCAGCTGCCTGAATTAACAGAAGGCGAGCGGCTGCGCCTTATTGAACAGGCCGAGCAGACCATCCCGGGCGTCACCTCCAAGCAACACTTCACACAACCGCCTCCACGCTACAATGAAGCCTTGTTGATCAAGGAGCTCGAGGAGAAGGGCATTGGACGGCCGTCGACTTATGCGGCCATTATTTCGACTATTCAAGAACGCAAGTACGTCGAAAAGGTGGAAGGACGGTTTTTCCCGACTGAAACGGGAAGGACCGTCAACGATTTTCTGCTCAAGGGATTTCCGGATGTCGTCAATGTCGATTTTACCTCACAGCTTGAAGCGGAGCTTGATGAGGTTGAAGAAGGCAACAAGCCCTGGGTGGATGCTGTGCGCGACTTTTATAACCCCTTCGCCGCCGACCTCGAAAAAGCGAAATCCATCCCGGGGCCGAAGGACACGGTCGAGCCTCCCACCGACATTCCCTGCGAGAAATGCGGCCGGATGATGGAAATCAAATGGGGACGCAACGGCAAGTTTTTAGCCTGTCCTGGCTATAAGGACGATCCGCCCTGTAAAAATACCCAAAACTTCGAGAAGCTGCCAGACGGCACGATCAAAATCATTCCGAAGCAGGAGCTCACCACCGATCAGGTCTGCGAAAAATGCGGGAGCCCGATGGTGGTGAAGACCGGCCGTTTCGGGAAGTTCATCGCCTGCTCGGCCTATCCGGAATGCAAGACAACGAAACCTCTGGCGCTCGGTGTGAAATGCCCCCAGCCTGGTTGCGGCGGGGATCTTGTCCAGAAGCGGACGCGCAAGGGCCGTTCGTTCTTTGCCTGCAGCAAATATCCGGCCTGCGAATTTGCCTTGTGGGACCGTCCCATTCCCAAGGCTTGTCCGACCTGCAGCGCCCCCTTCCTCATCGAAAAAGTCAGCAAGCAGGCCGGCCGTAGCGTGCAATGCAGAAATGAGGAGTGTGGTTACCGCGAAGCGGGATAAATTTTCCCCACGACCCTACCATCCGTTCTTCTGATCATTGGCAATTCTGCCAATCCTGCGTCTTTGCTCGCTTCGCACCGATGCTTCGATCGAAATTGAGAACTCATGTCGTCGAAACTGAGAGATGAAATCAAAACCGCTCCATCAAGTGAGTTGACGTGCAAAACCAACCATGCTGATAATAACTAAAGATAAGCAAACGACGTCTTACTTTCTCGCGAAGGGGGGACCATTATGAAGGCAAAGGAAGGCGTGGTGAACCTTCTGAACAAAATTCTCACGGCCGACTTGACGGCCATCAATCAGTATTTTGTCCATGGGAAAATGTGCGAGAACTGGGGGTATGAGCGTCTGTATCACAAGGTCCGCGAACGCAGCATCGATGAGATGAAAGATGCAGACGAACTGATCGGCCACATTCTCTATCTGGAGGGTGTACCGAACGTTCAACGGATGAATACCGTTCACGTCGGGGAGACCGTCCCGGAACAGCTCAAGCTCGATTTGAAGGCTGAACAGGAGATGCTCGCCTTGTTGAATGACGGCGTCGTCCATTGCACCAAGGTGATGGATTTCACCACCCGACACATGCTCGAGGATATGGCAAAGGACGTCGACGATCACATTGATTGGATCGAAACGCAGATGGAAACAATCAAGCAGATCGGCTTGGAAAACTATCTCGCCGAGCAGATCAAGAAAGAATCATAAAAAAGGAAGGCGGGAGGCCCCAGGAGGATGCAAGGCCTCCCGCCACTGAGCGGGGCAAGTCATCTCCCGCTCGAATGCTGATCGCAAGCCATTCCTATTGATAGTCCTCGTTCAATGCTCTCAGAAACGCCACCAGTGCTGTGGCGTCTCCTGCCGTTAACGCGATGCCTTGCAGCTCTGGAGCTCCATTTCTCAGTGTTCCCGCCCGTGCAAGCGTCGAAGTATCGCGGTAGAAGGTGATGATGTCGTTCAGGGTGTTGAACTGGCCGTTATGCATATAGGGTGCGGAATGACTCAAGTCGCGAAGTCCAGGCGTTTTGAAGCGAGCGATGGCGCGCTCCAAAAGCGTAGCTCTTGGCACCGGACAAGGGTCTTGGTCGTCGCAGAGTATGGTGAGGATCTTTGCCTGTGCGGCCGGCATGTCGGGGTTTTCAAAGACGTTCCATACTCCTAAATCCGTCAACGTCGTACCGCTCGATGGAATCGAGCGGAAGCGTTCGCTCGCGGTGGGATGCTGTTCGGTGGCGGGGAGGTCGTTGGCGGTTCTGGTAGCAAGGGTAGGAATCGGCAGAGCGAAAAAATCACCTGTAGCATGAAAGCTGTCATATTCCCGTTGTGTGGTTCCGGTATTGTGCAGCTTGAAATCGGTAAAATTGGGCGCGGCATGACAGGCGATGCAATTGCCGATTTTCCCAGTGGTCAGTTCTGCCGGTGAAGCAATTGGAGCGGCCGGTTCCGCCAGATACATCTTCAAGCCGTCGAGTTCGGTCGGACCGAATTCAAATGGTTGAGAATGAAACTGGAATTGGCCATCGGATCGGTTGGGATTGGACGTCACGAATTGAGGAGTGAAACCAGGTGCATTCACGAGCGTTCGTAGGCGCCGGCTGTAGTCGATCGGAGACTCGTTGGGATCCGGTCGTTGAGGAAGCCCGTTTTTCTCAAGAAACACGTCGAAGGGGGAGCGAATCGGGGCACCGCTGTCCTCGGTCTGCGAAAACAGCAGGCCATTCACGTATGCGGCGACGACTTTCACCACGGCATCGAAGATTTCTTGATCCGTTGCCGATCCGATAAACGCGCGGAATTCGGGTGGTAGACGAGACTCGTCTGGGATCGCCGAATTGCTACCGGTAAACAGGATACGGTAGGAGAGCCCGCCGAACTGATCGGAGGGATCAAACGAGCCGTCATCGCCGCGGACGACTTGTGCGATGTGTGCGATGGCTTGTGCCCGCTCGCCAGGGAGCCAGCCGAAATTGCGTCCGGTAAAGGTTCCTGCGACGAGATCTTCAATGGAGTTGAATTCTGCGTCGAAGTGCAGCAGCATGCCGCCTGGGCGGTCGAGCGTTGCGTTGACCAAGGGTGGAGAATTGCGGGGCGCATGGGTCTTGCCGTCGGCTCGTGCAGGGATCGGACTTCGTTGTGCAAAGTCAGTATAGGTCCGCATGCCGCCTCCGGGAGCCGTGAGGAGGTCGTCGACAAAGTGACAGGATCGGCAATTCATTGACATCCCTTTGAAGGGCGCTTCCGCCGTGATCGGTGCTCCCAAGGTTTCCACCGAATCTACGACAGGGTCGCCGGCATTTGGATCGTTGACGTCACCGCCCGCGTCCAAGAAGGCCTTGAACGCTTGTGCAAAGCGGGTTTCCATAAACAAGCGCTCGCCGACGGCCTGTTCCGCTCCAGGGGTTCCTGTCGCCTGTGCCGTGGCAGGAGCGCCAGAATTTCCGCTGCCTGAGCAACCTGTCGCAACCATGGTGGTAATAAGTAGGAGTCTTAAAGTAGGCAGAAAAGTTTCTGGCGCCGTTGGGAACATGAGGACTCCTCCTGATCAGTTAAACGAGAAAAGATTCGGTCGTTGCAGGCAGTGCCCACACATCTCGACAAGGTGAGGATCGAATTGTGTACCCGATGCGACGGTGAGGATGCGGTAGGCCACCCGGTCTCGCGTTGCCTGGTCGGTCACCCCCGGCACCTGGATGGCGTCGAAGGCATCCGCAATAGCGAGAACACGGGCCTCAACAGGAATGAAAGTCCCTCGTATCCCATAGGGGTATCCCGACCCATCCCATCGCTCATGGTGATGCGCGATGATCACCGACGCTTGCCTCAGGAACGGAAACGATTCAAGCCATTGGGCTCCAAGTCGTGGATGACATTGGATAGCAGCGTAGGAGCCAACGTCGAGGTACCCGGTATGCGAAGCGAAGGCGTTGGGCAAGGTCAAAAGACCGATGTCATGGAGCAGTGCGGCGAGGGTCAAATGGTGCAATGCATCTCGACAGAGACCTGCGGCTGATCCGATGGCCTGTGCCAGGGTGGCGGTTCTCCGCCCATGTCCTTGCTGCCATGGCAGGGCCTGATCCAGTATCTTCGCCACTTGCCGGACGAGAGCGGTTTCGACACAAGGTTGGACTGAACCGGGTGGCCCTAGGGCATCAATCGTTTGAAGTGCCAATCGGATGCGTTCCAGCTCTGAGTCAGTGCTAATTATTGGAATCGACTGCATGACGTGCGCTCGCAAACAAAAAGCCCAAGATCCTGTCTCGATCTTGGGCTCTGGGTGAACAACCGCTGGCCTCTACAGATATTTACGGACTGAAATTCGAAAGCTAGCTCTCTTCTCCTCGTTTCCCGGCCATCAACGGTTGTCCCATGATCCACATCTCATACAGTGGCACCGCCATCATGACGAAGAAGCTGAGCATCATGAGGGTGTCTCCCGTGAGCATGGTCAACACAAAGATGGGGGAGACATAGCTGATCAGCCACGGCGAGATGAGATCGAGAATAACGCCGCCGAATCCGGACCAGGTCAGGGCAGCCTTCAAGGCATGGCTGGCATTGGTGAGGAACATGACGTGGACCAAAATCATAAACACGACCGGCATCGTAAAAAGGTGAAAGTGCGTGACCTCGGCCAATTCGCGGAACGACATCGGCTCGCCGAACGTGGCGTCGGACCCTCGATAATGATCGGCGATTCCGGAAGGCGACAATCCCGTCATACTGTGGGCCCAAAAAAAGGAA
>Ga0157310_10000071_pt1 | contig 12316 bp, 9 predicted proteins | sample NitcycUS213509R2_FD_108384 | JGI IMG/M metagenome (GOLD analysis project Ga0157310, IMG submission 108384) | Soil microbial communities from Arlington Agricultural Research Station in Wisconsin, USA - Nitrogen cycling UWRJ-S213-509R-2 | ecosystem: Environmental > Terrestrial > Soil >...
CTCGGGCAGCACCCCTGCGCGGAGCTCGCGCGCGAACCGAGCCAAGTCAGCCAAGCTCTCGCTCACGTGCACGACTGCGCTTTGTCGCGCCTGCGGGTTCGACCAGGGGACGGCCGACGCCAGCGCGAAATCCAGCTTGAACGTGCCAAAACCCTGGTGAAAATGCCGCATTCGGCGGACCAGCCAGCGCGGCAAGAGCGCTTCGTCGAGCAGCTTCAGATAGAGCGTGGGCGCCGCCGTGTCGGCGAGCACCGCCAAGCGGGCGCGGATCTCTTCGCCGTCTTCGAGCTTCACCGCGGCAGCTTGCTTGCCCGCGACGACGATGTGCGCGACACGCGCCCCCAAACGCAAGCGCCCACCATAGCCCTCGAGGAGCGTGACCAGCGCATTGGCAATGCTCTGCGCGCCGCCCGCGGGGAACGCGTAACCACCCGTGGCTGCGGTCATCCCGAGCAGGTAGCTGAGCGCGGAACCGAACCAATCTTCGGGTCCGACATCCACATGCAAACCGAGGCTCGGCAGCACGCGGCGCGCAGCCTCAGTCTGAAAGAGCGCGCGCGAGAGATTGCCGCTGCTGCGCGCGAAGCGCCACAGCACGCGGCTCAGATTGCCGAGCCCCAGCTTCAACGCCGCCCCGAGCGACGGAAACGGACCGAGCAAGAAGCGCAATAGTTCGGGTTCCATGCGCGCGTGGCTTTGGGCGAGCTTCTGCCACGCCGCAGCATCGCGCGCGCTGCCGAAGTGCATTGCGCTGAGCTCGGCGTCGCGCGCGATGCAAGCGTAGCTGCCGTCCAGCGCCGGATGGCAGCTCTCGAACGGCAAGTGCAGCCATTTCAGCCCCGACTGACTCAGATCGAGCTCACGAAATGCAGGGCTGCTCTTGGCGAAGGGAAAAAACGCCGCGCCCACGTCGTGTACGAAGCCGGGAAGCGTCAGCTCTTCGGAGCCCAGCGCTCCCCCCGGACGGCGCGCATTCGCCTCCAGCACCAGGACTCGAAAGCCGCGGCGCGCGAGCACGTTGGCTGCTACGAGCCCATTCGGGCCCGAGCCAACCACGATCACGTCCGGGTCACGCACGGAGCTCAGCCTACACCCAAGGTCGTGCGCCTCGCTTTCCCTTTCCTTTGGCTTCGCTTTTCTCGGCCTTCGGCGCGTGCCGCTCTTTTTGCCTGCGTTCCTTGCTTTCCATCAGTGCCGAGACGCGCTATGTGGATCGAGTGCTCGCGCTCGGCGTCGATCCCGGTACACTTCACCTCGGTTGGGGGGTGGTATCGCGCGAGGGAAATCGCCTGCGTCACGTGGCGCACGGCGTGATTCACTTGGACGGCAAGGCGGCGATCGCCGACCGCTTGGCGCGCATCGAACTCGAGCTGGGCGCGGTGATCGAACAGCATCGCCCCGAGGTCGGCTCGGTCGAAAATTTGTTCTTTCACAAGGACGCGCAAGCGGCGTCCAAGCTCGGCCACGCGCGCGGAGTCGTGCTGCTCTTGCTCGCGCGCGCGGGCGTCGAAATTGCCGAATATCCACCGGCGCGAGTGAAAAAGACGATCGCCGGCTCGGGGCAAGCCGACAAATCGCAAGTGGCGATGATGGTGCGCGCGTTGCTCGCGCTCGATCGGCTGCCGCCCGCGGATGCTGCGGACGCACTCGCGCTGGCAATCACCCACCTCAGGATTGGCTCTCTGATCGAGGCGTTGCGACCGAAATCGCCATCCGAGCAAGGCAAAGTCAGCGCGTCGGGTCTGCGGGCGCTGCTGGGCAAGAAGCGTCGCACCCGCACGACCGCCCCGAAATTGCCCAAGCTATCCAAAATCCGCTAGCTGCGCGCCAGAGGCTGCCGCTGCGAGGCGTCTGCTTACAGTAAGCGTGAAAATATGGCGCCTTCGTCCTGTAGGCAGGAAAGCTTCGTAGGGCCGCGCGCGTATCAATCGTCTGAAGGATTGCAAGGCTCGAAGTTCGGAAGCAAGGTCCATTCGCCATGATTCGTCGCTCACTGCTGCTCGGTTTCCTCGGTCTATCGGCGACTCTGCTGCCGGTCGCTTCCGCCGTCGCTGACACCCCGAATGACAAAGCGCGCGCAGCTGCGAAGCCCGCGCCCGAGCTCAGCGCCGAACAGATCGCCGAGCGCGTGCAAGGCTTCTACGATCGCTCGCACACTTTTCGCGCTGGCTTCAAGCAACAGTACCGCGTGAAGGCGTACGACAAGGTCATCAACAGCCAAGGCTCCGTGATCTTCGAGAAGCCCGGCAAGATGAGCTGGCGCTACACGAACAACGGCAACCGCGTCGTGTCCGACGGTAAGCTGGTGAAGGTCTACGAAAAAGAAGAGAAGCAAATGTTCGAGCAGCCGCTCGACAAGAGCCAATACCCCGCGGCGCTCTCTTTCTTGGTCGGCAGCGGCAGCCTGAAGACCGCATTCAAGTTCAGCAAGCGTGATTCCAAGCAGATGGGCTTCGAAGGCGGCTATGTGCTCGTCGGCGATCCACTCGAAGCGTCGCCCTCGTACCAATCGATTGTCTTGTACGTGGACGCCAGCACCTACCAAGTGCGCCGCGTGCTCTTGCTCGACGCCCAGGGCAATCGCAATCGCTTCGATTTCCTGAACCCCGAAATCAACACCAAGAGCCCCAGCGGCGAATTCAACTTCACGCCGCCCCCCGGCACCCAAGTCATTCGCCCCTGATTTTTTGTTGATGGTCACAGGGCGCGTCCCTCGCCGGCAAAGCCTTCGGCGTCGCGGACGTGTGGAGAGGGACTAACCGCCAAAACGCCAGAACGCCAGAAGAGGGAGAGATTGGGGTTCGCAATGCGTGGCGTATGACGTCTCTTGTGCCCGGTCTACTTCGTCACCCATGTACCCGGTCTGCACCGTCTGCACCCGGAGTTCGCAACAGGAGTTCGTGCACCGCTGCACCGCCGCGCAATTTGACGTCACCTGGAAGTGATCTGCCGCACAGAGCACCCCCCAAAAATCTCTCTCTCTCCCTCTTCTGGCGTTCTGGCGTTTTGGCGGTTCAAAAATCAGGGAGCCGATTTGAGCGCACTCGACGCCGAGTAGGGCGGCTAGGGGCGTTCGATGCGTTCGATGTGCGGTACTCCGCCGGAGTCGACGCGGACGTAGGGGCGGCCGTGGCGTGAATAGCCGAAGGAGCCGGAGTTGGTGTAGCCAGCTACTTCGTCGACTTGGTGAGTGTGGCCGAAGATCACGGCTTTGGCGTTGGTGAGTTCGCGTACGCGCGCTGCGGCCGCGCGCAGTCGCTCGACCGGCAGATCTTCGTAGCGATTGCCGGTTCGTTGCACTGATTGAATCAGATACAGCCCTGCCAACAAACCCGCGATTCCGACGGCGCGGCTCTTCCAGGCCAGGTATGCAGCGCCGCTCAACAACAGGCCTGAGCTCGCAAAAACGCGATCGAAATACAGGCGCATGAACGTCTTCTGAAAATTGCGGTGCGTCGGCTCGGCGCCGGCATCGAGCAGGGTGCGGAGTACTTCGGGCTGCAGATCGACGAGGCGCGCAAAGTTCGACAGCGCGGCTTCGCCCGCGCTGCGTTCGACGTCGAAGCGGTCGCTCTGCCGAGTCTCGAGGCAAAGGTTGCCCGCGACGCGGAACCATTCGGCGATGATCAGCGGGGTGCGCGCGCCGTACACGCGAAACGCTTTGGTGATCCCGGCGAGTGGAGTGGTGTCGTGCGCGTGTAAAAAATGGTCGACACCGCGCGGCCGCACGAAGCGGCGCGTGATGGCGATGCCGAGCGGCTCGGTCCGAGGGCTCCATTCGGCGAGCGGGTGCGCTGGTGCGTTGTCCGGATCGTAGAAATGCCCATGCTCCACATGTACTTCGCCGCGTCGCGCGAACCAGGGCGTGACCTGCAATGGCGCGTCGCTCGAAAGTTCGAGCCGGTGTAGCAGGGCGTCACGAATCTCGGGTGACATCAACCCGGCGTCGTGGTTTCCGGCAATGAGCGTGAGCGGCGAGCCTGCCGAAAGGTGCGCGCGGAACGCGTCAGCCAAATCGGGATGGGCGGTCAGCACTGTGAGTACCGCCTCCACCGCGCAACGGCCCGGCGCCTCCCAAGACAGGTTGAACACGTCCCCGGCGAGCAGGAACTCATGCCCCGGATTTTCTCCGAGCAGGCGCGCGAGGTCACGCACGGTGCCGGCCGAAGCGTCCGCCGACAAGTGCAAATCACTGGTGACGATCAAGGGCTTCATCGAAAGCGCGTACGCAACAGGCAGCGTGCGCGAGTCCAAGCCTAGCATCGTCTCGAGCACCGCCCGAGCGCTTCGCAAAAGACCCCGCGAACGCGCCCGGCGAGCGTGACAATTTGCCCAGAAATACGGGGCTCTGGCGCTGCGGTCAGCGCTCAAATGGCTCTTGGTCGAGCGCACGGTCCGTGTATGCTCTAGGCCATCATGCAGAAGGCTTTGCAACGCATTACCCTCGAGACCGAAAAGCTCGTGGGCAAAGCCGTCAATCGTGTCTGGCCGTTGTACCAGAAGTACAACGAGCGCTTTCCCGGTGGTCGCCTGCAGCCCAAGTGGGCGCCAGCACCGCTGTTGCGAAAAAAGGAACGGACGGCACCCCAACTCGGCTGGCCACGTCGAACCGACTCCCTCTGCCCCCGTTGCGTGAAAGAAGTGCGTGACGCCGTGCTCTCCGGCGCGAGCGACTTGCGCGAGTTCGTGGAGGGCAATCCCGGAGAAATCAAGGCCGACATCGTGGAGCGCGATGGCCAAATCCTGATGTTGAAGACCTGCCCGAAGCACGGCGAATTTGCCGACGTGATGAGCGTCGATCCGGCGTTCATGTCGCGTATCGAAGGTCTGTTTCCGGGGCGGGACTACGAAGCGCCCAAGAGCGCGCTGCGTAACCACGGCAGCTCGACCATCAAGTACGGTCGCGGTTCGGTGCTCACGGTCGATCTGACCAACCGTTGCAACATGATGTGCGATCCCTGCTTCATGGACGCCAATCAGGTCGGCTTCGTGCACGAGCTGGAATGGCACGATATCAAGCAGATTTTGGACGATAGCTTGAAGATCAAGCCGCGCCGCCAGCTGAGCGTGCAATTTTCGGGCGGCGAACCCACGCTGAGTCCGTATTTTCTGGACGCGATCAAATACGCGCGTGAGGTCGGTTATTTCTGCGTGCAGTGCGCCAGCAACGGCGTCATGTTCGCGCAGGATCCGGAATTTTGCCACGCGGCCAAGCGTGCCGGGCTGCGCCTTTGCTACCTGCAGTTCGACGGGGTGACCAATCAGGCCAACAGCCATCGCAAGGTCGGTAACCTGTTCGACGTGAAGCTGCGCGCGATCGAGAATTTGGCCGCGGCAGGCATCGACGTCGTGCTGGTGGTCACGGTCGTGAACGGCATCAACAACGAGCAGGTCGGGCCGATCGTGCAATTTGCCATCGACAATGCCGACAAGGTGACCGTCGTCTCGTTCCAGCCAGTGAGCTTCACCGGTCGCGACGAAGAGATCGACGATGCGCGTCGCTTGCGCGAACGCTACACGCTCAGCCACCTGGTGCACGATCTGCACGATCAGCTCGGCGTCACCGAGCCGATGCGAGATTGGTTCCCGCTCTCCGCGATGAACCCGTTCAGCGATGTGGTCGACTTGCTACTCGGTCAGAGTTCGGAGTTTGGCGCGCTCAAGTGCGGCTGCCATCCGAACTGCGGCATCGGCACCGCGCTCTTGGTCAACAAGCGCACCAAGCAGATGGTCCCGGTGTCTCAATTCCTGAATTTGGACCAAGTGCTGCTGGATCTGCAGGGCATCGCCGATGCCGGCCAGACCCGGGCGCAGACCATCACCGGCATCGCGCTCTCGCTTCTGCGCAACTTCGACTCGGAAAATGCGCCGGAGGGCTACGGCTTCACCGAGTTCGCGCGCCAGTTCTTGAGCCAGATCGGAGCCAGCGGTTCGAAGGTCGGCGACAGCGAAGGTGACGCGCACAAGTTCGAGTGGCGCTTCCTGTTCGTCGCGGGCATGTGGTTTCAGGACCTTTTCAACTACGACTTCCGGCGCACCGAGATGTGCATCATCCCGTACGGCACGCAGATGGGCGAGATCTCGTTCTGCGCTTACAACACTGGCGTCGGCTTTCGGCAAATCATCGAAAAGATGAAACGAACTGCGACCGTTGCGGAGTGGTACAAAACGCGCGGTCGGCACCCGGTTTATGCCAAGAACCAACACCTGCCGTTGCCCGAAGGTCCGCTGACCGTGATTACGCGCGAGCCTGCTGAGATTACGCGCGAGCCTGCTGACGGAGGCGCTCTCGCGTCGCCGCTGGCTGATGGCCGCAAGCGTCTGCGCCTCGTGTCTTAGTAGTAAGTATTTCTGCGCGAGCAGCGCGAGGTTTCAGGCACGAAGCCTCGCTGCCGCGGACGCCGCGCCCGGCAGCTTACGACGAGACAACGACTGATTGCGGCTGCCGCGTCACCCGCAAGGGTTGGGCACAAATAAATGCCCATAGTCGCGGACCGTGCCGAATCTGTACTCTCCGCAGAGCTTCAGAAAACCAACCTGCGCGTCGGTGCGTGTCGACTTCTGCTCGTCACGCTCGGCGTAGTGATAGCGCCGCAATTTCGAGCGTTCGGGCGGCGCTCCGTTTGCAGACGAGGAAAATGACCATGGATACAACGGTAGACACGCGCGCAACGTCGTCCACGCCCGACGATGGCAACGAAATCGACGCGCTGATCAGGGCGCTTTACGAGGTGATTTCGTTCGACGAAGGCGGCGAGCCGGATTGGCAGCGGATGCAGACGCTGTTCTCGCGCCACGCTCACATCACGCGCATCACCCCGGACGGGACGGATTACCTCGACGTCAGCGGTTTCCAAGAACTCGCCAAAGAGACCTTCGACCTCGGAGTTTACACGCGCTTTTTCGAAATCGAGGTGCTGCGAGACGAGCGCAGGTTCGGCGGCTTGGCGCACGTGCTCAGCGCATACGAGACACGCCACAGCCCGAGCGCGCTCGAGCCGTTCGCGCGCGGAGTGAACTCTCTGCAGCTGATCCGGGAAGACGAAGGCTGGAAGGTGCTGAGTCTGTTCTGGGACGAAGAGCGCCTCGATAACCCACTTTCGTTGAGAAACCTGTTCGATAGCGGAGAAAACAATGCCCAAATTGACACGTGAGCGCAAAAACCAGACCGTCAATCGCATCATCGAAGAGGCGCGCCAACAGGGACTCGTGTGTAATCGCGCCGAGTCGGGTAACGGGCCGAAGTGCACGATTCGCGGCGCGGTACTCAGCAACTTCGGCTCCTGCAGCTACATGGCGCTGGAGCTGCATCCGGCGCTCCGAGCCGGAGCCGCCGCCGCGTTGGAGCAGTACGGAACCCAGTTCCAATTCTCGCGCGCGTACCTCGAGTCCCCCTTGTACGGCGAACTCGAGGACTCGCTCGACGTGATCACGGGTCGACCGACCTTGGTCACGGCCTCGACTACGCTGGCACACCTCTCGGCCCTGCCGGTGTTGGTGAAAGACGACGATGTCGTGCTGATCGATCAGTTCGCGCACGCCAGTTTGCACATGGCGACCGACCTGCTCAAGGGCACCGTAGTCGAACGCCTTCGCCACAACCGCATGGATTTGCTGGAGGATAAGCTGAAGGAGCACACGCGAGCGGGGCAAGCGATCTGGTACGTGCGCGACGGCGTTTACTCGATGCTCGGCGATTTTGCGCCATTCGAAGCGCTCGGCCAGCTGCTCGAGCGATACCCGCAGCTTCACCTGTACATCGATGACGCGCACGCGGTGAGCTGGACCGGCAAGCACGGTCGCGGCGCGGCGCTCACTCACCTCGGACATTCGGAGCGCGTGGTGGTCGCGCTCTCACTCAATAAATCATTCTCTGGTGCCGGCGGCGCGCTGGCCGTACCCAGCGAAGCGTTGCGCAGGCGGCTTCGCCACTGCGGTGGCACGATGGTGTTCTCGGGGCCGATTCAACCGCCGATGCTCGGCGCCGCCGTGGCGTCGGCCAAGCTCCACCTGGATCCGGGCTTCGAGGCGCTGCAGGCCGAGCTCCACGAGCGCATCAAAACCGCCCGAGCCGCCATCGTGCGCCATCGCGTGCCCGTGGCGACCGAGGATTGGACTCCGATCTGCATGGTTCAATTCGACTCCGCCGAGCGCGCCAGACGTGCGGTCGGCGACATCATCGCGCGCGGCTATTACTGCTGCTACAGCGCGTTTCCGGCGGTGCCCATCGATCGCCCGAGCTTGAGATTTACCCTGAGTCGCCACAACGACGTGGCGGAGGTAGCGCGCTTCGTCGAGACGCTCGCCGAAGTCGTCGCTCCTCGAGTCGAGAGAGCTGCGGTGTCCGTTGGGCTATGACTTCCGGCGGCTGAGCTAGAGCTCGCGGCGGTCCACGGGGCCGTCGAAGGGCGGGCGCTGCATCTCTCCGAACTGGCACACGCGCGCGCCCGGAATTGCCCGACCGAGCTCGGCTCTGCGCGCGGGTTTGCCGAAAAATGCGCAGCTCGTAAGCAGCGGGCGATAGCGGCTCAAGGTCGTGAATGCGTCCGGGGCCGTGAGCACGTGGATATTTCTCCCGGTTGGCGGCAAGAGCCAGCCGTCTCGAGCCGAAAAGCTCACGTAACCCGAGCCAGCTTCGCACAGCTCACCGATGTAGTGAGCCGTATCGCGATATTGGCTGATCTCGCTCGACTCGTGCGCCGTGAGTTTGCCGCGGGGCACGAGCTTTTCGAGCTTTTCGAGCTGAGCTGTGAGCTCGCGCACGACCGTGTGCGCAGACTCTGGCTCTGCGTTCACGAGCAAGACCCGCGGGCTCAGACAGCCGCGTTGATCGAAGAGCGCGATGTCTTCGGCGAGGCGGCCGAGCAGTGCGCCGAGCTCTGCTTCGGGCGGCACTTCATCCAGCACGGCGACGCCGAAGCCCGAACCGTGCGCGTGCAGCGCGACGCCCGCGGGCAACGTGGCCGCGACCTCCGCCATCGTATCGTCGCTGCCATACGCCCACAGCCGATCGCCCGAATGCGGCGACAGCTCGGTGACCAGCTGAAATGAGCCGGGCGCGCCAGCGAGCAGCAGCTCGGCCATCTCTGGCTCACGCCGCGAGGCGCGTACGCGCACCTCCGCCGAAGCCGCGAGCGCAATGGCGATCGCGCGATGCGCCGCGACGAAGACATTGGCCGAGAGCAGCACGTGGGCGACCTGTGCGCTCGGCGTGGAGCGAATCAGAGCCGCAATTTCTCGCTCATCGGGCGCGATCTCGAGGCAGCGTTGCAACGCGAAATCGACCCCTTGCGCGGAGAGCCCGCTGGAATGGGCGAGACGCTCGCGCGCGAGACGGCCTCGTTCGGATGCCGGGTCCGCGAGCGAGCGCGCAGATTCGAGCAAAGGCTCGAGCCGGGCGCGGCGCGTTTCGAAATCGAAGTCGTTCATTCACGCTTCGTTTGCTAAAAACTCTTCGATCGCCAAAGAGCAACCACGCGGCGGCGCACCAGTGGCACGGCCGAGCAGCGTGACGCCGCCGGGGACACGACGCACGCGATCTTGCGTCTGGATGGCGACTGCGGAATCGACGTTGCCGAGATCGATGATCCGCGCGATGCCGACTTCCCCTTCCGGCACTGGTTCGAGCGTCGTCGGATCGACGGGCACCACGCGGAGCCAGGGCGGCTCCGCGTACACGCCCGGAGCTCCGCGTCGCTCGCGCTCGAGCGCGGAGCCGGGCACGGTGGCTTCGTACAACTGACTGGTGAGCTCGGTCATTCCGTACTCGCTGACGATTTGAGCTTCAGTGATCTGAAAGCTACGAGCAATGCTTTCGCGCAGCACGTTCGGCTCGATTTCCCGGGTTTTGCCCTTGTAGCCGCCGGTCTGCATCACCACCGCGCCGGCCGGGAGGGGCAACGAGCGACCTTCGAGCGCGTCGAGCAGCCCAACCAATGCGAAGGACGTGGCGAGTACGAGCAAGGTTTCCCCGCGCTCGGTTGCGCGCTCGGCAGCTCTTTCCAGGCCGGCTAGGTTCACTCCGCGATCGTCGATCAACCAACGGTCCGGAGTTCGCACCGAAACCGCGCCCTGCTGTTCGAAGTCGACCATGAACAGCGCCATCATGTGCCCGAGCGAAGACGTGGGCGGGTCGTCGAGCAGCGGGGCGAGCGCGACGACGTGATGCGCTCGCTCGCTCGAAAGCAACGCGGCACGACCGAAACTCAGCGAAAGCTCCTGGTAGGTCTCGCCGACGCGCATGGCGTGCATGCCGCGCGCGCCGCTGGTGGTCCCGCTGGTCGAGAAGCGCAAGCGATCTTCGCTCTCGGGATGCACGGCCACGCGCGTCAGGCGAAAGGTATCGCAAGGCACGCCCGGGATATCTTCGACCTGCGCGAGCGAAGCCTTTCGGCTATTGCACAGACGCGCAAAGCCGGCCGAGAATTCTCGCTGAAAGGCCGCGATTTCCAGGGCCAGAGCGGCGAACGAATGAGTTCGATCGCCAGCCGCGAAGCGCCGTACGGCGCGATGCAAGTCATCGGAGCGCGCGTTGCGAGTCATTGGTCGAGCGTCCCGAGGCTGAGCTCGAGCGCATTCACGAAAGCCTCGAGCAGCGATTCTGCGAGCGTGAGTGGTGGCGTCAGTACCAAGACCTCGCGCCGGCCACCGCCGGTCGACGTGATGTAGCCTCGTTCGAGCAGACGGCTGGCGAGTTGCGTGGCGCGGCCCGGGCGATCGCCGAGATCGATGGCGATCATCAAGCCTGCACCGCGCACCGTGGCTTTCGAGAAGCGCGCGAGCCGCGCACGCAGCGTCGCGCGCAGCCGGTCACCGATGGCCGACGCGCGCTCAGGCAAGTGCTCGCGCGAAATGACATCGAGTGTCGCCAGCGCGGTGCCGCAGGCGAGCGCATTGCCGGCGAAGGTCGAGGTGTGTACGACCTCGGCTTCGCGTCGCCACGCTTCCAGCACGACACCGCGCCCGATCACCGCGCTGATCGGCAGACCGCCACCCAGGCCTTTACCCAGGCACAGCAAATCCGCCGTGAACTCCGGGCTGGACGAATACAGCATTTTCCCCGAGCGCCCGAGCCCGGTCCAAATTTCGTCGGCGATGCAGAGCGCGCCGAACTCACGCGAAAGCTTGCCGAGCTCGGGCAGGAATTCTGGCGGAGGGACGATCACGCCGCCGCGGCCCAAGATCGGCTCGACCAGGATTGCGCCGACCCCGCCGGCTGCGAGCGTGGCTCGAACCTGGGACAACACGCGATCGAGCTCGCCGGCTTGCGCGGGGTAGTCGGCGAACGTGACGTGCGGGTTGAGCTGCGCCGAAAACGGCGTGCGGTAGCTCTCGCGCAGGCCGCAGGCGGCGAGCGGCGCGTGGCTGAGCCCATGATACGCGCCGTTGAACGCCACGACGCCAGGCTTCCCCGTGAACAACAGCGCGCTCTTCAGCGCAGCGGTGACCGCGTCCGCGCCGGACTGCGCGAGGATCACGCGGGCGTGAGGATCGGGGTGGAGCGCGGCCAGGCGCTCGACCAGTGCGATCTTTGCGTCCGCCGGAAATACGTCGCCGAGCGCCATCAGTAGGCGATGAGCTTGGAAATCCAGCATGCGCAAGACGCTGGGATGCGAGTGCCCGAGCAACATCGCGCCGAACCCCGCGGCGAGATCGACGTAGCGATTGGAGTCGACGTCGATCACGTTCGAACCCTTGGCGCTCGCGTACACGATGCCCGCTGGCGGCGCGCGCAGATCGCCTGGCTCGTGCAGTGGCTTCGGGCCCATGGGCGCTGCACGGTGTGCGTGGCGGACGAGCCAACTGCGGGACGACGGTCCCGGTGGGCGGCACAGGATTTCGGGTTCGTCCTGGCCGGGCTCGACCTCGATCGGGGGTGGGATCTCGCTGAAGCTCATGCGCGCTTCCGCGGCCTACCACGAAATTCGCCACGAATCAGGCGAACCACGCGCCGCTTGGAAGAGCGCGACTATTGAGCTTTGCCGCGGAGCTTGCCGAGTTCGTGGACGACGCGGGTAGCGAAGCGCCCCTGAGGAAAGCGGTCCAGATAGCGCTGCAAATCCTGCTCGGCGTGGGCGCGGTCGCCGACTTGCAGCTCGCAGGCGGCGCGACCATAGAGCACGCGCTCCAGCAGCGGCGCTGCCAGCGCGCGGTTGACCAGCGCGTCGAAATCGGAAAGCGCTCGACCGCAATCAGCGGCCGCGCGGAGTTCGGCTCGCAGCAATGTGAGTTCACCGCCACGACCGATTTGCGCGAGCGGCAGATGCTCCAGGACGGTGAGAGCCTCGGCGCGACGGCCGAGCGCGAGCAGGGCATC
>Ga0157310_10000078_pt1 | contig 12054 bp, 10 predicted proteins | sample NitcycUS213509R2_FD_108384 | JGI IMG/M metagenome (GOLD analysis project Ga0157310, IMG submission 108384) | Soil microbial communities from Arlington Agricultural Research Station in Wisconsin, USA - Nitrogen cycling UWRJ-S213-509R-2 | ecosystem: Environmental > Terrestrial > Soil >...
ATTCCGACAACCGCTTGCTGTCACGGGGGCCCCGCTTTCGCATGGACGCCGAAATGCTGCGCGATTTTGCGCTCGCGACGAGTGGCTTGTTGGTCGACCGCGTGGGCGGGCCGAGCGTGAAGCCGTATCAGCCGCCCAACTTGTGGGAGCCCTTGTCGACGCCCGAAAGCAACACCGCGCACTATCGGCAGGATAGCGGAGAGTCTTTGTATCGACGCAGCCTGTACACCTTTTGGAAGCGCGAAGCGCCGCCTCCCGCGCTCGAAACGCTCAATGCGCCGAGTCGCGAAGCATCCGTGGTGCAGCGCGAGCGCACGAACACGCCGCTGCAGGCGCTGGTCACCATGAACGACGTGCAGTTCGTGGAAGCCGCGCGAGTGCTCGCGACTCGCGCGCTGCAGCAAGAGTCGTCCCGCGACGGGCGGCTCGAGTTCATGGCGAGTCGCGTGCTCTCGCGTTCGCTCACTCGCGATGAAGTGACGGTGTTTGCCGAGCTCGTCGCCGCCCAGTTCGCGAATTTCACGGCTGATGCGGCGGCAGCGGGTGGCTTGGTGCACGTGGGTGAGAGCTCGGCGCCAGAGGCTCTCGCGCCCGCCGAGCTCGCGGCCTGGACCATGGTTGCCAACACTTTTTTGAATCTCGATGAGGCGTTGACCAAATGAAATCTGGAAAAGACGTATCGAGTGCTGGGCGCAGGGAAGTGCTTCGGGCGGGCTTGGCCAGCTTGGCGTGGGCAGGTATCGGTGGAACCACGCTCGTGCCGTTGCTGTCGCAGAGCGCCCAGGCAGACGCGGGGCCATCGGGGCCGCACTTTGCGCCCAAAGCGCGGCGCGCGATCTGGCTGTTCATGGGCGGAGGCCCTTCGCAGCTGGAGCTGTTCGACTACAAGCCCGGGCTGGCCAATCTCTTCGACCAAGATTTGCCGGCGTCCGTGCGCAATGGCCAGCGTTTGACGGGCATGACCTCGGGACAGGGGCGGCTGCCGATTGCGCCGAGCCCGTTCAGGTTCCTGCAATACGGGCAGTCGGGCGCGTGGGTCAGCGAACTCCTCCCGTACACCCAGCGCATCGTCGACGATTTGGCGATCGTCAAAAGCGTCTCGTCGGAGCAGATCAATCACGACTTGGCGATGTCGAGCATCAACACGGGCTCGCAGTTGCCGGGTAAGCCGTCGCTCGGCGCATGGCTCTCCTACGGTCTCGGTCGCTTGCGTGACGACTTGCCGCCGTACGCAGTCATGACTTCGCGTTTCACCGACCGAGGGTTCGTGCAAGCGATCGCGTCGCGGTTTTGGGGTAGCGCGTTCTTACCTGCGAGCAATGCTGGCGTGCCGCTACGTGGGGTCGGCGATCCGGTGCTGTACCTGCCGAATCCCGCGGGCGTTTCTGCCGGCTCGCGCCGCGCCATGCTCGACGCCCTTGGCAAGCTGAACTCGCTGTCCGAGAGCCGCGTCGGTGATCCTTCGATCAGCGAGCGAACCGAGCAGTTCGAGCTCGCGTATCGCATGCAAAGCTCGATGCCGAGCCTGCTCGATTTGAGCGGCGAGAGTGACGCCACATTGAATCTGTATGGTGATGATGTCCGCACTCCCGGCACCTTTGCGGCGAACTGCATCGCCGCTCGGCGCATGGTGGAAAAAGGGGTGCGCTTCGTGCAGATCTATCACCGCGGTTGGGACGCTCACATCACGGCGCCGGAGAGCCTGCGCGTGCAATGCCGCGACGTTGACCAAGCCTGCTATGGCTTGATCACGGACCTCAAAGAGCGCGGTCTCTTGGAAGACACGCTCGTGATCTGGGGCGGTGAATTCGGGCGCACGGTGTACAGCCAAGGCACGCTCACGCGCGATGACTATGGCCGCGACCATCACGCGCGCTGCTTTTCGATGTGGCTCGCAGGCGGCGGCGTTCGCGCCGGGCAAGTGTACGGTCAAACCGATGATTTCAGCTACAACGTGGTGGAAAACGAAGTGCCGCTGCGCAACCTTCACGCCACCATCCTGCACTTGTTCGGCTTGGATCCCGAACGCCTCACGTTCAAGAACGCGGGGCTCATCGAGAAGCTCACCGGTACGGGAGCGCCCGCGCAGCCAGTTGTCGACCTGATGGCGTAGCTTCAATGACGCGGGCCGCGCATCAGCGGCTCTTGGCTGAACACGACGAGCTCTTGCGCGATCAGGGTGCACGCTTGCTCGGCGTTGCCCATCACGATGAATCCGTCGCCGCCGTGCTTGGCGAAGAAGAAGCGCTGACTCTCAGACCCAACCCCGAACCCAACATCCGATTCATCGTTCCGGATCAGAGCGCGAAGCCGGCGGCGCTCGCAAGCCGAAGCTCTATTGCCAGCGAAAGATGCGGCTCGCGACTGCAAATCCGAGCACGGACCAAACCGCTAGCACGGCCAGCTCGAAGGAGATGGACGAAAGGCTGGAAGCTTCGTTGTAGACGTGGCGCAGGGCGTCGTTTGCGGCGGTGAGCGGCAACAAGCGGATTGGCAGCTGGAGCCAGTGCGGAAAGCGGCCATACGAGAAGAAGGACCCCGAAAGCAGCCACATCGGCAGCTGCACGAAGTTCATCCAACCGCCCGCCACCTCTGTGCTGGTCAGGCGCGCGCCGATCAGGAAGCCGATGCCGGCAAAGGCCGCGGCGCCGAGCAAGGAAGCTGCCAGCAAGCCGGCCACGCTGCCTTGAATCTGCGTGCCGAAGACCAACCTGCCGAAACCGATGATCACTCCGAGCTCGAGGATCAGGAACAGGGAACGCGAGAAGAAGTAGGACAGCAGGAAGTGGCTGCGCCGCATGGGCGTGACCGCATAGCGCCGCAGCAACTTGCGCTTACGGGCCAGCACCAGGTTGAAACCGATGCCCCACATGCTGCTCCCCATCAGGTTCAGTCCAATCAAACCGGGGACTAGGAAGTCGACGTAGCGAGAGCCCTTCTTGCTGATCGGGCGCTCGGCGATGCTCAGCACGTCGCGCCGCCCGGCGGCTTGCTCGAGTACGTCTTGCGTGATGGCGCGAGCCAGCAAGGCTTTTTCTTGCGTCGGATCCAGATCGAACGCCAGGCGCGGTTCAGCGCCGAGCTGGTCGACGACGAGATCGACCTTGGTGCCCGCGAGCGCTCGCTCGGCATCCGCACGCGCCAAGCGCTCGACGCGCAGGCGTGCGCTCGTGCTCAGCGTGGCCACGGTGGCTTCCGCTACGGCATCCGTTACTGCGATGTGCGGCGGCTCCAAGGTTTTCGAGCGAAACGCCAAGCCCAGGCCGATGGCCAAGAGCAGCGGAAAGCCGAAGACCCAGAAAACGTAGCCTGGCTCGCGCCAAAATTCGCGCAGGCGCGCTTTGATGAGCTCTGCCAGCGGGTTCGGCGTCTCGTTTGGCTCGCTCACTTGCCGCCCTCCTGAGCGCTGTCGTCACTTTTCAGCGCGCGTCCGGTGAGGTGAAGAAAGACGTCGTCCAGCGTGGCCTGGTGCGTGCTGAGACCTATCGGTGTCACGCTCTGCCGCTCGAACTCGGCGAGCACGGCACTGAGCGCACCCAGGCTGCGGTCGATGCGTAGCCGATAGCGCTCGCCGCGGCGCTCCACGGTTTGCACGGCGGGTAGGGCGGCCAGGGCCGACTCATCCAGCGCCGCCTTCGCTTCGAACTCCACGAATTGCACCAACCCGAGCCCGTCCACCAGTGAGCGAGGTGTGCCGAGCGCGATGATTTTGCCCTGATCCATGACGGCGATGCGATCGCAGAGCGCGGCGGCTTCTTCCATGTAGTGCGTGGTGAGGAGCACGCTCCGGCCGCGCTTCTGAAAGCCCTGCACGATGGCCCAGAGCTGCTGCCGTGCGCGCGGATCCAGACCGGTGGTCGGCTCGTCCAAAAATAGCAGCTCCGGATCACCGGCCAGCGCGGTGCCGAGCGCGACGCGCTGTTTCTGGCCGCCGGAAAGCTCGTGGTACCGCCGCTTGCGCTCGGCGCTCAAGTCGAGATCGGCGATGAGCTCATCGACGCTGCGTCCCCTCCGGTAGAACGAGCGGAACAGGCGCAACACTTCCTCGACGAGCAGCTTGTCGGCGAGCTGCGTGTCTTGTAGCTGCACGCCGAGCCGCTCTTGCAGCTCGCGATCCCGACCGCTCCCCCAGGGGATGCCAAACAGCTCCACCTTCCCCGAATCCGGTTTGGTGAGCCCTTCCAAGATCTCGACGGTCGTGGTCTTACCCGCGCCGTTCGGGCCGAGCAGCCCGAAGCATTCGCCGACTTCGAGCGTGAGGTCGATGCCCGCGACTGCGAGCTTGTCTCCGTAGGTCTTGACCAGCGACTCACAACGAATGGCGAAAGCGGGCATGCACGCCGCACATTACACCGGCGTCGACTCGGTGAGAGCTCTTTACGCGCCGGCGTCGGAGCAAGCAGGTTTACGGGCTCGAAAGCAGGAAGCGGAAGCGACGTCAGTGTCGCCGAAGGCTGTGCCGCGACGCGAAGCCCACCGTGACCATCAATCAATCACTTCAAGATGATTGTGGCGCACGCGCACAGCACGCTCGGATCTTCGACGCCTTCGACCGGTTCAGGAAAGTAGCAGTCGAGGGGGGAGGCGGAATAAGCCTTGTAGCATAGAGAGTCGCAGTCCTCTTTGGAGGCGGGGATGCAGCTGCAGCCATAGGGAATTGCTCGGGCCAACCCAATCCCATTGGCGTCGCGCTCGGCCGCCATACAGATGAAAATCAGACCCGCGCCGCAGTCAGCGGCCGAGGCCGGTCGAGTGGTGTCGCATTTGCAGTTTGCGCCGGTGCTCAGTTGGAGCCCACCGTAACCAGGGCAATCCACTTCAATCGGACTACAGGTCCATTGAGCGGGTGGACAGGGCAGAGGGGTCACGAGGCTGCCCGCGACTCCACTGTTGGGTGCTCCGCCCGGGCTGATGAGGGCTCCGCCGAAGCTGATCGTGTCCCCGTGGTTTGCGCTGCCCGCACTCGGGGTCGTGAGCGCAGAGCCCGCTCCGCCCGCGCTCAGCCCGGCTGTGCCACCGAGGCTCGTCGACGCGCTTCCGGACGAGGCTGGGTTTCCGCGTTCGACCTTGGCGACGCCACCACAGCCGAGCGCGAGGCCGCTGCCCATCAGGACGATGCTGTGAAACATTCGGCTTTGGGCGGATACTTTGCTGCGCTTGGTCGTCACGGGTTCCTTAAAGGCGAGGCGAAAAGCCGCGGGACGATAGCGTTCCACCCCCCAGCCAGTTGCTGGCTTCGAACCAGCAGCAACTGCCAAATGGTGCGCGGTTTGCTGCAGAATTGCAAGGTGAGTCTGCTCGGCGCTCGCATTCTTCCTTCGAGTACGGGGTTTGAGGGCTCGCAAACCCAATGACGTGGTGGGCACGTGGTGGGCTCATGAGCTCCGTACGAGCAACGCCGTTTGATAGGTGTCGGCGGCGTGGTCCTCGCCTTCGAAGAATTCGAGCTTCAATGTGAGTGTGTAGTCTCCGGGGAATACCTCGTCGTGGAACAGCTGGCCCTGCTCGTCGGTCGTGCCCGAAAACTGCATTGGGCCGTCAATCGTGTAGTCGCGATTGGCGTGGCGAGTGCGGCCGCTCTTGTCCCACAGCTCCGCGAACAATTGACCGAGCTTCGGCTTGATGACGACCGTGTTGGGCACGCCGCCCTTGATCGCAGTCGCCGCGAGCTTCTGTCCCTCGAACAGCTGCTCGGTGGTGTTGATGCCGCCTGGAGCTTTTCCAACGCGTCTTTTGGCCCAACGAGGATCCAAGATTTTCTGGAGCGCCGCGCAATCCAACACGGTGACCGTGCCGCTACCCGCGGTCGTCCCTTCGAGGAGCGCGACCCCGGCCGCGTTCGTCGGCAGGCGTTCGACGCGATCGCCTGCGGCAATCTCGACTTCGAGACTCGAGATTGCTTGGCCAACCTCATCGACGATGCGCACCTCGAACGACGTTTCGAGCGCAGGGTCGCGGCGTCGGTCGGGCTGTTGCTCCGGCGGTTGCGCGTCCAGCTTCGGGCGCCGGATGGTGAGTTCCTGCTCCGGTACGTTGGCGATCGCCGGTTCCTCGAGCACGATCAACCGCCCGGCGGCGATCTGGTCCTCCAAGAAATCGCGCAGATGTTCGAAAAAACGTTGAGCCTCGAGCACCCGTGTGGGGCGGCCGAGCGGAATCGACCCGCCGCCGAGGAGCGCGCGTGTCAGTTGCTGCGCGGCGACCTGCAAGCCCGGGTCACCCGAGCCCAGACCGAACCGCAGCTCCACCGCCAGGCGCCGGGCGTCCTCGCGTTGGCTGTCGGTCAATGGACCATGCAGGTGATTGACGCGAACCGAGAAGGTTCGAAACGAGGTCTCGATCTGGATTTCATCGTCGCCCGCCATTCGCCCTCTTGCGCATTGTACCTAGAATTCGCTGATCGGATGGGGTTGATGGTCACGCGCTACGTCGCCGCCCGTCAGAGCCTTCGGCGGCGCGGTCCGTTTCGAGCAGGAGCTCCTCGGGGCGGCACCAGGCTGCGCGCGGCCATGACACAAAATGGCTAATAAAATACTGCTTTGCCCGATTTCGGGCAGAGAATTTGACCAGGTCGCGAGGCTGTGCGAGTCTGCTGCGGGTGAGCATTGGGGTCGACGACGCTGAGCACCGGTTGCGAGCGCTACTCGGGCTCTCCGAGCAGCAAGCGGCGCGTGCCGTCGATGAAGTGTTGGACGTGTTGCGGCTGGATGTAGATGAGTTCATCAGCGCTCGGCACGCCGAGTTGCAGGCGCAGGGCGAACAGAATCCGGCCATCTTCGAGCGTATCGCGAGCGAGCTTGCGCGGCTTCGCTTCAAGGCTCCACTGCTCAGTACGCGTCAAATCCGGCGGCGCATCTATGGTTAGGCGTTAAGCGCTAAGCGCTAAGCGCCAAGCGTTGAGGAAGAGATCACATGTGCGGAATCATGGGTTACGTTGGGCGCGAACCGGCTTGGGAAATCGTGATGAGCGGGCTGCGCAGGCTCGAGTATCGCGGCTACGATTCCACGGGCATCGCGACCGTAGCGGACAAGCGGCTGCGCGTCGCGCGCCGCGTGGGGCACTTGAGCGCCTTGGCCGATGCTCACCCTCAAGGGTTACCTGGGAACGTCGGTATTGGCCATACCCGTTGGGCAACGCACGGCGGCGTGACCGAAGCCAATTGCCACCCGCACGCGGATTCGAAGCAGCGCATTGCCGTCGTGCACAACGGCATCATCGACAATGTCGAGGCATTGCGTGCAGAGCTCGTGGCCAAGGGTGTCACTTTCCGCTCGGAAACCGATACCGAGGTGTTGGCCGAGCTGATCGGTGAGGGCGTCGCGGCCGGCGCGAGCTTGCGCGACGCGGTGGTTGCCGCCATGAAGCGCGTGGAGGGCACCGCCGGCTTGGTCGCGCTCGATCAGCAGGATCCAGAGCGATTGGTGGCAGCGCGAATGGGTAGTCCGGTGGTGGTCGGCCTGGGCGAGGGAGCGACCTGGGTCGCATCCGACGCTCTCGCGCTCGTGCCCTACACCGAGCGCATGATCGTGCTCGACGAGGGTGAGGTGGCGGAGCTCAGCGCGACCTCGATCAAGACCGTGGATTTGGAGCAGCGCGATCGCGAAAAACGCGTCGAAAAGATTTTGCATCGCGCCGACGACGCCGACATCGGCAAATACGATCATTTCATGATGAAGGAGATCTGCGAGCAACCGGCGGCGCTCGATCGCTCGATGCGCGGGCGGCTCGATGCGGTGCTCGGCTCGTCGCGCCTCGGTGGGCTGCAGACTCACGAGTCGCGCCTGTTCGATATTCGCAACGTGGTGTTCTTGGCTTGCGGCACGAGCCTGTACAGCGCGCAAGTGGGGGCGTACCTGCTCAACCGCTACGCGCGCTTGCCGGCCGTCGCCGAAGACGCGGCCGAGCTGTCGGTGAAAAATCCGATCGTCGATCGACACACGCTGTATGTGGCCATCTCGCAGAGCGGCGAAACGGCCGACACGCTTGCCGCGCTGCGCGAGATCCGCATGCGCGGCGGGCTGTGCGCGGGCATCACCAATGTGGTTGGCAGCTCGCTCTCGCGCGAGACCGACTTCGGCATCTACGTGCACGCCGGGCCAGAAATCAGCGTTTGCTCGACGAAAGCGTTCACGGCGCAGGTGCTGGCGACCGAGCTCTTGGCGCTGCGCTTTGCGCGCATGCGTGATCTGTCTGCTGCCGATGGCCGGCTTTGGGTGACTGCGCTGGAGTCGGTTTCGTCGCAGGTCGGCTTGATGCTGGAGCAGGCGGAGAGTTGCAAGCAGCTCGCGCAGCGCTTTTACCAATCGCGTTTCACGATGTTCGTCGGTCGCGGCGCGAACGTGGCCGTGGCTTGCGAGGGCGCGCTCAAGTTGAAGGAGATCGCGTATCTGCCGGCAGAGGGTCTGTCGGGCGCCGCGATGAAGCATGGCCCGCTCGCGTTGATCGAACCGGGCAGCCCGGTCTGGGCCTTGATCCCGCCCGACGAAACCCGCGAACGCATGCTGGGCAACGTGCGTGAGCTCAAAGCGCGCGGTGCTTTCGTGATCGCGGTGGCTGCGGCGAACGACGAAGAGACGCGCAGCTTGGTCGATCACGTCATCCCGATGCCGCCGCATCACCCCGCGGTGTCACCGATCCTGAACGCGGTCCCGCTCCAGCTGTATGCCTACTACGTGGCTTTGGCCAATGGCTTCAACATCGACAAGCCGCGCAATCTCGCCAAGTCATTGACTGTGATGTGAGCGGCGGCGCTCAGGGCAAGCGCGTGGGCGCGGGTTTGGCGGCGAGCGCCAGGCCGAATTCGCGCGGATCGGCGTAGGCCCACGCGACGTTGCCCGAGATCAACAGCTCGTTCGCGTCGCCGATCCCGGCGCGCGCGGCTTTCAGCTTGTGCCCGCGGCGTGTGAGCTCGCGCAGGATCGCGCTCGGGGGCGCGTTGCGCGGCTCGTAGCGGAGCACGTCGGGCACGAAGCCGTGGTGCAAGCGCGGCGCGTCCACGGCTGCGCTGAGCGACTCGCCGTGGTCGACGATGTGCCGCAGCACTTGCACGATCGTGTTCGGGATGGTGTCACCCCCGGGCGTGCCGAGCGCGAGCACGACGTCGCTGCCTTGAAGCACCAAGACAGGCGCCATCGAGCTCACGGTGCGGCGTCCACCGACCGGCTGGTTGTCGCCGCTGGCGGAGAACGAAGCGACCGAGTTGTTGAGCACGACGCCCGTGCCGGGCAGCACGAGCTTCGCCCCGTAGGACGCCGACAGAGTCGTGGTGCACGAGACGACCATTCCTTCGGCATCGACGACCGAAAAATGCGTGGTGTGCTCCGACTCGAGCGCGTTTTCGCCTGGCGGGGGTCGCAAACTCGCGGAGGCAGTGGCCTGCTCGGGATCGATGGGCGAGGGGCCGAGCCAGGCCTGGGGATCGAGCCAACGCGCGCGTTTTTGGGCGGTCTCCTGCGGGCTGAGCGCATCGGGATCGATCACCGCGTAGCGGCGCTCCACTTGGGCTCGGCGCGCAGCCTCGACGAACAGGTGCATTTCTGCGGCCGAGTCGTGAGCGAGGCTTTCGGCACGCAGCGCCTGCAGCATGAGCAGCATTTGCGTGACTGCGACGCCGCCCGCGGAGGGCGGAGGCATCACCTCGACGGTGAGCCCGCGGTAATCGAAGCGCAGCGGCTCGCGCCATTTCGCCTGATAGGCGCTCAAATCGGCACTCGTGATCAGAGCGCGCGCGAGCCCAGTCAGCGCGCTGGCAGTCATGCCCGTGTAAAAGCCATCGCGTCCTTGATCGGCGATCCGCTTCAGGGTGGCGGCCAAATCGCGTTGCACCAAGCGCTCTCCCGCGGCGACCGGCTTTTTTTGCCGGCCGAATGCGGTGCGTGCGGCGGGATCGAGCGATAGCGCGCGCCAGCTGCCAGCGAGCAAAGCGGCTTGGTGCGCGCCGAGCGAGTGCCCGCGCGCGAGCTCGATGGCGGGCGCGAGCACCGCGGCTCGCGGCAGGCGCCCAAAGCGATCGTGAGCGAGCTCGAGGCCCGCGACGCTGCCCGGGATCCCGACCGAGACCGGGCCCATGCCGCCGCCGCGCTGCATGGCGTCGAAGCGCGCGCGGCTCAGGGCGAGCGGCGCGGTTTCGCGAAAATCCAGGGCTGCGGTCGGACCGCCCTTCGGGCGCACGAGCAGAAAGCCTCCTCCGCCGAGGTTGCCAGCGCTCGGGTGGGTGACTGCGAGCGCGTAGGCCACGGCCACCGCTGCGTCGATGGCGTTGCCGCCTTGCTCCAGGATGGCGATTCCGGCGCGCGTGGCGTTGGGTTCGACGCTGGTCACCGCGCCGAATTCGGCCCGCACCGCACGCGGCCCGCCTTGCGCGCTGAACGGCGGGCGCGCCGGGGCGGGCAACGGCGCAGGGGAGGCGGAGGGCGCGCTCGGCGGAACACTCGGGGTGGAAGACACCGGCGTTTGCCCCGGCCGAGGCTCGGGTTCGCTGCTCGGAGCCCGCGTGCAGGCGCAGACGGAAACAGCCAGGACGGTCAGCGCGAGCCGCACCTGGGCAGCATACACGCGGCCCCAAAAAACGCGCTAGTCTCGTGGCACCATGGATCCGGTCCCGACCCCACTGCAGATCGCCATCATCACCGTTAGTGACACGCGCACGCTCGAGACCGACAAGAGCGGCGGCCTACTCGTCGATCAGCTGCTCGCGGCGGGTCACGCGATCGCGCTTCGCAGGATCGTCAAAGACGACATCGAAGCCATCCGTAGCGCGCTCTCGTTTGCGGTCGAATCCTCCGCAATTGACGTAGTGATCGCCACTGGCGGCACCGGAATCACCCAGCGGGATGTGACGCCCGAGGCGCTCGCGCCGTTGGTGACCAAGGCCATTCCCGGGTTCGGGGAATTGTTTCGCTGGCTGAGCTACGCCGACATTGGCGCGTCCACGATTCAGTCGCGCGCCGAAGCGGCGCTGTGCGGCACGACGCTGGTATTCCTGCTCCCGGGTTCGACTGGCGCAGTTCGGCTGGCTCTGGAGAAGATTTTGCTGCCGCAGCTCGACTCGCGCACCCGGCCGTGCAACTTCGTGGAGCTCTTGCCCCGCGTGCGCTCCGAGGGCTGAAGCGACACGCGGCGGGCACCGCGCGGCGCTGCGAGGTGCGTAGCTGGAGCATCTCCCTTCGGGGATCACGAAGCGTGTCGATCGCCGCTCTCTCGCTTCACGCGCGGAGTTCAGCGTACGAGCACGAGTCCCGGATCCTGTTCGGCCCAAGCGGCGAGATCGCCGGCAGGGACGGCGACCACGGGCACACCGAGCGCGCGCGCTTCTCGCACCACGCTCGGCGCGCCTTCGCGTGCGGACGCGCTGACCAGCACGTCGGCCGCGGCGATCCAGCACAATGCCTGAGAGCGCGGCAAATAGCCGGTGAAACGCGCGCGCGGGAAGTGCGCGCGCAAACTCGGCAGCTCGGGGCCATCGCCGACCACGACGACGGTGAGTGGCTCGTCGAGCAGCGCGAGCGCGCGCAGCGCGAGCGCGACGCGCTTTTCGGGGATCAGGCGCGCGACGATCAGCGCAAGTGGTTGCTGGGCTGGGATGCCGAGCGTTTGTCGCGCGCTCGCGCGGGTCGGAACGCGTTCGAGATCGAGCGGGCTGGGAGCGACGCGCACGGCGGACGCAAGCTCGGGCACGGCGTTGCTGAGCGCGCCCTCGAGCTCGCGGCTCGTGACGCGCAGCTGTGCGCGGCGCGCGAGCCAAGCGCGCGCAATGTGTGCGCGTAGCGGGCTCGGCAAGCGACAGAAGAGACGCACGTCCGAGCCGTGGCCGATCAGTTCGAGCTCGCTCGACGGAGCGAGGAAGAGCGCGAGCGGCCAAGCGCACGGCACCAGAAAATGAGCCTGGGCTCGCGCAAAAGGGGCGTGGCGCGCGAGCGCGGCCTGCGCGCGCAGCGCGAACTCCGCAACGCCGAAGCAACGCGTTGGGCGGGCCTTCAAGCGCGCGAGCGCACCCGGCCAACCAAAGGCGCCGCGATCGCCCAGCCAATGCACGGTCGCTCCATTGCTGCTAG
>Ga0157310_10000079_pt1 | contig 11937 bp, 8 predicted proteins | sample NitcycUS213509R2_FD_108384 | JGI IMG/M metagenome (GOLD analysis project Ga0157310, IMG submission 108384) | Soil microbial communities from Arlington Agricultural Research Station in Wisconsin, USA - Nitrogen cycling UWRJ-S213-509R-2 | ecosystem: Environmental > Terrestrial > Soil >...
GAGATAACGACGCGGCGGGGTGAACGACACGTCTTGAGTTGGGATCTGCAGATCGTGCACCGTGGTGCTGAACGCGGTCGCGTTTGCGGTGAGGCGGCGCCCGAACCACTGCGTTTTCAAGGCACCCTCGAAGTGGTCGACCGTCTCTGGCTTGACGACGCCCAGACCTGCATCCTGCAGTGGCTTGGCCAGGCCGGTCAGGTTCAAGCCGCCTGACTTCGAGCCGCGCGAGTAAGTGAAGTAGGCGATGGCGTCCTGCCACAGGCGGACAGAAGCCGTGGCGAGCCCAGACAGGTTGTTCCAGTTCTTTTCCAGACTGAAGTACGGAGTCGAAGGCGTGTAGTTGTCGCGAACCGCTTGCTGAGCCTCATTCAACGGAACGTCGAATTTGCTACCCTGAATGCTTTGGTAGCTGCCGGTCTTGCGCTCGAACGTGTAGCGCAAGCCCCCCGTAACGTCGACGCGCTCGAAGAGGTGCAACGTCGCCTGTGCGAAGGCGGCCGCGCTGAGGACGTCGTACGGCGTGGGACGATACACGAATGCGCCGTTCAGCGAATCTTTGCGCTGCTGGTCGGTGAGACCGTTCGCGCCGGGCGCGATGTACCACTGGCCCGCGTCAGAGCCGAACTCCGTGCGCGATTGAACGACATCCTTCTGATAGAAGAAGTAAAGGCCTCCCACGTAGTCGACGACTTTTTTGCCGTTCGAGGCCAGGCGCAGCTCTTCACTCACCTGCCACTGACGGTCGTCGCCGTTGCCTTCGACGGTGATGTCCAAAGCCGAAGAATCCGCGTCATTGCGCGGTGACGTGTTCCAGAACCGGGCGGCCGAGATCGATGTCAAGGTATCGCCTGGCGTGACGTCCAAATCGGCGCGCAACGACAAGCCGCCAGTTCCGACGCGGAACGAGCGCTGACCATCCGAGTCGTTCCTGCGCGCGCTCGGATCGGCGGGCACTGGGTTGTACCCGAACTCCGCTGCGCGCTGCTGGTAAGGGCGGTTGATCGGGGCACCGTTGTCGTATGTCGTGGCGTAGCCGATCCTGACCGGCTGGCAGCAGGCCGTCGCTTGCTTCGTGTAGTCGCCGATCAAGCGAAACCTGAGGCGGTTGTTCGGGCGATACAGCAGCTGTCCACGAACCGCAAAGCTCTGCAGATCGTGCATGTAATTGAGCTGATCGGGGTTGTACAACCAACCGTCACGCGTCATCGCCCCGAACGACACACGCGCGGACAGCTTGTCGCCGACGATCGGTCCGGACACGGTACCGCGCGCCTGCAGGTAGTTGTAACTGCCGATACTCAAGTCGAAGCTCCTCTCGGGTTCGAAGGTTGGCGCCTTGGTGATCACGCTGATCGCGCCGGCAGTCGTATTGCGGCCGAACAAGGTCCCTTGGGGCCCGCGCAAGATCTCGACGCGCTCCAGGTCGACCAAGTTCAGCATGGCTTGACTGACGCGACCGAAGTACACGTCATCGACGTAGAAACCGACGCCGGGGTCGACGCCGTCGCTACCCGCGCTCGATACGGTGCCGAGACCGCGGATACTGATCGTCGTGTTGCGCTGGTTGCTCGAGTAAGCGGTGACGCTGGCGGACTCGCGCGTGAAGCCGGCCAGATTGATTGGCCCCTTCTTCTCGAGCGTGTCGCCGTTCAGTACGTTCACGGCGACGGGCACTTGCTGCACGTCTTCATTGCGCCGGCGCGCGGTCACGATGACTTCGCCCAGGCTGCTCGCTTCAGGAGCTGCTTCCGCAGGAATTACGGGGGCAGCCTCTGGCGGCGGCTCGGTTGGCGGCGCTGCGTCAGCTGGCGGAGCCGGTGGTGCTTCGGGTGGAGCAGACGGTTCCGCCGGCTTCTGATCAGGCGGCGTCTCATTCGCCGGAGGTTGGGCTGGTGGCTGGGGCGGCGCTGGTGCTGCGTCGGCCGGCGGTGATTGTGGCGGCGGAGCGGCATTCGGGGGCGGTGCCTGCGATGGCGGTGCGGCATTGGCCGCTGGCGGTTCGGATGGCTTGCTTGGATTCGCGGGCGGCGTGTTCGGTGCCGGTTGCGCGATCGCTTCTAGCGAGCTGAGCGCCAGTGCCGTGACAAGGCCGAATTTGAAGCGCCGACGCGACCTCGTATCGTTGACGAGAAACATAGTCGTTCAAGAACTCCTACGCGGCAAGCAGTTGCAGAGATGCTCGGCGCTGAGTGCGGCGTAATTCGCCGCGCCGAGACGTGTCTCGTCTAACAGACACGCAACATACCGCGCAAGACATTTCCGCATCCCCGCAACGGGTCCAGTCGAGCGCACGCTGCGCTGATATCGATTTTCGTCGAACGACGGTAATCCGTCGCATGGCAATACCGAAGCACAAAAGCACGTCGCCCCGGTGCGGGGTTACTCCGCACCAGGGCGCGCTAGGCGATCTGGTTAGTTCTTAGATTGGCGATCCGACCTTTTCCACGAGCGCTTTATAAGCATCCAAGCGATCGATCGGACTGCTGCCCTTGTTCCAGCCGAGGTGCTTGCGATAGACCCCGAGCAAGTCCTTCTGCACCAGCTCTTCCTCGCTCACCGCTACGTCTTTGTGAGCTTCCGCGGCGACGAACATCGCATCAACCGGGCAATACGCTTCACATAGGAAGCACGTTTGACAATCCGATTTGCGTGCGATGCGCGGAATCGAGTCCGGAACCGCATCGAATACGTTGGTCGGACAAACCTTGACGCACTTGTCGCATGCGATGCAGCGCGTTTCGCTGATGAGCTCGATCATGCTGCTACCGCCACCTTCGCTTTGACTGATTCGAGCGATTTGCTCGGATCCGCGACGACGGCCTCCGGAACGGCGTCCGCGCGAACCCAAGGTTTGTCGAGCCCTCCGACTCTGAGATAGTGTCGCTGTGCCGGATCCAACGTCGGATAGTCGAGGCGCTTGTGCATACCGCGAGTCTCCGTGCGTTGAAGACCAGCAACGTAGGCCCAGCGCGCCGTGGCAACCAAGGCGGCAGCTTCCCGCGAGCGCAAGAGTTGATGGGGCGTTCCTCGCAGCGGGGATTTCTTGACCTCCTCCCAGAGTTGCTCGAGCTTGGCGAGCGACTCGACCAAGCCCTTTTCCGTGCGGAAGATGTTCTTGTCGTAAGGGAACAGCTCCTCCTGCACGCCCTTCACGATCGCGTTGGCGTCGTACGTCGAGGCCGTGTTCGAGCGTAAACCAGCGCCGCCCACGCGATGCACCGCGCGCTCGTTCACTGCCTTGCCCAGGCTGCGCGCGAAGTCCGCCGCAGCGCGGCCAGCGATGTTTCCGCTGCCAATGGCCCAGGTCATGTTCGGCCCGCCGCCGCCGGTGAAGCCTCCGCAGTTGAGCTCACGCGTCGCCGCGTCGCCCGCCGCGTACAGCCCGTGAACGGTGGTGCCACATTCGTCGTTGGCGATGCGCACTCCACCTGTGCCACGCACGGTGCCTTCGAGTATCAGTGTCATCTGCCAACGCTGCTCGAAAGGGTCGATGCCAACCTTGTCGAAGGCGGCAAAGAAGTTGGGTTGACCGAGGCGTAGCATCTGCCGCGTCTCCGACTTCTCCGTGCCCTTGTCGAGCTGACAATACACGGGACCTTTGAGCAGCTCCTTGGCGATGGCCGAGGTCGAACGGTGGCCGTTCTTGCTCAGCGCGAGCTCCGTTCCGTCCTCACCGGTGTAGGTCGCATAGCGGTAGTAGGCGCCCTTGGTGCACGAGGAGTGGATGGGCGCTGGCGAATAGTGCGCCGAAAACTCCATGCTCGACAGCTCCGCGCCGATCTCCGCTGCAGCGAGGTGAAGGTCGCCGGTGTTGGTGTTGCAGCCGAGCGCCTTGCTCAACCAGGCCACGCCGCCGGATGCGACGACCGTCGCGCCCGCTTTGACCGTCCAGGTGCTATCGGTTTGGCGGTTGACGCCGCGCGCACCAGCGACTGCGCCCTGGTCATCGAGCAGTAGCTCGAGCGCCGGACTATGATCGAGGATCTCGACGCCCTTTTGCTCCAGCACCTCACGCAAGATCCGCATCGTCTCGGAGCCCTGCAGGCCACGATAGCTGCTCTTCACCGTGCGCTCGTAGACGGGGATGTCGTAGCCGGCCCATTCCCAGATGCGCGGAGCGCGATCATAGGTAATGTCCAGTAGCCGATCCCACCAACGATGCTGCGCCAAGGTACCGCCCATGGCGTAGCGTTCGAACTTGACCGGATCACGGAGCTCCGAGATGGGCGGCAACACCTTGTTCCCCGACGTGCTCGCCGCGAAAGCGCCGCTTGCCCCCACGTAGCCCTTGTCCACGATTACCACTTTGGCGCCGCGCTCACGAGCAGCGATCGCAGCCCAGGCTGCAGCCGGTCCACCACCAATGACCAGCACATCGGTTTTCAGCTCGAGTCCGTTATCGTCAATGTTGCTCATTGCTTCCTCTTTGAGAGAGTCACTCCGCTGCGACCGCCACTTGCGGCGCCGGCTCGGGCTTTTGCACGATCGCTTCCGGGACTGGGTCGGCTCGAGTCCACAGCTTGTCGAGCCCGCCGACGCGCAGATAGTGACGTTGCGCGGGGTCGAGAGCAGGATAGTCGAGGCGCTTGTGCATACCGCGAGTCTCCGTCCGCTGGAGGCCTGCAAAGTACGACCAGCGCGCTGTCGCGACCAAAGCCGCTGCTTCGCGCGAGCGAATCAGATGCTGAGCTGTGTCCTGCAGCGGGCTGCCCTGTACGGCCTCCCAGAGGTGATCGAGCTTGCCCAGCGACTCCAGGATGCCCTTTTCCGTGCGGAAAATGTTCTTGTCGAAAGGGAACACCTCGTCCTGAACGCCCTTCACGACGGCATTGGCGTCAAAGGGATTCGAGTGCTTGCGGGACCGCAGACCAGCGCCACCGACGCGCTCCACCGCGCGTTCGTTGACCCTCTTGCCGAGGCTGCGCGCGAAGTCCGCCGCGGCGCGACCGGCGATGTTGCCGCTACCGATGGCCCACGTCATGTTCGGGCCCGCCCCGCCGGTGAATCCGCCGCAGTTGAGCTCGCGAGTCGCGGTGTCGCCAGCCGCGTATAGGCCCGGCACGGTAGTTCCGCATTCGTCGTTGGCGATGCGCACGCCGCCCGTGCCGCGCACGGTCCCCTCGAGCAGCAGCGTCATCTCCCAGCGCTGCTCGAAGGGATCGATGCCCACTTTGTCGAACGCCGCGAAGAAGTTCGGCTGCATCAAGCGCAGCATTTGCCGTGTTTCCGGCTTTTCCGTGCCCTTGTCCAGCTTGCAGAACACCGGCGCTTTCAGCAACTCTTTCGCGATCGCCGAGGTCGAACGGTGACCGTTCTTGCTCAAACCGAGCAGCTCGTTCCCGCTCGCATCGCTGTACGTTGCATAGCGGTAAAACGCGCCCTTCGTGCACGAGGAATGGACGGGAGCGGGCGAGTAATGCGCCGAGAACTCCATGCTGGAGAGCTCCGCACCGACCTCTGCGGCCGACAGGTGCAGGTCACCCGTGTTCGTGTTGCACCCCAGCGCTTTGCTGAGCCAAGCAATGCCACCGGCAGCGATCACCGTGGCGGCCGACTTGACCGTCCACGGAACATCCGTCTGGCGGTTGATGCCGCGCGCGCCAGCCACCGCGCCCTCTGCGTCGATCAGCAGCTCGAGCGCCGGGCTCTGGTCGAGGATCTTCACGCCCTTCTGCAGCAAGACTTTGCGCAAGATGCGCATCGTCTCCGACCCTTGCAGGCCACGGTAGCTGCCCCTGGCCGAGCGGTCCCAGACCGGAATGTCGTAGCCAGCCCACTCCCAGATGCGCGGCGCGCGATCGTAGGTGATGTCGAGCAAGCGGTCCCACCAGCGATGCTGCGCCAGGAATCCACCCATCGTGTAGCGCTCGAATTTGACGGGGTCGCGAAGCTCCGCGATGGGAGGCAGCACTTTATGTCCGGAGGTGCTCGCGGCAAACGCGCCGCTCGACCCCACATAACCCTTGTCCACCAGCACGACCTCAGCGCCGCGCTCGCGGGCCGCAATGGCCGCCCAGGCCGCAGCAGGGCCGCCGCCAACCACCAACACGTCCGTATTCAGGTCGAGTCCATTGTCGTCCACGTTGCTCATCGCTTCCTCTTCGCTAGCAAGTCCAAAACTGCAGGCGCGGCCTGCGGGCACCCGTACCCCCGAGGCTCTGCTCGGTTCGTCTCCTCCCTTGTGCATGCGGCGTGCCGCTGCGCTTTCTTCCCAAGTCTCTTAAACAAGACATACCGACGGCTCCTCGAACAGCAATACGCGGCTCGGGGTGATCCGTAATCAGCAGCCCGCCGTTCGAAAAAGGTGCTGAGCCAGCACCTTCAGGACCCCGAACGCGTCGGCTCGAAGATGCTCAGCGTGATTTGGTGAGGGATCGCAAACTGGTCACCGTGCGGTTGCAGCAGCGCGTCCAGCTCGGCATCGAAGGCGGCCACCTTGTCCGCGGGCAGCGCAGCGCCGATCCACTTGCTAGCGCGAATACGGCCGCGCCAGGAGGCGCGCGTGAACGTCAGTGGCTCCAGATACGCATGATAGGTACGCAGCGCGAAGTGTCCGACGGACCAGTCCGGAACAGGATGATTTCGGCCGTCTCGCGGGCGACCGAACCGAGCAGCGTCATTGTAGCGATGGATGAGCCGAACGGTTTCCTGAGCGATCTCGCTCTCTTCGCGCGCCCAGATCAGCGATGCGATCAGCAGCACTCCGTCCCGCCGCAATAGGCGCTTCACCTCCGGCACGATGCGGGTCGTGTCGAAGTAGCCCCAGCACATGCTGGCCGTAACCGCGTCGAATGCTGCATCGGGCAAGCCAGTGGCCTCGGCCCGCGCGAAGCGGAATGACACGTTCAGACCTGCGCGCTCAGCTGCATCGCGCGCGGCAGCGAGCTGTCCTTCGGAAGCGTCGACGCCGATCACGCGCGCTCCGGCTCGCGCGAACGGCACGGAGAGCGCCCCGGTGCCGGTGCCCAGATCGAGGATATCTTGCCCAGCGCGACCGATCCCGAGCTCATGCAGCAGGTCGAAAAAGCTGACGGGGTAAGTGGGACGGTGCTCCAAATAATCGCGCGATACGGGGCTCCAGTCGAGCCCACCCCCAGGGACGATCGAGAGTTCGGCGGACGCAGTCATCGTTTCACCTCTTCGTTGATCCAGGGGCAGCCTTTGATCCGTTGCCCCAGAAACGAGTCTACCATACGAGACCCACTCAACAACAGCTCCTGCTCGTGACCCACTGCATGCTTCTGAGAAAGCACTGCGCAGATAGGATTACTTCTGGCGAAGCAGCCGGTCGCACGAATTGCTGGGCAGCGCGCTAACGAGCCTCAAATATGCCAATTTCGCCGACAGGCATGGGCCGAGCCAAACTCGACAACCGACCGCAAGTCGACGCTGTGTTTCCAGACGAACACTCCAGCACGCATGAGCGTGAAGCCAACACTCCACTACACAGACAAGATCTCCAGTATTATGACCAGACGTGCGAGGCGCGCTTCTTCGGGTCTGAGACCGCAGGGAGGTCCGCGCCATCTCGTCAGCAGAAGTTCAAACCGAAGGCGGCTTTCATGTCTGCAAGTGCAATCAGTCCACTCTATCCAACCACTCACGCAAATACTCGCGAGCCTCACGCAGCGATCGATCCTTTGTTCATCGAGCGTTGGTCGCGCCGCGCGCTTTCGGAGCGCTCTCTCACGCAGGAGCAGATCGACTCGCTCTTCGAAGCCGCGCGCTGGGCACCATCAGGCGGCAACCTGCAGCCCTGGCTCTTCGTCTACGCTAGCCAACCGGGCTCGCTGGCGAACGCGCGCAAGTTGTTGAAGGAAGGAAATCAGCGCTGGGCGACCCGCGCGCCGCTGTTGATCTTCATCTTTGCGCGCAGGAATCATCCTGAGAACGGCAATCCAATCCGCACCGCCCACTTCGATGCTGGCGCCGCATGGCAATCGCTCGCGCTGCAGGCGCACAAGCTCGGCCTATCGACGCGCGCGATGGGCGGCATCTTCCACGAGAAGACGTACGAGGCCCTGGGCGTTCCGGAAGCCGAGTTCGAATCGATCGCCAGTGTCGCAGTCGGTTATCCCGGCAGCCTCGAAGATCTACCGACCGAGCTACGAGAAAAAGAGGCCCCGAACACGCGCAAGCGCCGCAGCGAGTTCGTGTTCGAGGGCCGCTACGCCGGAAAGTAGCCGCTGTTTTCCGTCACCCGCCGTCTCGTAGCTGGCTGCCGCGAGACGGCGAGCTCGGCTTGGTGTCATTCTTGGACGAGTTCCTCGATGCGCAACTGCAGCTGCTCTTCCAAGCATGCAGCATCGGTCCCACAGCGGTCGCGCTTCACCAGCCAAGCCGCCTGCTCATCGTGGAGCCGAGCGGTGTCGCTCGGTTTTCGCTCGAGTGCGCCGAGCCACGCGGCAGAGACACTGCGATCGAGCCCGGCCAACGCGGTCTGGCTGCACAGCGTCTTCTCCGTCGGGCTAGTCGCTCGCGCGCAGTCGAAGGATGCGCGCGGCTTTGCGCCTGCCGGCACCCGGGAAAGCATGAGGAGCGCAGTGCCATCGACGCGCATCGCGAGCGAATCGCGCCCTTGCAGGACGAACCAAGCGTCCGCCCAGGGCGCGGGCCGACTCGGATCCGACTGGACACACTTCGGCGAATGGACCGAAACAGGGGTGCCGCTGGCGAGCTTGGATCCAAAATCCGACGGCCGAGGTGAGCGCGGCAGGTGCTCGCTCTCCGATCTTCGAAAGCTTTCCGAAAGCAACTGCCCCCATGAAGTGTTGCGGATTTTCCAGCTTGTTGGCTTGCAGTCGCCCCTCCCATAGTTGAAGTGCACGCGCTCAGCGTCTACCAACAACTCGCGCCCCAATAGGCGCGGATCATCGGGTTGGTAGAGCCAGTGTGGTTGATCGGCACTGTCGACGGCGACCTGCACCACCTCCCAAACGCCGTTGAGCGTAGGAGCGGTGCTCTTCGGCTTACAAGCAGCATTCGGGATGGAAATGCCGAGCGCGAGCCCAGAGAGACCGAGAGCGAGCAGAAGAGCGCGAGCGACGCGACCGCGACTGCGGGAAGGCGCACTCATGGCGAAAAGGCCATACATGCCTTCGAGGACAAAAGCACCCTCTCCATCCTCGTTGCGATGTCCGCGATCTCGTCCCGATGGTCCGATCCATTCACCATGGCTCGAGCATGCACGTAATCGGTCATCGTACCGTAAAAATACATCGAGAAGCGCTTGCCGTTCGCAAAGCCCGCACCGGTACACATGCAGCGCGACATGAGCTGGTACGCCGTCGCCGGTTCTTTGACGAGCTCAGGATCGAACAGCAAATCCAGGCCTCGCCCAATGAAGGAGCCAGCTTTCGCGTAGTTCGACCACCAAGTCAGCTGTACATAGCCGCGCCCGTAGTAGCTGAGCTCGTCGCCGGCCGCGCTGTCGTAGATGGCCGTCGAGGTCGCCGCGGCTTTGGACCCGAGCGCTGCACCCTTGGTGGCCGGCGAAAACGTACCAGACGGATTGACCAGAAACTGGTCGCCGTCCTGCTCGGTGATACGCGCACCCCCGCCCGGGAGTCTCTCGACCTTCACGGGTAGATAGTAGTCGCGCCCCGCGCCGTGCCCGATCTCCGTGACAGGCGCCATCGTCATTGCCCAACGCTTCCGAGTACGCATGACCGGCTGCCCCTTCTTGTCCACCACTGGTCGCCCCTTCTTGTCCAGCACGGGGATGCTCTCACTCTTCGGGTAGGTAGTCTCCCAGAAGGCGGTAGCAAGCATGTACGCCATCCAGCGAATATCGATCACCGCGTTGTCGTGCGTCATCATGTCCACCAGCGACATCAACGAAGGGATGGCCGCAGCGTCGTAGCGAGGGTCCTTGGCGAAGTCGCGCACGAACTCGGTTTGGAAGGCAGTTGGCAAGAAGTTGTGCGCATAGATGTAGTCGGCGGCCCCGACCCCGTTGTTGGCCAGGAGCTTTTCGGCGAGATCGCCGTAGTCTACCAGCGCGATCAGCGTCTCGCCGTCCGGCTTGATGATCGTGTTTTGCACTTCCTCGGCATCACGAATGCCCAAGCGATTTTGCAAGGTCGCGATCGCCGCGTTGCGATCCGCCCAGACCGCGACTGCATCGACTGCTGGGAACGCAGGGAAGAGTGGTTTCGCGGCCGCTCGCGCGCGAGCGCCGCTGTCCAGGTATTTGATCGCCTCGAGCTTCGAGAGATAGTAGTCGACGATGGCCACGTCCGCGTCGACGTTGAACTTGGGGTATTTCGTGGTGAACGCCGCGCTCCAACGCCCAACTGGTGCAGAGAGCAGGGGAACTTCGATGCTACCGCCTCCATGTTTGACCGCCGGGCGCTTCTTCATTGGCGGCTTGGGCTTGGCTGCAGCGGCTGATGACGATGACGTGGCCATGACTTCCTACCTTCCAAGATGGCGAGCGTGCCCCCCAACAGAGAGTCTGGCAATAGCACGACTTCCCGTTCCGCGGTTCTCACCCGCTCGCGCGCGACCAAGTTAGTTAGCCCCAATCATCCTAGTCAACGAGCAGCCGACGACTCACTCCGTACTAGTACGTTCGTGATGTCCAAAACCTTTCCTCGGCCCAGCAAACACGAGCAAATTTCCTCGGCTGATTGTGCTTGTAGCGTCTGCAGGCCCTGTCGAATAGCCTCGGACCATGAGCGCTGTGAGGGACCAGATGCTGGCGGCGGCCAAGCGCAAGGATTGGAATGCCGCGTATCTCGACGCGAACGGTCTATCCATGACCGAGACGACTTTCGAATGTTGCGCTTTTCGCCACGAGTAGCCACCGCGTGTGTTTCGTTGCTGTTCGGGTGCTCTCACGATCCACCACGGAGCACTCCGGTTCAGAATCCGTGCGCCGCGATCGACGAGGCCAATCGCGCGCTGCTCGCCCGCGCCTCGTCTACCGACGCGGGGGGCGCGAGCGCCGACTTCTACCGGGACCTGCGCGCTGCAACCGTGTGCAAAGAAGCGCGACACGGAGCGTGGGCAATCGAGCTTTCCTCGCTCAAGACCGAGGCGGGCGAGATGTCGGCGCGTTGGTCGCTCGTGCACGTCAGCCCCAGCGGGAAGCGCGCTTCCGTGAGCCCTGCGCTGACGGGCACGCTCACGCCGGGGCCAACGCGCGAGGATGAACCGAACCTGCTTTGGACGGACTATCGGCGTACCTTGCCGACTGCACCGGTCCTGTTCGACTACGACGGATCCGGAACGGCCTCGCCCATGTCCGGGACGGGGTTTCGCCCACTTACGGCGCTCGCTGCCCCCGAAGCCCTCGCCTCGCGCTCACGCTGTCGAGCGCGAAGAGAAACGCCCGCTGACGTAGTGGGTCGGATCGTTGTAGCCGGGCGTCGAGGAATGTCCTGGCTTCACCAGTGAATCGACGAAGGCTTCGTCCTCGGGCGTGATGTTCACGTCCAGCGCGCGCACGTAGGTCGACCATTGTTCTTCCGTGCGCGGGCCGGTGATGGCAGCGCTGACTGCGCCGTTGGCGAGCAGCCAGGCAATGGCGAATTCGACGGCCCCGATGCCGCGCGCTTCGGCGTGCTGTTTGACTCGTTGCGCGATGTGCAGGGACTCGTCACGCCACTCCGTCTCGAGAATGCGCTTGTCCTGACGACCCGCACGAGTGTCGCGCGCCGGGGCGGTGCCGGGCTCGTATTTGCCGCTGAGCACGCCACGCGCGAGTGGGCTGTAGGGCACGACACCAAGCCCATGAAACGCCGCGGCCGTGATCTGCTCCGCTTCGGCTTGACGGTTGACGAGGTTGTAAAGAGGTTGGCTGACGATGGGAGCATCCACGCCGAGCTGCTTTGCCACGTGCACGATCTCTGCGATGCGCCAACCGCGATAGTTCGAGACGCCCCAGTAACGAACTTTGCCCTGCTGGACCAGGGTTCCGATCGCGGACAC
>Ga0157310_10000081_pt1 | contig 11778 bp, 9 predicted proteins | sample NitcycUS213509R2_FD_108384 | JGI IMG/M metagenome (GOLD analysis project Ga0157310, IMG submission 108384) | Soil microbial communities from Arlington Agricultural Research Station in Wisconsin, USA - Nitrogen cycling UWRJ-S213-509R-2 | ecosystem: Environmental > Terrestrial > Soil >...
CGCCGATCTCGCGCAGCATAGCCAGTGATTGGTCTTTGGAGCCGTCGTCGATGAACACGACCTCCCAGCTCCGAACGACTTGCTCCAAGTCGGCCATCACCTCACGGAGCCGGCGATGCAACTCCGGAATGACCTTCTCCTCATTGAAGATCGGGATGATGAGAGACAGTTCCGGTCGCGCCATTCCGGTCGCACTCTATAACGAATCAGCGACCGCGCCAGGGTGTTTCCTGGCAAAAAGGGCCGCGGACATCGGGCTCTAGGCGAGCCGCAATCGGCCGCGACCCGGCCCAGCCGGGCAAGCGGGCTCGGCTCAGCGCAGCACGCGGACGCGTTGCAAGTGGAAGGAGGTCCGCGACTCCAGACGCAGCCGAACATAGCGCGCTTGCACGGGGCTGAACGTGGCAAGCCAGGAAGTAAACACGACATCGCGCCGGGCTGCTTTGCGCCAATGCTGTTGGTCGTTGCTCGTCTCGACGACGATGGGAACCGCGCGCTCCGAGCAGCAATCCTTGCGGTTATCGATGCGCACGGCGGAGAAGGTCTGGACCGAACCGAGATCGAATTCGATCCACGGAGTCTGCTCGTCTTGCGTATGAAAGAAGAATTCCGAGCTCTCGGAACATTCCTGCTGGGGTGACTTGCAGGCGGGGACCCCTTCGTTCGTCGAGCTCGTCCGCCAAGAGACACCCCGCACCAGATCGCGCTTTTCCTCAGCGCCCTGCAGTGCCTTGGAGGCTCCGAACCCGAGCGCCCCGAGCAGCACGAACAGCACGCTCAGGCGGAAAATACGCTGCGCCCAGACAGCCTCGGCCGCGCGGCGGTCGGACTCGAGCTCAGCGATCAAGGCCATGGCCACGCTACGCAATGCACCCAAGAGCGTCTTGCGTTCGGCTTCAGGGAGAGCGGCTAGCGTCTCGAAGGTCGCCTCGCTCGTGACGCTTTCCACGCGCGCGGCGAGCGCCGGGTCCGGCACGGCGCGACGCATGAGTACCGGGTCGATCGAAGACCATTGTCCGTCGCCCAGCGCGCGCAGCGACCAGTACAGCGATTGTCGATACAAATCACAGAGCACCGAGTCGACGCTGGCGACGAACGGCTCCGCTGACTCTTGGGCCCGCCGCGCCACGTCCGCCGCGACGCGCGCGCGGTGGATCAAAGCCAGCCGCTCGGGCGAGATCGTCCGCTCGAACTCGCGCAGGGCGTCTTGTCGCCAAAACCACTGCCACAACCTTCCGAGCACCCCGCGCCGAGGCGCCTGTTTCGAAGCCGCCTGGTCGCTCGATTCCCTAGTTTCCGCCACCGTTTGGCTCACGTCGTCGCTTGACACAAGCGGACCGAAGCAGATCACTTTTCGCCCGTCAAGCCGAGGCGACCCCGGGGCAAGCCCCTCGCTTTGGTCGGGGCCGCGTCGAGGAGCGAACGAAAGTGCAGCAGAGCACGGATTTTCGCGGCCCATCCTCGGGCAAATTCGCGTTTTCCCTTGGTCGTCGGCAGCAACGATCGTGCAATGTTAGTGAGCGAAGTGAGGCAAAGCCAACCCGCCGAGCTCGTCCCCGGGGTGAACCTCGGTGGTCGGCGGCCAAGGCATGTACAGACTGATGGACGCAGCAGCGGGGGCTCGATTGGACTGAGTGCCAGGACGTCGATCAGTGCTCATGCCTCCGACGCCGCGCTCGCCTGACGGTTCGACCAACTGGTCCTAAGCGTTAGTCGTACCGTAAGGGTTCGCACCCGCTTCCGCGCTGGCAACCGAGCGAAGCTCGAAACGACCGACTGACTCTCGACGAAGCACTTAATTTTGGTGCTAAGGTCCCGCGCGATGCTGAGTTCTGCCACGGGTGGGAGCAAAAAATTGGCGCGCTACGTGGGGCGACTCGCTCAGGTCGTGGCGGTAGCGGTGCCCTTGCTGGCGACGCTCGATCGCTTTCGGCGCCCGTTCGGCGAAAAGTTCATGTTCCCGAATCTCGGCGGCTCTGCGGATCTGTGGCTCCCGTACTTAGGGGCACGCGCGCTGCTCGCGCACTTGGATCCGTATGGACCGTTGCCCCAACACCTTCAAGAGCCTACCGGTTGGCCCCCCACGTACCCGCCCACGATGCTCGCGTTGTACGTGCCCTTCGCCTGGGCGACGGGTGAGGATATCGAGCTAGCCTGTCAGATTTTCTATTGGCTCAATATCGCGGCTCTGGGCGCCTTGTCGTACTTTGTGTGGCGGCTCACGTTGCGACTCACGGCGCCGCGTGGCGCTCCGGGCAGCACGTTCTTAGTGGCCGTGATTGCTCTCAGCCTGAACGGGCTAACGATGTTCGCCGTCGATCGTGGCCAATCCGAGATCGTGAGCTCGGCGCTGTGTTGGGGGGCGCTCGTACTCTTTCTCCAGAAGCGCCACGGCTGGGCAATGGCTGCGGTCACGCTCGCCGGAGCCATCAAGGGCTACGCAGTTCCAGTCGGCGTCGGGTTGCTGCTCGCCACCCGCGGACGAAAGCAAGTTCTGCGCGGCCTCGCCGCTGCCACCGCGGTCGGCTTGGCTGTCACCGTGCCCGTGGCGAAATACCTGAAGCAAGGCTTCGCTTCGATGCTTACCCGAACCGACTACGCGTATGGAGCGGAGTGGTTCAATCATTCGTTCAAAAGCACGATCCACACTGTATTGAACGCCGAGCTCGCAGACGCGGGACGGACCTGGATGCTCTGCCTCACTGCCCTCGTGTTCCTCGGCTCACTGTGGCGGTTGTTCGTCGCCACGCGCAGGGGCACCGAGCAAGAGCTGGCACTGCGCCTCATCGCGTTTGCCGGGGCCGGACTCACCTTCATGGTGGGCTTGCCCGCGTATAGCGCTTCGTACAACTATTTGTTGGTGTTGCCCGCGCTGCTGCTTGTGAGCACCCAGTTTGGAGACCTCGACGAGATCCTCAAGCTGCACCCAGCCGTGGCCGTTCCTCTCGGACTAGTCCTGGTCGTGGCGTTGGGGCTGGCCCTGCGCGAGCGTTGGATCGGTCACCCGATTCCGCTGGCTGGCATCGCGCTCGTACTCTTCGTCGGCATCCTAGGCGTCGTCGCGATTGCCCCGGGGCGCGGTTCGTCCGCCGCGCCCCCTCGCCAAACCTGAGAGGCTTGCCCGCTTTCAGCGCGGGTCGACGCGGCGTGCCACGACCGTGATGCTACTGCCCCATTTCAGTGCCAAGGGCAGCATGGCGGCGGACAGCGCGCTGCCGCACGCGAGGGAGGCTGCCCATTTGACGCCAAACGGGATTCGCCCCGTGACGGCCTCGAAGAAGTCGACCGGTAAGCCTGCCTTGGAAAGCGTGCTCTGCGACCACCCCATCAAATCGTATTCGAATTCGTGGTTCCACCACCTGAATGCCGAAAGCGACGTTCGCGCGAGTAACTGCTCGAGTGATTTTCGCCCGAAATGGTACAGGTGGCGCGGGACGTCCAAGTGCATCCAATGCGCGCCCAGAGTTTCCGCCTGGACGCCCTGCGCATCCGGCACGCCGATGACAATCACACCCTTCGGCGTGAGCATTCGTTCCAGCTCGCGCAGCGTGGCAACGGGATCGGGCAAGTGCTCGAGCACATGCCAGAGCGTGATCGCATCAAAAGGGCCCCGGGTGCGCACGTCGTCGAGATTCGTGAACACCTCGTAGCCACCGGGCGCGCTGTTTTCGGGTAGGAAGGAGGCTTCCAGTCCGACCGAGACCCACCCCTCACGCGACGCTCGACGCAGAAAATTTCCGTCGCCGGAGCCGAAATCGAGCACGCGGCTGCCCGGCGGCAAGCGAGCCATCGAGGCCAGCAGGCTCACGCGGCGGCGCGCGCAGTATTCGGCCGTAAATGCGTGTCGACCACCCCAGTACACGGGCCCGTAGTAGCGCGCGAGATCCGCTACTGCTGGTGAAGTCACACCCAAGCCGCACGAGCTGCAAGCTAGGATCGAGAAGTCCTCGCCGGTGACGAAATCACGCACCTCTTTGAAACGCACGACTAGCGGCGCTTCGCAGATGAGACAATGCTTGGGGATCGGCGCGCTCGCGCGCGCGCTGAGGTTCAACTGATCGCTCACCGCGGAGCCCTGTTGTGAATCCGGCATTCTATGATCAAAGTTTTGTCGAGGTTTATTCCAGGTAGTACGGCCGCTGGCCGACTACAAAAATCAGCTGTCGCTTGTCGGCAGTAGCTTCCGCCCGTCCGCTTGCAAGAACGTAGGTCGAGCCAGGCCCCAACGTGCCAGCCGGAAGCTGGCCGCGGCGCGTAGCACACCGAAACCGTAAGTCACACTGCGCCGAAAGCTGATTGAAGACGCTTCTGCGAAGTAGCTCGTCGGGCAAGTCACTTCGGCGATTTTGAAGCCGAAATAGGCTGCCTGCACCAACATCTGATTGTCGAACGCGAAGTCATCATCGTTCTCTTCGAGCGGCAACGTCAGCAGCAGCTCACGCGAAAAAGCGCGATAGCCCGTGTGGTATTCGGACAGCTTCTGCGAGATGAGCAGATTCTCGGCGGCCGTGAGCAGGCGATTCGAAACGTATTTGTACGTGGGCATACCGCCCTCCAGCGCCCGTCCGCCGAGGATGCGCGAGCCGAGCGCCACATCGAACAAGCCGCTGGCGACGCAGTGCGCGAGCGAGGGCACCAACTTGGGGGTGTATTGGTAGTCCGGGTGCACCATGACGACGACGTCTGCACCGCGCTGCAGTGCTTCGCGGTAGCAAGTCTTCTGGTTACCGCCGTAGCCACGGTTTTCCTCGTGACGAACCGTGTGCAGGCCGAGCTTCCGGGCCAGCTCGGTCGTGCCGTCGCGGGAGTGGTCGTCGACGACGATGATGTCATCGACCAGCGACGGCACCTCGGCAACGGTTCGCTCCAGCGTTCGCTCTGCGTTGTATGCAGGCATCACAACCACCACTTTTTTGCCGTCAATCATTATTCTTCACCCTGCTCCCAAAAGCGCGGCGAACCTATCACGCTTTTCCGGGTCGGCCAGAGCCGGAAAAACGACTAGCACGTCCTTGGACGGTCCCCCCAGGCGCGCATTCCGGCCCAGCCATCTCGCGCACGTAGCCGCTCGCCTTCGGGAGCCCTCCGCTGCGCAGCGGCTTAGATTAGGCATGCTCGCCTTCACCAGGCGGCAATTTCGGCGCGGGCACGGGCTTCAATCCGTTTCACTCAGAACCGTTCGGATCTGCGTTCGCGCAGCGCTGGTTTTCACGGATTTTTTTCGTCCTCGCACAACGAAAGTGCTTCGACCAGCACCCCATGGAGTTTTGGATTGTACGTCTTGAAGTGACCGGTATACCCCTGATAGCCGAGCAGCAGGCCGAAGACGACGGTTGCCAATGCTGGGACGCTGCAAGCGAGCGCGACGGCACGCTTGGTGTTACGGCTCGAAGGCCAGGAACAGAGCAGGAAGCTCCCGAGCACTCCGAGCAATACGAGGCCGTTGGTCACGTCGGACAGGTAGCGCATGGTGGACAGATACAAGCCCAACTCGGCTGCACCGGTCACGGACGCAAGCACTCCGAAGCAAGCCACGCACCATAGGAACGCGCGCGGTTTGAGGTCCGGGGCGGGCAACGGCGGCTCGCTCCGAACCGTGCGGTCGCGCAACAATCGGAAGCGCTGCACGACACCCACAGGAACGGCCAAGAGCAACCAGGTAACGGGCACCACGCGCAGCCAGCCGACCTGGGGTTCGATGAGCAAGTAGCCCTTTGGCACCGCCATTCCCTCGGGGAAAGCGCTGCTCCCGATCCGCGCGGGCGCCATGGCGTACGGAAAATGGCAGTCCGCCACGTAGGGCCTGAGCGAGTACGAGTACAGGTTCGTCAACAGGTACGACGTCGAGAAGCTGAACTTCAGTCCGCTGAGCTGGATGCTGATGCCTGATTCGAGCCAACTGTCGAAGCGAAGCTTGTTGTAAATCAGCAGCATTCCGAAGGCGATCAGCATGGGCGTGGCGATGGCCAGTAGCTGAATGGCGAAGCTACGAAACCGGGCGCGCGCCGGCCATGCGCAGGCCAAAGCCGTCAAAACGGCGAGCAGCGTCGCCGCGGGCAGCGCGCTCATCCGACTGCCGAAAGCGAGCGCCCAGAGCGCGCCGGCGACCGGTAAGCGCCAATCGAGAGTGCGCCGCGGTGACGCGCACACCGCGTCGAATGCGAACAATAAACCACCGAGCAAAAAGGCCTGCCCAAAAGCGATGGAGGCTTGGTATACGCCGGCGCTTGCCATGAGGTGGGGCGTCGGATTCGCCAACGCGAAGGCCAGGACCATCACTGCACGTAACCAGATCGGCACGAAGTCGAACACGCGGCTTGCGATACGCTCGATCAGTAACCCGCCGAAAAAGGCGCTCAACGCGAAGGCGCTGAAGACCAAGTATTGGTCGCCGATCATCCCGCGGATCGACAACGCGCTCTTCGCCAGCGCCTGCAAGAGCGCTGGCACGGGTCCCCAATACAGATAGTAGTGAGCCCCGTATAGGCTCATATCCCAAAACCACCAATGGCTGTGCTTCGGATCGTAAGGGTTCACCTGCGCGATGAGCTGCTTCGCCGGCGCAACGGGGATGTACAGATGCCCATTGCGGAAGCCTTCCGCCAAGAGATCGTAGTAGGCCATTTGCCTCGGCCATGGACTCAGTCCGCCGGCCGAGCCGATGAATGCATACGTCGCAATTGCGCTTGCGATCGCCAACAACACCCACCAGCGCGAGCTTTGACGCGAAGGCCCCTGAGCGCGCCAGTCGCGTATCATTGCCCAGCTCCCCCCCTCCTGGGTGGCACGGTCAATTTCACCCCGACAGCTGGCGCATTGTGTTGAGTCATCGTCACCCGCTAGGGCAAGACGCGTACACGCCGCAGGTGGAAATACTCGCGCTTGTCGAGCCGCAACCTGACGTATCGAGCAGACTCCGGCGCAAACTTCGCAAGCCAGGAAGTGAAGGTCGTGTCCCTCTTCGCGACTTGACGCCAGTGCGATTGATCCGAGCTGACCTCGACCAGCAAGGGTGCGGCTCGCTCCGCGCAGCAGTCCTTTCTATTTTCCACGCGCACAGCGGAGAAGCGCTTCTCGCTGCCGAGATCGATCTCGAGCCACGGCTTTCGTTCCTCGTTGGTGTGGAAGAAAAATTGACGGCTTTGAGCGCAATCCTGGTCGGGTGATGTGCAAGCCGGAGCTGCGCCGGCCGCGGAGCTGGCACGCCAGGGCTTGCCTTGCGCCAGGTCTTTGCTGACTTCCGCGCGCTCGGAGGCACGGATCAGCAACAGTGTGGTCAACGCCAAAGCCGCTGCCAGCAAGCCGCACCACACCCCACGCTGGCGCCAAATCGCATCGGCTGCTCGCTTGTTTAGATCGAGCTCCGCCAATAGCCGGATCGCCAAAGACCGCAAAGCGGGCAACAGAACCCGGCGCTCTTCGACGGGTAGCAGGGCGTATTCACGAAACTCGCCCGAGTCGACCGCGGCTTGCGTGCGCTTCAACAACCCTGGATCGTCGATCGCGCGACTGAGCAAGGTCGCGTCGATGGTTGCCCATGGTGCTGGCTCGCTTTCGCCGCGATCCGCGAAGGCAATCGCGCAGCGCGACCAATGGATGGACTCGCGGTACAGCTCACACAGGATTGCATCGACGCTGCCTTCGAAAGGCTCCGCGGAGTCCTCCGTGCGCCTCGCCACATCCACGGCTAGGTGGGCGCGCAGGCGAAACTCGGCTTGCTCGGGGGCTACGGGTCGCAGGTGCTCGCGCATCTCTTGCCCGCGCCAAAACCAATTCCAGACGCGCAAGGGGAGCGACGGGTGGTGCTGCCGGGCCGGAGGTTCCCCTTTCCCCGAGCCTTCCGTCGCCTGACCCGCTGAAGCCCTTTCCTCGATTGACACGTTCGCAACGAAGCAGATGCCCGGGTAGCCGTCAAGCTAGCGCAACTTGCGTGTGAGCCTCGAAAGACTTGGGGACGTTGCGAGCACTAGGCTGCAGCGGGGTAGACGGGGCGGGAGCTGCCGATCGTTACGAACACTCGGCAGCGATTACTTCCTGTCGCGTCTGCGTCCGAACCCGTTCGCTTTTATCAGCACGTCGTCGAACTTCGCGGCCGCGGGTGAACGTCGTCGACGCTCGACAATCTGGCAGCGATCGCCTGCAAGTGACCACTCGACAGCAGACGCGCGCAGCGCTGGAACGCGCTTGACCTCCAGGGGTGACACTGCTTTCGTCCGCGCATGTCAGCCGACGAATCGACGAAAAACCAGGGGCTCGCCGCAGCGCCGAGCAAGGCGCGCGGCGCCTGGGCCTACGCGCCGCGCATCCTCGCGTCGTTGGCCATCGCCGGCGCTTTCGTGTGGCTGTTCAAACGCGGTGGCCTGCCGCTGATCCCGGACGCGAGCGCGCTGGCTGCCGTGCAAGGCTGGGGCATCGTCGGCTTTGGGCTTCTGACCTTGGCCGCCACCTATCTGCGCGTGCATCGTTGGGTGCCGCTCTTGAAGCCGGTTGCTCCGGATATTTCCGAGCCGCGCGTGGTGGGCATCGGCTTCATCGGCATCGCCACCATCATGTTCGCGCCGCTGCGCATGGGTGAAGCCGCGCGGCCCTACTTGCTTGCGCGCGACGGAAAAGTGACCTTTTTCCAAGCGCTCGGCGCGGCTGGCGCGGAGCGCGTGGTGGACGGCTTGGTGCTCACGGTCACTGCCGCAATCGCGCTCACACTGTCCACACCGATCTCGCCCTTGCCCGATCACTTGGGCGATGTCGCGCTGCCCGTGTCGATCGTGCCGCACGCAATCTACGTGGCAGCAGTGGTGTTCACGGGCGGTGCCGTGGCGCTGTTGGTCTTTTACGGAGCGCGCAGCTTCGCTCGCAAAATCACGAGCACCCTGCTCTCCCCCATCTCGCCCAAGCTCGCAGGCTTCGTGACCGGCACGCTGGAGCGCCTGGCAGACGGCTTGAGCGTCTTGGGCTCGCCCGAGAATCGCCTTCGCTTCTTGGGTGAGACGCTGCTCTACTGGGCGACGCAATTCGCCGCTCAGTGGGTCTTGATGCGAAGCTGCGGCATCGACGCATCGATCGTGGAAGCGTGCGTGGTGCTCGGCGTGCTCGGCTTGGGCGTGATCGTGCCGGCCGGTCCGGGCCTATTCGGCGCTTTCCAGATCGGCACGTATACGGGGCTCGCGCTCTACGTCCCGGTAACGATCTTGAGGACCTCGGGCTCGGCGATGGCATTCATCAGCTACGCCGGTCAGCTGGTGGCCATGGTGCTCGCGCTCGGCGTGGGGTTTTGGCTACTCGCGCGCACCAAACGCGCGACCTTGCTGCAAAGCCCCGAGCACGCGCGCAGCGTCTGAGCCTAGGCCCGCGAATGGCTAAGTCGATCGATCTCGCGACCGATGCATCCCGGCGGCCTGCGTTGCTCCTCAGTTACATACAATCAGTATGCGCCTTCGTCGCGCCTTGACCGCCGGGCGCCTCGACCGCGATCTTCGACCGACTTAGCCATTCGCGGGCCCTCAGCGGCGGTCTGCGTAGTTTTTGTCGATCCACTCGCGGTAAGCGCCGCTCTTCACGCGCGCGATCCACTCCGGGTGCTGGAGGTACCAACGCACGGTCGCGACCAGGCCGCTCTCGATGTCGTGGCGCTGCGACCAACCGAGCTCCGACTTCAACTTGCTGCAGTCGATGGCGTAGCGAGCATCGTGCCCTGGGCGATCGGCAACGAAGGTGATCTGCTTTCGTAACAGCTCGGCATCGCGGCCCGTCACCTGCGCGACGATATCGATCAACTTGTGCAACAGCGCAAGGTTCGCCCACTCGGCTTCGCCGCCGATATTGTAGGTCTGGCCGCGCGCTCCGCGCTGCACGATGGCCCAGATCGCTTCCACGTGATCGTCCACGTACAGCCAATCACGCACGTTGGCGCCGGTGCCGTACACGGGCAGCGGCTTACCGTCGCACAGGTTGGTGATCATGAGCGGGATCAGCTTCTCGGGAAACTGATACGGCCCGTAGTTGTTGCTGCAATTGGACAGCGTGGTCGACAAACCGTACGTGCGCGCGTAGGCGCGCACCAAGTGATCCGAAGCCGCCTTCGAAGCAGAGTAAGGCGAGCTCGGGTCGTACGGCGTGGTCTCGTGGAAAGCGCCGGTCGGGCCCAGCGAGCCGTACACCTCGTCGGTGGACACGTGATGAAAGTGGATCTGCGGCTGAGCGCGCACCACTTCCAGCAGCTGATACGTACCGACGATGTTGGCCTGGATGAACGCGCCGGGGCCCAAGATGCTGCGGTCGACGTGACTCTCCGCGGCAAAATGCACGATGGTGTCCACCGCGTGTTCGCGGCACAGGCGCGCGACGGTTTCGACGTCGGCAATGTCCGCCTGAACGAAGCCATAGCGAGGGCTCTTCGCGGCCTCGGCCACGTTGTCCGGATTGGCCGCGTAGGTCAGCGAATCCAGATTCAGCAGCCGACCTTCGAAGCTCGGCTGCGCGAGCAGGTAGCGAACGAAAGCCGAGCCGATGAAACCGCAGCCCCCCGTAACCAACACACTCTTCGGTTCTCTGAGCAACGACATGGCTTCGACTAGTTCTTTTCTTCCAGCGCGCGCCGCATGGCCTGCGCGTATTGACTCTTGCCGCACTTGGCGGCGAGCTTCTCGAGCTGGGCGGCGTCGATGAAGCCCATGGTGAAAGCGATCTCCTCGATGCAGGCGATCGAGGTGCCTTGGCGGCGCTCGAGCGTGGCCACGAAGTGCGCTGCGTCCAGCAAGCTCTCCTGCGTGCCGGTATCGAGCCAAGCTTGGCCGCGACCGAGAACTTCCAAGCGTGCCTGGCCTTTGGCGACGTACACGTTGTTGACGTCCGTGATTTCCAGCTCGCCGCGCGCCGAGGGCACCAGGTTCTTTGCGATGTCGAGCACCTGGTTGTCGAAGAAATACAGGCCAGTGACTGCCAAACGGCTCTTCGGTTGCGCGGGCTTCTCTTCGATGCCGAGCAGCTCGCCATTGGGCCCCACCTCGGCCACACCGTACCGTTGTGGATCCTCGACCCGATAACCGAACAACGTCGCGCCAGCGAGCTCTTCACGGACGCGCCGCAGCTGCGCCGCCAGGCCCGCGCCGTAGAAAATGTTGTCGCCCAGGATCAGGCACACCGGATCCGAACCCACGAACTCGCGACCGATGATGAAGGCTTCTGCCAGACCATTGGGCGCGGCTTGCACGGCATAGGTGAAGCGCATGCCGAGCGCTTCACCCGTCCCCAGCAACCGTTCGAAAAGCGGCAAATCTTGGGGGGTAGAAATGATCAGCACCTCCCGAATGCCGGCCAACATCAGCACCGACAGGGGATAGTAGATCATCGGCTTGTCGTAGACCGGGAGCAGCTGCTTGGAGATGACCCGTGTCAACGGATCGAGCCGCGTCCCGCTACCGCCCGCCAGGATAATGCCCTTCATACTCGACGCATTTTTCACGTGGTGAGCACGATAGCATCATGGAAATCCGTCGGCCAACAGAAAGGCCCCAGCGCGACGGAGCGCCGGGCCGACGGGGCCTTCACGCATGAGTACTGATCGCCGGAACCGACCGGTGCTAGCCTCGAGCCCGATGACGCTCGATCGACAATTGGCCCAACTCCCCCCTGATGTTCAGGCCCGCCTCGCGCAACATCGCTTCGATCCCGAGCGCTTCGCAGAGCTCGCCGGGCGGCTAGGCCGCGAGAGCGCGGAAGACAACTTCGTCAAAGGCCAGCTGAGCCCGCCGAATCCCGCGGATCTGCAAGAGCTCCCCG
>Ga0157310_10000087_pt1 | contig 11505 bp, 11 predicted proteins | sample NitcycUS213509R2_FD_108384 | JGI IMG/M metagenome (GOLD analysis project Ga0157310, IMG submission 108384) | Soil microbial communities from Arlington Agricultural Research Station in Wisconsin, USA - Nitrogen cycling UWRJ-S213-509R-2 | ecosystem: Environmental > Terrestrial > Soil >...
CGGGATTGGCGGATCAATTCTTCGGCGACCACACTCGCGGCCTTCAAAGCCATGGCTTCCGACCCGTACTTCAACCCGTAGCATTCGAGCAACCCCGCGCTGGCGCAGTCCGCTGTCACGCGGCGGAGTGGACGATTGCCTTCAAACGCTGCATGGCACGCGAGTGAAGTTGCGAGATGCGTGGTTCGCTGACGCCGAGCTCGGCACCGAGTTCCCTGAACTTCACGCCGCGGAAATAGTGCTGCGCGACGATATGGCGCTCGCGCTCCGGCAGTTGTTCGAGCGCCTTGCAGAGGGCCTGTTGTTCGAACTTGGCGGCGACCGCAGCTTCGGCGTCGGTAGAGTCGGCGAGGCAACGGTTTTGCTCCCCCTCGCTCACGTCGTCGAAGCGGACGACGGCTGGCGGCGGAACGTAGGCGTCGGTGCCAGAGGCGGCTTCGGCGGCAGCGCGAGCGCGGCGCGACAGCCAATCTTGAGCGCGCAACTCGTCGAGGATGGCGCCACGGATGCGCACACGCACGTACCACTCGAAGCTATCGGTCGGTCCGTCCGGGTGACGGCGGATGGCGTCCCACAGACCGCTCATGCCGGCCGCGAGCAGATCCTCACGCAGAATGTGGCGCGGCAGCTTGCGTTGGAAGCCACCAGCGATCTTGCGCACGAGCGGCTCGTATTCGCGGAGGAGCCGATAGCTCATTTGTGAATCGAGGTTGCGTACTTTCTCGACGTGCGAGCCGTGAGCGACGACGGTCGCGGGCGAAGTCTTGGCCGGACGCTGCGCGACGCGCGCCGCCGTCGAGGCGCGCCTGCGAGCGGGCCGCGGCGCCAAGGACGCTCGGACCGCGGCCGTGTGCGGCGCAGGCGGGAGCACCGAGGCGAGGGGCGGCAACGAGGCGCGGCGGGGCGTAATCGAGGCGCGAGACGCTTGCACGCCCTTCGAATTCGACGATGGGACTCGGTTTCCGGCGGCTACGGGCGTCGCTTGCTGTTCTTTAGTGGTCATGTGAGGGCATATTGCAGTGCGCGTGCCAGCCAGAAATTAAGGGACATTTCGCAGAAAACGCCGATGTGGGCGAAATAAAGGGGGGTCATCGCTGACCCAGTTTGGCGCCTTCCCAGACCCTTCGCGCTGCTTCGAACCCCTACTTTGGCGGGGGCTTCTGTCCCATTTCGAGACTTTTGCGGAGCTGGGTGTGCCGAGACCCAGCCCCGGGTCATTTTGAATTCCTGTTTGAGATCAAACAATTGGCCGATTTGTGCAGGAACTCTGACCGCGTCCTCGCGAGGGACGGGGCGGAGCGTTCTTTTGTTCACATCAGCGCACGCTTAGATTGCCCAGAGGATGTCCGATCGAATGAAAGAGATCGCGCAGAGCGTGGCTAGCGAGTCGCGAGACACGTCGGACTACCCCGAGCTCGCCGGACTAGCGGCGCAGCGCGGCGACTTCGCGGCACTCCAGCGCGAGCTGGTCGAGGAGGCGGCGCACTCGATGGGCAACTCGGCGCGCCGCCTCGAGGCGAGCCTGGCCGCGCTTCAGCGCTTGGGCGAGGAACTCGACTGCCTGGAAGGCGGGGAGCTCGAGCAACGGCGTGAGCTCGTCCAGCGCTTCAACGCCGCGCGTGAGGAGGTCTTGGTGCGCCTTCACTACGTCCAAATCCAGCGCGAAGCTCTCGGCTTCACCCGTCACACCGAGCTGGACGCGCACTACCCGGTGCCGTCGCGAAAGGTTCCGTGAGCTAGCGCCGAAACCGCGAGTATCCCCGGACACGGATTGATTGAGCGTCGCATCGAAGCCTCCTCCGCGATGAAGGCGACAGGGCTAGCACGCTTCGCCGTTAAACCGACGTTTTCGAGTGAGGACACGCGCGCGCGTCGGTTCGCGCTGCTGAGAAATGAGCTTGGCGATGCCTAGCTGTTCGGCTCAGCGTGGCTCGCAGACGTACGGCAGCTCGGCGTCGCAGCTCAGATCGCCCCACCTTCCGTCCGAGAGATACATCGTCAGACAGTCCGCGGCGCCCGTGATTGGGCTTTCGTTGTTCGGTTCCCCGTCGCTCCAGTTCGTGTAGCGCCCGTTGAGGGGACCTCCGCTCGCATCTCCGCTCCAAAACGAAACGCCATCCGCCCAACGCCACTCGCCTTCGGTCGTGGCGTCGTTTGCGCCGATGAAGGCGCGCACGGCGTCGCCCTGATACAGATTCACGAGAGTTTGCGCGATCCAATCGTTTTCGGTTGCATCATCGATCACAGCGAGCGTCATGCTACGGGTTCCACAGTCGGCCCGAGCGCTGCTCTGAGTCAACGTGCCGAGACAGAAGGCGTACTCGTGTCCGCGATTCGTCGCCGAGACACAACCAGCCGTCCCGGAGTCAGGCTCTCCTCCCGTCCCGGACTGACCGCCTGCGCCCGGTATACCGCCTGCGCTCGACTCGCCCGCCACATCCAGCGCGCCCCCGCGGCCCGAGTTCGACACAGTGGCTCCGCCATTCGCGTTCGTTCCCCCGGTCGAATCGGGCTCCAGATAATAACCGTCTTTCAAGGGACAACCCGGTAGGAGCAAAGCTGCTGCCACGAGGAACGTGAGCAACGCGCCTGTCCTCGAATATTGGCTGCGCACGAACGCACCGCTTTGGCGTCGTGTAGTCGAGGGGGCTGATGTCGGAGTGCGTCGCATGACCGCGGCCCGCGGGGCCGGAAGAACCATTGGGCTCGCAGGGCAGAACGGCCCGTTGCCAAAGCCCATAAGAACGATCGCTCGTGGCTGAAATCGTACGACAAAACCGAACGCGCGAGGTGAGTGCAGGGGCAACGCGGTGGGCGCTACTCGGCAAGTGGGCGCTTTCTTGAGCATCCAGGTCCCGCTCTCGTGATCAGCACCGCTCTCGCCAGAGCTGGGGAGAAACTCCGCTGTGGCGCTTGAAAGCGCGGCTGAAGCTCGCGACCGTATCGTATCCGACCTCCTCGGCGATCCGCCCGACGCTCTCCGTGCTCGCGCGCAGCTTGCGCGCTGCGAGTTGTAGGCGTAGCGATGTGAGATAGCGCATCGGCGCACGACCGAGCAGGCGACGAAAGCGCTCGTCCAGCACCGAACGCGAAGTCGCACAGGCGTGCGAAAGCGTCACCAGCGTCCACGAGTGTGCCGGCTTTCGGTGCATGGCGGCGAGTGCACGCCCGACGATCGGGTCGGCGGCCGCGGCCAGCCACCCCGTACATTCGGGACGATGGCAGCGTGCGTACACGTCCAAACACTTCAGAAATAGCAGCTCGGGCAGACGTTGCATGAGTAAATCGTGAGCCCCAGCGCGTGCCTCGGTCTCGGTCAGTGCGAAGCGGACGTTGGTCATCAGCCATTCGCGGAACGCTGCGTGCTCCGGACGCACGACGATCAGCTGTGGCATGGCAGCCAGCACAGGGCTCAGTAGCAGGTCGTCGCTGTATAGGTGCCCGCAAGCGATCGACGTCCGTGCGCCACCGCCGCCGTAGGACAATTCTGGCAGACGCTGCCAGGGCGGAGGAGGAAGAATGCGTGCGAGTCGAACCGGGCGGGCTCGAGCCGGGCTCCTCAGCACGTGCTTGTCCGCGTACGGCAAGATCGCGACGTCCCCGGGACCGAGCTCTTCCTGCACGCCATCGAGCGAAACCACGAGGCGTCCGCCGAGGACCACGTGAAACAGGATCACGCGCTGCGCGCCGGGCACGAGCATGGCCGCGAACGTGTCGGCTTCCGACGTTTCGAGCGCCCACGGACTCGAGAACTCCGCGCGCAGAAATAGCGCCCCGCTCAGGTGCAATGAGGCGAGCGCGTCACCGAGCAGCTCCGCGCTGCGTCGGGACGGACGAACTGCCAACTCATCCGGTAACACGGCCATGTTCCGCTCCCGCCTCTTGTAGCATGTATTGAGACATGCAGACTGCTTGGCTAGCGGTGCTCCTGGTCGTGGTCGCCTCGTGCGCTGCGAAAAGGGAGAGCGCTGCCAGGCTCGACGCGGTGAACACTCGGAGCGGTGCAAACACGGAGGCCGGCATGTTCTCTCGAGCTGATGCTTACGAACGATTCATGGGGCGATGGAGTCGGCAGCTCGCGCCAGCTCTGATCGCGTATTCCGAGGTGCACGACGGCGGCGCCATTCTGGACGTGGGTTCTGGAACGGGCGCGCTCACCTTCGCGCTCCGCGACGCGACCACGACGGCACATTTGCTCGGAATCGACTTGTCGCCCGAGTACGTTCGCTATGCCTCGAGCAAGAACGACGAGGCGCGCTTGCGCTTCGAGGTCGGCGACGCCCAAGCGCTGCGCCAGAGCGATGGCTCGTTCGATCGCAGCATTTCGCTGCTCGTACTCAATTTCGTGCCCGATCCGCGGCGCGCGGTCGCTGAGATGATCCGCGTGACGAAGCCCGGGGGCATCGTGAGTTCGGCAGTGTGGGACTACGCCGAGGGGATGGAGATGCTGCGCGTATTTTGGGACGAAGCGACCGCGCTCGATCGGGCTATCGCCGGGCACGACGAGAAAGAGATGCCGCTGTGCAAGCCGGGCGAGCTCGCAACGTTGTTTCGTGAAGCACGACTCGAGGCAGTCTCGGAGACAGCGCTCGTCACCGAACTACACTTCAGCTCGTTCGGCGACTATTGGGAGCCATTTGGCCTGGGGCAGGGGCCGGCGGGCGCGTACGTTGCGACGCTCTCGCCCGAGCGACGCGGTGCGCTGCGCGAAAGGTTGCGTGCGCGCCTTTTGGGTAACGCCGCGGATCAGGCGTTTGAAATGCGCGCTCGCGCTTGGGCGGCGAAGGGAACCGTCCCGTTGCGGTGAGCATCACAGAGCCCACTCGCCAGCGTGCATGCACGAGGGTTGGTCGGTCGTGGACCTTCGTCTCCCACTCATTCGGGGCGAAAGAGAAACGACAGGCCGGCTTGCGGCACGAGAAGCGGTACGACGAGCTGCTCGGTGTCGTTGACCTCCACGCGCCGCTCCCCACTGAATAGGCGTAATCCAAGCTGGGGTTCGAGCCCGAATGCGCCTAGCCAGAATGGACGGCCGAGATGAAGCTCGAGGCAACCCGCGGGAAGCAAGGTGGCCGAAACCGCATCGACGCCGGTCGCGGGCGTCGTGACCAGGAGGCTTACCCCTAGCCCGAGCGTACCACGCAAGCCCGCCGCGCGAGGAAACGTCCACGCGAAGCGTAGCGCTGCGTTCCACTCGCTGACGTTGAACGTGGCGGGTTCGGCAATCGCAGCTCGCCCTCCGAGCTCGAGGCCATACGCGAAATTTTCGCTACCGATGGCGAGCCCCACATCAGCTCCCCAAGCGGTGTATTCAGTCCAGCGCTCCAGCAACGGAGTCAGCTTGAACACGCTGCGTCGCACGGGGGGCGTGGCCTGTGCGCCCCGCGCCGCGGGGGCCGCGACGGTGGCTTTCGCGCTCGCCGCGCTTGGGGGTTCGGGCGCAGCCTTCGCTGCCTCCTTCGCTTCCGGCGCGGCTGGCTGGGGCATGAGCTCACGCAGTGCAGATTCTACCGTGGCCACGACCTCGTCTTCGAGGCGCCCGTTGCTGAGAAGGACCGGTTTGACGAGCGCGCCGTGCTCGGACTCGACAGCGACGCTCACTCCGCCGGTAGCGTCGCAGAGCACGCCGACCCGTTGTGCCTCGAGCGCCTCGGCGACGAGCGTCGTGCGAATCCGCGCCTCCACCTGCGCCGCTCGCTCAGCGCTCCACCCCGGGCACTGGACCACGATGGGAAACTCCAGCGGCGGGGCGGCCGCGGCCATTTTCGAATAAATCAGGGCAAAGACCCCGAAATAAGCCATTCTTCGCGCTATCTGCACGTCCCACCGCTCAGATCGCATCTCCGCGGCAACTAAGCAACCATGGAATCCGAATTCTGCCAGTGACCACCGTCTCGACCAAGACCGGCTTGACCGATCGGCAGTTTTACGAAGCCATCCACGCGCGCATGCGTGCGCTTGCCGGCCCCGGAGCTCCCGATCTCGACGACTTGATCCAGATCGCGGCCGAGCAAGCCTTCCGCAGCGTCGAGCGTTTCGACGGGCGCTGCGAGATCACGACCTGGGTGTATGCCGTTTGCTATCGAGTCTTGCTCAGCCAGCGTCGCTGGTATCGCCGGTGGAAGCTACGCTTCACGCCGCTGGTCGACGACGACGCAACCGATCTCGAACCGATCCCCCCCGAGCTTCTCGAAGCGCGCGCGCGCAGCCGAGAGCTGCACCGCGCGCTGTCGCGCATGAGCGACAAGTACCGAACCGTCGTGGTGCTACACGATTTGGAAGAGCTGAAAGTGAGCGAGGTCGCCACCATCGTCGGCGCCAACGAGCTTACCGTACGTTCTCGACTGCGAGATGGTCGAAAGCAACTCGGAAAGCTGCTGCAGGCCGCAGCAGACGATCCTTTTGGAACCCGCCATGAGCTCAATCCCTCCTGACGAAGCGATCTTGCCGGGCGCATTCGCCCAAGCTTGGCGAGCCGACCAGGCTTCAACGACCGAGCTGCGGCGCGGCTATGCCCGGTTCATGCGGCAGCAGCGGAGCGCGTCGCGCAGGCCGCCATTCGTGCGTTGGCTCGTGGGAGGCTTGGTGCTCGGGCTCGGGCTTGCGCAGGCCGCCAGCGCGGCGTCGACGCGCTGGTTTGGTGCGCACGAGGTGCCAGCCCCGGCTCCAGCTCCGCTTTCTGCTCATCTTCTGCCTGCTCACGTCGTGGGTGCGTCGCGCGCGATCGTGGAACCGGAAGCGCCTTCGCTAGCGCCGCCTTCGCCAGCGCTCGTGCCGAGTGCGCAGCCGCCGAACTTGCAGCGCAACGCGCCGCGGCCGCGTGCTGGCGAGGTCGCGGCAGATCCGTACACGCAAGAGCAATGGCAGCACGCCGCCGCCGCGCTGCGCGAAAATGATTTCGTGCGCGCCCAGCAAGCACTGCTCGAGGTCGAGCACCACAACGAAGGCGCAGAACGCGATGCGGCGCGGTTGGCCCGCGCGCAGCTGCTCGCGAGCCACGGGCGAGCCGAACAAGCGCTCACCCTCGCGAGTGAACTGCAAGCCCGTGCAGAATCGCCGCTCGTGCGCGAGAAAGCTCGTGCGCTCGTGGCGCGGCTTTCGAAAGATGGCACCGTGGACCGCTCAAATCAACCGGCAGCGGCAGTTAATCAGCCATGACACAACGACATTTGGGATGGGAATTGGTGGGGATGGTGGGGGCCTTGTTGCTGGCCGGCTGCAGCGGCACGGTGGATCTGAGAACCGGCAGCACCGGTTCGGGCGGGGCTGCCGGCGGGCTCGGTAACGTGACGCCAGTCCGCGGCAGCGGTGGCGCGTTTGGGGGCGCGGGACCGGTGCTCGGGCCGCAACCTCAGCATGGCGTGCTGGCCTACGACGCCAATCCAGACGCTTTGGGTCGCGCGCTCTTCGTTCGCTCGTTCGAGACCAACGGCTGCACCGAGCGTTTGACGGACCCGGAAGTCCACGCGAAGCAGCCCGCTTTTTCGGCGGATGGCCGGAAGCTCGCCTATGCGGCCCTCGTCGACGGCTTCTATCAGATCCACGTGCGAGATCTGGAGTCGGGCGACGTGCAACAAGTCACCGAGCTGACCGGTGGCGCGAGCTCTCCGGCGTTTTCGCCCGATGGCAGCCAGTTGGCATTCGTTACCGGCGATCCGGAGGAGTTGGGCAATTACCCAACTGGCGTCGGCAATCTGATGCTGCTCGATTTGGAAACTCTCGAAGTGAGCCTGCTTTCCGATGCCAGCACGCTCATCTGCTGCACGTCGGCCTTCCTCTCGCCCGTGTACAACGGAAACCATGAGGTGTTGGTCGGCACTCGTTCGGTGCTAGTTGGCATCGACACGATCACGGGAGCGAGGCGTGAACTCGTGCCGTTCAGCGGCCGAATCCCCAATCCCCAAGACCCGTCGCCCGCGCCCGACGGAAAGCGCTACGTTTTCAGCGACTATTGCGGCAGCTTGGGCCTCTACATCGCGCGTCTCGATGGTTCGACCGGCGACACCTGCGGCGCAGCGCTACCGATCCCCACAGCGCAGAGTTTGATTTCGGCGGATTGGGGCGGTCACGGCTTCATTGCCGCCGAGATCAAGGATCCAGGTCACGGCGTGCTGCTGATTGACGATGTCACGTTCGAGAGCGGCACGTTGGGCGTGCGTGCGGCACGCAACCCGACCTGGGCGCCCGCGGACAGCAACGTCAACATCAATTGCGAGTGAGCGGAACGCAAGGGCGAGTGGGGGCTGCTACTGCGGTGGTCCCCAGGCGCATAAACAAGGACGCCACCGGATATCGAGCCGGGGGCACCCACGGAATGTCAGTGCCCGATGGCCCACGGGTATCCGCCGTGAGCGGAGTGCACCGTGCGCTTCACCGGTTCACTGTTGGCCTGCGGGGCCTCGCGTTGGACGATGCGCGGAGCGTGCTGACTCCGCTCGTTTACAGCCGCCGCGCGCCGCCCAACGACTGAACCCGTCGCCAAATTCGGCGCGCTCAGCAACCGCTTGCCGTGTTCGCCGCACTCTGGGCAGGCTGCCGGCTCGCGCACTTGCGCCATGGGGCGTGTCAGCTCGAACATTCCGTGATCGGCGCACTCGAATTCATAGATGGGCACTGGTCACCTCGCGCAAAAAAAGAACTGCAAGGCGCGGCGCCGAAGCGCCGCGCCCAGTACCGGACACTACTTGGCGACGGCCAAATCACTGCCCGCGGGCACCGATTTCGCGTTCGGCCCAACCGCCGAGGGCGAGATATCGAAATCGAAGATCTCGGTCGGAATTGCCAGGGTTGCGCAGGCATTCGGAATATCCACGATGCCGCTGATGCGCCCCTCGACCGGCGCGGTGCCCAAAATGGCGTACGCCTGAGCCCCCGTATAGCCGAACTTCTTGAGGTACTCGATGGCGTTGAGGCACGCCCGCCGATAGGCGACGTGCACGTCCAAGTAGTGCTGCGTGCCGCCTTCATCGACCGAGATCCCCTCGAAGATCATGTACGAGGAGTAAGTCGGCTCGAGAGGGCTGGACTTGAACACGGGGTTGGTGATGCCGTATTTGGCGATGCCACCTTTGATGATCTTGACACGCAGATCGAGGTAGCCGGCCATCTCGATCGCGCCACAGAAAGTGATCTCACCGTCACCCTGTGAGAAGTGAATGTCGCCCATCGAGAGGCCACCACCTTTGACGTACACCGGGAAGTAGCAGGTGGAGCCCTTGGTGAGGTTCTTGATGTCGCAATTGCCCCCGTGCTCGCGCGGAGGAACGGTGCGTGCCGCCACTGCGGCAGCGGCGGCAACGTCCCCCTTGGGCATGCGACCGAGGTGCGCAGTCGCCGCATATGGCAACGTGGCGAGTGCGGGCACGCGTTCCGGATTGGTGTCGAACAGCGCCTTTTCGCGCTTGTTCCAAGTGTCGAGGAGCTCGTGCGATGGCAAACAACCAATCAGGCCGGGGTGCATGATGCCTGCGAACTCGACGCCGGGGATGTGCCGCGAATTGGCGTAAATGCCGCTGAAGTTCCAGCACGCTTTGCGCGCTTCAGGATAATGATTGGTGAGGAAGCCGCCGCCATTTTCCTTGGCGAAGATGCCAGTGAAGCCCCACTGATAGTCGGGCAGCACGCCCACGTCGAGAATGTCGACCACGAGCAGATCGCCCGGCTCCGCGCCCTTCACGCCGATCGGCCCGCTCAAGTAGTGCACCTTGCTCAAGTCGACGATCTTCACGTCCAGCGCGGAGTCGTCGTTTTTGATCTGACCGCCGGTCCAGTCGATGCACTCGACGCGGAACTGCGCACCCGGCTCGACCCAACTCACGATCGGAATGTCAGGATGCCAGCGGTTGTGAATGACGTCGTGATCGGTTGCGGGTGCCGCGAGGTCAACCTTGATAAGCGTGTCCATTGAATGCTCCTTGGCCTCAATCTCGATGCTCGAAATTCGTGAAGCGTGACGGGCTTGCGACGCCGTCCGCACGAGACGAAAAGTCTCGCTGGGCCGACCCCGCAGACTCGGACTGATAGGATTGCTCGAGTCTAGGAAGGTGCCTGTTTCGTGTGATGCACGTGCCGGTTTCCCCTCATAAAAAAGTCCACGCCGGTATTCCGCGCCTATCCGGCCATGCGCAAATACAATCGACCCAGCAGCTCCGGTAGCTGCTCTGGTCGATCCGTCAGTACGTAATTCCCGTTACCGAAAATGCAGCGCAGGCTGCCTTCTGCGGCCGAATCGAGACCCAGGCAAAAGCTCGTTACGCCGCGCGCGTGGTTCTCTTGGGTCGCGCGTTTGGCATCGAACAAGAGGTATTTCGGATCGTGCACGTCCACGTCCGAGGCCTCACCGTCGCTCACCACGAGCAGCAATTTGCGACGCGCCGTGCGCGCATTTAGCGCGCGTCCCGCATGACGAAGTGCGCTGCCGAGTCGCGTCGAAAGTCCTGCGCGCATGCCGGCTAGGCGCGCACGCGCTCGTTCGTCGTACGGCTGATCGAAATCCTTGAAGCGAAAGTAACCGATGTCGTGGCGACCGTTCGAAGAAAATCCGTGAATGGCAAAGTTGCGTGTTCTGTCGCCGATTGTCTCCGCGAGCAAGGCACTCGCACAGCGCGCCTGCTCCAGGATTGAACCAGACCCAGCCTTCGGTACGGCATTGAGCGACTCCGAACAGTCGAGCAGCACGAGCACGGCCGGTGGCTCGCGCGGAAAGCGCACTCGGCGATACACGCGCGAGTCCGGGTGCATTCCGCATTCGCGCGCCACCACGGACGCGAGCACCGCGGGCAGATCCAAGCCATCCCCGTCCGGGAGTCGGCGCAAACGGACGGGGCGATCACTGGCGAGCCTCGAGGCCGCACGCTTCAGGCGATGTTGCGCCGGGGCGTGATTCGCAAGCAGTGCGTCCAAGCGCTTCGCATCCGAAACAGGCGTTGGCTTCTCCCAGAGGCTACAGAATGCCGCGCGCTGGTGGCCAATCACGTAGTCCCACTCCGGGTAGTGAGCAGCGGCTTCGGGCGCTGCGTTCGGCTGGACGCGCAGCGCGCACGGTGGCTCGAGTGCGGCACTTGCGTCGGCGTTGGCTCGCTCGGGAGCGCCGTGCGCTCGCGCTTCGGCGTCGCTCTGCGCCGGGGGGGGGCCACGTCGCGCGCCTTCGAACTCGAGCTCCGTGCCGTCGGTCGAGCTCTCTTGCTCGAACTGCCACAGGCCGGTGTTGTCATCGCGATATGCGGGTTGAACCAGGTAGTCACGCGCGTTGAACGGGATGCGCATTTGCCCGAGGTCGTTACCCAGGCGCCCGCCCAGCTCGCGCACGAAGGTCGGATCGGTCCACGCGCTGCGAGCGGCGAAAAATGACTGACGCGCCTTCGTCACCCAGCCGTCATCGTCGTCGAAGCGGTCATCGTGCAGGGCGCGTGCGAGACGCGCCAAGAGTGCACTGCTGGTCTTCACGCTCCGCGACTCGGTTTCGTGATAGGGCGCCCACAGGCGCGCCAGCCCCGGGTAGCGCTC
>Ga0157310_10000088_pt1 | contig 11422 bp, 9 predicted proteins | sample NitcycUS213509R2_FD_108384 | JGI IMG/M metagenome (GOLD analysis project Ga0157310, IMG submission 108384) | Soil microbial communities from Arlington Agricultural Research Station in Wisconsin, USA - Nitrogen cycling UWRJ-S213-509R-2 | ecosystem: Environmental > Terrestrial > Soil >...
CTCGTCTAAAATACTGAGTGAAATAGCTAGAGCGCGGTCTCAAGAGCAGGCACCAATGGCATCTCAGGCATTATTGCAGGGGATGCAGATGGCTCCGCAACTTGAAGATCAAGACCAGAAGATGAAGGCTAATCTCTATAACCTGTTCGCTACTCGGGCTAGTGCAATGCCTGATGTCAGCTTCTCTCCTGTACCATTAGATAGTGGTGCTGCTGCTAGTGCGATGAAAGGGAGTGGCAGTGCGGGTGAGATGGCTGTTAAAGCTGCAATGATGGAAGGTGGACGGATGCCGTTCATTCCTCCTAACTATGGATTAGCTAATGCTGTTGGTGCTACTGGTCTAGCTCTACAGGGATTAACGAAGAATGCCTCTCCCTACTTTAGTGATCAAGGTGGCGGTAGTTTGTGGGGAGCAATGAACGATCAACAGCGACTACGTGGTAATCAAGGTTCGTTCGCAGGAGTGCCATAATGGCTGATAGCTCATTCGATCCTCTTGCACTCGTCAAAGCTATGGGTCCGCAACGTGATCCTGGCTCTTGGGCGGAATTATATTTCCAAGATGCTGCTAAAGGTCAGCAATTAAGAGAGGAGATTAAGAACCGTCTCCTCCTACATGAGAGTGATCAGAAGGCGCGTGAACGTGAAGGTAGTAAGGATCGCGCCAGTAGAGAAGGCATTGCTAAGGCGTCACAAGAAGGACAAGATAGACGTGTTGGTGAACGTCTTAAACAATGGCAACAGACTAGGGCATTAGCAGAGAAGAATTGGGACTTTCCACCCGGTGCATTTCCAGCAGATGCGGAAACTGCGAAGTCTATGGGTATCGGTGTGCCTAATCCTATCGACGTTGCTAAGACACATCGCCTCGTTGTTCGTGGATCACATAAGATTTACGTACCAATCGATGCTGCTCCTGTTCCGGCAATTAAGTATCCTGCACCACTAACTCCCGGTTCACCTGAGAGAGATGATGGATACTAATAATGGCAGATAAGATAATCATTCGAGATAAAGAGGGTAAGGATACTGGAGAGGTTCGTGGACCTGATGAGAGTTATTTGCCGTGGATCACTCGGCAACTCGGTATAGGTTTAGCAGACACTCCCGGTTCGTTTGCATCTATTTATGGATTAGCTGGTGCGGCTAAAGACTATCTTTGGGATCGCACTGATCCAACCGTAACTCCTGAGAAGGGGTTTGCGGAAAACATGCTCGACCCGAATGGTGGTCTGGAGAAGCTACAAGAATACAATAAAGGTGTGATTAACTCTATTAGACAAGCTCGACCGAATGCGACACAAGAAGAAGTAGCAAAACGTTTCGATGAGATTACTAAACACTCTCAGCGTTATTTCGAGGAGACTACTCCATTCTATCGTACTGGTATTCAGTTCGGTAGGAAGTGGGGTAAAGGTGCGATGGAGACATTAGGTGATCCTCGTCTACCTAGTGAACGCACTCAAGCTGATACTCTATTAAACATTGCTGGTGGAGCCGTTGCACCTGTACCGGGTGAATGGTTACTCGCGCCTATTACTAAAGGTGTCGGTGCTGTAGCTGGTAAAACAGCAGGAAAGGCGGCAGCTTATGCAGCAGAAGTCGCAACTCCAGTTACCTTTATTCCCAAAGGAGCTACAGGAGGAGAGATTGCAACGCGAGTGGGAGCAAACATTGCAGTTCCAGAAGCACTCGATCAAGCATCTCGGATGTATCAAGGTCAGCCTTCCGTTATCGGAGACGCAGTTAGCGGCGTTAAGGACTTCTATACAAAAGATGACGGATCAGCAGAGGTTAATAGATTAGGTGCGACTGGTGTTGTTGGTACTATAATGGCCGGTCTTGCTGCTCGTCGTCTTGCTAATATTAGAACACCGAGTATCACTCCTCCTTCTGCGGGGCCTACTGCACAGTCGATGCAGCAAGCTATATCGCCTACAGTTAATCCTCTAAAGATGGGAGCGGCTAATGTAGGCTCCGACATCGAACCCTTTAAGGTGATGGGTAAACATGTTGGACTGAGTGATGATGAGCTTACTGAGTTCATGACCAACACCGCACGTAACGCTCGTGGGATGCCTTTAGCAGATCACGAAATTCATATGCAGCAGAAGGTGGTCCCTGTATTAGATCAGTTCGTTAGAGAAGATCCAGACTTTATTAATAGGGCATCACAACACTTCGCAGATAAGTATCGTACGTGGGGCGATACAGAAGCGATGGCTCGGACTACTAAGCTATTGACCGATGCACAGGACGCACTCAACACAGCACAGAGGAGTGGTCGGTCGTCTCCTGCTCGCCTTCAAAAGCTACGTGATGATGTCAATGAATTACAGCTAGAGCAGACTACACGTAATACGGACGTTGATCCTAATCTCCGACACTCTATGATGAATGATGATCGCGCTACTGTACAAGCGCGACTTCAGCAATCCTCACGTGATCCGAAGATTAGGAAACTGGAGAATGATCTTCATCGCTTATACGATATAAGCTTTGACGAAGCTGCTGCTTCTGGTGCGATGTCTGCTAAAGAAGCGGCGAAGATGAAGCTCGAAGTGCGTAAGGGGAATTATCATCTCACTGAGAACCCTCTTGCACAAAAGACATGGATGCAGCGAACACAGCATTGGGTAGAGAAGAACTCCGTAGAGAATGCACACATCGCTAATAGTGATCCGTCTGCCGTTCTCGCTCTCTATCGTTCGGCTGCGCATGAACGTGTGCGTAAGGGGTATATTAACTCTAAAGGGGAGTCACGCTATACTCCTGCTCCCGGCTTCTCACCACATCCTCGCGTCAACAATCCTCGCGATCCATTCTCTGAACTCGCTCATATGGATATACGTGTACGTCAAGCTGCGGCACATAATAGAGCGATGCGTGACTATACGGAGATGATGCTCAATTCTCCAGGTAACGCTAATAGGAAACTACTCGACATCGTTAAGACGATCGATGAGAAAGATATACCAACGAATATTAATTGGGTAGAGAAGAAGATACGAGGGACTGCGAATGATAATGAAGGCTTTCATTATGCGTATCGAGGAGAGAATGGGACACTTGTATTAGTAAAGCATAATGAGAAGCACATACAAGAGGCACTTAAATTCGCCCCTGCTGCTGTTGTACCTATACTCAATCAATCACGTAAGACACTGCAAGCTCTCACTACAGGACCGGGACATCCGATGTTCGGTCTAGCTGTGTCCAATCCGTATGACTTCGTGGCAGGTAGTTTACTCAGACACAAGTCTATGGCATTCGGACCTATCAGCTACATGGCTCACCGCACATTCGGTGTAGGTAGTCCGGGTGCGCGTATTATTAGTGCAATAGCTGCGGGACCGGAAGCTGCGATCAACCTATTTGCCTCCTATCCTTACTATCTAATCAAGTCTGTGATGTCAGAGTTCTTCGGTAATATTGTAGCAAAGCGATTTGAGGCTGACCTAGCTGCTAATGTGGGTATTGGTAAGATACCGGGAGCAGCTACAGTATTAGGTCCAATCGCCAAGATTATGTCTAAAGCCTATGATGCGTCGATGACTAATCTCACGAAGACGTATAAGGTGGGACATGTTGCTAACTCTAGCGATGAGATCTTATCTCTAATCCGTGATATCAATTCAATCACTAAGCGTCGCCCTGAGTGGAAGTCAGCGGCTAATAGTTATCTGTCAATGCTACAGGTCGCACTAGATGTACCTAAGCATATGGCACTCTCACAGAACCTTAAACTATTCAATCGAGAGGTTAAACTTGGTAAACAGCAAGCGAAGTATATGTCCGAAGCATTCATCGCCGAGCAAGCTAGACAGGTCGGTGGTGATATGGCTCGCATTAGTGGTAACGTTGGTGTTCAACGTTTCGTCTCTGCTGCTCCGTGGCTTAATCCTGGCATCCAGTCTATCCGCTATATGAAACAACGGTTGATGGAGAACCCTGTTGAGAACATGACACGTCTCATGTCATTCGGGGCAGTTGCAGCATGGGCTTATAACTACGTAGCATCTGATAAAGAGAGCAACGATTGGTTCTTCAATCAGCTACCTAACGATGTAAGAACAAAGTCCATCCCCTTCCCTAATCCTTCTCGTTATCTACGTCGCATGATGGGTATCAACGTTCCACGAGGGACACCTGAGCAGGAGCATGTTCTCGTTCCTATAGCTCCTGAAATGATGACCTTCATTCTCCCATTCATTCATGGGGCACGGTCGCTTGGACTTATTGAAAACAAGGACGTTGTAGTACCTCAAACTCTCGCAGATGATATGAAGCACGCGAGAGATGCGATGTTTGGTCTAGCCACTCCTCCTATTATACAAGGTGTGATGGGAGCATATGCGGCTAAGAAGATCGAACCGGGTAAGATGCTCTCAGGAGAGTCGCCTGTTCGTGACATTCGCGATCCCAACTTCGCAGGGGCAAATAAAGATAAGATGTCACCACAGTCCCGTATTCCTCATTCTCTGTATGATGGGATTACGGGTCTACTTGGCACGACTATCGGTAACGTTCTTGAAGCCATTAACTACGGCGACATTCATGCACGTACTAAAGGTGGCACACTGGAGGAAGGTGTTAAACAAGGTGCGCAGAAGCTACTCACTACACAGATAACAGGCGCACCGGGAACCTCACACATTTGGCCTGACGCTAATCGTCGCTACATCTACACTCCAATTGCGGAGAAGAGACAGAAGGACTTCGCTGTTCTCAAAGGTATTGTAGAAGCACAGATGCCGGCCGAAGCAGGGCTGCGTCGTGCGTTAACTCCACATGCTAAACCCAACACACTAGAGAAGACTGACATTGCTCCGGGTGCTGTCGTAGGTAGTCCTGTTGCTGATCCTGATGTACGTGTCCTCATTGGTCACGTTCATAAGGCACTCTTCACAGGTCCGTATAAGATGCTGGAGGATCAACGTAAGCTTGAACGCTCACGACACGAAGCAATGACTATCGGTGCTGATCCATCTGTACCAGCAACACCTCTCATTCGCTATAAAGCAGCACAGGAACAAGCTAAGAAAGTAGTCGCTTTGGATCGTCAGTTATATACGATATATCAAGATCAATGGAAGATAATGAAGAGTTCTCCGAGTGGGAAGGCTTTTGAACAGAAGTATGGTCCTTTAACACCTGAGAACTTGGGGAGGGCAGTACAGGAGTCTTCTCGGGAGGGGGGAGAGCAGAAGCCTCGTTAACTTCGTCAGACATACCACTTCGTTCTTGTATTTCTTTCCATGTCTGCGGTCTAAGTATCTTCGTTGTAGCCATGAAGTACTTAGTAGGTCTGCCTTTACTGCTTTTGGAGGGTACTTGATACATTCTCACTGCACCTATATCAGTGAGTATTTCCATTATACTATTATATTCCATCGCTGTCAGAAACCATCGACTAGCCATCTGTAGTTCGTTGTTCTTCACTCCGTTCAAGCCACGTTTCAAGAGAGTTTCCCGTATCTTATCAAGCCCGTTTGTAAGTTTAAGATCAAAGGTGGCTTGTTTGAAGATAGTACGGCCAGACTTTTTTGCCCTTGATATAGCATGAAGCGCCAATTCGACCTCACTAATCCCAATATTGGATTTGAGTTGGCTAAGGGCGAGCGTCCCGGCAAGTCGTAGAATGTGGCTATCCTCACGGCTTTCGAATGAGCGGAGATAACTCTCATGATTAAACTGCCTGCTGCTGTACCACTTAGTAAGAAACGCTTTTGCTTCTTCATCAACTCCGACTGTCTTGATCCTAGCTGCGTGATCTCTAATTGCATTTAAGTATTCCTTTGTTGCTTGAATATTTGGTCGCTCTAATTTATCGGGCCAAAAGATTAACTTCTTCCTTGACTCACTACTAATGAAGATGGTTCGACTGGTGAAACCGCCTTCGATAACATCAGGATTGATAGCTCTAGATAACCAACTTGGAGTAGATCCTGCAATGAATGTAATGAAGGGATTAATAAGGGGAAGTGTTCCATAATTAAGCGACCCCCCTCCTTCTCTTTTATCGGGACAATCGTAAAGATCAGTGAGCATGATGGGCATTCCCATACTGTAGCCTTCCTTCCCAAAGAAGGTGACCATTTCACTGATGTTGATAACGACGTGGCTTTTTCCATGTTGACCACTCTGGTTGGACATTAAGGCCCATAATTTCTCAGGTGTTGTTTTCGTTTGCAGTTCTACGGCGTAACTTGGCAAACATCCCTGGATTATATCATGTGCGAAGTTAATCACGGTACTCTTACGTGTCATACCGCTCTCAGCACATACGACGATATACCAGTTAAAGAAAATGGGAGCACGCGGACGATCGATGTAACAAGATCGACCGACAACGGCTCCCACAGTCCATACAGCAGCCCAAAAGTCATATTCAGAAGGAGTCTCTTGATCCTTCAGTAGCGACATGAAGAGTTCGATGTAGCTATCCTTCGGGGCTGTGATACTGAGCATTACGCAACATGCTCTTTCTTTACCTCGGTGGTCATGAGCTTAACTGCCCACATCGCACCTTCTTCGAAGCTAGTGATAGCGAGTGCAGCAAGCCGACCATCGAGACTTTTATGCTCTTCAACAAAATCGATCAACGCTGCTACGGTCTTCTTCACCTCTTCGACTTCTTTATTCGCGCTAGGATTAAACGATTTCCTAACGAGTGTTTCGCCTTTAGTCATTGTCCACCTTCATATGTTAGAGAGGCTGTGTCTTGTGACTTCCACCTTGGGGAGTTGCAGCTTCGATCTGACATGCTGCGTTCTTAAGAGCCTCCGCAGTGAGGTTCATCATCTGAGGATTGGTGTCTTTCGTTTTACCAGCGAAGTCCACTACCTCACTAATACGCCTATTGATTTCATTCATATAGGCGTCTCGCTCTTTCGCAGCTTTCTCACTTGCCTCACGCTGCTCCTTCATATCCTGATCGTTATACTGGTCGACTCCTTCACCCTGTCGAAGTGACTGTCCACCATGTCCCCCTTGCTGTCCACCTTGTACGCGGCTACTTACCTGCGGGTTATTCTGCTGATGTTGTTTCAGCTTCTCATTCTCATCGTCATCAGTCTTCTTATTAGGCGGAGTGTATTCCTTAGCCATTAAGTCCTCCTACATCGTATGTTGCTGTTTGTAGTTAGTGTGTCGCACTTTCAGCTTATCCAAGTTCAAGGTGAAAATAGAAGTGAAAGGTCGATTGTATATATGTGTAAGGAGACAGACACTTTGAATGACACTCATAGCTATAGACACTACTGCGTCAATGCTACTCTCAGTGATCTTCAAACTCGCAGTGTCACAGAGAAAGCCGATGCTTCTACCTAACTGTAGCACAACTTCATCAGCATTATTATAAGTAGCAGCCAGCTTTCGAAGCGATGTCTGGTAGTCCTCAAACGTGTCATAGTCACTTAGAGTTCCCATGTCAACGTTCGTAACAATCAATAGTTGCGAAGTGTACCACATAACATCTCCGCACTCATCCATGATCGCGTCGACTGCTTTGTTGTGTGCGTCTACTCCTTTCCCTTCGTAGTCACCTCTCAGTATCTTCTTCACTTTATTCGCAACTTCCCCACACTCTCCAAATAGACCCATCGTTAAGTATGTAAGCGCGACTTCTTTCGGATAGATTGCACTCTCTTTTGCTCTGTGTTGATATACACTAAACTCGTTATCAACTCTGGCTTCACTCTCTTCTGTAAAGGTGTTCATAGCTTCAGCTTCTTTAAGTTGCTCCATCTGTGTAATCCTTTCTCGTCTGCTACACTCATCGCTAAGTCAGCGGGAATGATCATTGGTTCTCCACGTACAAAGATCGGTTCTTCGGCATACTTCTTCATAATCGAGAGACAGTGTTTAGCTCTATCTTTAGTTGCTAATCCCACAAGTGCATCGTGGACGTTGAGACAGATACGTTCGCGTCTGACATCCCACTTATCGTCTTCATGGCATTGGTAAATCACCTTCGACACCTTATCACCAATTGTAGACTGCGGTTTGAAGGCTACGATACTTTCAAGGGCTTCCTCTGTTAGTCTTTCCATGATATAGAGACGCCTACCGAATGCATTGTACAACATCCTCGTGGAACGGGCCTCCTGTTCAAGCGTTGCCCACCACTTACGGAGTTCAGGAGTAAGCCGATGGTACACGACGTAGCTCTCATGCGCTCGATGAAGGGGCAGTCCTGTAGTCTCGGCAAGCTTATCCGCAGCCATTCTGTAGTTGAGGCCGTGCCTGCACCTTTTCGCAATATACCTGATGGTTTTGACCCCCATGTCATCTTCGTCAGCGGTCGGCACTTGTTCGTATGGCACCCTGAACATCTCACTCGCGAGCGCCCTATGACAATCGTAACTTCCATCTAGCCTTGCTCTTTCAAATTGTTCTTTCCACTTTGGAATGTTCGCTTCCCACGCTACGTATCTCGCTTCTGCTTGACTTAAATCAAAGTAAATGAAGACATAACCTTCGTCTGCGATGAACATTCTCCTTGCCTTTGTAGGTTGATTTTGTAAGTTAGCTCCAGTGCCGATCAGAGTTTGTCCACTGCTCAATCGGCCTGGGGCTGCTTGCGTTCCTGTTTGTCTCCACTCACATCGCATTCGTCCATCAACATCAATTTCGCTCTCTGCATAAGTAGATAAGAATTTATAATCCTTAGCCCAACGATCATGGAGGTTAAGGATTTCTTTAGCATCATGAGATGTACGAGGGTGGTTTCGCATTCTCTCTCTGTTCGCTGCGTCCGTACTAGTTCCTCTCCCAACGAGCTTGAGCCTGTTAAAGTAGAGTTCACTTCTATCACGGACGCTATTCGGATTAGGTCTGAACTCGCTGTCTCCAGTTGCTTCGACAACCTTTTCATGGAACCGGTGTAGTAGATCGGCGACCGTTTCTTGTACTTCCGACCTGAACTTTTCCTTTTCGTCTCCATCAATCAATACTCCTCCTACTGTCATCCTCACCAAATTAGGTTGAAGTCTCATTATATGATTAAAGAAGAAGTCATCCATCTTCTGTTTCTTCAACTCCTCTAAGAGTCGTTCTTGTACTGCAAGAGTAATGCAAATGTCCTTAACATTGTATTGCCAGAAAAGGTCGATGTCACCCTTATCTTTCCATTCGGCTCTTTCATCTTTGTAATACGGATGCGTTGTATACTGTGTACAAAGAAAGCCAAGATCATGGGGGATACCCGGATACAAGCAGTGGTGCGCCAGCATGGTGTCGAACCATGTTGAGTGTACACGGATTTTATCCTTAAGCCAGAGCCAATACATATCGAAGTTCGCATTTTGAGCAACAAATCTTCGCCTCTTGTCTGCAAACATTGATTGCAGGCGCAGTCTAATATCAGCTTCTTCGTCGAGTGAAAAGTAATTCTCACCTCTGATCCCTCTAAATGGAATACAAGTCCCAATATGCTTATGATCGGCCAACCCGATACACGCGGTTTCCCCTCCTCCCGTTTCGATATCAAAGCTGATTGGGTTGTCAGTCTGGGAGTAGTACTTAATCCTTTCAATCGCGGATTTGTAGTCATAGCACACTATGCCTTCTATTACATACGGCGACCACTTACCACTGATAACCTTTGGTAGTTTGGCGATATCCATTAAGAATGCAATCTCAGTCTTCGGCTCTCTCAACACTGCTGCGGGATTGTTCGCTACTATGGCCTTATATGTACGTGGTTGACTGTCCGCTAGTGACAGCATCTCAAAGTCTACGACTGAACCTCGCCATTTAGTGATGCCTTTCTTCTCTAGTAGTGCAGTTAGCGCCATATTACCCAATATGAGTACATATTTCAGATTAGGAAGACACGACAGTTCCCATCTAAGCATACCTACCCAATGATCGACCTCCACTTTAGGTAACTCGACACGACTATTCTCCTCAAGACCGCTCAAGGCTAACTGTCTCTTCACTACATTGGTGATGTAGAACTCACTACGATGCATCGAATGTTTCTTTAATGTAGACCACAACAGTCCACCACTCCCACCGACTAATGGGACTTTCAACTGTACTTCTCGTGGTCCAGGAGCTTCACCTACTATAGCAATCTGACTGCTAAATGTACCATCCATTGCACAATCAACTTTGAGGTTTATGCTCCTCGCCCTCTTGAGAAACTCCTGATGTAGCTCCTGCATTGAACTTATCATAACCCTTCTCCATCCAATCATTTATAAACAGCAGTACGTCACTGACTGCTGTCGCTAACTGTCCGGTGATATTGTATATGGTCCCATCGCGCTGACTTAACTGTACGCGACCCTTGTCAAATTCAAATCGACCTTCTCTATATACGTATAAGACTTTCACTCTATCCTTAAATTCATTCTTCAAGAATTGAAACTCAGCCTCAACGCCACAGTCTACTAGGAAGACGTGTGTTGGGTCTATCGCGTTAGACTTAGGCATCTTGTATAGCGTCTTGTATATCTCCTTAGTCAGTATCTCAGCTAGATACTCTCTCCCTAGCGCGACACGTAGACATCGATCGGCATCTACTACCGCCTTACGTGGTGACATACCATTAAGTAGTATCGGATCATCTTTATAAGCCTCGAAGCTATACTGATCGAGACTGAACATAGCCATCACGGCATCTCTTACCGGATTAATCATTCGTTCGTGCCAGCATGTGTAGTAGCCGGCATCTACTTTACCGTATGGGTGACTACCTCCTACTAGTTTATCTATAATGGTAGACTTACCACTATGTGGAGGACCGTTCATCACTACTATAAGGTAATTAGGCATTGTCCACTCCTACAGAAAAGCGGCGCGAGTTGTCTCGCGCCGCATCTACGCCTCAATCTTTACATGATGGACAATAATGTGACCATCCATCATCGTCTTCTTTTTTATAGGCCCACTTCGCCTTCTTCATAGCTTCAAGTGTCTCTCGAAACTCTTTACTATCTATTGTAAAGTATTCAGGACAGTTATCACAGTGGAATGTGACGTGTTTTGTGTGTTTGTCAGTCTCCACGCTCATTGATCCCTCCACATACTATAACTTAGTGATGTGCTATCAGTCACTATTGTAACCATTCTCCTAGCGCGAGTTACTGCTGTGTAGAGGTTCTTACGTCCCTGTGTGTACTTACTCGACTTATTCAGGACGTAGACAATCTCATCGAACTCACTACCCTGACACTTGTGCGTCGTTAGGACATATCCAAGATCAATGTTACGTAAGTGGGATGTTTGAAAGATGCTTCCATTATGCTGGTTCTTCTCATGTATCGTATACGGTATCGTTACCTCTCTATCACCGAAGTCAATGACACATGCCTCTACTGTATCTCCTCTAGTGTGGATATCCTTCACTAATCCAGTCTCACCATTAAGCATCATACAAGTATCTGGTGGGTCAATGTAGCTGTAAGGCTCA
>Ga0157310_10000090_pt1 | contig 11419 bp, 7 predicted proteins | sample NitcycUS213509R2_FD_108384 | JGI IMG/M metagenome (GOLD analysis project Ga0157310, IMG submission 108384) | Soil microbial communities from Arlington Agricultural Research Station in Wisconsin, USA - Nitrogen cycling UWRJ-S213-509R-2 | ecosystem: Environmental > Terrestrial > Soil >...
CACCGGCATGGTGTGCGACGCGAGCAATGGCTGCACGTCGGTGAACAGGCTGGCCCGTACCAGCTTCTCGTACAGTGGACCGTCGCTGGAGCGTGCACTCATGAGGCGCTCGAACGTGGCACGCAGGTGATTGGCCTGGCGGATGCCCGCAACGATCTGGGCCGCGCCGACCGAGAGCTGCGCCGCCAGGGAGTGGATAGCCGCCTCGGTATGGCGCAGGCTCGCGGCCCGCGGCACTCGGGCAACGTCGAACACCAGCGGTTCCGGCCCGGCAAGGTCGCCGCGCCTCTGCAACTCGCAGACGTAATAGTAGAGCCGGTGCGCCACGTCATTGCCGCGCGTGAACACCACCTGGGCCAGCGCGTCGAATCGCCCGGCTGACCAGTCCTCCAGCATGGATCGCGCCCAGAGGGGAAAGCGACCCTCCAGCCACCGGTCGGCGAATGGCGTCGGCCGATCAACATTCCATGGCAGATGCATGGCAGGTCGCGTCGCGGCCAGCAGCAGATCCAGTGGTACGTCGCCACCCACGTAGCCGATCGCGCGCTCCGGTGCCGCCACGCGGGTCAGCGGGTCCGCAAGCACGGCATCCAGCGCGTTCTCCAGTGTGCTCATCGTGCGAGCCAGCCCGGCAACGCCAGTGCCAGCGCCGGAAACAGGATGATCAGCAGCAGGTGCAGGAGATCTGCCGCCAGGAACGGCACGACGCCACGGAAGATGCGGCCGAGCGGGATGTCCGGGGCTATGCCCTGGATCACATACAGGTTGAAACCGAGTGGCGGGTGCACGAAACCGATCTCCATGGAACGCACGAGGAATATGCCGAACCAGATGGGCGAGAGCTCGAAGCGCTCGACGATTGGCAGCAGGATGGGGGTGGTCAGCAGCATCAGGCCAAGTCCGTCGAGCACCGAACCCACGATGAGCAGGAACACTGCAATCAGGATCATCGTCATCACTGGCCCTGCGCCCAGTGCCACCACCTGCGTGCCGAAAGCCTCGGCCAGCCCGGTCACCGTAATGAACACCGAGAACACCAGGGCACCGATCACCACGACATAGATCATGCCGCTGGTCCGCAGTGTCGTCTCCAGTGCCGTGCGCAGTGCTGCCAGAGTCAGCTTCTTCCGCCTCAGGCAGATGAGGAATGATCCGACGCAGCCCACCGCCGCCGCCTCCGAAGGCGTGAACCAGCCCACCATGATGCCGCCGATCACCAGTGCGATGAGCGCCAGCAGATCGGAAACTCGCCAGAGGGCCGCCCGACGTTCCGCGCCCGTGGACCGCGCCGTGGGCGGAGCGAGCTGCGGCCGCAGCGCCACGATGATGGCAATGACGATGAGGTAGCTCAGCATCTGCGTGAGCCCGGGAATGATCGCGGCAGTGAATAACCGGCCGATCGACTGCTCTGCGATGATGCCGAAGACGATCAGCGCCCCGGAAGGCGGAATCATCTGGCCGAGCGTGCCGCCTGCAGCGAGCGTTCCGGCGGACAGGGAATCCGCGTAGCCGCGACTGCGCATTTCCGGCAGCGCCACCATGCCCACGGTCGCGGTGGTTGCAAGACTGGATCCGGTAATGGACCCGAAGCCTGCGCAACCCGCGATCGATGCCATGAGCAGCCCGCCCCGGCGGTGACCCATGAGCCGCGCGGCCGCATCGAAGAAATCGCGACTGGCCCCGGCCGCGAAACACAGCTGCGCCATCAGCATGAACAGCGGCAGTGTGCCCAGCTCGTAGCGCGACAGCGTCTCGAATAGCACCACCGCGGATTTCACCAGCGCCGGCTCCAGTCCCAGCGTGAGCGCGAGCCCGCACAGACCCACGAGTCCCAGGGCGATTCCAATGGGTATTCCCAGCAGCAGCAGTGCGAGCAGCACTGCGACGCCGATCAGCCCGATGCCAGGTGTGGGAGTCAAGGCCGCTTCCGGTACACTTGCGCGAAGAAAGTCACCGCCACCGCGGCGCACACCGCGGTCGCCAGCACCCGCAGCGGACTATAGGGTACGTGCAGCAGCTCGCTTTCTTCCTGTCCGTGCCACAGGTCGAGGGCAATCCAGGCACTGCCGACGAAGAACGCCGCAAACAGCACTGCGCCCGCCAGCGCCGCCGCCCCGTGCAACCAGACACGTGACGCTGGTGCAACGCGGTCGAGCAGCAGGTGAACACGCGCGTGCCCGCGGGCCAGCGTCGCGTAAAGCAGCGCGATGGCGCCCGATACCAGTACCGCGGCCTGGATGATCTCGATCGAGCCCAGCAGCGGCAGGCCGACGTGGCGGCCCACCACGGCGAGCGCGTCGATCCCCATCGCCGCCAGGAGCCCTATGCTCCCCACCGCCAGCAGCAGCATCCGCAGTCGTTCCGGCCAGCTGTTCATTGCACTACCAGCATGTCGTGGCGTGGCACGAGCTTCAGCGGCGGCAGTCCGCCGGCAGGAGTGATCCGCTCGATGTAGGCGCGCACCTCATCGGCCACCGCCCCGCTCGCCAGAACCGGCCTGCCCGGCGGCTCCACATGAACGGGTACCAGCCCGGCCTCCAGGTCCCCTGCGGCATTCCACAGGACGCGACCCAGCATGGCGTTCACGGCTTCGGGATGAAACGGTGCCAGTTCGTAGGCCGGATCGGGTTCGAAACCGAACAGACGCTTGCGCCGTTCAACCCAGGCGGCACGTGCCGGATGCTGCTGCCCCGGAGACAGTGCCCGGGTGACCACGCAGCCATTGCCAAGGCCATGAAAGACCGGCTTGCCGCGGACCATCTCGATGCCACGCACGATGTGGGCATGATGACCCGCCACGATGTCCGCTCCTGCATCGATCGCGGCTTGTGCCAGGGGCCGTTCGTACCCGGCAAGCCTGGCCGGCGTGTGCACGATGCCCTTGTGCAGGGCCACGATGACCAGATCGGCCAATGCGCGCGCGGCGGCCACGTCCACCTTCAGGATTTCGAGCGCTTCGGGGTGCGGCGCCAGCAGTGGCGCAGTCGGCGAGACCGGGCTTCCGTCCCCGGTGACGAGCCGCAGATAGGCACAGCCTGCGCGGTCACTCGTCGCCCACGCAGCCTCCGGCCCGACGCAGTTGTAGCTCAGCAGCGCCACCGTTCGTCCGCGCACGGTCAGCAGCGCAGGCCTGCGCGCTGCTTCCAGCGTCGCACCTGCGCCGGCATGGACGATGCCCAGCGCATCGAGGCTCGTGATCGTGTCCTCGATGCCTTCCGGACCGCAGTCCGCGATGTGATTGCCCGCGAGCGACACCGCGTCGAACCCGGCTCTGGCCAGGGCATCGAGATGGGCCGGGTCGGCACCGGGCGCCGGAACGTCGCCCGCCAGCTCGGAGCCGCGTCGGGTGTGCGGTACCTCCAGATGCCCGATGGTGATGTCCGCCGCCTGCAGCGCCGGCGCTATGCCCGAGAGCCAGTGATCCGGATCCTGCACGTCGAGAACGAGGTCCCCCGCCAGGAGGATCGAGATGGCCGATTGCGCTTGCACACCCCGATCGTCGATCATTTCGCGCACCATGGCCAGATCAGCACCACGAAAGCCGGCTTCCCGGGCGAAGACCGTTCCCGAAGTCGATAGCGTGCGCGCACAGGAGGTGGCCGACTGGGTGCGCGATCGCGTCCGCCTGGGCAAGCTCGTGCCGGGTCAGCGCCTGATCGAGGCGGACATCGTCCGCGATACCGGCGCCAGCCGCGGCCGGGTGCGTGAAGCACTGCGGCGACTGGAGTCCGAGGGTCTGGTTGCCATCGAGGAGTTCCGCGGCGCTTCGGTCAAGCGCCTCGGTGCCGACGAAGTGCGCCAGATCTACCGTGCCCGCATGGTCCTCGAAGGCCTCGCAGCCGCGGAATTTGCCGCTGCAGACGATACGCCGCGCAAGCAACGCCTGCTGGCGCTGCAGGCACAGATGGACGAGAACGAAACTGCGGCCAACCACGATCGCTTCGCGCGGCTCAACGCCGCCTGGCATCGACTGATCATCGAGGGAGCGAACAACACCTATGTGACGCAATTCCTCGCCAGCCTCACCGTGCCGATCTACCGCCTGCTGTTCTCCACCTTCTACGCTGCGCATCGCATCCGCATGGCCAATGCCGATCACCGGATCATCACTGCCGCCATCGCTGCCGGGCGCGCCGAAGAGGCGGAGCGCGCCATGCGTGCGCACATCGCCCATGGCCTGGTCGCGCTCACCGAGCTCAACTCGCATTTCGAGCAGTGAACTGCACCGCCGCGCCCTTCACCAGCTCTTGCGCAGGCTGACACCGTACTGCCGGCCGATGGGATTGGCGACAGTGGCATCGTAGCCACCGCTGCCGTTGGCATTGGGGGCGAGGTTGACGTACGGCGGCTGATCATCCAGCAGGTTGCGGATGTCCACACCCACGGTAAGGCCCTTGGCCAATCCTTCCGCATTGGCCCCACCGACCTTCCACCAGGCCGACAGGTCGATCGGCATGTAGGTGCTGACTTCCTCGTTCGGCGTCACGTTCGTGTTGGTGTAGGTGCCGACATGATTCGCGACCAGCTGCACGCGCACCGGATCGCGGTCCCATGCGACGCTGACACGCGTCTTGAAGCGAAGCGGATTGAAGATGGTGTCGAGCTTGTCGAGCATGGGCGCGGCAGCGGTAATCGCCGTCTTGTACTCGGTCAGATACGTCGCATTCGCCTCGAAGGAGAAGGTGCCCACATCGGTGAGCAGCCGGTAGTTCGCCAGGAAATCGTAGCCGGTGGTCTGCGAACGTCCGAGGTTCTGGTTGCGGCCGTCGACGAAGATCGTCGTGTTGGCGGGATTGCCGCCCGGGAACGCTCCCACCGGAACCACTCCTTCGGCGATCAGCTGCTGGACCCGGTCGCGGGCAGCCGTACCCAGCAGGATGATGCCAGTGCCCTGGAACTGCGGCGCACGCGTCAGGATGGTGAGGTCGGACAGATAGGCATTGACCTGGTTGCGATAGTCGATGTCGAAGCGCGTGAGGCTCAGTCGCAGGTTATCCAGCACATCCCAGTCGAACCCGACGGTCCATGTCGTGGCCGTCTCCGGCTTGAGGTCCAGGTTCGCTCCCGACAGCGCCGAGCCGAGCAGCGGCGCACCGCCCACGGGATTCTGGTAGTTCTGCTGGAACAGGTTGTTGCTGTTGCCGTAGATCTCCGCGATCAGTGGCGCACGGAAGGAAGTGCCATAGCTGGCGCGAACGGTCAGCTTGTCGAGCGGTGACCAGCTGACGCCATACTTCGGGTTGGTGGTATCCCCGACGTCATCGTATTCGTCGTAGCGTATGGCCACGTCCACATCGAGGCGCCGTATGAGGGGTATCCCCATGTCGGTACCGACGAGAGGAAGCCGCACTTCCGCGTACGCGGAATCCACATGGCGGTGAAAGGTCCGGTAGACCAGTGGCACAGTGGGCGCGCCGCGCGCCGATCCCAGGTCCACGCGGATCTTCTGGCCTTCGTAACCGGCGGCGAGTTGCACGGCGCCGGCAGGCAGCGAGAACAGCGGACCGTTGATGCGCGCCTCGTAGCCGGTGAAATCGCCGAGCGTGGGCGCAAAGAAGATCTGGTTGCCCAGCAAGGCAAGCGTTGCCGCCGATGTGCGATGCAGGCCATACGGATCGAACGCGGTCGCCGGATCGGCACTCGCGGCCGCCGTGTTAAGGGCCGCGGTGTTCAGCCCGGCGGAGGTATTGGCCTCATCGTGCGTCTTGCCGACGGTGACGAGCGCCTCGAACTGCCAGGACTTCGGCAAGCTGATGCGCACTCCCGGCGTTACCTCCCAGCTCTGCGCATAGCCCGTCTGCACGTTGTTCGGCAGGTCGCCGGAAAAGTTGTAGCCTATCGTCGTGCTGTTTCCCGTGAACCCCGGCGGCCTGACGAACCAGGCATTCGTGCTCGGCACCGTGATGGTCGCGGTGGCGTCGGCGGGATGGCGGACATAGTCACGCTTGCTGAAGAAGCCGTCGGCAAACACACCCAGCCAGTCGTTGATCTGCTGCGAGAACGTGGCGTTGACCGAGTCGTATTCATTCTCCGGAAACAGGTCCTGGTTCTGGATCGAGTTGCAGCGGTTGGCCGACCCTGCCACGAGTGATGCGGCAGTCCCCGGCGTCACGCCGCTGGCAGGAATCGCATAGGTCTGTCCGCCGGCGGTGATGGTGCCAGGCGCGCACGTAGTGACACGGTAATCGCGGCCGCCGCGGCCGGTCTGGTTGGCGTCCGCGAAGAAATCGCGGTCGTTTCCGTTCAGGTTCGAGCGGGACACGTGCTCGTAGGCCAGCATCACCTGCCCTTCGCTCCACTTCTTTCCGAACGCGAAGCCGACCTGGTATTCGTCGAAGTCGCCATCCTCGGACAGGCCGTAGCGGCCGAGCACCTCGACGCCGTCGAGGTTGCGGCGCGGGATCAGGTTGACGACGCCCGCGATGGCATCCGAGCCATACACGGCAGATGCGCCATCCGCCACGACCTCGATGCGCTCCAGGCCCAGCGTCGGTATTACCGAAGGGTTGACCGAGCGGCCGTTGCTCGTGGCCCGGTGGCCATCGATCAGTGTCAGCGTCGCATTGGGCCCGATGCCGTGGATGTTCACGCTGTTGGCATAGACGATGTTGCCCGCGCCGCCTGGCTGGCCGCGCGAGTTCTCGCTGATGCCCAGATCGAATACCTGCGGCAGCTCCGCAATGATTCGATCGGTGGTGATCGAGGGGGATGTGGTGATCTCCTCGCGGCCGAGCGCGATGACGCTGGAGCCCACCGGTGCTTCGCCACGGACGCGGCTGCCGGTCACCACCACTTCGTCGATGGATTCCTCTGCTGCCTGCGCGGCACATGCCCACGTGACGGCGCCGAGAATAGCCACGCGGACTGCGTTCGCAACCTGACTCTTCTGCACGGTTCAATCCCCCTGTTTCCGGTCGATCCACCCGGCGCAGCCGGCTGAGTGTCAACCAAATTGTTAACAATCATGGTCGACCGGAGCGGGGGCGCCTGTCAAGTGTCAGTTCAGGTCGGCCAGCGGCAACTCCACGAACGACTCGCCCCCGAGGTGTACTTCAAGCCGGGGCGGCGGCGTTTCACGTATTTCGGCCAGATTCCTCTGCCGGGGATCAGCCCCGGTGATGACGACGCGCAGGCTGTGACCGGCCGCCACCACCCGCGTCGCCGGGACCGATTGTAAGTGGCCTTACGATATCGCGTCCGGGTCACGTCACCACGACGAAGGGCCCGCTGCCTCCCCTCGCTGTGGCCCTGTCTTCAGAAATCAACGCTGACGGAGGCGAGCAGCGTTCGCGGCGCCCCCAGATGGGCGAGCAGGTTCCCGGTATTCGTTCCGGTGAGGTTGCTGGGGCCGATCGTCGACCAGTACTGGTGATTGGTCACATTGTTGACCGCCAGTCGCCAGGTGAATGCCTGCTGCCACAACTGCGTGGAGTAGCGGGCGCCTATGTCGAAGAGGTTGTAGCCGGGCGCCATCTGGGTGTTGGTGTCGTTCGCTGGCCGGCTGCCCGAAAACTGGTAGTTGAACATGGCCACCAGGCCCTCCACGCCCGGCACCCGATACTCGAACAGCATGTTGCCCTTCACGTTCGGCGCACCGACGTAGCGCTTGCCGTCCGTCGAGGGCAGCGGCGTGTCCTCCAGGCGCGTATCGAGCAAGGTCACTCCGCCGAAGATCGTCAGCCCGCCGAAGATTTCCCCCACGGCCGAAAGTTCCAGGCCTTTGTTGACCTGCTCGCCACTGATCTTGAACACACGATCGGCGGGATCGATGTTGGCGAAGGGGCGCTCGATCTGGAACAGCGCGGCCGTGAAGTCGATCTTCGCGAACGTCGCCTTGTAGCCGATTTCATACTGCTTGCTCCGGTACGGAGCGAGGCTGGTGCCGGCATTGGCAGCTGTGCCCGGGGCCAGATCTCCGGCTTGCAGGCTGCTGGCATACGTCACGTACGCAGTCATGTTCGCAGCAGGCTTGAACAGGATGCTGCCCGTGGGGCTCGTGCCGTTCTCGCGATACTCGGTGAGCTGTGCGCCCTGGGCATTGAAGTTTTTCGTATGGAACCAGTCCTGACTCACCGCCACGCGGGCGGACCAGCGCTGGCTGAAGCGGATGGTATCGCCGAGGTTGAACCCCTGCTGATAGGCGTCCGAAGAGTTGAAGTTCGCATGTACATCGGGAGGACCGGCCGCAGGCTCGGGGAAGATCACGGGACTTGCAATGTTCGCCGTCCCGAGACGCACGCTGGCCGGGGTGGCCGGTGTGATGACCGAATAGGTCTCGGCCTTGTAGCCCGCCGTCCCCAGCGTGAAGTCATGGCTCCACCCGCCGGTCCTGAAGTTTCCGTTCAGGTATCCGCTGTCGCTGGTCATGACAAAGCGCGGTGCGAAGCCGTTCGCGAACGACGAGGTGTAGTTGCCCGTGTTCGACGTCAGATTGTTGACCGGCGTATTGATGTCCCGGAATGAGTCCTGGTGCAGCAGGCCGGCGACAAAACGCCAGTCGGCCCCCAGCGCCTGCTTCAGGCGGATCGTGCCCATGCGCGATTGAAGGTCGACGCCGGCGTACTCCTGGCCGTAACCCACGCGCTCCGGATCCGGCGCGGCAGGCAACGTGATCGCCTGGCCATAAGTGAACCATCCGGGATAGCCCTTCTCCTTCAGCGAATAGTCGCTGTAGTTGAGTTCCAGCACGCCGCCTGTCCAGGCACGGATATCGATGCCCAGGTCGCCGAGCAGGCGGCGCTGATCGCTGTGGTCTACATAGGCATCGCCCTTTCCGTACACGGCATTCAGGCGGTAGCCGATGACGCCATTGCTGTCGAGCTTGCCGCCCAGGTCCAGGCGCGCGGTGGCGATGCCGTCGCTGGTGTAGGAAAGCGCTACCTCGCGGAGGTCTTCATCGGTGGAACGCTTCGTCACGAAATTGAACATGCCCGAGGGATTCGCCGGCCCGTACAGGGATGCCGACACACCGTTCACGACCTCGATCTGCTGGTACTGCTCCATCGCATGCGCGACGGTGGCGAACATCGTCATGCCGTCCACACGCGAGTTCTGGAAATTGCCGCCCTGCATGCCACGCGTCTGCGGGCGCAGGACATTGGCCCCCTGCTGCTCCTGGTAGGCGACAAGCGGCATGTACTTCGATACATCCTTGAAGTTGGTTGCCTGGGAGTTCTTGATGACCTCTTCAGGCAGGACTGCAACCGAATAAGGGGTGTCGAGCAGAGCAGTCGAGCCGAGCGGCCCAAGCGCATCGAGGGTTGGCACCCGATAGTCATCGCGGGTGCCGGTGATCACGACGCCCGACAGGGTCGGGGCATTGGGGGTTTCCGCGGCGTGCGCAGCCGCAGTCAGGCCGGTTGGCAGCAGCGCCAGCAGGCCGTGGTAATTCGCTCTTTTCATGGGGTTTCTCGGTCGGGAACGACAGGCGGAGTCGCCATGTCAACGGCGCGGGACAGTATCAGAAGCACTCCGGCGCAACGATATGCACACGCATGCATATGTTGCGCGCGGAGGATGCGCGTAATGTGCCGTGACAGACCGCTTCGACAGGAGCAGCATCGATGATCTTCAATCGTTCCAGCACACGCCTGGCCACGCTGCTTGCAGCTTTCGTCCTCGCGTCGTCAGCGCATGCACAATCTGACACCGTCAGTATTTTCGCAGCCGGAAGCCTGCGTGGAGTGGTGGCAGACCTTTCAAAGGAGGCAGGCGAAAGCCTGGGCGTCCGGGTCGAAGCGAGCTTCGGTGGATCCGGATTGATGCGCGAGCGCATCGAGAAGGGGGAGAAAGCGGACCTCCTGCTGTCCGCGGATCTGGGCTCGCCGCGGAGGCTCGAATCTCAACATCTCACCAGGATTCCCGTCATCGCGTTCGCGCGCAACCGGATGTGCGTCATCTCGCAGCGGACAGACGGGATTACTCCAGGGAATCTCGTCGATCGCCTTCTCCTCGGCGACACGCGCATCAGGACTTCCACACCCGTCGCTGATCCATCGGGTGACTACGCGTGGTCCATCTTCGATCGAATCGACACCCTGCGACCAGGATCCGGCGCGCGCCTCAAGGAGAAAGCCCAGGCCATGATGAACGTCACGGCGCAGCCTGCCTCCCCGTCCCAGAGCGCTGCCGCCGCGCTCTTCGCCGCCCGGCGGATCGATGTGTCGATCACCTACTGCAGCGCCGCTCCGGCGCTACTCATGGAACTGCCCGGACTTTCCAGCTTCGAAGTGCCCGCGGCTTTCGATCCGCATCCGGTCTATGGAATTGCCGTCACCTCCGACCGTCCGGAAGTCCTTCGCGTGGCGCTGTTCCTGCTGTCGGAAAAAGGCCAGGCCATCATCTCGAGAAACGGCCTTCTGCCACTGATCGAAGCGGCACCGGGAGCATCCCGCTGAGCAGCGCCGGGAGTGATGCTCCCGCCTTCCGCTGAACTCCGCCACCCTGGCCGATGGCTCGGTGCTCGGCGAGCCCGACGGCCGCGGAGCGATCAGCGTACCGAAACCGGAGGCAGGGACTAGTTCGCGGTGACGCGCCCTGCTCCGCCTGCCGCGCGGAATTCCCGCGGTGTCTGGCCGAAGCGCTGGCGAAAGCTCTGCCCGAAATGCGAAGCGCTGTTGAAGCCGCACTCCAGCGCGACCTCGGTAATGGTGTGCTGTGCGTAGTACTCGTTGCACAGCAATCGCGCGGCCCGTTCCAGGCGCCGCCGCAGCAGGAACGCCGACAGGGGCTCCCCGGAGGAGCGGAACACCATGCGCACATAGCGTTCACTGACATGGAAGTGGCGGGCCACCGTGGCGGGACGGAACTCTCCGTCCCCCAGGCAGGAGTCGACATAATCGCGGAACGCCGCAAGCCGGCCGGCTTTTCCCCGGCGCAGCGTGGTTTCGCTGCCCTTGGCGAAGGCCGCGGCGACAAAGCCCGCGATGGATTTCGCCATCATCGGCGGCAGCATGCCCAGCGAGTCTTCGCTGTTCAGCTCGATACCCAGGCTGCGCAGCAATCCACCAAGCACGCGACTGGCACCCGAATCCGGCCGGATCACTGCACCCGCGTACTTCATGAGTTGCGGCAGGCAGCTTTCCAGCAGCGCGCGCGGGAGTTCCAGCCCGATGGTGCGCATGCCGTCTCCATGAAGGAGTTCGTAGGGGCTGCTGCGATCGATCAGGCACAGCGAACCGGTGCCCACGGTGATGGACGGCCGATCGCCATGCACCAGCGAGAATTCGCTCTGCACCGGCATCAGCACCTGGAAAGACGGGCGTGTGCTGCGCACCGCGCGGCGTCGCTGGTGGCTCACGCGCACACTGGCGCAGCGTACTTCGAACAGCGTCATCGGGCCCACGCGCTGGCGGATCAGCGTGCCGTCGAAGTGCAGCGGATCGCGCGGCTGTACATGCACCGCATCCGCCAGTTCGCC
>Ga0157310_10000092_pt1 | contig 11387 bp, 6 predicted proteins | sample NitcycUS213509R2_FD_108384 | JGI IMG/M metagenome (GOLD analysis project Ga0157310, IMG submission 108384) | Soil microbial communities from Arlington Agricultural Research Station in Wisconsin, USA - Nitrogen cycling UWRJ-S213-509R-2 | ecosystem: Environmental > Terrestrial > Soil >...
GCTCAGCTCCGAAGCGAATACCGCGTGCGCCGTGTTCGAGAGCGGCGAGCTTTATTGTTGGGGGCGAAACTGGGAAGGGAACATCGGCTTGAACGATACCCATCCGGGTGTCGATCAGCTTTCGCCTGTGCGTTCCGGTGATTTCGACGACTGGAACCTGAGCGGTACAGGTGACGGCCACACCTGCGGCGTGCGTGGCGTTGGGCTGCTCTATGGCTGGGGCCGCAATACCGCCGCCAATCTGGGGCTCGGCCAGAACGATGAGGCGCAGCGCCGCTCGGCAACTCGCATTGGCACCGACGAAGATTGGACGAGCGTCGTCTCTGGGCAAGACTCGAGCTGCGGCTTGCGCCTCGGTGGTAGGTTGTTCTGTTGGGGAGGGAACTCCTTCGGCAACCTGGGCCTGGGCGACCGCGAGTTGCGCCTCGTTCCGACTCAGGTCGTCGCCGCTCGCGTTTGGACCCAAGTCGCCATCGATACCTTTCACGGCTGCGGTATCGATGCGGACGACAATCTGTATTGTTGGGGCCGTGGCATCGAAGGTCAGCTCGGCACGTCGGACAACGATGAACGCCTCGAGCCGGAGTTGATCGGACCCAGCTACGCGCAAGTCGCGGTCGGGCGCATGTTCAGCTGCGCAGTCACACTCGCGGGTGATGTGGAATGCACGGGCGAAAACGCGGCGGGTCAGCTGGGGTTGCCTGGGAAAATGCGCAGAAATACGTTCACCGAGCTGAGCTTCCCCTAGCCGCGATTTCGGGCCTTGCGGGCATTTCACGGGCTTCGAGCTGCGCTGCTGGTGCGCACCCCTGCGGGTATCACGAAGCGTGTCGAGCGCCCCCTCAACCCTGAAGCCCGGGCAACCCTTGACCGATGCTCGATAGGTCGTAGTCCGTGGGCCACGCGCCGGGATCGCGACCATTGGTGCTGGTCGAGCCGTAGCCTGCCTGCCCAGCGCGCTCGTAGTCGGCCGGCGAGAGCCCCATGGCTTGCAGCGCGCTGACCAGGAAGCGATTGTGAGGAATGCCCTTGATGACGTTGCCGTCTTCCTGTGAAAAGTAGGCGCGCCCGTCCCAATCGATGTAATCGAGATAGCGACCGGTCTTGAGATAGCCGCCCGCACTGCCGGCCAGGAGGCAGGGCACGCTGTAGGCGATGTGATTGAAGCCGAGCTCGTTCCCCCAATAGACCAGGGAATTGTCGAGCAGCGTTTTGCCGCCCGCTTCGGCGACGTCGAGCTTTTCGAGTAGCTTTGCGAATAGCTCCTGAGCAATCCAAGAGTTGATCCCGGCGAGCATGCGGCGCGAGTTTTCGTTGCCGAAGTCATGCGCCAAGCCGTGCCAAGTGCCACCACTGGCGTCTTCGGAGTGGTAGTGGCCGACGAGCTTGGTATCGCTCGGATCGGGGCCTGGTCCGAGCGCTTTGTGCACGCCGATAGTGACCAGGCGCGTGCGATCACAGGCGATGCCGGCCACGATCAAGTCGAGAAACAGGCCCCACTTCTGCTGAATGTCGGCTGGGTCGGTGCCGCTGTTATTGTCGAGCGAGCCCGGCTCAGCGGGCTTCACGCAAGAGAGCATGGTGGTCGTGCTGAGCTTGGCCTCCACCTCCGCAAGGAAGCCGATGTGTTGCTCGACCTTGGCTTTGTCCTCCGCCGACAGCCGCGGACTCTGCTTGAGTGAACGATATTGTTCGACAACCTTGTCGACGAGCAGTGCATCTGGGTCGGGCATCGCGGGGCCCGAGCTCGGGCCGGCCATGACGCCCGCGAACAAGTCGTTGAACACGTCGCGCGGATTCGTGCGTGCCTTCAGTTGTTCCACGGCCGCGCCGGGCTTGCCTCCGTCCGAGTAAGCCATGGCGTCGACCACGCCTTGTGAAACATGAAGCGAGCGCAGCCCGGGCGTGCCTTGATAAAACTTGGGTGAGTACGCCAGCACCTGGTCGATGGTGGGCACGTCCAGCAACGAATCGGCATCGCAGGGCGTGGCCTTGGTGCAAGACGAGAAATTGCCGAGCAACCCACCGAAGTTGTGATTGACCGAAGGCAAAAAATCCAAGCCCCGGATCAGTGTCAACTTATCCAAGAACGGATTGAGCTTGGCGCCCAGGATGCCGGAAATGCCCCGGTCGGTCTTGAAATCGGAGAGCGGCGCCCAAGTGTAGCCCGAGCCGGACACCAGCTTTTGCGTGAGCAAGGTCGTGCCGTCGCCGCGGCTGTCCTTGTATTTCGAGTCCTTCAGTGCGTAGCCGTTGCCAGTGAAGGCCGGGTACCACTGCTTGATCAGCTGCGTGCTGAAGCTCTTGAAGACGATCAAGCGCTTCGGCGCGGTGACGGCCTGCGCCTCGGCCGATTTGGGCAACAGTGATTGCAGGAAGGGCAAAGCCAGCAGCGCTCCGCCCGCGCCGCGCAAAAAGAGCCGCCGCGATACGCCGTCTCGGACCAGACCACTCATTGAGGTCCCACCTTGCGCTGGAAGAAGCTGGAATATTGGGCCAAACGCCGAAATGCGCCGCCTAGACCGAGCGCTGGATCTTTCAAGCCGGCGGTCAGATCTTGCACGACGCATGCGTCGGAAGTATCCGAGCTGGCTACTCGTCGCAGCGCGAATTCGAAGTACCGCTCGGCCAAGCAGGCTTCGACCTTCTGGCTGTCGATCAGGCGTTGGTTCAGTTCGGTCGCGTTCGCGACCGGCGTGGTGTCATCGCGCGTGATCTTGGGAACAGCGTTGGTAGCGATGCTCAACTCGGCTAGCTGGTTGCCGGTCTTCTCGTCGAACACTTGCTCGACCGTGCGGTAGCGGCCGAGCGCGTCGAATGACTCGAGCGCATATCCGATGTCGCTGAAGCTGCCGTGACACGTCTGGCACAGGGAATTGCCTTCGACTTTGGCCTGAAAGCGCTGGCGAGTGGTCTGGGCCACGCTCGGCTCCGGTGGGTCGAGCGAGCCCGGCGGAAGCGAATTGGGATCCGGTTGCGGCAATGGGTCGCAGAGCAGGGTCCGGCGTACGAATGCACCGCGGTGAAACGGGTTGGTCTGTTCCAGGTTCGACACCAAGAGGGCGGCGCGCTGCAGGAGGCCAACGCGGGTCGCGGGAAGCCGCGGGTACTCGCCCTGGCCGCTCCAAGCCGGAACCCCGTACAAGTGCGCGAGATCGGCCGAGCGTGTGACGGAGAGGTCCGTCGTCAACAAGTCCGCAACCGTGGCGCTCTTTTGGAATGTGAACAGCGCGGTGAGGTCGCGTACCTCTTGGACCATGTCGGCGTAGTGGTCGTGCCCCTTGACCCCTACGGATTCTCCGCGAGCGAGCGCCGAAAACGCAGGGCGCGTGCTCTCGAAGCCGGTGAACTTCTCGAACCGGAACCACTCGTTCCAGAAGCTCCACAGCGTTTGCTGGGTTCGAGGGTCGGCAAAGACGCGCTCGAGCTGTGCGGCAAAGCCATCCTCACGGGCGAGTGAGCCGTCCTCGGCCGCGCGGAACAGCTCGGCGTCGGGCATAGTCTGCCAAAACGTATACGACAGCCGTGATGCGATCTCGTACGAGCTCAGTTGCAGCACATCTCCCGCAGCGGGCAGCGCGCTGCCGTCGATTTCCACGTGGTGAACGAAGCGCGGCGACGAGAGAGCGACGATGACGATCGCGCGGATCGTCTGTGCAGGCGTGCGCGTGCCATCGTTCAAATTCGCGAAATCGGCACGCTCCGCCTTCGACAGCGGTCGTCGGTAGGCGAGCTGCACGAAACGATCGAGAAAGCCAGCGACGCAATCGGCACTGAGCGTTGCTTCGCCCGCGCAGGCACCAGCGACCGTGGTCAACAACGCTCCATCGTTGGCGAGCGCATCGCCCAACGCGCGACCGACGTTGAAATACCCCTGCACCTGCTCGAGCGCGGTCCGGTTGTCTTGGCCTCTAAATCCGTCGGCCAGGCTGTCGTCCGGGATCGAGCCGAGTGGCGCCTCGAGCGCTGGCAGTACGGCGCTCGCGCCGACCGCTTCGAGCAGATCTTTCACCGTATTTCGGTATTGCAGCGTGGACAGCCGGAGCAGGGGCGAGATGCCGGGCGAGGCTGCTGAATCGCAGCTGACCGTCACTCCGCCTGGATTGGTTCCGACGGGCACCTCGCCCGGCGCTGCGCCGTCGCTTTGCCCACTACTTCCGCTGCTTCCGCCAGACCCGCCCGGACCCGCTTCTGCGCTCCCAGACGTACAGCCGAGCGCGAGCGCGAACGTCGCGCACGCCAATAGTGCTCCGAGGAGCGGACGAACCCGCGGCTGCCTTGCACTCATCGCTTCGCCAGGACGTACCCTTCGGCGCCCCAAACGGTTCACGGAATCGAGCCGGCTAGGTGAGGTAAGGTAGGAGTCGGGCTCCCGAAAAGCGCACGTATCTTTTCGCCCGACTCGCCCGTCGTCCGTACATGCAGGCAAAAATCAGTTCGGGTTCGGGTCTTCTGTCCGGCAAAGTTGCGGTCATCTATGGGGGCGGTGGCGCCATTGGTGGCGCGGCCGCGCTGGCCTTCGCGCATGAGGGAGCGCGGGTATTTCTAGCTGGGCGGACTTCGAGTCGCCTCGAGGAGGCGGCGGACCGCATTCGAGCCGGAGGTGGCTCGGCGGAAACCGATGTGATCGATGCGCTCGATGCGAATGCCGTAGACGCGCATGCTGAGCATGTCGTGGCACGCGCGAGACGGATTGACGTTGTTTTGAATGCGCTCGGGCTCGTGCATGTGCAGGGCAAGTCGTTCGCAGAGCAGACGCTCGACGAATTCGAGGCGCCGGTCATCGGCTATGTGCGCGCCCATTTCATCATCGCCAAGGCGGCTTCTCGTTTCATGATCGGGCAGGGCGCGGGAGTAATTCTGGCTCTGTCGACCCCGGGTTCGGTGCTGCCCGGACCGGGGTTCATGGGTTATGGGGTTGCTTGTGCGGCGCTGGAGGCAATGACCCGGCACTTGGCGGGTGAGCTTGGGGCGCAAGGCGTGCGCGCCGTGTGTCTACGCGCTGACGCGATCCCCGAGGCGCTCACGCGCTCGCACAGTCGGCGAGTGTTCAGCGAAGTTGCGGCCAAGCATGGGCTCACGCCGGAGGGCATGCTGCAAGCGCACGCAGAGCGAGACACGCTGCTCGGTCGGCTGCCGACGCTGGAGCAGGTGGCTCATGCGGCGGCCTTTTTTGCCTCGGATCGCGCGGCCGCAACCACGGGCGCTATCGTGAACCTCACTTGCGGTTCATTGGTAGACTGAGGTTTCTGCATGGACGATCTCGCTGCTCTCGCGCGCACTGCGCATCGCCGTTTTTGTCGAGCTTTCGAGCCGCTCCGCCCGGAGCTGTACCGCTATTGCCGGCATCTCACGCGGAGCCCCTGGGATGCCGAAGATCTCGCACAAGACACGCTGGCGCGCGCCTTGGTGACGCTCAGCACACAGCTTCAGCCAGAGATCGAGAACCCGCGCGGCTGGTTGTTTCGAGTCGCGACCAACCTGTACATCGATCGCACTCGACGCTCACACGAGGAGTTGGACGACCTTTCGGATGCACCGGCGCAGGTCAACGACTCGCGAGCCAAGCGCGAAGCGGCTGGGACGCTGATCTCGCGGTTGTCACCGCAGGAGCGCGCAGCGGTAGTGCTGAAAGACGCCTTCGAGCTCGAACTCGGTGACATCGCCGCCGTGCTCGGCACCAGTGTGGGCGCGGTGAAGACCGCGCTTCACCGCGGTCGTAGCAAGTTGGTCGAGTCTTCGCAGGCAGACGCGCGCGGTCCTGCGCCTGCGGCGCTCGACGCCTTCTGTCGCGCGTTCGACGCCGGTGATTTGCCTGCCCTCACGGCCCTGCTGTTGGCTACGGTGACCGTGGAAATGCCCGGTTGCGCGATCGATCTCAGTCGTGAGGTGACCACTGATCCGCGCTCGGGCATCGTCTATCACACGCTGTTGTCGCCGCTCTTTGCCGGTGTCGCCGCGCGCTTCCTCGAAGACTACGACGGTAAGCGAGCGCACAGCCAGCTCGTGTACCACCGCGGCGAGCACGTGATTCTGCTTTGGTACGGACATACTCAGGGCGAAGCCGTTCGCTGTATCATCCGCAGCGAGCTTCAGGACGCGAGCATTTCCAAGCTCCGAATCTACTACTTCTCGCCCGAGCTCTTGGTCGAGGTAACTGGCGAGCTCGGCGTACCCGTGCGAACCAACGGCTACGGCACGGACGAGATGCACTAAATCAGCGATACAGTGCCCGGACGAAACGGCGCAATCGGATTTTCGAGCGTGCCGCTCAGCGCGAGCCCCGCGACCGGGTCGGTGAGGTCGAGCATCTGTCGGTTGTTGCGCAGCTGAAGCCGGTTCAAGCAAGAGTGCGCGAAGGTCGGCGCGAAGAGATCGTCCCGCGCGAAGCGGCTTGCCAGCTCCGGACACGCGGCTTGATACGCGCCGATGCAGTCGGCGACGGCGCGCCAGAAGCGTTCGGGTGCATAGCCAGCGGACGTGGCCAATACGCCCGCCATGAACCTCAGAAACCCGTCGAAAACATCGGTGAAGATGCAGAGCGGTCGCATCGCTTCGGGGACTGCGATGCGGATGCGTCGAACCTGTTCGGGTACGTCGGCGGTCGGATCCATGAGCGCGACTTCCTCGGCGATGTCCTTCAGCCACACGCCGACCGGCACGTTGCCACGCAGAACCAGGATCACGTTCTCGCCGTGTGGCATGAACGCCAGGTCGTGGCGGTAGAAGCAGTGCACGAGTGGTGCGAGATAGCAGTCGAGGTAGCGACGCAGCCACGCGTCGGTGTCGAGCCCCGAGGCGCGGATGAGCTCCGGCAGCAGCGCCGTGCCGTCGCGATCGCGGTGCAGGAGCGCGGCCATCGTGAGCAAGCGCTCCCCCGGCTCGAGCCGCGGTACGGGGCTTTCTCTGAACAGTGCCGCGAGCATCTTGCGGTACGGGCTCGCCTTGGGGAGGGCCGAGTCGAACGCTGCTCGGCGATAGCCGATGCCCGCGACTTCCCTGAGCACCCGAAAGCGCCTGGTCGCCAAATGAGGGTCGGTGGAGACGAGATTGTGGACCCAATCGTTGATGCTCGGCGTTCCCCGCATGTAGTCGGCGGACAGCCCGCGCATGAAGCCCATGTTCAGCACCGATAAGGCTGTCTTTACATAGCGGCGGTGCGACGAGCTCAGGTTGAAGAAGGTCCGGATCGACTGTTGCGCTTGGTATTCGTCCGAGGATTCGCCGAGATAGACGAGGTCCCGCGCCGCGAGATCCGCGGCGAACACGAGCGCGAGCTTATCACTCCACTGCCAGGGGTGAACTGGTAGGAACAGGTAGTCGCCAGGGTCGAGGCCTTCTTCCTCGAGCAGTGCGCAGAAGCTCGTCAGGGTGGCCTCGCCGAGCTCCTCGGCGAGCAGCCGGTCGTAGCTCAGATCGGCGGAGCAGCTGAACTCGGCGCGCTGCCGGCGTGCGGCGAGCCAGATCAGGCGGACCGGGGCTCCGACCTCCGGCGCGTAGCGGCGATAGTCCACAGCGTCGAAACCGACGCGTCCGCTGTTGGCGAGGAAGGCCGGATGCCCCTCCGTCATCGCGGCTTCAACTTCTTGAAACGGCGCGTGCACGAGGTCCGCTGTCGTCAACCGTTGATGTTCGCGCTTGTAGGCCGCTGCATAGAGCGTGCACGTGATCTCTTCCAGGTACACGAGCAGAACGGTCTGCGTGATCCCGAGTGCCTGCGCGAACTCGAGGATGAAGTCGAACGCGTCCAAGGGGACCTTCGTGCCGCCGACGGTCTTGGTCAGCGACGCTGCCGCGATCAGCCAATGGTCGAGCGGGAGAACGCGGGCTCGGAAGCGGTACTCGACGTCTTCTCGCGGGCGCAGCGAAAATTCGCTGTCTTCCGCCCCGCGCGCCTCGAGGCGCGGGGTGAGCAGGCGTTCGTGCGAAAATTCGGCGATCGCCTTGTGCACGAGCTCGGCATTGACTCGAAGCCAGACGTCGCGCGTGAGGTGTGCGAGCGGCGGCGGATCGAATGCGTGGGCGAGTGGGTCGAGCGCGCCGAGATAGTGCTCGCGCGTGCACAGGGCGAGATGAGCGGTCTTGTGCGGGAGCTCGACGGCGCGCTGATAGCGAAAGCCCGCGCGGCGGTTCAGCCCGTGGATTTTCTCGTTTCGGATGTCCGGCTCGACGACGACGCGCAGGACACTCGGCTCGGAGAAGAGGAAGTCCATGACGCTTCGGAATACCGCCCAGGTAAAACCTGGGATCTTGGACTCGGGCGGAGCGACCAGCAGGTGCATGCCGCGATCACCTGGCTGATGTTCATAATGCCTGCCGATTGCGTGGCGTGCAGGGTCGTAGCATTCGACGAGGAATGCGGGCTTTTCAGCGTACAGCCCGAGGTACACGTCCGTGTCTTGCAGGATGCCCACGTACGCCTCGCGGACTTCTTCAATCGAGCGCCCGACGAGTCCCCAATACGCGGCATATTCGCGGTTCACCCAGTCGTGTACGGTGGCGATGTCGTCTGCGAGGGACAGTCGACGCAGATGCAGCGTGCCGATGGTGGGGGCATTCATGTCAAAACCTCGCCCGCTTGCGCGGCTGTCGCGCGAGCGAAGGGTGCGATGGGGTTTTTCAGTGTGCCGGCGAACTGCAGGCTATCCACGGGCTCGGGTGCGTTGAGATCCACCATTTGTCGGTTATTTCGGAGCTGGAGCCGATTCAGGCAATTGCGGATGAAGGTGGGCGCAAAGAGATCGTATTTTCGAAACTCTGCGTCGAGCTCCGGCCGCGCTCGTTGGTAGTCATGAATGCAATCCGCCACGAGGCGCCAAAAGCGTGCCTCGGAGTAAGCGAGGTGCTCGCCTAGGATCCGGGCCAGAAAGCGGAACACGCAGTCGAAGACGTCCGTGAAGATGACGAGCGTCATCACCTCTTCCGGGACGGTGAGCGCAATTCGGCGCACCGGATCGGGCAGCGGAACGTCGGCGTTGAGCACTGCGACGTCCTCGGCGAGATCCTTGATGAAGATTCTCGTCGGTACGTCGCCCGCCAGCACCAAGATCACGTTCTCGCAATGCGGCGTGAACGTGAGCCGATGCGCGAAGAAGCAGTGCAGGAGCGGCGTGAGGTAGGCGTTCAGGTAGGCGCGCAACCAGTCGTCCACCGAGACGCCGGATTGTCGAATGAGCGCGGCCAGCAGTGAAACGCCTCGGCGATCGACGTGGAGCAGCGCCGCCATCGTCATCAGCCGTTCGCCAGAGGCCAGGCGCGCTCCGGGGCTCTCGCGCCAAAGCGCCGCGAGCAGCTCCTTGTACGGCTCATGGCGTGCTCGACTCGCCTGCTCGTAGTAGCGGTGCGGGTAGGCTATGTACCCGATCTCTCTCAGTACCGAAAAGCCCGCCGTCCGGAGAAACGCGTCACCTGCCACGAGCTCGCCGAGCCAATCGTTTACGGCCATCGCGCTTTCAGCGATCGATACTGGCATGCCGCGCGAAAACCCCATGTTGACGATGGACAGCGCGGTCTTCACGTACGCGCGCTCCGGCCGACTCAGATTGAATAGAGTCCGAATCGATTGCTGAGGTTGGTACGCGTCCGGGCCGCGGCCGAGATGAACCAGATCGCCGAGCGCGAGGTCCGTGGCGAATAGCTGTTGAATGCGGTTTTCCCATTGCCAGGGATGCACCGGGATCAGCACGAATGCTGCCGCCCCTCCGAAATGTGCCGCGAGCTCGCGTTCGAACGCGGTGAGGGTCGCCTCGCCGAGCTCGTTTCGAATGAGCTCCGCGTACGCGAGTCCGCTCACGCAAGCGAGTCGCGCACGCTCGGCGCGTGCCGCGAGCCACACGAGGGTGGTGGCGGCCCCCGTCTCGGGTGCAAAATCGTGATAGTCGAGCGTGTTGAAGCCGACCCGCGCGTTGTTTGCGACGAAAATCGGATGGCCCTCGGTCATCCCTGATTCGAGCTCCTGAAAGCTCGCTTGCGCGAGCGCGGTCGCATCGAGTCGTGCCTGCTCGCGTTTGTAAGCGGCAGCGAACAAGCTGCTCGAAAGTTCCTCAAGGTACTCGGGCAACACATCGGCGCTGAGCGCGAGACGCCGGTGCAGGTCGAGCACGAGGCCCTCCGCAGAGAGCTCAGTGTCGGAGCCGCAATCGAGCCGGCGGAGCGACGTGCGATCCAGCCACCAATGGTCGAGTTGCATCCGCCGGGCCCGAAAGCGGTATTTCACGTGTTCGTGGTCCGTATCGAGCGAGTACCAACTCCAACCGTCCTCCGTGCCGAGCGGCACGGGTTCAATCAGGAGTTCGTGCGCGAACTCAGCCAGCGCTTTGGCGACGAGGTCGCGGTTGACCTCGGCCCAGGCGTCGCGCGTGAGGTGTCGGAGCAAATCTGCGGACGATGTTCTCGGACTGCGGTTCAAGGCATTCATGGAGTAAACGCTTCTTTCGCGGGCGGTGTGCGAGCGAGGGGCCGCTCTGCATGGCGCCCGAGCGCGAGGGAAAACAGCAGCGCGCCCAAGCCGAAGCCGGCGATCGCCAGCACGAAAGGCGCGGTCAATCCGAACACTCGCACCAACGTGCCGGCACACGACGAGGCGAGCATCACTCCCAGCCCCTGAAACACGTTCACGCGACTGAAGTCGACGGCGTAGTCTTCCGGGGCGCTGGCGCGGAACACCAGCAGGTCGAGGCGCACCATCACGTTGAGCAATGCCCAGCCGTACACGGCTCGACCCACCACGATCGCGCTCGTCAGCGCCGACGTTTGAAGGGCAAGGCCAGCGAGTGCGAGGAATACCATTGGTGTCAGCCCCACTTTCGAATCGCGCTCGCCTCGACGCGCGTTCACGGCGAGTGCTGCGAGGGCGGCGAAGCCCGGGATGGCGAACACTAGGCCGGAGAGGACGCGGTTACTGCTCTCCGCGCGCATTTCCCAATACTCGGAAAAGAAGGGTTCAGCGAGATAGGCACTGAAGTAGAGCACCAGCATGACGAGCCCGAGCTCGTAGAAGAAGCGCGGACGCGCCCCCTTCCGTCGCTCGCTCTGGTCCAAGCTTGGCTGCGGGCGAAGCTCAGCGGTTTTCAGGGCGACGCCGCACAGCGCGAGCTGAATCAGATCCGCTGCGGCCATCGCGACGAACAGATTCCGTGGTCCGAGCAGCTCGAACACGAGCCCCGCGGCGAACGCAGAAATGATGTGTCCGAAGTAGGCGACGAAGGCAAGCAGCCCGATCGTGCGCGTGTGGCTCTCCGGACCTTCGAGGCTCATCACGTAGGGGTAGATGAGCAGGTAGCTCGCCTTGAAAATCATCATCCCGAGAGACAGTCCCCAAAACGCCGCAAGCGATGGCGCCGCCGAAGCGGCGAACGCGAACAGCGCCGCGAGCGACTGAGTCGCGA
>Ga0157310_10000102_pt1 | contig 11000 bp, 11 predicted proteins | sample NitcycUS213509R2_FD_108384 | JGI IMG/M metagenome (GOLD analysis project Ga0157310, IMG submission 108384) | Soil microbial communities from Arlington Agricultural Research Station in Wisconsin, USA - Nitrogen cycling UWRJ-S213-509R-2 | ecosystem: Environmental > Terrestrial > Soil >...
AGGCCGGCCTCGGAGATCGAGCGCAGCAAGAAATCCGGCGCCGGGTGACCAATCAGCGGAGAGTACGAGTGCGCCGCGCGGTGACCGAGCCGAGGCAACACGAACAGACCCAGGCCCACGCTAGTGACCACCACGAGCAACGCGGTCAGGTAACCCGGTTGCGTGTCACGCTTGGAGTGCGGCGCTTTACTCATGGCTGTCCGGATGCAGCTCGAGGTCCGCGCGCATTGCGGATGCAACCGGTGCATCTTCCAGCGCACGCTCGGCGGCGCGCGTTCCGAGCACCGGCAGGCGCACGCGCAGACGAGCACCGCCGAGCTCACTCTGCTCCGCGCGAATGGTGCCGCCATGTTCGATCACGATCTTCTTCACGATCGAAAGGCCCAGGCCCGTGCCATCGTCCTTGGTAGTGACATAGGGATCGAAGACCGTCTCCCGCAGTTCGGCCGGGATCCCCGGCCCATTGTCTTCCACGTCCAAATTCCAAAATTCGCCGGCGCGTGCGAGGCGCACGCGCACGTGTCCACCGCGGGCGCGACCAAGCAACGCCTGAGCCGCGTTGCGCACCAGGTTGAACAGCACGCGGCGCAACATCTGAGCATCGATCAGGGCCTCGCATGCCTCCGCCGGCACGACGAATTCCACATCGATATCCACGGCTTGCTTCAACGACAGCAGCTCCTCCAAGGGGCTGTCGGCATTCGTGCGAGTGGCACCGCGAACTCCGAAGCGGGCGGCTTGTTCGCGCAGGAACTCGGCCAAGTCGGCACGGAACAGGCTTGCTTGGGGCAAACGCGCGAAGTCCGAAAATTCACCGACCAAGCGCCGCAAGGTGCCAACTTCGTCTTCGACGATTTCGAGCGTGGTATCGACCAGGCGTCGATACTCCGGATCCGAGCCGGCATAGCGGCGATGGATCTCCTGCACGGCGAGCGAAATCGGAGTCAACGGATTCTTGATCTCGTGGGCCAGCCGGCGCGCCATTTCTTGCCAGGCGCTGATGCGCTGCAGATATTCGATGCGCGCTCGGCTCGACTCGACTTCGCCCAGCATGCGATTGAAAGCGCCCGCGAGATCGGCGATCTCGTCGCCGCCACCTTCGGGCACGCGGATACTCAAGTCGCCTTCGCCCACCAGGTGCGTCGCGCGCGCCAATTCGGCGATGCGACGCGAGACGCCGCGCGCCAGCAGGTTGCCGACGCCGATCGCGGCCAGAATCGTGATGCACAAGAGAGCCGTAAAGGCGAGCAGGTAGCTCCGCTCGTCCGCGCCCCGACGGCGCTCGACCTGCTGGTACGTATCGACGAACTGGCTCATTTCCGCGAGTTCGTCGAAGCGCCCCTTGTCGGCGGCAAAGACGGCCAAGAGCTGTGTGGCGTCGTCGGCGTTCGGCGCGTCGCTGAGCGCCTTGCTGACCTCGAATTGATTTTCGTGATTCGGATCGAGCGGCCTATCGCGAGTCGCCTCGGCCAGCGTTTTGCCGTCCGGATCTCGGACCGCGAGTAGGACCAAACTGGGGTGATCGACGAAAGCCCGCTTGAGCTCGGTTTCGAGCGCGCGCCGATCGCCTTTTGCAGCGGCGTGGCGCAGCGCCGGGCGAATAGCGATCTCGGCAGCCTCTTGGCGCATCAACGCTTTCACGTGGCGCGCGAGCTCCTGATAGAGCCCAAGTGACTTGTCGAGGTGCGCGCCGACGTCGGGAATGAAGAAGCGCTCCGAGGTGCGGCGCACCGTACTCTCCGCCAACCAGACCGCAGCCAGTAGCGGGATCAGCGCCGTCAATGCGATCGCGAGCGCCAAGCGACGCCGGATGCGACCGGAAGCAGCCACCTAATCGCGCTCCGGCTGACGATCGCGCTCGAACACGCTGACCAGCGCAGCCCAAGGATCGAAGCCCAGGAGCGCAGACAAATCACGCGACACGAACTCCTCGGCTCGCCCGAGCATGGGCGCGAGCGCGGCGCCTGCGCCGAACCGTTCCGCGATGCCACGCAGGCCCGCGAACGCCGCGCGTCCCACATCGACGCCCAGCGGAACCGCGAGCCCTGGGCTGACCGGCGAGATCAGCAGCTCACGCGCAGCGACCGCGAGGGCGAACGCGCCGGGCGCGGGATCTCTGGCCAAGGCCTGAAACGTGAACAGCTCGCCGAACACCCCGAGCGAAAGCGGAGCCACCTCACGCTCGGCCGCGGCAGCAAAGTGCCGAAAATCACGCCGAAAATCACCCGACAACAGGCCCATTTCCGGGCGCAGCTCGTCCGGGCCCACGATGCGATCGAAGCCCATGCCACGCCGGCGCGCGACCAGCCCAGTGTACAGCTCACCGTGCCGGAACACCCCGAGCGCAAGCGCGCGGCCCTCGCTGCAGAACATGTCGAGCGCCGTGCTGATCACGCGCGAACCGGGCACCGGAATATCGCTGAAGCGCGTGGGCCACATCGCGACCAAGCCTTCTGCTTCCAGCTCCCGGAGCGCGCGCGCGAGCTCCAACGCTTGCTCCAGGTACTCCTTGCGTGGCCGCAAACGCTCGGAAAATCGCTCGACGAGCTCCTCGAGCGCACCGGCAGCGAGTTCCACGGCCCAGCTGGCATCGCACCGCCCGGCGAGTTCGGGTAATTTCATGGGCCACTCGACGGAGCGGAGGTCGAGCCGCCCACGCTTCGTGTGCACCAGCTTGCGCAAGCGGTTGCCGGTGGTGACCGCCACCACTCCGCCGCGCCGCTCGCCGCCGGCTTCCTCTGCCAGGCTGCGGCTCGGCGCGCGAAACACGTCCGCCAGGCGCTGCCAATCGGTTGCGGTAAAGCCCTCGAGCGAGACGTCCTGCGTGATCACGGCGCAGGGAGTATAGTCACAGGCCATGCTTGACCAGGACAGAACCCCCGAAGCCACCGACTTGGCGTCATTCTTGGACGCCTCGAACACCCCGTACCACGCGGTCAGGGAGCTCGCTCGGCGCTTGACGTCGGCAGGTTTTCGGGCGTTTCGCGAGTCAGAAGTGTGGCAAGTGGAGCCTGGTACCCGCGGTTTCGTGGTGCGGTCGGGCGGCTCGCTCGTGGCCTTCCATGCCGGCAGCAAGCCGCCCGCCGAGGCCGGGTTCGTACTGATCGGAGCGCACAGTGATTCGCCGAACCTCCGGCTGAAGCCAGTTCCGGACCTGAGCAGTGTCGGCTACCGACAGCTTTCGGTCGAGGTCTACGGCGGCGTCCTGCTCTCCACTTGGCTGGATCGCGATTTGTCCGTGGCCGGCCGCGTCGTGTTCGCAGACGGGCGCACGGAGTTGATCGATCTCGAGCGCGCGGTCTGCCGCGTGCCGAACTTGGCGATTCATTTGAATCGCGACGTGAACAGCGCCGGACTGCTGCTCAACGCGCAAACGCAGCTGGTTCCGGTGCTCGGCTTGGAGTCCGAAAGTGGAGGCTTCAGCGAGCTCTTGGCAGAGGGCCTGACAAAGACCGCCTCCAGTGGGGCGCGCAGCGAGGACGTGCTCGGCTTCGACCTGTGCTTGTACGACACCCAGCGCGCGGCTTTCGCGGGCAGCCAGCGTGAATTCCTGTTCTCCAGCCGGCTCGACAATTTGTCTTCCTGCCACGCCGCGCTCCACGCGCTGCTCGGCGCGGCTCCCGATCCGGAAGCCACACGGGTGATGGCCATTTACGACCACGAGGAGGTCGGCAGCCAAAGCACCTCGGGCGCGCGCTCGCAATTCCTGTCGGACCTGCTCGAGCGGCTCGCCCGCGCCTACTCCCCCAAAGACGAAAGCGCACTGCCGCGCGCCATTTCCCGCTCGCTCATGATCTCAGCCGACATGGCGCACGCCGTGCACCCGAACTACCCGGACAAGCACGACCGGCAACACCGCCCCATGCTCGGCGAAGGGCCGGTGATCAAGGTCAACGTCAATCAGTCCTACGCCAGTGACGGTCCGGGGGTCGCTGCATTCCGTGCCGCTTGCCGCGCGGTCGACGTCGCGCCGCAGTACTTCAGCTCGCGCAACGATTCCCCTTGTGGCAGCACCATCGGGCCGATCTCCGCGGCGCGGCTCGGGCTGCGCACCGTGGACGTCGGCAATCCCATGCTCAGCATGCACTCCTGCCGAGAAATGGCGGCGAGCCGCGACGTCGCGCCGATGATTCGCGTACTCACCCGGCTGCTCTCGGAGTTTCGCGGGCTCGATTCGACGCTGTGAGTCACGCCTCGCAGACAAGTGCCACCCGCTCCTCGCAAAGTGCTTTGATTCCAAGCCACAAACGCGGTGACGAACCTCGTCAGTCGTCAACGCAGCGTCATGAACAGCAATACCCCTGGGGTGAGTGCAAGTGTGTCTCACGCCGACTCATTCTCGGCCGACGTCTTGACTCGATGCACTAGGTAGAGTCTCTTCGGATGCACTCGGACAGTGTGCTGTGCGAGTGCACGGGGCCATTGGACGGGAACCAATCAGGGAGAGGAAAACACCATGATCAAATCGGTGCGCGTCGCTTCGTCACTTTCGTGGGTGATCGTCGTTGCTTTGGGGTTGGGCGGAGCGCAAGCCGCGCACGCCAAGAGTCCGCCTACGGTAACTCAGCTCGTCACTTTGGATCCGACCCCTTTCGAATTGCCGGAGTCGATCACGACCGATGGGGACGGGCGCATCTTCTTCTCGCTCGTCAACGGTCAGATCCGAGAGCTCTTGCCCGATCATTCCACGGTGACGCTCGCCACCATTCCGGTGCCCACGGGCGCGTTCCAAACGGGCATCAAAGTGGGACCGGACGGCCTCATTTATACGACGACTGGCGGGTTTACGCCTTCGCCCCCGGCGGCCTTCGTGTGGCGCACCGATCCAGCAACCGGCGTGGTCGAACAGTTTGCGGCGCTCGATCCGAACGGCTTTCCGAACGACATTGCCTTCGAGGACAACGGCAGTTTCTTCGTTGCGGACCCGTTCCTCGGCCTGATTTATCATCTGGACGCTTGGGGCACTGCGACCATCGCCACGGCAGATCCGCTGTTGCAAGGCAATCCCGCCGACCAGGCGTTCCCAACTCACGCGTTCGGCGCGGATGGCATCGCTTGGGATCACACCGGTAAGTTCTTGTACGTGGGCGTGATCGACTACGGGCGCGTCGTGCGCTTTCCGTTTGGTTGCAATGGCCTGGGTCCAGTGCAGTTGGTGGCCCAGAGCCCAGCGCTCAAGGGCATTGACGGCATCGCGCTCGATCGCAGCGGGACCGTGTATGCGGCCATCAACACGCAGCACAAGATCGCGACCATCGACAAGCATGGCGCCATTGCCACGTACGCGACGAGCCCGCTATTCGACAGCCCGTCGGGCATCGCCTTCGGCACCGGACATGGCGACAAGAAGGTCGCGTACATCTCGAACTTTGCGATCAACAGCGTGCTCGCCGGGACTACGCCCCATCCGGCAATTCTCTCGCTGCCGGTGCCCGTACCGGGTGCCAATCTCGTGGAGTGAGGAAACGCTCCGTGCCAGCGAGCGGGATTGTCGCGGCGGATCCGCGAAAGTCCCGCGCGTTGCTCGCGCACCGAAAATATTGCTTCCCGCCGGCGTTGGCGCCAAGCCTTGGTGCGAGTCTGGTTCGCTTCGGGAGACACGGCTGCCTCGACAACGGGGAGTTGTCTGGTCTACCATAGGAGACATGTTCTATGATGACAGAGTGAGCCTGATCCCGCTCGGTAAATCCCGCCTGACGAGCCAGGCTTGAGCCCATCGGCCGTCCTCCGCATCATCCGCGCGACCGCGCTCACCCAAGCGCGCCTCTTCTTCCGCAACTCGCAAGAGTGGACGCGCGTGCTCATGATGCCGCTGCAAGCGCTCGTCGCCATGGCGATCCTCGTGCAGGCGGGCCGCGCCGATCTCGCTGGCTACGCGCTGACGGCCGCCCTGCTGTTTACCATCGGCGACATGGGCTTTTTCGTCGGTAGCGAAGTCGTTGCGGGCGATCGCTCGCAGCAGGTGCTCGAGCTGCTGACCGCCGCGCCGACGCCGTATTTCGTCGTGCTCGTCACGCGCACGCTGTTCGTGGCGTCGGTCGGGCTGATCGGTTTTGCCGAGAGCTGGCTGATCGCGCGCTTCGTGTTCGGCGTGCCGGTCGCCGTGCACCATCCCTGGGTGCTCGCTGGTGCGCTCTTGATGACGGTGTTTGCGGCGGGCGCCACCGCAGTGCTCACGGCGGCGCTGTTCAGCCTGGCGCGCTCCACACGGACTTTGCAGAATGCCGTGAACGGCCCGTTCTACCTGCTGGGCGGCGTGCTCGTACCCGCGGCGTTCCTGCCCGCATGGTTGAAGGTGCTTTCACCGTTCGTGTTTTTCTTCTGGGCCGCGAGCCTGGTACGCGATTCGTTCGCGGTCGCGGAACCGGTCGACATCGCGCTTCGCCTGGGCACGCTCGCCGCGCTTGGCCTCGCGGGGGCGCTCCTCGGCGGGCTCGTCCTTCGCCGCATGCTCGATCACTTGCGCCTGAATGGCAGGCTCGGTCTCGCATGAGGCACGCTTGGCGCATCTATCGCCATGGCCTGCTCGTCGGCGCGCGAGACTTCGCCATCTTCTGGAATTGGAAGACCTGGCTCGGTGGCTGGATGATGCGCATCCTGACCAACGTCTTCGTCTGGGTGCTGCTCGGCCGCTTGCTCGGTTCTCCGGAGAAATTGCACTACCTCATGGTCGGCTTCGCCGCCACGGCGGGCGTCGGGACGTTTTCCGTCGCGGCTGCCTCGTGGGATCGGCTCGACGGGACGTATCCGCTGCTCGTGGTCGCGCCCAGCAGCATCGCTGCCGCGCTGTTCGGGCGGATGTCGATCTGGATGTTCGGCTGGGTCGCCTCGGCCGTCCTGACGTTCGTCATCGTGACGCTCGCGTTCCATTGGATGTTCTCCGCCTCTGCCCTGGCCTTCACCTTCGTGATCATCGTGTTGCTTTGCGTGACCACGTTCTTTCTTACTGTCGCCGTGGGTGCCGTCGCGTCGCTCGCACCCCGCACCCGCAACATGTGCAACTTTTTCGTGACGCTCGTGATCATGGCCTTCTGCGGCGTGAGCGTGCCGGTGAGTTTCTGGCCCGCTTGGCTGCAGTTTTTTTGCCACGTGCTACCGGTGACGCACGGCCTCGAAGCCATCCGCCTGGTGCTCAGCGGAGGCGGCGCAGCAACGGAGATCCTCCGCTACATCGGCCTCGAAGTCCTCGTTGGCCTCGGCTGGCTCGGGCTCTCGCTGCTGATCGTCGATCGCTTCGCCGAAGCAGGCAGAGCCGACGGCAGCATCGAGCTCGTCTGAACGCAAGATGAAGGAACCATGACGACTGCGATTCGCACTCAGGCCCTCGGCCGCACCTATTCCGCGAGTGGGAAATCCAAGGAAGTGCGCGCGCTCAGCGACGTTTCGCTCGACATCGAGGAAGGCGAAGTGCGTGGGCTGCTCGGCCCCAACGGCGCGGGCAAAACGACGCTGGTGAAGATTCTCTCCACGGTGCTGCTCCCACCGAGGGCAACGCGACCATCTTCGGCCACGATGTCGTGCGCGACACCGCCGCCGTCCGTCGCTTGATCGGCATCGTTTTCGGTGGCGACCGCGGGCTCTACTGGCAGCTCACCGCGCGCGAGACACTCAGCTATTGGGCAGCGCTTTATCACGTCCCGACCAGCGAAACGAAAACGCGCGTGGAGACGTTGCTCGAACGCGTCGGCCTCGCCGCGCGCGCCAACGAGCGCGTCGAAGGCTTCTCGCGCGGTATGAAACAGCGCCTGCATTTGGCCCGCGGCCTCGTGGCCAACGCGCGCGTGCTCTTCCTCGACGAGCCAACGATTGGCCTCGATCCGATCGCTGCGCGGGATTTCCGCGCGCTGGTGAAAGAACTCAAGAGCGAAGGCCGCACGATCCTGATCACCACGCACGACATGGCCGAAGCTGAAGCCGTGTGCGATCGCGTGGCGCTCATCGACCGCGGCCGTGTGCTCGCCGTGGAAACCCCGGCGAGCCTCGCGCGCCTCGTCTCGCAACACGAACGTGTGGACTTCGATTCTGCGCAGCCCGGCATCGTCGCCTCCGTCCGTGCCCTACCGGGCGTGGCATCCGTGGTGGCGCGGAACGGCGACGACAGCCATCGCGTGGACTTGGTCGACGGCAGCGCGCTCGGCAGCGTGCTGCAAACGCTGGTGTCTGCCGGAGTGACCTCGATTCGCACCTCTCGCCCGAGCCTCGACGAAGTCTACGTTCACATGATCGGCGACCGCGGGTTGAAGGTCTGACGAGATGAACGACGTCGCTTCGCAGCGGTCCCAGGCCTCGCGAGGATCTACGCCTGATCGAGCGATGGCGGCAGAGTGCCGAGTTAGAGCCCGCACGGAGGGAACCTCGGTCAGTGCGCTTCCTTGAGCACCCAGCGAGGCACTATCCAGAGCCCGTAGCGTTCGCCTGGCTTGGGTCCGCGATGGATGAGCGAGGTCGTCACCCAAAGGTCCCCTTGTTGCCCAAACGCGAGGCTATCCGGCCAGGCCAAGCGCGGATCTTGGACCAGCGTCTTGGTGCTGCCATCGGGACGCACTAGAACGAGCGCGTTGGCTTCTAGGCTCGTGTGGATGATGCCGGCCTCGGTCGCCTCGAGGCCATCCGCGGGCCCAGGGGTGCCGACGACCTGCACCGCGCGAGCGAGCTCTTCTTTCGAAATTTGCGGATCGCGAAGTGCTGCCGTCGGGACTCGATAGAGCGTGCGCCCCGTGAGCGCCTGGTAGTAGAGCCACTCACGGTCGGGCGAGAGAGCGATGCCGTCCGCGTGCACCTTGGGATTCGTGCCGTCCGGGCGCCGCCACGGCCTGCCCTCGATGGCCACGGCGATGTCCTCGGCGTGCGTCGAAGGGCTGTCGTCGAGGACGCGCCGCGATTTCTTGGTGGAGAGGTCGAGGACGACCAGGCCGCCCCTGCCGGAGTCGGTAATGTAGGCGGTGTTTCGAGGAACGTCGAAACGCACGTCATTCAAATACGAGGCTCCACTCACTATCCCCGCCTCGAACGGAATCACCGCGCGCACCGTGTCGGTGGTGAGGTCGATCGCGACCAGCTTGGGCGCGCGCGGCACCACGCCGCGAAAGTTGGGGTTTCCTGCATCGAGAACCCACAAAGTGCCCTCGGCGGTCGTGACCACGCTCTGAACCGCGACGAAATGTTTCCGGGGATCGAGCTTGGGCTGCCAGGCATTCCACTCTTCGTTCGGGTAGGGCGTCGCGTTCGTGACGGGGAACGAGCGACGCCAATTGGTGACGACCCCGAAGGAGAGCTCCTCGACGGAAGTCGGAACGGCGTTGCTCCAGCGCGGATAGCTGACGAACGCCCGCTCGTACGGAACGAGGGCAACCGCGACGCCCGTCCATTGTCGGTCAGAGCGCAGGGCTTCGAAGAGGTCCTGCGTTGGCGCGGGCGCCGCAGGCGGTTCTGCTGCGCTCGGGGCGGGTGGCCCGGGATCGGCGAAGACTGACGCCACAGGGGCCGCGGTTGGAGTTGAAGAGCCGGGAGGCGGAGCGCTCGTGGCCGAAAGCGGCGGCGCTTCGACGGGACGCGAGCACGCAACGAGAACGAGCGCTGACAATGCGCGCGCGGCGAACATACGAGGACCGTAGCACGGACACGTCACTGGTGCGGGCACGACTCGCCCAGCTCGTCGAGCACCGTGTTGTCGTCGAGGAGGGCCGCAGTACCGGGGCAGGCGTGATCGTCGCAGCCGTCCCCCACCGACAAGCACACGCTCAAACCTCGAGCCAGGTCGCGAATGCACTCGGTATAGCCATCGCCGCGCTCGACGTGGCGCTGGAGTGTCTCGCGCATGGCAGCGGGATCGTAGCCATCGAAGTCATTCAGGTCGCACTCGCCTGGCGGGTGTTGACGACAAGCACACAGCGCACCGTACGCCGTTTCCAGTCCCTGCAACGCTTCGTCTACGGGAGTTGGGGTCTCTGCTTTTTTGGTTGGCGCTTCGCGTGGGTTCGTCTGCGTTTGCCCGCCGCAGCCGAGCGCGAGCACGCAAGCAACAGCACCGAGCAGAGACTTCATGGCGGGTGCGAAGTCTATCATTGGCACATGTCGCGATCGGCCCTAGCATGGCTCGATTCGTTGGAGATGGCGATGACTCGAAGCGGGCGGAAGGCGATTCTACTAGGCACGCTGCTGGTCTGTACGGCATGCGGAGGTGAGGAGCCGCGGGCGTTGCCAGCAGCTGACGGAGGCACGGCCGGCGAAAGCACGGAACCTTCGCTTGGCGGTGGGCTCGAGGCGGGCCATCGCGACACCGACGCCGCGACTGGTGGCGCAAGCGGCTCAGCCAGCGTCAGCGGCGGACGCGGCGGCGAGGATGCGGGCGGATCTTCCGGAGTGCCTGCTGAAGACGGCGGTGCCGGTGTCGACAGCGAACGAGCGGGCGCAAGCAGCGCTGGCATTGTCGAGGCGGGCGGCGGATCCGCAGCGAACTCGTCGGGCGGGCAACGTGCAGACTCCGGCGCTTCGGGTGAATCGGTTGCTGGACTCGGAAGTGGGCAAGGCGGTTCGGGAGGCTTGCATGACACCGGCGGCGCAACTGCATTCGGTGGGACTGATGGCGGCGGTTTGCCTGGCCTTGGTGGGCGCGGCAACGGTGGCGAAAGTGGCGGCTCGCTCAACGAAGGCGGTGCCCAAGCGTTCGGCGGTGCCCAAGCGTTCGGCGGTGCCCAAGCGTTCGGCGGTGCCCAAGCGTTCGGCGGTGCCCAAGCGTTCGGCGGCACCGCAAGCGGTGGAGCCCCTGGTTCGAACGCCGGCGCTTTCGGGCACCCGGTTTTGCCGGAGCGCCCGCAAGGCACGCTCGGCAGTCCGAGCTGTCTCGACGCAACGACCTGTCCGGACAATCAGCATTGTGTGAGCGGCGCCTGTGTCGCTGCGGCTTGCAATGCAGAGCCGCGTCTCGGCGCGCTCGCATATCTCCCGCTCGGAGCCGCTCCAACGGACGTTACTACCGCTGACTTCAACCGAGACGGCAA
>Ga0157310_10000103_pt1 | contig 10996 bp, 8 predicted proteins | sample NitcycUS213509R2_FD_108384 | JGI IMG/M metagenome (GOLD analysis project Ga0157310, IMG submission 108384) | Soil microbial communities from Arlington Agricultural Research Station in Wisconsin, USA - Nitrogen cycling UWRJ-S213-509R-2 | ecosystem: Environmental > Terrestrial > Soil >...
CGACACACCGGTCGCCCGTCCGGATGGAACCCAGCTGGTCATTCGCTGCCGCAACTGCCACACCGACCATGCCTTCGGGGTTGCTGACGGCAAAATCGTCCCGCTGGAGCCGCGTTCGGTGTGCCGGTTGCCCCAGGATCGGCCGATGCCCTAGCGTCTAACCACGAGGGGATCATCCGTCGGCACGGACCTCCCAGCCCGGTGGCGGACTCCCCTCTCCCTCGACAACTACAGAGCAGCCCGAGAGGCCAGTTCCACGTTCGCGTGGACTGGCCTTTCGTTGTTCCAGGAGTATCCCCGTGGCGCAGAACCGAAGCGGTGCAGGGTCCGACCCGATGGCGCAGCTTGACGCAGCGATGAATGAGACGTTCCAGGAGATTGCCGAGCAAGGCTCCGGGGTCGCACCGTCTGATGTCGTTCGCGCCACACCAGATCGCCCGCGCCGACGGCGTGCCGCTGAGAGCGATGACGCCGCTGACGGCAGCTGGCTCGAACGCGAGCAGCGCGAGCAGCCACGGCCGCCCCTGCGACGACGCGGTGCAGCCGCCGAAGACGACCCGGCCAAGGTGATCCTGGACGAGGCCGATGATGACAGCGATGACGACGGGGACACCCGTCGTCAGGGTGCCACCGGACGCGATAGCCGAGGGCGGTTCCTACCCTCACGCGCGGTTACCGACGATGACGCTGACGACGATTCCGATGAGGATGACCGTCAAGTCACGGGCGGGCGTCGCTACGACGAAGCTGAGGAGGCCGACGACGATGATGACGCCGTCGAGCCGGAAGGTCGGCGTCGAGCGAATGACGATGAGGAGCGGGACGACTCACGGACGGAGCGTCGGGGACGCCGTCGATTCCCTCGCGAGGTGCGGCAGGAGATCGACCGCCAGGTCCGAGCGCAAGTGGAGCGGGTTACCAGGGAGAACGAAGCCCTGCGCGCCCAGCAGCAGCAATCGCAGCAGATTGAAGGTCAAGCGCTGCAATTTCTGTCACAAGCCATCGGTACCCAGGAGATTCGGGACCGCCTCCAGAGCCAGGTGATGAACACCCGCCTGCCCCTCCAGCAACGGAATCAGGCGGCGGCGCTGCTGGAGCGGTACCAGAACAACGAGAAGTACGTCCGTACCTACCGTGTCGCGCTCTTAGCGACGATTCGTTCCGAGCAGGCCGACCGTGACAAGCAAGTCGCGGCCGAACTCGCGAAGTACAAGATCCGTCTCGATCCTGCCATCGTGGCCAAGGGTGACCGTTCGGAAACCCTGGTGCACGCCGTTCGGACAGGGATCCTGCTCGAACGGAAGCGGAACGAGGCGGAGATGGAGCGGCTGCGACGGTCGGCCTCCAACCGCCGTGGTGTCCGCGACGAACAGGCTGTCCGCAACGGCAGCTTCGGTCGTGACTCGATGGCGTCGTCCAATGGACGGCGCGCCAACGGGCGAGTCGCCACCGTGGATCGCCTGCGTGGCGCACTCGGGAACGACCGTGGGTTGGCAGCCGGCACCCAGGTGCCAATGCCGACCGATGCCATCTTGACCAAGCTTCGGAACGGCGAGGTCACGCTGAGAGATCTCGGGTTGGACAGATGATCCCGCAGCACCGCTGCGGATGGGATGAGGGAAGACCGTGGTAAACAGGATTCAGTCGCTGATCACGCCAGACGGTGGCCCCACCGCTGGTGGGACGTACCACAACTTCCTGGGTACGGCCGCCCAGCAGAAGTTCTTTATCTTGACCTTGACCAAGCGGGCCGTTCCGTATCTCGTCCTCTTTGAGGACGCGCAGATGACCACCATCCCGAAGAACTCGGGTGGCTTCGGGGCGAACGGCCAGATCTCGTTCCGCAAGGTCTCCGCGCTCTGGGATCCGGCCGTGGACGGGGTCACCGAGCCGGTGGCGCTGATCGAGGGTGAGCCGCCGGCCTCCAAGGACTTGGAGATCACCGAGGTCAACGCCGGCCTCAAGCAGTACGGCGACTGGATCAAGGTCTCGGACCTCGCAGAGACCGCATCCGTGGACGGAATTCTCGTTCACGCGGCGGAAGCGCTGGGCGAGTATGAGGGACAAAAGCTGCATCGCGTGATGCTGTATGCGTTGGAGGCGACCACGAATTCGTGGTGGGGCGATGCGTCTGCTCCAATCGCGTACGCCACGCCGTTCTATACGCCCACCCCGTCCGCCATCGCGGGCGGCGCGATTGACACCGACCTGGAAGTCCCCGACGCCGCGAAACTGACCTCGGCCATGGTGCAGAAGGTCGTGCGTTCCTTGAAGCGCATGAATGCGGCCAGGTTCCCAGACGGTTTCTACCACTGGATCATCGATCCGTATCAGTCGTACGACCTCATCTCGGATCCGCTGTTCACCGACATCGCCAAGTACAACGGCGGCGCGGCCAACAACGGTGGGCCGAACCTGCTGACCGGTGAGGTTGGTAAGGGCTGGGGCGTCCGCTTCAAGGAAGCGAACGAACTGCTGACGGGCGTCAATACCGGTGGCAAGAAGACCTACCACAGCTACTGCTACGGGCCGAATGGATTCGGAATGCTCGATCTGGCCGGCATGGCCGTCGGCAAGATCAACCCCACGACCAACCGTGGCGTCTCGATCTACAGCCAGCCGGTGAACTCGCCCGACAAGACCGACCCGCTTGGTCAGGTCGGCTTCGTGTCGGCCAAGGTGGCGTTCGCGGGCATCGTGTTCGATCCCGTCCAGGTGATGAAGGTCGTGACGACCGCGTCGGCCTAACGATGGCGCGTGTGGGGGAGAGAGTTGCATCTCTCCCCCGAAAGCGTCCCACACATCTCGTGTGTCCAGGAGTAACTTCGATGGCTGAGAACAAGACTGACACCAAGGCTGACGAAGAAGTCCTCGCCAACATGCAGCGGTCGCGTGAGAACACCTTCGCCGGCAATGCGCGCATCAACCTGACGGCCGAGGAGACGCCGACCCCGCCGCTGGCCGAGGAGACGCCCGCGCTCCCCGAGGGGATGACGATGGTCTACCCGGCCAACGACGCGCTGGTGAAGGCCCGGCCGGCTGAGCCTGCCACCTCCGCTGCGCCCGTGGGTCTGAGCGAGCGCAGCTGGTCGCCCGAGGTGACCGCGCGTGACACCCGCCTGATCGCTGAGGAACTCGACGCGATGGCGGGAGAGGCCGGGTCCGCCGCGAAGGACGCGGAGATTGACCCCAACGATGCGGCGGCGCTGGACGCGGCCGTGCGTGAGGGCGGCTTCCTTGAGGTGCGGATGGACATGGCCCGCATGAACGCGGTCAACCGCCTCAACGACCGTCTCGCCAACGGCATCGGGGAGATCCAGGCGGCCATCCCTGTCGCCCGTGCGGCGATAGAGCAAGCTGCGGAGCAGGCCAAGGCCAGGCTCGAAGCGGTGGGCGAGGAGCGCGCGGCGCGGCAGGTCCATCGGGAGACCCGACGGGAGGCTCGACGGGAGACTCCGACCACCCCGCCTCCGACCACGACCGCATCGACCCCGCCAGCCCCACCGGCTCGCACACGCACGAACGAGTAAGCCATGCCAAGCAAACCCACCAAGCCAACCAGCGAGCAGGATCCTGGTCACCCTTCATTGGGTGACCAGGAGCAACTCGCCGGCCCCAGCCTGGGGCCGCTAGAGACCCTGGCGTTCGAGGGAGCGCTGGACGAACTGCACGGCTCGCCAGACGACGACGCCCCAGACGACCAGGACGATGACCAGGAGGACGACCAGGAGGACGAGCGGCCAGCGCCTCGGCCTCGGGTCACGACGCCAGCTGAAGGCGCATCGACGGGTCTCAGCCCGGAGATGGCGGCGATGATGGCGCACTTCTCCTCGATCATGGCTGACCGCGATGAGCGGCTCTACGCCCGGTTTGAGGAACGGCTGGCCAACCTTGCGCCGAAGGAGCCAACGGCGAACGGGGCGGTGCACTACCCCTCCATCGATCAGGCGGAGATGGCGGCGGCTCCGGGGCAGTACCCGCCCAGCATGACGATGCCGCTGTCGCAGCCCGCCCCCGCTGAGCAGCAGCAGCCACGCCCGCAGCGGATGGTCGCCTTCATCCCGAAGGAGGATCCGTACAACCCGCGCCAGACGACGTTCAAGACCTGGCTCAATGGGCGTGAACTGCGGTCGAAGCGGGGCCAGGTGATGATCCTGACCCTCGGACACGGGATCGACCTGGCGAAAAACGGCCACGGCAATTGCGTGGACATCGCGGCCATGCAGGGGGCCGGCGTGATGTCGCCCATGCAGGTGCAGCAACAGCCAGATTACGCACGACCAAACAACTGGGACGGGCTGCCGTTGGACAACCGAACGTCGGTCCCCCTCTAACACTGACCGTCTGATCGGCCGGGTGGACGCCACGCGCCCCTCCCCAGTCCACTCGGCCGACCTCAGACCCTCCAGGAGAGCAGATGCCGACCCTTGCCGACTACCGTGACGCGGTCCTCCAGGAGGAGGGCGGGGTACTCGGCGTCTTCAGGGGAACGGTCACCCTCGACCCAGACCTGGCCGACCGTGACGCCGCCCGCTCGTTGATCTCGTCCGCCCTGTTCGATGACGAGAAACTGTCCGGGGCGTACGGGTCGCAGTACGTCTGGATCCCGAAGTGGTCCGACCAGCGCCGCACCATCCAGCGCGGCTACCGCATTCGCTACGCTTCGACGTTCGCGCCGCCCCCCGAGGGGTCGTACCGCTTGCAGTTCTATGGCTACGGTCAGACGCGCGAGTTGCCCCACAACACGTCAGCGCGGACCGTCCAGGAAGAGATCGCCAAGATCGACGCGGACTTGATCGATGTCGAAGTCGAGGCGGACCCCCTCGGCCTGACCTTCCACCTGCCCACGCGGATCGGGGTGGGCGCGACCGCTGGACGGATGCTGGCCGGTGGTGGCGTCGGCATCTGCCTGGTCAACCGCGACTTCTCCAACCCGCTGACCAAAGGCACCCGCTTCCTACTCAGTCCTCGCATCCCGTTCGAGACTGAGGACGAACTGCTGGGGCTGCACGAGTGCATCAATCTGGCGCTCGCAGACATCACCCACCACGATCTGGTGCCGGTCGTCTCGCCCTTCGCGGCAGCGCAACGTTCCGCTGTCATCCGCCTCTCGGACATCGCGCCCTGGCTTGAGGGCAGCATGGTCACCGGCTTCTACGCCCCGACCGACTGGCAATCCGTGACCGTCTTTCAGCCGCCGACCTCTGGCACCTATCTGCTGCGCCCGGAGACCTCGGCTGCCTGGAGTCCGATCCCCACCCCGCTGGTCTGGGATGCCACGGGTGCCGAGATCGAGATCGCGTTGAAAGCGGTCGTCGGCGCTGGAAACCTGCGGGTTGTCCCGCAAGGGCCAGCCCTACGCTACGAGATCATCTGGCACACGCAGCACCATGAGGCAACCGTGGTCGCCTCGGCGGGGCAGATCGTCGGCTACTCGTCGGAGCGGATGAAAGACCCGTATCCCACGACGATCCCGCCCGCATTTACCACCGACTTCGAGTCCGACACGTTCTCGGATCCGGGCTACGCCGCCGATCAGTCCTGGTTCATTGGCTGCTACCGCCCCGATTCGACCAGGATCTGCCCGCAGACCTACCCACGCCGATCTGACGGCACGCTCGACACGACGTGCGAGCCGATCCCTGGCCGCCAGTGGGTCGAGTCGGTGAGCGGGCTGGTGCATGATCTCGATCAGGCCCGTACGCCGGTGGAGCAGGTTGCCCCGGCGGCGCTGCGGTACGCCTGCCTCGCCGTTGCCAACGTCGCTCCAGCTGGCGAGGCGTCCCGCTGGGAGGCGCTGGCAGACAAGGCCGCGATGCAGGCGGCGGCGCGCGTGGTCTACGGCAAGCAAGTCTACCGTCGGATGTCCAACCGTCCTAGCTGGCCGCCACTGGACGGCAGTCGAGGCTTCTGGCTGCCGTGAGACGGGTTGCGCTTGACGGGTACGACCTCACGCTTGACGGTCGCATCGGCCTGAACTTGTACCGCGACGGCCGGAAGCCGGCGACCCAGGGCGGGCGGTTCGGTCCCTCCGAGCAGATGCGCGCGCCTGGTGGGTTCGAGCAGCCGGTCATCCTGGACCGTCTAGACGGCGGGGTCGGAGCCATCGAGCGGCTGGTGCCGCACACCTACCCGCTGGCGATTGACGGCTGCACACGGTTCTCGCGAGCCTGGACACCGTCCGGGGAGATCACCCACCTGCCGCCACTGGCCGCGTTCGGAGGCGTGAACCCCACATCGATCCGCGCAATGCTCCCCTGGAATGACACGCTGTTGGTTGCCGCTGGCGCGGTCATCTACAAGATCACCTACCCCTACACCCTGGCCGTCCCCGTCGAGACTGTTGCTTTTGGCGAGGTTGTCCAGGACATGCTGGTCTTCGAGGGGGTCTTGCTCGCCTCGACTACCAGTTTGGCGACGGGCGGGCCAGGTCACCTGTACGCCTCGATGAACGGGGACGACTGGGTCTCGTCAACGAGCGCCATCGCCCCGGCCTTTCGCCAGCATCTGATGGTGACCTATCAGGTGATCAACGATGTCGGGGCGTACCGCCTGATCTCGAACGACACCCCGTTCACCTTCCGCTTCATCGCGACCGGTGACACGGCGACCACCATGGCCAACATCCTGGAAGACACGGCCTGGGCTGGCGAAGGAGGCGACTACCCGGTCGGTGACCGCAGCGCCCGCATCACCAACGTGGCCGGCAGCCCACTCGTGGGTTTCTTCTGTAAGGAGGACGGGGTCTACCATGTTGGCCCTGACGGGCGCTCCGCGCGCATCGTGGACTGGTCCGACTCGGTGCACCGCACCAACGGCGAGGTGTTCCGCTTCGCCTACGGCGGCCTGTACGCCTCGCACATCCGCTGGGGGTTGGTCCGCATCGACGTGGCCAATCTCCAGGTGCAGTGGCAGACCAACGCCTGCGCACCGGGAGCCAACCTGCCTCGGGTGGTGCCGTCCTCTGGCATGACCACCGGGTTCACGATGGACGGCGAGTGGATGGTGACCTCGATCTTCAACGGGACCGACAGCTACATCTTCTACGGTCGTCCCAACGAGATCACCGAGCGGACGGCGATGATCAACATCCAGAGTCCGCAGGCGCTGAACTGGCACGGCAGTGAGGGGACGTTCTGGAACAAACGGATCACCTGCCTGCAGCAGGCGACCCTCGGTCCAGCCGACCGTCCGTTGCTCTGGGTGGGCTGGGCGACGGTCAACACGGAGGGCAGCGTTCCCGCTGGGACGACGGGCCTCTCCTGTATCAGCTTGCCGAAGTACGGGACGCCGCTGGAAGACTGGGTGATGGGTGGCCCACACCGCTTCCAGCCGCTCAGCTGGCTGTACTACCCGCGTCAGGACTGGGGCGACGAACGCTCCGGGCCGTACTCCGGCTGGGCCTCGGTGCGGAAGGTCTTCAATCGGCTGGACCTCAACGCCGAACATCTGGAGCGGTACCACGTCTGGATCGACGCCTTCATGGCGAACAGCGGTGGGCCGCACCTGTTCTTCGACCGTGCTGACGACGACCCGTCACTCTGGACCCACGTCGGGCGGTTCGATGAGGGGGAGCGCCTCAGCCTGGTGCCAGGGAAGTCGATCCAGAGCGGGCTGAAGGCGGCGCTGATGCTGCGGGGCTACTGCGAGCGCGACAAGCCGTTCGCCTACTACGGGTCGAAGCTGCGCGGCACACCGCTGCTGGAGCAGAGCGAGCGACGGCAGTATCGGGTGACGTTTGGGCGGGCCAGGAAGGCCAACCAGGCGATGGACATGCGCGAGCGCCTGACCGTGCTGAACGAGATGTGGGCGCTGCAGTGGGCCGATCCCGTCAGCTTGCTGGACCAGTACCGCATCCCGCTCGTGATCGACATCGAGCCGAACATGTCCTACGAGGACGTGACCGAGCCGAACACGGGCGAGCCGACCATCGTGTTGACCTTCAGCTGCCGGATCATTCGACGCGCCTTTTACTGGGGCGCTGGCTACCGTTTTGGTTCAGACATCATGTGGTCGTAAGTTTGCGAAAACCTAGACGACCACCTGTGTGGCGGTAGCTTGAGATTCGGCAGGTCTGGCAGGCTCGTTCTAGGAGAACACCATCCAAGCCGTTCTCCTGGTGGAGGGCGTGGTGTCAGTTCCGCCGGTGGTCTATGACCCGCTCGTTCAACCGCGTACGGGAGTCCGCCCGCGCGAGGGTGAGATTGCCTTCGCGGTCAGCGTCAGCACGCTCTACGACCTGACGGTTGGCTTGATCGGCTGGCCCGTGCGGCTCACCCGCCACAGTTCCCCGACCGAGTACACGCTGACGCTCGCCAATCGCACCATCGGTGGGCCGATCCTGAACATCCTGGCGACGGTGCTGAACGAAACGACGGGTCAGCCGGAACTGGACACCGAGCATCCGCTCTTTCAGATCGGCGGGAGCGGCATCACCTCGCAGAAGATCGGGTCGCACATCGACTTCGCGTACCAGGCGGCCCCCCTGGAAGGCCCAGGCGCGGGCAGCGAAATTCTTCGGATGTACAGCCGAGGCGGCCAGCTGTTCTTCAAGGCGGAAGACTCGATGGAGCAGCAGATTCCGATTGGCGACCCGCCCGGTCCGAGTATGCGCTGGGCGCACTGGATGGGGGGCGGCTGATGGCCGAGGTTCTTGGCAGATTTGTCGATGCGGAGGAGAACCGTCACCCGGCGGCGAACGCCTTCAAGCTGTACTACACCGCCGACACCCCGATGACGTACGGCATGACGGTGTGCAATGGTGAGTCGTCCGATGCGCACATCTCGATCTGGATTATTCCGGAGGGTGAGACCGCCTGGGATGATGGCGAGGAGCCGCAGCCGTACACCGTGATCCACAAGAAGCAGCGGGTCGAGTCGGATGGGGTGGACGGCAACACCTGGGTGATGCCGGTGACGGTGCTGAACCCGGGCGACCGTCTCGTGGTCTCTACCGACACGCTCGGGGTGACCTTCCTGGGTCACGGCATCAAGTTCACTGAGCCGGTGGTCATATGAACCGAGGATCGACACCGTACGCGCTACGCGGCACCTCGCTGGTGCTGCCGAACGGCACGCTGCAGAACCCGTCCGTTCGCTTCGGGCGCGAGCGCTCGGGCCTGTACCGCTCAAGCGATGGGCGGATGTCACTGGGTCTCAAGCAGTTTCGCGCGGCGGAGTTCTCCGCCGACGGGCTGGCTGTCTTCTCGGACAGCCCGGGGAACGCGCACGTCACGCCGCTCTCGGTGTTCAGGGACAATCCCACTACGGCCGACGGCCAGGAGACGGCGTTCGACACCTATGAGACCGGTGTTCTGATCGCTCGCGCGGCCGTCTTCCGCGAGAGCGCCTCGAAGTCCGGGTTCAAGTGGTACGGCTTCAACAGCGGGCTGCACGCGACCCCGGCCCTGGCGCTCTCTGGCGACAAAGACTTGGCGGTCGGGCGCGATCTGCTGGTCGCGCGCAACTTGCTGGTCAGCGGCACGACCCGCCTCGTCGGCAACGTCACCCTCGACGGGACGATTAACGGCAACGCCACCCTGACGACGCTGACGACCACCGGGCTGGCCACCCTCGACAGCCTGGCCGTGGTCAACAACGCCATCATCAGCGGGACCAGTCTGAGTTTGCGGCCGACCACAGGCTCAGCCGCTTTCGATCTGTCGCCGGTCCAGAACGGCCAACACAGCCGCATCTTGCTCTCGACCAACGGTGGCGCACAGAGGCTGTACCTGGAGATGGCAGGATCGACGGAAGCGGGTTACCCGAGTAACGGGGTGGGTGACGCTTACCTGTACACCTCGGGCGCGACGGCCGGGCGGCTGCACCTGGGGGCGTACAGCCAGATGCGCGTGGTCATGGACACTGGCCAGACCCGCTTCTTCGGGGACGGGCTTGACCTGGCGGGACTGGTCACGACCGGAGCGCGCCAGGGCCGCTGGCGGCTCGGTGAGCCGGCGATCTTGCCCTACACTCAGCTTCACGTTCAGTCGCGGTACGCGGGTGACGGGATCCTGATCGGCAACAGCCTCAGCTACCCGCACGCCGTTACGCTCACCAACAACGCGCAAGGCGTCGGCAGCGGCAGCGCACACCTGTACCTGTTCCAGTGTCCAGGCGCGGGCTATATGGGGTCGATCAACGACGGCGGCCTGTACACCTCGGGGTCGAGCGCTGGGCGGCTGATCCTGGGGGCGTACGACCAGCAGCGCATCATCATCGACAGCGAGCAGACCCGCTTCTTCGACCGTAGCGCGGCGGACCGCGCGGCCATGATCACCTACGGCGTCTACGCGGGGCGCTGGCGGCTGGGCCAGCCGGCGATCACCCCGTACACCAAGCTGCACATCGAGACGGACTGGAACGGCGACGGGATCACCATCGGCAACAACAGCGGGTATGCCCAGGGGATCTCGCTCGGCAACAACGTCGGCGGCCCGCCCAACTCCAACAACACCCTGTGGCTGTTCCATACCCAGGCCGGTGGCGGCTGGGTAGGTGGGGCCAACGAGAGCGGCCTGTACACCTCGGGAGCAGCCGCCGGCGCACTGGCGCTGGGTGGCCAGGACGCGGTCAGGATTCGGCTCAGTTACAACAACATCATCTTCGGCCACGGGGCGACCGAGTACGCATGGATGGCCAACGGCGGCTACTGGGGCTTCCGTACGTCCGTCCCACAGCGCACCGTCCACATCGTGCCGGCCTTCCCCGGGGACGGGATCCTGATCGCGGGCGGTGGCGGCCAGGATCCGATCCTGACCCTGATGAACAGCGCCGATCAGAACTACGCCAACGCCACTGGCCACCTCGGCCTGGTGAACGCCAACGGCCAGTTCATCGGCGGCAGCCTGGGGAATGACGTTGTTCTCTTCTCGGGCGGATCATACCCGGGGCGACTCATCCTCGGCTCAGCCGGTGCCATCCGCATGGTCCTCGACCCGAGCGGCACCGTCTCGGTGAACTCGTACAACCTTGGGATCCGCTTCGGGGTCAAGCA
>Ga0157310_10000105_pt1 | contig 10936 bp, 9 predicted proteins | sample NitcycUS213509R2_FD_108384 | JGI IMG/M metagenome (GOLD analysis project Ga0157310, IMG submission 108384) | Soil microbial communities from Arlington Agricultural Research Station in Wisconsin, USA - Nitrogen cycling UWRJ-S213-509R-2 | ecosystem: Environmental > Terrestrial > Soil >...
AAACAACACGAACAAGAGCAGGGTGGGCAAGGGTGCGAGAGCATAGGGCACCAACCAAATCCAGACATTCTTAGCTCTCATGCGGGTCTGATCGATCATCCAGACGAAGACCCAGATCATGAGCCCGATGTAATTGAGCGCCATCCATCTCGTCGTGTGGATTTTCAAGCCACTGGTGCTGTCCGGGGAACCGTGGATGAGAAAAGCGCCCAAGATGACCACAAATAATCCCAATAATATCGCAACGAGCTTTTTGCTCCATACGAACATGAGACTCTCCTCTCCAGCGGGTTCAACGCGATAGGGACGTTGTCCAATGCTTGAAAACTTGCGGTAGGCTAAAGATGAGTTCGAGATTTGTCAAAGGAAAGCATCCATGAGCCTGCTTCGGCTCGCAATGACGGTCATTGTGCTGGGCTTGGGCGTCGGGCTAGTTCTCTCGAATCCGACGATGGACGACTACCTGCTGTTCGTCGAAGGCCAGTTGGGAAAGGCGATGGACCGCAGCGAACAGAATCATTCGGGGCGCGAGCAGGCCATGCTGAAATCAATCTTCCGCTCCCACAGCCACGAACTGATGGAGACCGCCGTCCGTCCCCACACGATTCGTCGAAATTGGGCCGTGATGAGCATTTACGAAACCTCGTTGTTCGATGTGCGCATCGTCGTGCTAGGCGCTGCTGGATCCTTTATTCCACTTAAGGGAATCGATGAGGCCATCCTACGCCTCGGCCGCCTCGCCTTCTAAGATAACCTCTCCCTCAGTACTCCACAGCTGTGGATAACCTGTCTTTTTTTCCATAAAATTGGCCGCGCGCAACAGTTGGCTGCTATCCACAGGCTTTCCTCCATTTCCACAGGCAAGCCACAATATTTAGTATTGACAATTCCTGGCAATAGCTATATGTAGTCATCCCCGTGAACGACGACATCACAAGCATAGGCTTCTCCGCTCAACAAGTCGCACCGGCAAGGTCCTTTAGGCCCACTACTTCCGTAGGGTCCGAAGCAGGCTGCAATTAGCTCGGAATTCAGGGAGGAGGCATCGTGAGAATAGAACGGCGATTTACACATTCAGGACAGAGTCCTTATGAAGGGTTGAGGTTCGTAAAACGCTCGTCGGAGATACGCAACCCTGATGGATCGACCGTCTTCAAGTTGGACCAAATCGACATTCCTGAATCCTGGTCGCAGCTCGCTATCGATATCCTGGCTCAAAAGTATTTTCGCAAAGCGGGCGTTCCGCAGAGGGATGAGACAGGCAATCCTCTCCTGGGATCCGACGGGAAACCGGTTTTGGGAGGAGAGCGCGACGCCAGACAGGTATTCGAGCGCCTCGCCGGCTGCTGGACGCATTGGGGCAAAGCCTACGGCTACTTCAAGACCATCGAGGACAGCGCGGCGTTTCACGACGAAGTGTGCTACATGCTGGCGCACCAGATGGCCGCGCCGAATTCTCCGCAGTGGTTCAATACGGGCCTCCACTACGCCTATGGCTTGTCCGGTCCGGCTCAAGGTCATTTCTACGTCGATCCCAAGACACGCGAAGTCGTGAAAGCGACGAATGCATTCGAGCATCCGCAACCCCACGCCTGCTTCATACAATCGATCGAAGACGATCTCGTCAACGAAAACGGGATCATGGATCTTTGGGTGCGGGAAGCCCGCCTCTTCAAGTACGGGTCAGGAACTGGCACGAATTTTTCGAAGCTGCGCGGCGACGGTGAATCGCTCTCAGGCGGCGGACGCTCGTCCGGGCTCATGTCGTTTCTCCGCATCGGGGATCGAGCGGCCGGCGCCATCAAGTCCGGAGGCACCACCAGGCGTGCCGCCAAGATGGTCTGTCTGGACTTGGACCATCCTGATATCGAGGAATTTATCGATTGGAAGGTAATCGAAGAACAAAAAGTTGCCGCAATGGTGACGGGCTCGAAGATTTGCGCCCAACGCCTCAACGCCGTCCTCAAGGCCTGCCATATCGTCAATGCCGACGGCACGCCTCATGTGTCCATCGATCCAAAGCAAAATTCGATCCTGGGCGAAGCGCTGTCAGCGGCCCGCCGGGACAACATTCCCGAGGCCTACATTCAGCGGATGTTTTCCTATGCGCAGCAGGGGTTCACACATTTCGTCTTTCACGAATACGATACCAACTGGGACGGCAGGGCGTATCAAACCGTTTCGGGACAAAACTCCAATAACAGCGTGCGCATTCCCAATGAGTTTTTCGCCGTCCTGGAAGCAGATGGCGATTGGCAACTCAAGCGACGGATCGACGGGAAAATTTCCAAAACTGTCAAGGCGCGTGATCTCTGGGACCGCATCGCCTGGGCCGCGTGGATTTGCGCCGATCCTGGCACTCAATACGACACTACCATCAACGAGTGGCATACCTGCCCCGAGGACGGGCGCATCAATGCCTCGAATCCCTGTTCGGAATACATGTTCCTCGACGACACGGCCTGCAACCTCGCATCGCTGAATCTGGCGCAGTTCTTTACGCCAGAAGGCCAGTTCGAACTAGAACACTTCCGCCACGCAGTCCGGATCTGGACGGTCGTGCTTGAGATCAGTGTCCTCATGGCGTCTTTCCCGAGCCGCTCGATCGCCGAAAAGAGCTATCAGTTCCGCACCCTCGGCCTGGGATACGCCAATCTCGGTACTGTTTTGATGCGGCAGGGCATCCCTTATGACTCGGAGAAGGCGCTCGCCATCTGCGGAGCGCTCACCGCCATCATGACCGGTGAGGCCTATAGTGCATCGGCGGAAATGGCGGCTGAACTCTGGCCGTTCCCCGGGTATGCCAAGAACCGAGACGCCATGTTGCGCGTCATTCGCAATCACCGCCGTGCTGCCTATAGCGCGCCGCGGGAGGAATTCGAGGGACTCACGATCACGCCGGCGGGCATTCAACCCGAACATTGTCCGCCGGACCTCCTGATCGCCGCAAGACGGGCTTGGGATCGCGCCCTGGAACTCGGAACCGCTTACGGATACCGCAACGCGCAGGTCACCGTGATCGCGCCGACCGGTACGATCGGTCTCGTCATGGATTGCGATACGACCGGGATTGAACCGGACTTCGCCCTGGTCAAGTTCAAGAAGCTGGCCGGTGGAGGGTATTTCAAGATCATCAATCAAAGTCTGCCGCCTGCGCTCGAAACTCTCGGTTATCCCTCCTCACAGGTGCAGGATATCGTCAACTATTGTGTGGGCCGCCAGACTTTGCAGGGCGCGCCCTTCATCAATCACGAGACGTTGAAGCAGAAGGGGTTTGACGATGCCGCGCTGGGCCGAATGGAAAGCGGTCTGGCGCAGGCGTTCGAAATCCAGTTTGCCTTTAATAAGTACGTGCTGGGGGAAGAGTTCTGCCGTGCCAAACTCGGGCTGACCGACCTTCAGCTGACCGAGGCCAATTTCAACATGTTGAAGGCGCTCGGCTTCACACAAGAGGAAATCGCCGCGGCCAACGATTATTGCTGCGGCACCATGACCGTCGAAGGTGCGCCACATCTCAAAGCCGAACATCTGCCGGTATTCGACTGCGCCAATCGCTGCGGCCGCATCGGCCAGCGGTACATCGCCGTCGATGCCCATATTCGAATGATGGCAGCTGCCCAGCCATTCATCAGCGGAGCCATCAGCAAAACGATCAATATGCCGGCGGACGCCACTTTGGAAGACGTGAAATCGGCCTATCTCTTCTCCTGGAAGAGCATGGTGAAAGCCGTGGCGCTCTATCGTGACGGGTCAAAGCTGAGTCAGCCCCTTTCGGCGTCTACCGACAGTGGAAAGACGGTCGAGACATCTACGGAAGTCTTGAACATTGCCGAGAAGATCACCGAACGGGTGCTGGTGCGCTATCTGGCCAAGCGGCGTCCGCTCCCAGCCAGGCGAAATGGGTATACGCAAAAGGCGGTCATCGGTGGACATAAACTCTATCTCAGAACCGGTGAGTACGAAGACGGGACGGTCGGTGAGATCTTTTTGGACATGCACAAGGAAGGAGCTGCCTTCCGGAGCCTCATGAACTGCTTTGCCATCGCCATTTCGCTGGGCCTGCAGCACGGCGTTCCCCTCGAGGAATTCGTCGAGGCTTTCGTGTTTACACGCTTCGAGCCCAATGGTCCGGTCAAATTGAACGACCGCATTAAGATGTCCACGTCAATCATCGACTATATCTTCCGGGAGTTGGCGGTGACGTACTTGGATCGGTACGATCTCGCACAAGTCAAGGAAGAGGATTTGCGGATGGACTCCGTTAAAAAAGACTCGCCGGATCCCGAGTGCTCTGAAGAGGAAGCCGACCCCCAGGCTCTCGCCTCATCCTCGATCAGCACGGAACTGTTTCCCTCCAGAAGGGGCATGCAACCGAGACACGGAGGCAACGGTCATGGAAACGGCAATGGCAGCGTGACGCACAAGCTTGAGGTCAAGAGGGAAACGTTGACGTACACAGCCGAGGCCGTGAAGTACGCGCGCCTTCAAGGCTATGAAGGAGATCCTTGCCAGGGCTGCAACGAATTCAAGCTCGTCAGAAACGGCACTTGTTTGAAATGCATGGGCTGCGGCGCCACGAGCGGATGCTCATAGGAGGGTGCGGTCATGAGCCCGACGCTTCGGGAACAGGGCATCGAAACGGTCCACGACCAGGTCGTGAGCCTGGTCGCTCAACGCTGGGCCAAAGCGTTTGTTTGCAAGGTCACGATCAAAAGCGGCCTTGAGCAGAATCCTTGGGCGGAGCCCAACCAGTCGTGCGACATCGTGGGGTGGTACGTGAGCTCCGGCGGCAACACGATGGAATGGATGGCGGAAGTCGAAACTGAGGACTCCCTGGGGGATACCCAGGTGGTCGACAAATGGAAGAGGACGATCACCCGCGGTATACCCTTTTACCTGCTCGTGCCAAGTGGCCTGAAAGAAGTGGCGTTGAAGCTGACTCAGGAGCAGGCGATCATCGTTAACTGCGTCTATGAATTCACCTTTATCAATGGGGTATGTCACATTCTTTGAGGGCAGGGGCCCAGCGCCTCGACAGGTCCTCGTGCTTGCGGTTCACCTACAGGAAGTGATAGGAGTTACGGGCGCTCGTAGAGGGGCTTTCGTATGCCAACCACCACGCAATTGGTCATCAGCAGTCAGAGCCGGCCCGGCGTGATGGCGCAAGTCGCCTCCGTCCTGGGAGAGGCGGGCGTCAACATCAAGGCCTTTTCCGCTCCAGAGGTCACCGGTACAGGCAAACTCAGACTGTTGGTTGCCGATCTTGAGGGGGCTCGCACCGCCTTGCGGATGGCCAAGATCAAGTTCGCCGAAGAAACCGCCCTCATTCTGAGCTTGGAGAACAAGCCTGGGGCCTTGAATGAAGTCGCCGACCTGTTGACGAAGGCACGCATCAATATCAAGTGCGGCTATTGCACTCCTTCACGGGAAGGCAAACGCGCGATTGTCGTCCTTACCGTTGCGAATACCGAAAAGGCCCTTTCTGTTCTTCGGGATCAATCGCTGGACGAGTTCTAGTCGAGGTGCCGACGTTTCCTTGTATCTGCTAGGAATTGACCGCTGTTAGTTGCGCGATCTGATAGGCCTAAGGGAATGAGCATGCCCGGCGGTCGTTTGCCTGCCCTGGGTTTCTTCCCCGCATCCCTTCTTATTATCAGCTTCGTCGTAGGATGCAGCAGTCCTGCCCCCAAACCCGTCTACTTTCCCGGATATCCCGTGGGCTATATCGAGCGTGGGATGGCGTCCTGGTATGGACCAGGTTTTCATGGCAACAAGACAGCCAATGGGGAGCGTTACGACATGCACAAGCTGACGGCCGCCCATCGGACGCTTCCGCTCGGATCCATCGCGGTCGTTCGATCGGCCACCACCGGAAAAGAGGTCACCGTGCGCATCAACGATCGTGGCCCTTTCGCGAAGGGGCGTGTGCTCGACCTTTCCTATGCGGGGGCTCAGACGCTCGGCATGGTGGGGCATGGAACCGATCAGATCGAGCTTCGCGTGATCGGATTTCAGGGCAGAACCGCAGCAATGGGGTTTCTGAGGGTGCAAATCGGGTCCTTCGCCGAACATCAAAATGCAGCGACACTTCTGCAGCGGGCCCAGCGGATCTACACTGGAGGAAGGATTCAGGCCGTGGACCTTCCTGATGGAAGGCGATACCGCGTACAAGTAGGGGAGTTCAAGACCGAAGGTCAAGCCGAGTCGGCCGCTACGAGGCTGGAAGCGGATTTGGCCGTACAGTCCTTTGTTTTTCGGGACGATAGCTGAGTCCCCTTAAATATAAGTCAATGATTTTATGGTAACTTTTGCTGAAGTGCTTGCCCCTCATTCAGGCCTATGATAGATGTACACCTCATGAAAACCGTACCTCCCCACGGCGCCTTCCGCATCGACCTTCGCCTTTCCCCCATGTGCCTCTCCTGTCCAATCGCCGGAAGAAACTCTCTGCTGGTCTGTGTCCGGACGACCGTGCGCGTGGCCCGTCCCTAAACCCGGAACCTCTATGGATATTGCGATTCTGCTCGGCCTTATTGTTCTTTCTGCCGTGATTTCAACGGCGGAAATCGGGTTTTTCGCTGTGAATGAGACCAAGTTGCGTGCACTAGGTCAAAATCATAATCACCGCGCCAAAATGGCTCTCCATTTGAGAAGCGACCCTCAAAAGCTTCTGGCCACGATCCTCGTCGGAGACCGTTTGGTAGGCACCGCCATTCCGATGTATGCGACGTTCCTGACCTTGAACACCTATGGGGCGGACCGGACCTTTTTCGACGACACGATCGCTGTTGTGGTCGGGCTGCTCACCTTCGTGCTGCTCGTCTCGGTGGACGTAGTGCCCAAAACGTTGGCCGCCAAGTTTGCGGTGCCTGTGACGTTGAACATGGCCTATCCGGTCTATGGTGTCCAATTCCTGCTCAGACCTATCCTGGCAGTCATGGTGCCATTTATCCATAAAGTGACTGGCGGGAAGGGATTGACCCTGCCGCTGGTGACCGAAGAAGAGCTCAAAATTATGCTGGATGAAGGAGGGAAGGCCGGTGCCATCGAGGTCGAGAAGGTCAAGATGATCAAGAACGTCTTCCAGTTGAAAGACATCACGGCGGAAGACGCCATGACGCCCCGCCTGTATGTTTTTTCCTTGGACGGCAATTTGCGACTCAAAGAAGCGCAGGAACTCTTGTACACCTCCAAGTATTCGAGAATTCCCGTCTATGACGGCACCCTCGACAATATCACCGGCATCCTCTACAAGAGCCGGGCTTTGACCGAATTGGCGAAAAATCAGACAGACGCCAAGTTGAAGGAAATCGCCTATCCGCCCATCTTTGTACCGGCCGGGAAAACGGCCGACGATCTGATGAAGCAATTTCAACAGGAAAAGCGGCACATGGCGGTGGTCGTGAACGAATTCGGCGGCGTCATGGGCATTGTGACGCTTGAAGACCTGCTTGAAGAAGTCGTCGGCGAGATCATGGACGAAACCGACATCACCGAAGAGTTGATCAAGCGCTTGGGCAAGAATCACATCCTCGTACACGGCCGTACGGAAGTGCGAAAAATAAATGATTTCCTGAAGGTCGATCTCGGCGACGAAGCCGTGACGATCGGCGGCCTGATTCAGCAGGAGTTGGGTCGGATTCCCAAAGTCGGAGAAGAACTACGGATCGGCAACTGCCGGATACTTGTTCATGAAGCCGAACCGCGCTCGATCAGAAGTGTCCAGATCTTCCGTGAAGAAAAGACGCCCGTGGCAGTGGAGGCTCCCAACTTTAACCTGGTGGGCTAACAGGCTGCCGTTCATTGTGCTCCCGCTCCACCAGTGCCTGAAATTCTTCTTCGGTCAGCACGGTAATCCCCAGCTTCACCGCCTGTTCCAGCTTGGAGCCTGCCTCCTCTCCTGCGACCAGGTATGAGGTCTTTTTACTCACACTGGAGACGACTCGGCCCCCAAGCGCTTCCACTAACTGTCCGGCCTGCTCCCGAGTCAGATCCTTGAGCCCTCCTGTGAAGACAAACAGTTTCCCCGCAAGCGACGTGGGTGCAGAGGAAGGTGTGGGAACCTCGATCGTAAAGCCGCTGTCGAGCAACTCTTGAATCACCCCTCGATTGTGTTCTTCGGAAAAATATGATTTCAGGCTCGCCGCAATTTCCGGGCCTATGGCCGCGACTTGCCGCAACCTGGCTTCATCGGCCTCCATGATTCGGGTCAACGATCCGAATTCCCGCGAAAGAACCTTGGCGATATGGTGTCCGACCTGCCGGATGCCCAGTCCCATCAAAAATCGGTCGAGGGAAACGGTTTTACTACGTTCGATGGCCGAGAGCAGCAAGCTGGCAGAGCGGTCAGCGAATCCCTCAAGGGTGAGCAGCTGTGGCTTGGTCAGCCGGTACAGGTCGGCGAGTGAACGCACGAGCGCGGCATCTACCAGCTGCGCCACAGTTTTCTTCCCGAGCCCTTCGATATTAAGTGCCCCCTTCGATGCGAAATGCTCGATGGCGCCCTTGAGCTGCGCCGGGCAGACGGAGTGTCCGGTGCAGTAGTAGTACGCGCCCTCTCTGGCCACGTTCGAGCCGCACACGGGACAGTGATCCGGCATCCGAAAGGGCTCGCGGCGGATCTCCTCCGGTACGGCCAACCGCTCGGCGATCGCCGGAATGACGTCGCCCGCGCGCTCCACCCGGACGGTATCGCCGGCACGGATGTCCTTTCTCGCCACCTCATCGGCGTTGTGAAGCGTCGCTCGGCTGATCGTCACACCGCCCACTTCCACCGGGATCAGCAGTGCAAGTGGGGTCAACGTACCGGTGCGCCCCACGGATACAGCAATATCCTGAACCTTCGTGACTTCCTTGCGTGGAGTGAATTTATAGGCGACAGCGTAGCGCGGACTTCTGGACTTATAGCCGAGCCGGTCCTGCCAATCCCGCCGGTTGACTTTAATGACGACGCCGTCGATTTCATAGGGGAGGCTGTCGCGGAGCGTTTCGGTGTCGCGATGATACTCGGCCGCTTCTTCGATGGATGCGCAGAGGCGCCGATGCAACGGCACTGGAAAGCCCCATCGCGACAAGGCATCGAGTTCTTCCCAATGGGTAAGCAGCCCTTTCCCGGACAGCGCCATGATCTCGTAGCAGGTCAACGCGAGAGGGCGGCCAGCCATCATCGCCGAATCGAGCTGGCGCAAGGCTCCTGAGGCGGCATTTCTCGGGTTCGCAAAGCCTTCCTCGCCGCGCTCGGTCATGGTGCGGTTCAAGGCTTGGAAATCATCGAGCCGCATATACACTTCACCCCGCACGACCAGTCTGGCTGGGTAGCCTGTATTGGACATCAATTGGAGGGGCAGCGCCCGTATCGTTCGCAGATTGACCGTGACGTCCTCTCCGGTAGTCCCGTCTCCTCTGGTCGAGCCTCGCGTAAACACTCCCCCTTCGTAACACAGTTCCACCGAAAGCCCGTCGAATTTAGGCTCCGCCGTATATTCAACCGCGCTGACCTCCAGCTCGCGCTTCATCCGTTGATCGAATGACAGCACATCGCCGCGGTCGACGAGCGAATCCAGACTGAGCATCGGCTGTTCATGGCGGACTTTTTTCAGGGAATCGAGCGGAGGTGCTCCCACGCGTTGAGTCGGTGAGTCCGGCGTGACCAGTGCTGGGTGGGCCCGCTCGAGCTCCGATAGCTCCCGATACAGGCCGTCGTAGGCCGAATCAGAGATTTCAGGTTTGGCCTTAACGTAATAGAGATAGTCGTGGCGCCGAATCTCATCCCGCAAGGCTATGAGTCGAGCCTGGAGTTGTGCCGTCGTCATGGAGTCGAACTGGGATCCGGGACATTCAGCTTGGGAACACCACCCCGCACCGCCAGGTGTTACCATAGCCCACGATAGACGGTCAAACGTGCGGTCTCGCCCCATTCTCTTTGACTTTCGCGCCCTTGGCCATTATTCTATCCAATCCAACTTGAGAAGATTGAGAGCACTGCGGCACTCTGATTGCGGAACGTACGGCACGCATCCGCGTGCAATGAGGAGGAAGACATGAAGGGGGAAGCGCCTGTGAGAAGATCCTTGCTGAGACCGGCCGGAAGGATCATCGTCCTAATCTGTGGAGGCCTGGTATTCAGCGGTTGCGTGCTGTCGGAAAAGTATGAGGCGGAGAAGGCGCGGAGCCTCAACTTCCAGCGTCTCCTTGCCCAGGAAGAAAAGCGGACAGGCGAACTGGACAACGAGGTCAAACGGACCAAGCGGGAGCTGGCGGAATACGAAACACGCAACCGCGAACTTAGCGCTCAGGTGCAGGCCGTGCGCGAGCAACTGGCGCGCGCGCAGGAAGAGAGTGAGGCGATCAAAGAGGCGGCGCTCCTCGAACGCAAAGCGAAAGCGGACATGAAGCGCTCGGCGCCTCCCATCCCCAAAACTCCGCCGCCGGAATCCACACCGAACATGAGCGAGCTATTGGGAACAACACCGGCGTCTCAGGCTGACACATCGTCCCCTCCGCTGACCTACAAATGGATGCCAAGGGTGGATCGAATATCCATGTGGTGAGGCCGGGTGAAACCCTCTATCGCATCAGCCGGCGTTATGGCGTGAAAGTCGACACCCTGCGCAAGTGGAACAAGCTTCCAGACGACATCATCGAGGTCGGACAAAAATTGATCGTCAGCCAGGAGCCATAGGCGAACGTGTCTTCTGCAACCTATTCACTGAGTCTCGAGCAATTCTGTCGGTACGCCCGGGAGGGGAATCTCATCCCCCTCTACCGCGAAATTCTGGCGGACTACGACACGCCGGTCTCGGCCTTCGCCAAAATTGATCACGGCCCGACCGCGTATCTGCTGGAGAGCATCGAGGGAGGAGAGAAGTGGGCCCGGTATTCTTTTCTGGGCAGCGGTTCTCCAGTTGTGATCTATGAAGACCGCGGGGACCTCGTT
>Ga0157310_10000107_pt1 | contig 10877 bp, 11 predicted proteins | sample NitcycUS213509R2_FD_108384 | JGI IMG/M metagenome (GOLD analysis project Ga0157310, IMG submission 108384) | Soil microbial communities from Arlington Agricultural Research Station in Wisconsin, USA - Nitrogen cycling UWRJ-S213-509R-2 | ecosystem: Environmental > Terrestrial > Soil >...
AGTCCAAATGCATCGCTTCGGCGCGAGCATGGATACCGTTTACGACGTGCCCGTGCCCACTGTCGTGAGATCGACCGACCCTGGCGTTCTCGCGCGCGGTCGGCATCTCGCTCGAGCGGTCGCGCCGTGCGTGAATTCCGATTGCCATGGTTCCGATCTCAGTGGCGGGAAAACCATGGAATTCGGCCCTCTCGGCACGATCACGGGGCCCAATATTTCTCTTTCAGGGTTGGGCGCGGCCTACTCCGACGGCGAGCTTTTTCGGCTGATTCGCCACGGCATCAAGAAAGATGGTCGCTCCGTCCGCTTCATGCCATCGAACGAGATGGGCTGGCTTCCCGACGCGGACATTGTCGCCATCATCTCGTACCTTCGGACGTTGCCGCCCGCCAGCAAGGGGAACGGCCCGAGCGAGCTCGGTTCCTTGGCCAAAGTGCTCGACCGCTTCGACCTGATCGTGATCGACGTGGCTCGCCGCATCGATCACGATCACCCGGAGGTGGGTCCTGCGCCTTCGCCGACGCCCGAGTATGGCAAATTTCTCAGCAAAGGTTGCGCAGGCTGTCATGGCGAGCACCTGTCGGGCGGGCCCATTCCGGGCGCTCCACCGGAGCTGCCGGTGCCGCTCAACCTCACGCCCGACTCAACGGGCTTGAAAGGCTGGACCTACGAGGACTTCGATCGCTTGCTCACCGCCGGCCTGCGCAAGAATGGCAAAAAGCTCGACCCCTTCATGCCAATCTCAGCCTTTGGACAGATGGACGAGACCGAAAAGAAAGCGCTGTGGTCGTACTTGGTGACTGTCGAAGCGCGCCCGTTCGGCCAGCGCTGAGCGGTTCCCTTTCACGGTTTGCCGCCGCTCGTGCCGCTCGTGCCGCTCATGCCGCTCATGCCGCTCATGCAGTCTATTTCGCTCATGCCGCCCACTCCTTCCGGTTGCACTTCCCGCCGCCGCTTGCTGCTTTTCTCCGCGTCAACGCTCGCGTTGATTGCCGGGGTCGGCTGCAAGAAGTCAGCGCCAGCGACTTGTCCCGCGAGCAGCCTCACCCCGGACGATCTTCACCTCCGAACCGTGCTCGGTTACGTGAACTCGAGCCCCGACGCCGCGAAGACCTGCGCGAAGTGTCAGCAATACGTCCCCGCGGATCCCTGCGGCACCTGTAAGGTGGTGAAGGGCGCCATTCACCCCGAGGGATATTGTCGTGTGTTCGTCGCTCTTTGATGCCGCCGTAGCGCATGTGCGTCGAAGCGTCAGACGCGTCATGGCGGTTTCTGACGGACACTGGAGAGCGTGAACAAATCGCTATCGATCGCCAGGCGGGCGTCGCCTAGCGTTCCTCGCCACGCCCTTCCACCAGGAGAGGTCATGTCGAGTCGACACATCACGACCCTGATGCTGGTCCTGCCTGCCGCGTTGCTTGGCTGCTCGGATCCAGCACGACCCAGCGCGGCCGAGTATACCGCCGGTGCGGGGACTCTGAGTGCTGGCTCCGGTGGGACTGGCGAACAGCTGAGTGCGTCATGGTTCGGACGTCGACTCAGTCGCCGCGCGCGCTCAAGTACGCGCGCCAACGATCCGCAGCCGCCGCATTGCCGTTCTTTACCAAGACGGCGATGAGCTTGCGGCATCGCTCGGGATCGCCCGACGTCAGCGCGATGTTGCGCCGGAGAATGCGATCGGCACGTAACAGATCACCGGAGCGGAGAGCCGTCTTGGCGTCGGCGTCGTTGGAGCGAATCAAGTTGTCGACGAGCAGCTTGGAAGCGCGTGTCGCGCCGGCAGCCTTGAACCAAGCTTGGCGTGCTTCCTCCACTTTGCCTATTCGGATCAGAATGTCACCGCGCAAGTCGAACGCTTGCTTGTTGGTCGGTGCCCGCTCGAGCAACTGATCGACGACTTTGAGTGCCGCGGCCAGATCGGACTGCATGAATAACACGCGTGTGAGGCCGAGCAGGACGGAGTCGTTCGGGACTCCTAGTTGCGCCGCGGTACAGAAGGCAGCATGCGCAGCCGTGGTGTCGCCTCGAACCAGCGCGCGCTGGGCGCTCGTCACCGCTTGCCCAGCCAAGAACGCCTTCGGACCCGCGTTCAGGGTGGCGAGCGCCTCGCAGCTGTTGCTGCTGGTTTGCGGCAAGTCGTCCCAGGGAATGGCCGAGCTAGACGCTGACGCCGGCGGCTCTGCGGCAGCTTGCGGGCGCGTGTCACCCGGTCCGAGTGGCGCAGGAGAAGGCGCCGCGGTCGCAGCTCTTTCGTGCACTGGCTCCGCAGGAACGGTCGCCGCGGCGCGAGCGGCCGCTTTCGGAGACGCCGCAGAGCTCGGGCTCACGGCACGCACCAGCGTGAGCCCGAGCGCGGCCGCGCCCACCAATCCAAGTACGGCGCTCGCGATCAGCCACTTGGTGGGTGCATTGATGCCTGCGGGAATGATGAGCGCGAACTCTTCTTCGGTTGCCGCCGTCCGTGGCGCTGCTCCGAGTGACGTCGGCGCAGCCACGACCTCTATGCCATCCTCTGGCGGCGGAGATGGTGCGAAAACAGTGGAGGTGAGGGCTGCGGGCGGCACCGCATTTGACAGCTCGAGAGGCACCGATGCATCCCCCGTGGGCGATGCTTCAGCGGGAGGTAGTTCTTCGCTCGCAATCGCGGGGAAGGCCTCGACCACCGTCGGCTCCGCCTCTGGCAATTGTGGCTGCGTTGGTTGGCTCTTCCAGGGAGGCCCCGCTGGACTCGCAGCGCGTTGAGCGCCACCGTCAACGCGAGCTGGAATCGGAGGCGGTGTGGCGACGCGGCGCAAGGCGGGGCCATCGGCGAGGGCGTGGCGCTTCACGGGGGCTGGGTCAGCGGGCGGGGGCTGTGTCGGGTATTGGCTTTGACGTCGACTCACCGGATGTCTCGTTGCACTCGAGGTGCTGGCGAAGGAAGCGGCAGCTTAGCGACAGGGCGCACGCCGGACTGTGACCGGGGAGTCAGCGCGTCGTCGTGAGGACGGCGATGCTCGCTCGGAGCTCGTGCCGGGCGCTGACGAAGGCGAGACCGGAAGACGTAAGCGATGAATCCGAGCAGGTTGCCAAGAACGAGCAGAAACGCGCCACGCGCGCTGACACCGCGCACGTTCCTGCGCCGGCGGGCTGGGGGCTCGATCGCGATCACCGCAAGGGGGGGGACAGCGCCGTATGTGCTCGCTCTCGCGCGAACTCGATTTTTCGCGAGCAGTTCGTTGACTGCGTCCACGGCTTGCGAGGGGTCCTGTGGGAGCTCACCCGGTCCAACCACGCGGCGCAACGATGGCGTTTGGAGCGGGTCGGTGCTGCTCGAGTAGGCGTTGGGTGGCTCCTGGCCAACCTCGCGGAGGTCAGTGCTCGGCGTGGGTCGGAACGGTGTCGGTCGCATGCAAGAGGTGGGTGCTTCCGTATCCGAAAATAGCGACTCTGTAGGCTCCACGAGTTTTCGAACAGACGAATCATCGCGCATCGGGTCCTCCACAATCGAGCTCTCTGCATTCGTGGCGCTCTGCCTCACGAATTTATGAAAGGCCTCCGAAGCATGGGTTGGTAAGCGGGCCGTGCGCTCGCGTCTCGGCGCACAGCTCGATCGGCGGCAAGCACGCGGCACGCGCCTAGGCTGACACTCGAGTTCTTCACGGCGAGGGGACAGCCCGAGTTTGCTGTAGGTAACGCACTCCAACCAGCGGTGTCTGAGCACCACTCGTTGGGCTAAGCTCGGGCGATGACGACAGACTACTGGCTCGAGCGCTGGCGAGAGGGGCGTACCGCCTTTCACCTCGCGGAGGCCAATCCTCGGTTGATCGAGCACAGCGTTGTTTTCAGTGAGGCGACTCGGGTCCTGGTCCCGCTGTGCGGCAAATCAGCCGACCTCGAGTGGCTCGTGACTCGCGGCTACGAAGTCGTGGGCGTGGAACTGGTCGAGCTCGCCGCGCAGGCGTTCTTTGCCGAACGTGGCCTCTCGCCGACGCGCCGCGAGGACAGAGATTTCGTCGCTTACGAGCACGGCAATCTCGCGATCTGGGTCGGCGACTTTTTCGCAACGACGAGCGCGCAGCTGGGAATGTTCGATGCGGCGTACGATCGCGCGGCGATGATTGCGCTACCCGCAGAGCTGCGAAAACACTATGCCTCGCACTTGCAGACGCTGCTCACCGCGAAAGCCAAGCTGCTACTCGTCACGCTCCACTTCGATGCCCCAGGTGGCCCGCCATTCTCGGTGCCACCGGAAGAGGTGAGCGAGGCCTTCGCAGGCGCCGAGGTCAGGCTTTTGGCAAGTCTGGACTCCTCCGCGGACCCTCCCCGTGCCGTCGAGCGAGGCGCGAGCTTCGAGCACGAAAACGTGTACGAGGTGACCTTCCGATCGGCAGGCGCCTGACGGCGCGCACTCGGCAAACAGATCCCCTCAAACTATCCTGCACCGCAAAGGGCCATGGATCGCGGTGCGCCGACGTGACAGAAGCACTTGCTAGTCATGCGTAATTTGCTGCTTCCCATCGCTCGACTGGCTTCAGGGCTGGTCTTCGGGTTCCTCGTCGGCTCCTGCAGTGGCGAGAGCTCGCCACCCGTCGACTCCGGGGGCGGTTCTGGAGCAGCAGGGACCGGCAATGCGGGTACGCCTGCGGGCGGTTCTGGAGCAGGAGGGACGGGAACTGCGGGTACGCCCGGGGGCATTTCTGGAGCAGGAGGGACGGGAACTGCGGGTACGCCCGGGGGCATTTCTGGGGCCGGAGGGACCGGCAATGCGGGTACGCCCGGGGGCATAGGCCCGAGCGGATCAGGCGGAATGGGAGACGATGACGTAGCCGACCCGCCGCCGGGCTGCGGCGACGGCACTCTGACCGTGGACGAGGCCTGCGACGACGGCAACATCAAGTCCGGTGACGGCTGCAACTCGGCCTGCTCGCTCGTCGAGCGTGGCTTCAGCTGCGCTAGTCCCGGCAAGCCGTGTCGAGCGATCGCGCGCTGCGGAGACGGCATCGTTGCTGCCAGTGAACCATGTGACGACGGCAATGTCGCTGCCGGCGATGGTTGCTCCGAGCGCTGCCGAGTGGAGCTCGGAAAGAAATGCACAGGGTCGCCGAGCGTATGTACGGACGCCAAATGCGGCAACGGCGTGGTCGAGGGCGCCGAGAGTTGCGATGACGGCAACACGGCGCCGTTCGACGGCTGCTCAGCGCTCTGCCTGCGTGAACCGAACTGCTCAGGGGAGTCCTGCAAGTCCGAGTGCGGTGATGGCCTGCTGATCAACGAGGACTGCGACGACGGCAACACCATCGACGGCGATGGCTGCTCTTCGAAGTGCACGAAAGAAACGGGTTTCACCTGTCAGCAGATGGCCCAGTGTGAGAAGATCAACGGCCAGTGCGTTCTGCGGGTCCCGGCCATCTATCGAGACTTCTCCGATGCAGATCCGGATTTCGGCGGGTCCATCTATCCCGACACGTCGTGCGGCATCGTCCCGGGCGACCCGATCATCCCGGGCATCGCGAAAGGCCTGCTCGATGCCGAAGGGCGCCCGGTGCTTGGCAAAGCCCCTGCGAATGCTTGTATCGAGTCCGCGCAGTCGTTTGGGCGATGGTTTCGCGACAACCCCGGAACGGTCAAGGTCGTTGGCGAGCTCGTGCTCTTCGACAATGGCAACGGCGGCTACGTGAACCGTTTCGGGAAGAACGGCGAAAAGCTAGTCACCACTCAGGCGCCGCCGATCGGGCAAGGCACGGAGCAGCTGGTTCCGAACGCGACCAGCCAAGCAACCTGCACCGCAGGTTGTGCCACGCGCGTGCGCACTTCGCTCCAGTGTGACAACGTTTGCCGGCCGCAGCACGACAAGGTGCGTCAGGCTGCCGCTCCGCTGATGCAGCTGCAGAACCAGCTGATGCAGCTGATGAACGCGGCTACCCCGGACCCGGCCGCGATCGCTGCGCTCGAAGCGCAGATCGCTGTCCAGCAAGCGACCATCGACACCCTCACCGTCGCAGCAACCAAGTGCGATACCGATTGCCAGACGAACTTCGATGGGCAAGTCGCTACCTGCGTTGCCGACTGCAAACCCTGCAGCTACAGCGCGACCCAGTATTGCACTGGGGGCAAACTGGTTTCGTACGATGGCAGCCCGTTGTTCTTTCCCGTCGACAGCGTGACGGGGCCCACCCTGGACGCGGATTTTGCGCAGCTCCCCCCGCAGTACGGCTACGCGGCTTGGCCCTCCGAGGACGCAGTCTTCCCAGGTGCCACGAAGCACAACTTCTCTTTCACGAGCGAGGTGCAGTACTGGCTACGCTACGAGCAGGGCAGCAACGCCCGCCTGGATTTCACGGGCGATGACGACGTTTTCGTGTTCATCAACGGTCACCTCGCGGTGGACCTCGGCGGCATCCACGTGCCGATGGATGGCTCGGTCACGATCAACGCCCAGTCCGCGGCTAAGTTCGGGCTCACGCCGGGTAACGTGTACAAGGTCGCGGTGTTCCAAGCCGAGCGCGAGAGGTTCGGCTCCTCCTTCCGCCTGACGCTTGCGGGTTTCGAAGCAACGCCGAGTGTCTGCAGCGCGATTTGCGGCGATGGCATCCTGAGCCTCGGCGAGGAGTGCGACGACGGCATCAATGACGGTGGGTACGGCGAGTGCGACGTCGGGTGCAAGCTCGGACCGTTCTGCGGTGATGGCGTGGTGCAAGGGCCCGAGGCCTGCGACAGCGGGCCTCGCGGCGGTCTCGCATGTCCCGGCTGCCGATAGCTGGGCTCAATGCTGGCGGTCGCCGTGATCTGAGCTGGAGTGGCTACCCCCGACAAACACCAGTGTTCCCGTGGTGTTCGAGACCGTTGCCGTTCGCCGCCTATATCTTCCCTGCGTGCAGCGGTAGTCTCAGGGCGCTATTGTATCGAGGGTGTTCACTCGCACTTGGAGGGGGATGATGAAATCTCGTCCGGATATGAAGTCTAAGGCGTTCTCCGTTTTGGTACTCATGTGCGTACCGTTAATGCTTCGCTGCATCCCCGATTCGGATGGTGGCGGTACGTCAGGGGCGGGCGGTGAAGTCGAGGGGGGTGCCGGCAATGGTGGCCTCGCGCACGGCGGTCATGCAGGCAGCGGCCACGCAGGCTCCGCTGGCGAGTCGACGTCCGGCGGAACCGATGCGGCGGGAACCGCTGGTGGCGTGGGCGCCGGAACCGGAGGCGTGAGCGACTGTACCGGAGGCGCGAGCGCGGGCACCGGAGGCGTGAGCGCGGGCACCGGAGGCGCAAGCGCGGGCACCGGAGGCGCGAGCGCGGGCACCGGAGGCGCGAGCGCGGGTACCGGAGGCGTGAGCGCGGGTACCGGAGGCGTGAGCGCGGGTACCGGAGGGAGCGCAGGCGTAGCAGGGGCTGGGCCGGGCATTTTGAACGTGTCGACCAGTATCCTGCAGATGATCGGGGAGTGTACCTCGCCGCCGCAGACGTTCACCATCTCCAACGCTGGGGAAAGCGCGCTGACCTGGACCGCGGCTTTGAATGCTCCCTTGATCGCCGTCACGCCTTCCTCGTCGACATTGCAACCAGGGACCGCAATCACAGTTTCGGTGAGCGCCAAGACGCCGGTGCCAGTAGCGGCGATCATCGTGATCACGATCACCTCTGATGTCGTGGCACAACCGCCGACTACAATTTCGGTTCAGTATGCTGTGAGGGGGACCTTGATCGGGGTGCAGCCCGACATCGATGTCGGCGAAGTGCCGCTCGGCCAAAGCAAAACGGTGTCCGTGCCCGTGCCCACCCGCGCTGTCGAATTGGCTCTCGGCAGCAGCAACTCGGCTTTTTCCGTGCCCAATGTTCTAGCGCACGGCGCCGATCATTGGAACATGATCTTTACTCCCAATGTGCTTGGCCCGCAGAGCACCACTCTCCAGATCATCGTGCCATTTGGCACCGGTGGCCCCGTGTGCCCCTCGCCGAACCTCTTCACCGCTCGCGGTGTCGGCGTCGCCCCCTAGGTTCAGCCCGCATTCCGGACGCAACCTACTTGTCCGGTGCTCGTCAGTCAGGATGAGGGAGAGACGCGAAACAACTCGGGAACGGCTTCGGTCGCCGTCCCGAGGCGGCACTCGTCGAAGAGGTCCGCGTTGTCCGGCGCCTCGGGTCCGACGTACACGGTGCGCGCCCCCGCACGGCGCGCCGCGCTGGCGAAACCGGCTGCGGGGTAAACCGCACCCGAGCTGCCGATCGTAACGAACACGCGGCAGCGAGCAAGCTCTGCCTCCGCGCGATCGAGGTCGAATGGAATTTCGCCGAACCAGCAGATGTGCGGACGGATCCGACCACCGCAGTCACAGCGCGGAATGTCCGCGAGGGTCCGATAGAGCGCGCTGTCGTCGAACGGCGGGGCATGGCCACGCTCGCAGCGGCTTTTCACGAGCTCGCCGTGCATATGGAGCGGCCGTCGCGAGCCCGCGAGCTCGTGCAATGAGTCGACGTTTTGAGTGCACAAGAAAAATGCGTCGTCGAGCTGACGCTCGAGCTCGGCCAGGGCAAGATGAGCGGCGTTGGGCTGGATTCCGCTGAGCTGCCCGCGTCGCTCAGAATAAAATTTCCAAACCAGGGCCGGATCCCTCGCCCACGCTTCCGGGCTCGCGACGTCCTCGAAGCGGTAGCTTTGCCAGAGCCCTCCGGCATCTCGAAACGTGCGGACCCCGCTCTCCGCGCTGATCCCCGCGCCGGTGAGGACGAATACGGGGCTGCGACGCGACACGGTCAAGGGCTCGAACGCAGAATGAGCTCGAACGTCGGGCATGTGTGCGTAAGATACCAGCGATCGCCAATAGGCACGCGCCTGAGTTCGAAGGCAGCAAACGCCGCAGGTCTAAAATCCCGCAACCCTGCCCTGGCGCTGACCGACTGCAGCGGGTGCATGCTAAACTCCAGGAGCTTTCGCCATGGCACCTTCAGCCGCTGAAGTCATTAGACCGCTGCGCCGAGTGGAATACGACCAATTGGTCCAGCTCGGCGCGTTCAAAGACGAGCGCATCGAGCTGCTCGAGGGCGCTTTGGTCGCCATGAGCCCGATTGGCACCGCCCACTGTTCCTCGGTGCGCAAGTTGAATGAGTTGCTCGTGCTCGCGTTGCACGGACGCGCCACGGTATCGTGCCAATTGCCGTTCGCCGCGCTCGAATTCTCCGAGCCCGAGCCGGATTTTGCGATCCTCCCGCTCAGCGACTACGACGCCGATCACCCGAGCGAAGCGTACCTGATCATCGAGGTCTCGGAGAGCTCGCTTTCCATGGACTATGGCAAGAAGCTGAGGCTGTACGCGAGCTGTGCGGTACCGGAGTATTGGGTCGTCAACCTCCCCGAGCGCTGCATCGAGGTGTACACGGGGCCCATGCCTGGTGCGTACTCGCACGTCGAAAGGTTCGAGCACGGTCAATCGATTCGCCTCGTCGCCTTCCCCGACGTTTCGTGTGCGGTCTCTGACGTGCTGAAGTGAACGGTCGGCAGCCCACCCTTAAAGCACATGACACATACCCTGCTGGTTTTTCACGGCTTCACCATGAATGGCGAGGTGATGCGCGCGGCGCTGGAGCCGCTCGCGACGGCACTCGAGCCCAAGGTGCGCTTGCTGTGTCTGGACGCGCCGCACACCTGCTCCGCTGAGACGGTCGAACGCATGTATCACGGCGCGAAAACGGCCCGACTGTCGCCGCCGCACCTGTGTTGGTGGAACGCCAGCGATGATGGCCTCGACTATCGTGGCTGGGAGAACACTCGCGATCTCGTCGCTGCGGCGCTCGATCGCTACGCCCCCGTGTCGATCTTGGGCTTCAGCCAAGGGGGAACTCTGGCCGCCGCGGTGGCTGCGCTTTCTCGACGCGGTGAGTTGCCACCGGTTCACGCGGCGGTGCTCATCGCAGGGCGAAAGCCACGCGCTGCCGCGCTGCAGGCGGCATTCACCGAACCGGTCGCCGGGCCCTCGCTGCATGTCTGGGGCGAACGCGATATTCTGACGCGCCAGCACAGCGAAGAATTGGTCCAGTGCTTCAGCGCGCCTGAGCGAGAAGTGGTTCGTTGGTCAGGAGGCCACGTGGTGCCGACGAGCGGGCCCGCTTACGAGGCCGTCGTTCGCTTCGTGACCGAGCACGCCTGACCCTGTGCGCTCAGGGCTCCCAGAGCATGATCAGATCGACATCGCAACGTCGACCGACGCGCACGGCCTGCACGCTGCCGCGCACGCCAAAGTGCTTCATTGCGCCTTCGAACACACCGACCTGATAGGAGTTGCCGAAATTCCAAATCTCGCGCAGCTCGACCCGCGCACTGGTTTCGGTTACTTCCGCCACCGAGGCCGTGCCGGGTCGGATGGAGACTTCATACGCCTTCGTGACGAGATTGAGGGCGCGAAGCCAGCTGTTGCCGGCCACACTGAAGATCACCTTGCCGATCGTCGTGCTCGTGAGGGTCGGAAAGGCCAACCTGCCGAGCGCAATCATCCCTTCGCGCGGCGAGATGTCGGGGTACAGCACCTCCACCGCGTCGACCATCAGCCGCATCAGCTCACGAAGGGGATAGTCCTTGAACGAGAAATAGCGTTTGTCCGTGGGCAGGGCTGCGCCACGGCGCTTGAGCATGGACAACAGCGTCTCCAGATACATGCCCTTGACGGAGGCCTCCGGCGGGGTCTCGCTGATCCAGTCCTCCAGCTCGGCCTTGTCGGTCGCAAACGCTGGTCCAGTCGACTCAGACGCGAGCGGCGCGATGATATCGGAGACGTCACAGGTCATGGCGAGCGGCGGAGAATGTTCGTTCAGGTACAGGCTACAACATTTACGTCCCCCCCAGCACGCATGTTGCGATCTGGCCCGGCAGCGGACGAATCGCGCTGTGCGCAGTCGCCCGCTAGCGC
>Ga0157310_10000108_pt1 | contig 10837 bp, 20 predicted proteins | sample NitcycUS213509R2_FD_108384 | JGI IMG/M metagenome (GOLD analysis project Ga0157310, IMG submission 108384) | Soil microbial communities from Arlington Agricultural Research Station in Wisconsin, USA - Nitrogen cycling UWRJ-S213-509R-2 | ecosystem: Environmental > Terrestrial > Soil >...
AACCTTACTCTAGATGCCAAAGAAAGAGTGATTATATGTGCTAAAGGCGAATCAAGTTATTGCATGATCGATGATGAAGGATGCGACATTGTAAACGAAGTCAAGCCCAAACCTACAAGGCAAGAGCTATTAGAGCTTTTAAAGGGGATACGGGAGAATATAGAAAAACTCCCGCAGGAAGCACTAGGAACATCTATCAATCACTATGATTTGCTTTCCTTAATCTTAGTGCTAGAAGGGCTCTTTGAAGCATCCTGAAGCGATGAAAGTTGTTTCATCAGCTCTTCAAACTGATTAACCGTCTGAGGAGAAACAAGGATCTCATTTGGCGTATCGCGCTGATCCAGTCTATTTTTCCCAAGCCAAATCAAAAGCGAATTGTCTCCGGGACCTTCAAGCGCTTTATCATGCTGTTTTTTACGGAGCAAGCTATTGCCTTTATGCTTTCTTTGAGCAATGAAATCACCGGCCGGGACACCGTATTCTTCTTCTATGCGCCTGTAAAGCTGAAAATCACTTATATCAAAGTAGGGAGCAATCTCCATACCAGAGCAGCCAGCCTCTAAAAGGGCTTCAACAATCTTCCAGTTGATTTCTACAGGAGGGCGACCAAGCTTTTTGTTGTCGAATTTCTCCTTAGCCTTTTTAAAGCGAATAGACTCGCCTGTGCTTTTACGTGCCATATGCCTCAAATAAGTCTAATTGTTCTTGTTCGATTTCCACTGCATCAACCCTAGCCCTCGCAATCTTGGCATATTCCTCGCTTTTCTCAATGCCCACGGCAGAAAATCCTAGTCTTTTGGCTGCAACAATTGTTGTTCCGCTACCTGCGAAGGGATCTAGTACAATGCCATCTTTGGGAGGCATTACGAGCTTAATTAGGTATTCCATTAGTTTGAGAGGTTTTACAGTGGGGTGATTGTTTTTTTGAATTGTAATATGACCTGATCTGGTATCACCGGAAACTGTTGAGCACATCCCTCCCCCTATTTTATCGGGCATCCCCTCAAGCCCTGCATTTCTTTCAGCACTGGAAGCCTTGGCGCAGTAGAAGAAGCGGGAAGCGCCGCCCGAGTCGCCGATTCCATTTTCGATATTCCCAGTTAAATTCAATCTTCCTGACATCGAATTTGTATGATGGGCTTTTCTTCTTATTCCAGGCTGACCACTCTTTAAATTCCCACTCTGCTGATCTAGCATCTCTCCTGCTATTTCATCGAGTATTATGTTTGCGGGCCAGCGGCCTGTTCTTGGCTCACTTTCACCTATTGGTTTCTCGTAACCACCATTTCCAAAACGGTTTCCGTGCCATGCGGATCGATCTCTTAGTTGAGTAGTGATTTGGTCGGTTCCAATCCTACACTCATCAATATTAATCCCCGCGACACCCCATTTCTCTGCGTTCTGGGCAAACGTTCCATCGAGAGGTTTCATTGCGACTATGATAGGTTCATATGCAGGCTTTAAAGCTGTGCCATATCCTTTAAACCCAAAATGATTATGAGACTTAGGAAATCCACTTCCATAAATCCACATGATGCAATCTCTTATCTCCCATCCAGCGCCTTCAATAGCGCACATGAGATGATGATGAGTCCGTGAACCCCCGAAAGCTAATAGATGAGATCCTGGCTTACAAACCCGAAGGGCCTCTTGCCAATACTCAATAGCTGGAATTCTTCCGTCCCAATCCTTTCCCATGAAGTGCAAACCATAGGGAGGATCCGTAACAACACATGAGAAATGGTTATCGGGAAACGTTCGCATAACCTCTAGACAGTCACCTTGAAGGATATTTTGCATCAAATGATTACTTCTTTTTCTTCATCATTTTTTTGCCCATCTCACAAGCCTTATCGCGTTTTTGATCTTCCTTAAGAAGAGACTTCTCTTCTTTGACCAGTTTTTTCGTGTTCTTTTCCAGTTTTTTGATCTTTTTGTCCATGAGAACCCTTCTTAAACTCGTTAATGATATGGTTGATGTACATTTTGTATAGATACATTGGATGCATATACACTCCTCAAAAAATATGATTACAAAAATAAAGTAAACAAAAATGTTTAAGATGTCAAATTGCTTGCAGATAAACTAATTTTTGGATTAAGAGAAAGGAGTACATGATACTTCTAAGGGTTTGCCCCTAGTGACTGAAAATCGCTAGGGGTTTTTTATTTGCTGTGAAATTCCAGCTATTTTATCTTATAGGGGAAATTCATCAGAATTTGAGAGAGACAGCTACCCTCTATAGGCAATGGGCTTATAGGGGGTTTTTTTATTTGCGGTTATTCTTGATTTCGAGGATAATTGCGACTTCCCCCCTTAAATTCTGCTAGTCAGGCGCTCATTGAAAAATGAGTGAGGGGTGGATTTGTTTTTGTAAACGTCTGATAATTAGGTTTATGTTACTTTTTTAATGGTTGACAGATTAAACAAATTACGCTAGTCATCTTCCCCTCCTAAAACTCCAAGCACTTCTTTCAAACATTTTTCACAGGGAACTTGCCTGCCTTTCGCTTTCATTGTGCAGTAAATATGATCAATACTCATGAAATGGAATTCGGCTCCTATGAATCTTCCACAAAGAGATTCTTTTTCTTTTCCGGCATAGGGGCTTTGGATACATATCACGGATTCTTCCTCAGTCATAAAGTCTCTTGATCTTATTGAATTTATAGATTTGGCGCACTTGCATCTTCCTGAATTCAGGGTAATCTCTCCATTCCTTGATTGCGCGCTGTTTTTCTTCTTCGAAGTCTCCAGCGATGATATCCCAAAAGAAGGAGGGCTTCTCTTCCTCAGTCATCTTTCTCCTTTAAACATCGTTCACAAAACGATATTGTCTTTCCTTCATCAAGATTTAGTGAATAAAAAATTGGTTCTTCGCCACATTTCTTACAAGGAATGTGGTTAAATATCTCTCCCTCACTCATTTTCTTTCCTTACAGATTTCAGGGCTATAAAGATGATCTAGCAATTCTTTAGTGTGAGCGATTGAAACTCCAAGTGGATCGCCTATTCTCTCTAAGCGTTTGATTTCATCAACAATCTGTTGGCAATATTGTTTTATCATTCTTTTTGATTCTTCCGGAGGGTCGTACCAACACATGCAAGGCATTTTTCCACCTGATAATTTTTAAGTGTTTTGTTGAATTGAGCACTCAGATTTCATATTCCTCCCGCTGCATGAGCTTTTCAGCTACAAGCGCATTAAAGCTGTCATTGATTGGCTTGCCATTTACCGTTCGACTACGTTTGAACTCAAGACAGGTGTCAATCGTCATTATGGGGCATTCTGTCTTGATTTGCTCTTCCGAAAAGATTTGCATCTGGTAGGCAAAAATGTTTAGGACATGACGATTATCCCACCAGTGCTCACCGAACTCCTCTTGGAGCATGTCGCTAATGTTTTTGATTGTTACGGTTTTCATCAGTCATTACCATCCTCCAAACAATAGCAGTCGATTAGCAGGTGCCAGCATTTTAGGCAGATTTCTTCATTCATTAGGATCAAACCCAGCTTTTAGCATCCATTCTTCAACGTAGTCACTTACCTCTTGCAATGTTATTTCATTCCGAGGCTTTTCAAAATGTTTATACGAATCCTTGAAGAAATCTATAAGAAACCATTTTATTTTTTGAGCATCACTTGGTTGAATTAAATTCATGCCTCATCCTGCCGCTTAAATATGGGTATGAAAGCTTCTTCAAGCTCGTGGATGAAGCCAATGGTTTTATCCAGATCTTCTCGTGTAATGATCTTCTCGGCTAACTGTATGGCAATGTAAATGGCCATGACATGCAAGTCCTCGTGGTCGTCCTGCCACTTTTGGATCTTGAAAAATCCGTTAAGCTTATTGGCCTGCTTAAGGTAATGCTGGGTATTTTCCTCTATCTCATCTCTGACTGGTTGTACTCTCGGATACATTTGTCGCCTTCATCGATTATGCTTTGACTCCATTCTGCCCCACACTCGCATTTACACTCGAAATAGTGGCAATGTGCATGTATTTTACCACTCACGCGAAAAGGGTGCCAAGCTTTTTTTTCCATTATCTTCCAGTTATGCAAGTGAAACCTCTTAGGCTACTTTGTAGATTGGTTCTCTCTTTAGCCACTTTCCAGATTTTGTGTAAATATCTTTGTGCTTGCCATCGGGCGTGATGAACTCATGAGATGATTCTAGTTGGATATACGCCCATCCCCTTGAGAAGTGTTCATGGATTAGATTTTCATGCGAAATGTAGACTGCAAGTTGAGTGTCCTTTAGACTTTCATAGGCCATGTTCGACTCCCTGGTTTGGGGGGTCAACATGCCTACTTCCAGATTTTTTCTTCCAGAAATAAAATGATGCGCTCAAGGTCTATGTCCATATTCTTTATGTAAACTAATTTGTTTATTGTTTACTTCTAAAATCCTGCACGTTACACTCGTCGCCTAAGTGCGAGGCGATTATGCAAGATTTACAGTTTGATATGTTCACAGACAGATCCCCAATGACTACCGAAGAGGCTCATATTTTAAGGCAAGAGATCCAGCATGTGGTTAAGACAGCAAATAATGTCAGGCGCGGTCTTTTTGCTAGACTTGGAGAGCAAAGCAAGCTTATTTTGAAGCTATTGCAAGAAGTGGAAGATTTGAAGACTAGGCGCAAACCTATAGTCTTTGAGTTCCCCAATACTGAACCCAATTTATTTAGGAAAATGAAATGATCCCACGTGATTCATACTTCACACTAGGTCCAGCGTTGCCAGCACCTATTCCCAGAGTTAGCGAGCCTCCACTTTATGACTTATATGTTGAAAATAAATCGTTGTTCGACGATTATATGAAGCATCAAAGAGAACTTGCTGCCGCGCAGTTTAAGAAAGAAGTAAAACAGAGGCAGTTTAGACATGTGTATAAATGCGAACCCAACATACCAAAGCCAACAAAATGAGTATAACATCCAGATTCGAACCAATCCCCTTCGATGGAAAAATGTTTCAATGCCTCGACGAGGTAATTGCGTATTGCATCGAAAAAGAGCGAGCCAACCCCAAGCCTCCCGAAGTTGAAATAAACTACTCACGCAACCCTTACTCACATTTCAGGCCTGCCGATGTAGAGCCAAGAGATCTTTATCTAGATCCGCGAGAATAATAAAAAATCCCCTTGCACCAATTTCACGACCTTTGTTATGGGATTTCCTAAACCTTAGGAGAAACCATGTGCAAAGATGATTGTGATTGGAATTATTTCATGACAATGATAGGTAAAGAGGAAATCTTCCATAGAGGCTGTCCCGACTGCGGTCACCATGATATTAGCTTCTTTGGATACTGGCTCACAGTTCCTCAACCTTATCAACCCTACGTAGAATACACTTATGAATTTGATGGAGAAAATAGAATCATTATCAGATAAAGACTTCCTCTGTTTTTACTGCGGTAAGAAAGCTGGCGGATGGTTTGCTTCAAATCCTGGATCTTATGAGACCTACGACTGCAAAGCTTGCGGTGATTGGACTACTGGTGTAGAATTGTGCCGTTGGAAATTCGGGGAAGACAAATTCATGTGAATGTTATCTCAAGGGCAATCTCTTTTGGCTGTCCTTTTCTTTGCTCATAGACCCAAGTAATTCTTTCATCACTGTCAGCCCTTCCCGGCGCAAGGCCTGGTATTAACCAATCGGCTACCTTATCCCTAATTTCCTTCATAGAACTGGTCAGGTTGTCATCATCATATTCCCGAGGGGAAATCCTAGTCATTGTCACTTTTACTGGAAGGGCGGGCTTCTCTATCGTTTTTAGATACCAGTGCACAGTCTCCTTGTTTTTCTTGGTTTGATTATAGAGCTTTCGCCAGTGTCCTCGCCGGTTAGGCGATATCACTTTAAGATGTGGGATAAATAAGCGCGTCATAAATAGTTACCATTATAACGCGCTTATTGTTCTTTTATTTAAAAATTGCAATAGAATATTTCAATCATCATCTGGCATAAACTCGTTGACAGGAGTATAATTTGCAAACTGCGCAAACTGTTTTCGAAATGTCAAGGACACAGTCCCAATGCTTCCATGACGGTTTTTGCCTACGATTAGTTCCGCGACTCCTGGTTTATGCGTTTCGTTGTAATATTCCGCTCTAAATAAAAACATAACAAGGTCAGCATCTTGTTCTATGCTGCCACTTTCTCTTAAGTCACTCATCATAGGGCGCTTATTATCTCTTTCTTCAACTTTTCGGGAAAGCTGTGACAAACAAATGATTGGGATGTTGAGCTCGCGCGCAAGATTTTTGAGCATACGGGAAATTTCGGAGATTTCCTGTTGCCTATTTTCTTGAGCTTTGGATGCTGATCCGCTTAAAAGTTGTAGATAGTCGATGACTAATAATTTTATATCATAAACTTCTTTCATGCGGCGTGCGCGCGCTCTTAAATCTGCGACTTTCAATCCAGGCTGATCGTCAATTATGAGCGTGTGATTTTCCATCATTTTAGCGGCTTCAACGATACGATGGAATTCATCGGTCGTGACTAATCCGGTTTTTATCTGATCGGAATTAACTTGAGCTTCTGTGCAAACAATTCGGTGCACAAGCTGCTCGGCACTCATCTCTAACGAAAATATGCCAACCGGTTTTTTTTCACGATAGCAGACATTTGCAACGATATTTAAGGCAAATGCCGTTTTCCCCATCGCGGGGCGCGCGGCTAAAATCATTAAATTTGAATCATTAAGTCCGTTAACAAGCTTGTCAAAATCATAAAAATTGGTTGGAGTTCCGGAAATCCGGTTTTTATCTAAACCAAACATTCTAAAATGGTCGATTGTGTCTTCGACGGTCTGTATGAAACTTTTTCCGTTTTCAGCAAGTTCACCGTTTAAAATTTGCTTAGCAAGTTTCCCCTGGCTTGTGCTTTCGTTTTGTGAAAGTTGAAATAATATCTGCTGTGCTTCGTCGAGCGCCGCTCCTGCATCATCTGGCTCTGCAAAGGCTTTTTTCTCGATCATTTGCGCGCAAGAGATGATCCCCCTTAAAAGGGCTTTGTTTTTGATTTCTCTGACGTATTCCTCGATGTAAGCGCTTGTCCCTGCGTATTGCGCAAGCGTTACAACTTGGCTTATTCCGCCAGCAATCTTAAGCTTCTCTTGTCTCTTAAGCTCCTCGCAAACAAGGTGCACATCGACCGGTCGATCTTTGATGAAAGACTCATGCATGACCTGAAAGATCATCTTATGTTCGGAGTAGTAAAAATCATTCTGTGACAACTCCGATGCTGCAATGTTTAGGGAGTTTATGCTGGTAAGCATACAACCTAAGACCATCATTTCTGATTCTTTTGACTGCGGGGGCATTTTGGTTTTGATTTCCATGTTACTATTCTTTGGTTTTAAATTTACTAGACAAATATTTACTTAGTTCTTTTTTGAAACATTTCTCTTTAAACAAGAATGTTTTTGATGGGGTTTGTGATTGAGTGTATACTATTTCAACGCAATCGGTCAAATGGTTAACCGAAATACTTTTTGGTATCGCGAATCTCTTGAAAGTTTCTTTTGAAAATTGGGCATTCTCCTTGGTTAGGTCACCTTTGGGGGCTGGGATTTCAGGAAGCATTTTTGCTGCCCACATCAGTTGAGCAATCAGTGATTTTTCTGGCTCGACCACTTTGTTATATGCAATCGCGTGCGCGATATTCTTAGTGTCGAATTTTGAAAGCCGCCGCTTCTCCTGGTCTGTCAAGTTCAAGGGTTCAAGCAGCTTCTTCTTCTCTGGATCTATCTCTTTTTTAAAAGACCCACCCACCTTTTTTGCTGGGGGTTGGGGGGTGGTTATTTCTTTATCTATAACCTTATCTATATATGGGCTCATTTTTGAGCCTTCGTAAGGCTCATTTTTGAGCCTTCGCTGAAAAGTGCCTGTGGGGGCATTCTCACTCGGAGGTAAAATATTCTTTACGATGGGGCATTTTTGAGCCTTCGTAAACATTTCTTTAACAGTGTAGATCTTGCGGCTCCAGCCCATGCCTTTCTTTTCGGTTTGGATCCAGATGACTTGGGCCGAGTGTAGGGATTCGAGCCATCTTTTGATTGTGCTTTCGTCGACATTGAATAATTCTGCGAAGTAGCGATTGGAAGCCCAGCAGTAGCCGTCTCGATCTGTCATTGCGTTTATGGAAGCATAGAAGAGTTTGGCACTAGCTTCTAGTCCTTCATGCCAAAGAACGTTGGCCGGTATGATGGCAAAGAAGTTAGCTTGTGGTTTTGATTGATTTTGGGAGGCCATTGTATTCGTCCTTAGCGGTAGTGGTTATTACTACGAAAGGAACAGGAAGTTTTTTCTTCCTTTTTTTGCCTTCACCCTTTACACAAATGTTATGTGTATGTAAGATGATTAGCATTCACCCAGAGCTGCAATTCTGAGTCTGTTCCTTTCGACCCTCATCGGCTCTAACCGATGGGGGTTTTGTCTTTTATGCACCTAACATATATTTAGGTAAGATGTCGCCAAGATCCAGCAAAGCCTAGTTTAAATCCAGTAAATTCTCCAAGTTGCCTAAACTTAAAATGTTTGACAGAAAATTTCTCGAGTGTATCCTTGGAATTAGACATGTTGCAGCTTCTTTGCATGGGTTGTGAAATGTTTTTCATTGTTTACTTTCATATGGTTTACCCCCTTTGCATAGTGCTCTGGGGGTTTTTTTACTTCTCTTTCTTTCTCCAAAAGTTCTTCGGGATCTTCCTGGGTAGCCCTAGAAGCTCATTCGCGGAAACCTCGTCCTTTGTTTCTTTTAAAATCTTTAGTATAGTTTGTGGTCTAGGAATCTTGCCTTTTAGCAACCTATAAATCACATGGGCATTTGTGTCTAATCGCTCTGCCATTTCGGCTGGAGTGATGTTGAATTTGTCTAGGTATTCACTAAATTTCATGACGTATAAATCCTTTTTGCTTGCGTAAATTGTGGTCACATGATAGCTTAGTCTCTTTAAGAAATCAACAAGGAGTTGATGATGCGGTACGAAATGGACCTGAAAGAGATCTTAGATCTCCTAGGGGAAGAAGAAAGAGAGTTGATCGAAACTCTTTTGGCTGATATGGACGAAGCAAATGCGTTTGAGGATAAAGAAAATAGTTTTATTGGAACAATCATTAGAAAAACCCAAGAAAATTACGTAGTGACACAAAAAATGATGCAGAAATACAGAGATTCATTACCGATAGGAGATAAAAATGTCTAGCAATATGCAAGTAGCGATTAGAGAAGAAGGCGGCTTTGACACAATACTTAAAGATGTCGAGGTTATGCAAAACATGTGCGCGCAGCTCATGAAGTCAAAACACTACCAGGTGATGGGAGAAGCTGGGATTTTTGCAATTGTCCAAAAGGCCCGTTCTTTGAACATTAACCCTCTCGAAGCTCTTAATGGCGGTTTGTACTACATCAACGGCAAGATCGGCATGAGTTCAGAGATGATGGCCTCTTTGATCCGCCAAGCTGGCCACAGCATCGTTAAGGACCCGAAAAGCGATGATAAGATCTGCATACTCCTTGGCAAGCGCAGAGACAACGGCGACACTTGGCATGTAAGTTTCTCTATGGAAGATGCAAAACGTGCAGGGTTAGCCAAGAATATGTATGATAAGTACCCAGCGGTTATGTTGTACAACCGTTGCATGTCCATGTTGGCTAGACAACTTTTCCCTGATGTTATCAAGGGGGCTGGTTATACTCATGAGGAGCTGATGGAGATCAAAGACTCTAAAGAAAATAAAATCTCAAACTTTTCTCCCTTGCAAGAAACAACCGTAGAGGTAATTGAGGAAAAAAAACTAATTTCATCTGAGCAAGTCATTCAGATACAAAACCTTCTGAATTCATGCCCGAAGGATTATGTGGCTAATGTATCAAAATACATCGCGGACACCTATGTCGGGAAAGGGACATATAAGGAAAATGAATTTATCGGTTTCGACAAGATCGAAGATAGGGATTTCACGGCAATACATACTAGGATCCAGGTGAAATTAGAGGATGTTGAAAAAGCTAACAACGAAATGAGTGTAAAACCAGCACAGGAGGCTCAAAATGCGGCATGAAGCGAAACTAGTTGATTTTGATCAAGGATCTTCACAATGGCACGCCTGGAGAGAGAAGCGCATAACAGCCTCAAGAGTTCCAGCGATAATGGGCGAGAGTCCTTTTAAAACACCCTATCAAACCTGGGAAGACCTGATAGGGTTGTCAGAAAAACAGATTCAAACAGAAGCCATGAAGCGAGGGGTTGATCTAGAACCCCTCGTTAGACAAATGATATCTACCAGGTTGCAGGTAGATTTGCAGCCAAGATGCTACGAGCATCCCACAATTCAATATTTTGGTGCAAGCTTGGATGGAATCTGTCCCAGAGGTAAAATCGCTGTAGAGATAAAATGCGGAAATTACAAGGACCATGAGCTTACCAAATCAGGGGTTATCCCCGTGAAATATAAAGGGCAGCTTCAGGCAATCATGGAGGTTATGGGATTAGATACCATGTACTACTGTTCATACTATGAGCGCTTTGGGATGTCTCCTGGTGAAGAAGGCGAGCTTGTAATCGTTCCAGTTGCTAGAGATCTTGGTTATGTCACCGAAATGCTTGCTAAGATTAAAGAATTTTGGAAAATGGTGCAGGATTTTACGCCGCCAGAACGAGCCCCCAAAGATTTCGTTTTAAACGAGTCGGAAGAATGGATTAATAAGGCTCAAGAATACAAAAGCCTTGAAAACTCATTAAAAGAGCTTGAGAAGCGAAAAGAGATGCTTAGGGGTGATCTACTAGCTTTGACCGGCGGAATGAGCACCATGG
>Ga0157310_10000109_pt1 | contig 10782 bp, 10 predicted proteins | sample NitcycUS213509R2_FD_108384 | JGI IMG/M metagenome (GOLD analysis project Ga0157310, IMG submission 108384) | Soil microbial communities from Arlington Agricultural Research Station in Wisconsin, USA - Nitrogen cycling UWRJ-S213-509R-2 | ecosystem: Environmental > Terrestrial > Soil >...
CATGGACCAGAAGGTCAAGGATCTGTTCAAGGAGTTCCAGGATGCGGGCTTCGGCCACTATCCGGTGTGCATCGCGAAGACGCAGTACAGCTTCTCCACCGATCCGAATGCCAAGGGCGCACCTACCGGCCACACGCTGAATGTGCGCGACGTGCGTCTGTCGGCTGGTGCCGAGTTCATCGTCGTGGTCTGCGGCGAGATCATGACCATGCCGGGCCTGCCGAAGGTGCCGTCGGCCAATTCCATCAAGCTCAATGCGCTGGGGCAGATCGAGGGGCTGTTCTGAGTCTCGGCCTGCAGTAAAGAATGAAAAAGGGGCCTTTTGGCCCCTTTTTCTTGACGGTCAGGAAGTGCCGGATCAGCCGGGACCAACGTAGTCAGGCTTGCCCAGCTCCAGGCCGTTGTGGCGCAGCAGCGCGTACACCATGGTGTAGTGGAAATACACATTGGGCGTGCCGAATCCCAGCAGGTAGTTCAGTCCCTCGAAGTTCACCTCGCGCTGCGCCCCCGGCGGGCCCAGCTTCAGCGTGATGGCGCGCGACTCGGCGCCGGCAAAGGCTTCAGGCTTCAGCGAGTCCAGGAAGGCGATGGTCTTCGTGACGCGCGCCTTCAGATCGGCAAAGCTCGCCTCGTTGTCCTCGAACCGCGGCGGATCCTGGCCGGCAAGGCGCGCGGCAGTGCCCTTGGCCATGTCGGTGGCGATCTGCACCTGGCGGATGAAGGTGAACATGTCGGGCGCCAGGCGCGCCTGCAGGATGGCGGCAGGATCGATCTTGCGGTCCGCGGTCCACTTCTCGGCCTTGTCGAGGATGGTGACGAGGTTGCCGAGCAGGCGGCTGAAAACGCCGACGGATGCATTGTGCATCGAGATGTTCATGGTGCTCCGGGAGTGTTGCAGGGGGCGCGCATCATAGCGCGCTGCGGACCGGCAGAGGCTATTCGCCGCCGGGCTGCTGGAAGGCGGGGCAGGGCAGCTGGACCGGCACGGCCTGCGCATCGTCCAGGTCCACAGCGGTCAGCGCGCCGCCCCATACGCAGCCGGTGTCCAGCGCCAGCAGCCCGGGCTGACGCAGCAGGCCCAGCGTGGACCAGTGCCCGAAGATCACCCGCGTTCCTGCCGACCGTCGCTGCGGATGCGCGAACCAGGGCAGCCAGGGCGCAGCGGCCTTGTCCGGCGAATCTTTCATCTTCAGGTTGACCGTGCCATCGGCCTTGCAATAACGCATCCGTGTCAGCACGTTGATGGTGAAGCGGTGGCGTTCGGCATCGGTTTCCGCGTCTTCCAGGCGACTGGGCTTGTTGCCGTACATGCCCGCCAGGAACTTCTCCGGCGTCGCGCGCAGCGCCTTCTCTGCGGCGGCGGCATGCTGTGCGGCCTGCTGCGCCGACCACTGCGGAATCAGCCCCGCGTGCACGATCAATTCGCCGCGCGGCGCATCGTGCAGCAGCAGCGGACGTTCCAGCAGCCACTGCAGCAGCGACTCCCGGTCGGGCGCCTGCAGCACCTGCTGCAACGTGTCGCCATCGCGCAGGGGTCGCGACGGATCGAAGTGGTGGGCCAGCAGGTGCAGGTCGTGGTTGCCGAGCACGGTGCGGGCGTTGTCGCCCAGGTCGCGCACGAAGCGCAGCACCTGCAGTGATTCGGGGCCGCGGTTGACCAGGTCGCCCACGAACAGCAGCTGGTCCCGGTCGGCGGAGAAGCGCAGCTGCCGCAGCAGTTCGCGCAGTGGCTGGTGGCAGCCCTGGATGTCGCCTATGGCATAGCGCGCCATGCGGGCAGTATCAGTTGAGGATGCCGGGCATGGCCAGGCGGAAGGGCGCGATGGGCGCATCGAAACGCGCACCATCGTCGCCCTGCATGGAATAGCTGCCCTGCATTGCGCCCACCGGAGTCTCGAGTATCGCGCCACTGGAGTAGCGGAAACGCTGGCCGGGTTGCAGGTGCGGCTGCTCACCGACCACGCCATCGCCATGCACTTCCTGCACCTTGCCGTCGGCATCCGTGATCAGCCAGTGCCTGCGCAACAGCTTTGCAGGCGTGCTGCCTTCATTGCGGATGGTGATGGTATAGGTGAACACGAAGCGGCGGCTTTCCGGATCGGATTGTTCCGCCAGATAGCTGGTCTCGACGGCGACGCGAATGCTGTGGCTCATGCAGCCGGCTTCAGGGCAGGCAGGCGCACGGCCAGGACATCGCAGGGAGCTGCGTGCAGCACTGTGTCCTCGGTGAGATTCACCAGGATGGACAGGCCGTGCCGCTCGCGGCCGCCGATCACGATGAGGTCACAGCCCAGTTCCCGGGCCAGGCGGGTGATCTCGGTCTTGACGTTGCCGGAGACCACCTCGAGGCGCGGCTTTGCGGCAGTCAGCGTCCGCGCCAGCTCGGCCACCCGCAGTCGCCCGCGTTCGAGCAGTTCGGATTCGATCTGCAGCGTGGGCAGCAGGGAATCACCCAGCGGCTCCACCGGCACGAATTCGACTACATGCAGCAGCGTCAGCTGTGCGCCTTCGGTGCAGACCGCGATGTCAGCCGCGCGTGTCGCCACGCGCTCGCTGTGTTCGCCCAGGTCCAGCACTGCGAGGATGTTGCGGTAGGTTTGCATGCGACAAAGAAATCACAGCCCGGCAGGGTGTGCAAGCGCGGCCAGCGCGGCGAACTGCTGCGGCGACAGCACCTCGGCCCGGGCGCCCGGATCCACGCCCGTGATTTCCCAGGCCCCGGCAGGCAGCAGCGCGCGCAGGCTGTTGCGCAGGGTCTTGCGGCGCTGGGAGAAGGCCGCCGCGACGACGCGGGCATAGGCGGGGGGCAGATCGAAGCGTGGCCGCGGCAGCACCACCAGTCGCGCCACTGCCGACCACACGCGCGGCGGGGGCTGGAACGCGCCGGGTCCCACGTCGAACAGCCAGTGCACGTCCACATGCGGCGCCAGCATCACGCCGAGGCGCCCGTAGTGCTCGGTGCCCGGTTGCGCGGCCATGCGTTCCACCACTTCCTTCTGCAGCATGACATGCAGGTCGGAGAGGTGGCCGATGGTACCGAGCAGGTGGATCAGCAGCGGTGTCGAAATGTTGTAGGGCAGGTTGCCGATCACGCGCAATGGTCCGCCGCGTGCCGCGGACAGCGCCGCGAAGTCGAATTTCAGCGCATCCGCCTGGTGCAGTGTGAGCCTCTCCGGAAACTTCTCGCGCAGCAAGGCGGCCAGGTCCCGGTCGATTTCCACTGCATCCAGCGCATCGGTTCTCTGCAGCAGGCGCTCGGTCAGTGCGCCCCGTCCGGGGCCGATCTCGACGAGCCGGTCGCCCGGCCGCGGATCGATGACCTGCACGATGCGATCCAGTACGCCCGGGTCATGCAGGAAGTGCTGACCGAAACGCTTGCGTACCGGTATCACCCCGGCGACCCCGCGCCTGCGGGAATGCCGCCGCGTGCCAGCGCGGCGGCCAGTTCGATGGCGGCGAGCAGGCTGCCGCCATCGGCGCGGCCGGTACCGGCCAGATCCAGCGCGGTGCCGTGATCTACGGAAGTGCGGATGATGGGCAGCCCCAGCGTCACATTCACTGCATGGCCGAACCCGGCGTACTTGAGCACTGGCAGGCCCTGGTCGTGGTACATCGCCAGCACCACGTCGAATCGTTCCAGCTGTCGCGGCGTGAAGATGGTGTCGGCCGGCCACGGGCCGGAGACGTCGATGCCCCGGGCGGCGGCTCGCGCGATGGCAGGAGCGATGACTTCGATCTCCTCGCGGCCCAGATGACCGGCTTCGCCGGCATGGGGATTCAGGCCGCAGACACCGATGCGCGGCGCGGGGATGCGCCACTTGTCGCGCAGGTCCTGATCTACGATGCGCAGTATGTCGTCCAGTGCGGTGCCGGTGATGGCGCCGCTGACTTCAGTGAGCGGCAGATGGGTGGTGGCCAGCGCCACGCGCAGCGAGCCGGCCGTCAGCAGCATCACCGGTCGCGCCACGCCGCAGCCATCGGCCAGGTACTCGGTGTGCCCGGTGAAGGCGATGCCGGCGTCGTTGATGACACTCTTCTGTACCGGTGCGGTGACCATGGCATCGAAGCGGCCGTGCAGGCAGCCCTCGAGCGCCGCATCGAGCAATCCCAGCACCCAGCGGCCATTGGCGGTGTCCAGTGTGCCGGCCTGCGCAGGCGCAGCCAGCGGTCGATGCTGGATGATGAAGGCGGGATCGGCATCCAGATCGAGTCCCAGCATTCCGGCGCGGCTGCGCAGCAGGGACTCATCGGCAAGGCAGTGGATCTCGCAGTGCTGGCGGCTCGCAAGTTGCGATGCCGCCGCCATCACGCAGAGGTCAGGACCGATGCCGGCCGGCTCCCCGCAGGTGAGCGCGAGACGCGGACGCGCATTCATGGCCGCAGATCAGAGGTCGGTTTCGACGAAGGCTTCGTCCCGCAGGCGCCGCAGCCACAACTCGGTTTCTTCATCCACCTTGCTCTCGCGCAGCTGGCGCAGGGCGCGCCCGCGCTGGGATTCCTCGGTGGTATCGAACTGCCGGCGGCCCAGCACCTGCACGATGTGCCAGCCGAATTCCGTGTGGAAGGGCTCGCTGATCTCGTTGTCCTTCAGGCGGGCCAGCGTGGCTTCGAACTCGGGCACGAAGGATCCCGGGCCCGACCAGCCGAGGTCGCCGCCGTTGACGGCAGAGGATGAATCCGCGGACATGCTGGAGGCAAAAGCCGCGAATTCCTCGCCCTTCAGCACTCGCTGTCGCACATCGGCCAGCCGCTGGCGCACGGTGGCATCGTCCTGCAGCTCATCGGGTCTCATCAGGATGTGCCTTGCATGCACCTGGTCCTCGATGTGGCTGCCATCCGTGCTGCGCACTTCATTCAGTTTCACCAGGTGGTAGCCGGTGGGGGTGACCATCGGCCGGCTCACCTGCCCGGGCTTCAGACCCACCACGATCTCTGCCAGCACCGTCGGCAATTCCGGTCCCTTGCGCCACCCCAGCGAGCCGCCTTCCAGCGCCGTCTGGCTGTTCGAATACGCTACTGCCAGCCGCCCGAAGTCCTCGTCCTGCGAGCGGGTGTAGATCTGCTCCGCCAGCTTCTCGACTTCCTTCACCTGCGTCTGCGTCGCCTCCGGCGGAATGGCCAGCAGGATGTGGGACACATTGTATTCGTCGGTTTCCGACGGCATCTTCTTCTGCCGTTCCAGGAACTGCTCGAGCTCGCGCGGCGTGATGTTGATCTTGCCGAGAACGTCCTTCTGCCGCAGGCGCTGCAGGGTCATTTCCTTGCGCATGTTGTCGCGGAAGGAGCCGTAGTCGATGCCCTGCTGCGCCAGAGCGGCAGGCATCTGCGCAAGGGGAATGCCATTGCGCTTGGCGATGTCGGCGAGCTGCTCGTTCACCTGGTCATCGGTGATCTTCAGGCCGATGCGCTCGGCCCGCTGCAACTGGACCTCCTGCATGATGAGCCGGTCGAGCACCTGCTTTCGCATCACGTCCGACGGCGGCAGCGGGGTGTTCTGCTCCTTCAGTCGTCCCTCGTACATCGCCATCTGCTCCTGCAGATCGCTTTCCGTGACGATGCCGTCATTGACGATGGCAACGGCACGATCCAGCACCTGGCCGGTCTTGGGCGCCTCGGGCGCCTTCGCGGGGCCGAGGCCAGGAAAGGCAGGCGCCGGTGTTTCAGCGCCCTGCGCGGCGGCTCCGGCCAGCAGCAGGGCCAGGGTGGCCCAAATGGGGCGGATCATGGGTTTTCCTCGGAAATTACGGTGGCGTCAGCGGGGACGCGAGCTGGCAGAGTATCCGCGAATGGCCCCTTCCAGGAAAGCGTCGGCAGCTTGTCCGACATTCGACAGGCCCTTGAGTTCCAGCTGTACGTAAAAGCCCCAGGCGCGGTCGCCTGAGCGGCGGCTGACGTACTGCCTTGCCACGGTCCGCAGCCGCCAGCAGCAGCTGTTGTATTCGAAGCCGGCAAAGCTGTCGATGGACTTGCTGTCCCGGAAGGAATACAGCGAGCGTCCGTACAGCCGCCAGTGGTCGGTGACTGGCCAGGCCGTGGAAACATCCAGCTGTTCCAGCCTGTCGTGCTGGTACCGGTAGCCCAGGTTGATGACGTTCTCCGGCGCCGGCTGGTAGCGGACGCGTGCCTCGGAACGCTCGGCCTGCTTCTGGTGCGGGTCCACCTGCAGGTCGAGACTGAAATTCCAGTTCGACAGCGCCTGCAGTTCCACCTGCGCGATGAAGTCCGAGGTGGAGTGCTCCACTGGCGCTTCATCCGGCAGATGCACGCGCGGAGTATCGAAATAATAGATCTGCCCCAGCGTGGTGGACAGGTAGCGCGCGCCACTGCTGCTGCTGTACAGCTGGGTGGTCAGGCCGGCCGAGATCTGGTTGGCATCGCTGACGCGATCGATGCCCACGTAGCGGTTGGTGCGGAACAGCTCGATCCAGTTCAGGTCCGGCTCGGCCGTATCGAACACCGGCAGATCCGACTGGTCCTTGTACGGCACGTACAGGTACATCATGCGCGGCTCCAGCGTCATGCGCTGTCCGCCGCGTCGACCCGTCGCGCGCTCGAACACAAGACCGGTGTCCAGGCTGGCGATGGGCAGCATGCGCTCCGGGCTGCCGTCGGTGCCGGGTGCGACGTCCTTGAGGTCATACCATGTGGCATCCACTGCCAGCGCAGGACGCACGAAGTAGCCGGGGCCCTGATAGTTCAGTTCGGCCTGCGGCATCGCGTTCACGCGCCAGCCTTCGATTCCAGCGCTGCGCTCGAAGGCGGTGGCTTCGCCTGCCACGCCGAAGCGCAGCGGCAGCAGGCCGCCTGGCAGCTGCCAGTTGCCGCGGGCGAACAGCCGCGGCAGTTCAGTGTAGGGACGCTGGTCCTGCGCCAATTCCTGGTCCAGCGTCTGGTAGTTGCGCATCAGCACGCCGGCATCCAGGTGATCGCCGCGGTAGGCAAGCTGCAGCAGGCGCGGCAGGAAGGCCACGCTGGCGCCATCGCCGCCCTGGAAGAAATCCTCGAAGTACAGCGTGTCGCTGACGTTCTCGGCATCCACTGTCAGCCGCCAGCCGCGCGGCAGTTCGGTGAGGTTTTCCCATTTCACGCGGCTGCGTGTGTCGTTCTCGCGCTTGTCGCTGGGCATCAGGTTGCCGATCAGGTTGCCGGTGCTGTTGTGCGTGAGATAGCGGTAGTCCCCCGCCATGTCGACGCCGCGCTTGCTGTACCAGGTCGGAGTCAGCGTGAGGTCCTGGTTTGGCGCCAGGTTCAGGTAGTAGGGCACTCCCAGCTCGAAGCCGCTGCTGGAGGTGCTGCCGAACCGCGGAAACAGCACCCCGCTCTTGCGGGCGTCGCCCACCGGGAACGTGATCACCGGCAGCCGCATGATCGGTACGCCGAGGAACTCCACGCGTGCATCATGCGCAGTGCCCACGCTGCGCGCCGTGTCTATCGATACCCTGTCGGCCTTGATCTCCCAGTCGGTGTCGTCTTCCGGGCAGGTGGTGTATCGCACGCCATCGAGGTGCAGGATTCCCGAGCGGTTGACCGACAGGGATTTCGCGGCGCCCCTGGCGCTGCGCTCGGGCAGTTCGAACTGCGCGCCCTGGAAGTCCACCTGGTCGTTCTGCAGCGACCCCGCGTCACCACGCACCACCAGCTGGGGATCACGGTATTCGACGCTGCCGTTGACCTTCATGCTGCGGTCTTCGCCATCGATGGTGAGCTCTTCCGCCGACAGGTGCCGCTTGCCCTGGCGGACCTCGACCCGCTCCCTGGTCTCGAGGTTGCGCTCCTGGTCGATCTGGAAGTCGCCGGTGATGACTTCGATCTCGTCGTCGTCGCTGACACCCGGATCCACCGGGTTCGCCAGGTGCAGCGCGGCGGCGTCGTCCGGGCACCGCGGCAGCACCAGCACCGGGGAACCGGCGGCCGGTTCCGCAGCCAGCACCCGCAGTACGGCAGCACTGCAGAGCAGGGCCGCAAACACGGGCAGTAGTCGGAACATGCGCATCAAGCGCCGCATTATAATGTGACTGGCAAATCTTCCTGCCCTTTCCGAGTCCCAAGTCCTGCATGTCGGCCGATCCCCGTCTCGATACCCTGCGCCACTGGCTTGAAGAAGCGCTCGGTATCCCGTACCGCGAGCTGTTGCCAGCCTCAGCCGATGCCAGCTTCCGGCGCTACTTCCGCATGTGGGATGCCAGGGGCGACACGTTCGTGGTCATGGATGCGCCGCCGGACAAGGAGGATCTGGCCGCGTATCTCAGGGTTTCAGCCCTGCTGGAGCAGTGTGGGGTGCATGTCCCGCATGTGCATGCACATGACGGGACGCTGGGCCTCGCATTGCTGGAGGATCTGGGCAATACCCACATGCTGACGGCGCTGGCCGAAGGCGCCGATGCAGCCAGGCTCTACGAGCAGGCGCTGGACGAACTGGCGCGCCTGCAGCTCGCCGGTGAAGCTGCCTCGCACAGTCTGCCGTCCTACAACCGGGCCACGTTGCTGCGTGAAATGCAGCTGCTTCCCGACTGGTACTGTCTGCGCCACCTGGGTTTCGAGCCCGACGCCGCGCAGCTGCGTACCATTGAACAGTGCTTCGACTGGCTGGCCACGGAGGCGCTGGCACAGCCGCAGGTGTTCGTGCATCGCGATTATCATTCCCGCAACCTGATGATCACCGCGCAGCGCTCGCCAGGCGTCATCGATTTCCAGGATGCACTGCGCGGGCCGGTGGGCTACGACCTGGCCTCCATCCTGAAGGACTGCTATGTCGCCTGGCCGCGCGCACGCGTGGTCCAGTGGGTGGAGCAGTTCCGCGCACGCCTGCTGGACGGTGGCGATGCAGGAAACGCGCTGGCCGGCGATTCCCTGCCACAGTTCCTGCGCTGGTTCGACCTCATCGGTCTGCAGCGCCACATCAAGGTGCTGGGTATTTTCGCACGGCTGTTCTGGCGCGACGGCAAGAGCGGCTACCTGGCCGATCTGCCTCGTACTCTTCAGTACGTGCGGGAAACCGTGGCGCAGTACCCGGAGCTCGCGGCCTTCCGCGATCTGGTGGAGCAGCATCTGGCGCCCGGACTTGGCGCCGCCAACGATCGGGCGCTGGCGGCCGCGCGCGCATGAAGGCCATGCTGCTGGCGGCCGGGCGCGGCGAGCGCATGCGGCCGCTGACCGATCACACGCCCAAGCCGCTGCTGCAGGTGGCGGGCAAGCCGCTGATCGCATGGCATCTGCAGAGACTGGTGAAGGCCGGTGTCACCGACGTGGTGATCAACCTTTCGTGGCTGGGCGAATCCATTGCCGCGGCGCTGGGTGATGGCGCGGCACATGGCCTGCGCATCCAGTACAGCCGCGAACCCTGGCCACCGCTGGAGACTGGCGGTGGCATTCACCAGGCGCTGTCACTGCTGGGCTCCGATCCTTTTCTATTGGTGAACGGTGACGTGTACACCGATGTGGACTTCGGCGCGCTGCGGCTGGCGACCGACGATCTGGCGCAGCTGGTACTGGTGCCGAACCCGGCGCATCACCCGCGCGGGGATTTCTGGCTGGATGCCGGGGGCCGCATCGTTCCCGAGGGCGGTGCGCGCCTGACGTATTCGGGAGTCGGCCTGCTGCGACCGCAGCTGCTGGCAGAGGCTGCCCCGGGCCGCTTTCCGCTGCTGCCCTGGCTGCTGAAGGCCCTGCAGGCGGGCCGGCTGGGCGGGCAGCGCCACGATGGCCTGTGGATGGACGTGGGCACGCCCGAGCGTCTGGCCCAGCTCGACGCAGTGCTGCAGCCGGTTGGTGGATAATCACCGCATGGCCGACCTCAAAGGCATCAACGTGGTGGTGGAACCTCTGGTCGAGCCGGAGGCGCCGTTCGGCACCGCTGCGCGCAGCGGCGAGAAATACCTCACGCCACAGGGATTCACGGCGATACGCGATGGCCAGAAATCCCGTGCCGATGTGCCACCTGTCGCCCCAGCCACCGGCAAGCCGCGCTGGCTGAAGGCCCTGCCTGCGGGCGGCGAGCGCTATGCCGCCATCCGCCGCAACGTGCATCAGCACAAGCTCGCCACGGTCTGCGAAGAAGCCAAATGCCCGAACATCGGCGAATGCTGGAATGCCGGTACGGCCACCATCATGCTGATGGGCGCCGTCTGCACGCGCGCCTGCCGTTTCTGCTCGGTGGACACCGGCAATCCGCGTGGCTGGCTGGACGCCAGCGAACCGGCGAATGTGGCGGAAAGCGTGGCGCTGATGGGGCTGTCGTACATCGTGCTCACCAGCGTGAACCGCGACGACCTGCCCGATGGCGGTGCCGCGCATTTCGCGGCCTGCGTGCGTGCCATCCGCATGCGCGCGCCAGGGACCGCCGTCGAGGCGCTGACTCCGGATTTCCAGGGCGTGCTGCGCGACGTGGAGACGGTGGTGGATTCAGGGCTGCAGGTGTTCGCGCAGAACCTGGAGACCGTGCGCCGGCTGACGCACCCGGTGCGTGATGCGCGCGCAGGCTATGAGCAGACGCTCGCCGTGCTGGCGCATGCCAGACACCACAATCCGCAGGTGCTGACCAAGTCCAGCCTGATGCTCGGCCTGGGCGAAACAGATGAGGAAGTGCTGCAGGCCATGGACGATCTGCGCGCTGCCCATGTCGACATCATCACGCTGGGCCAGTATCTGCGGCCCACGCCGAATCATCTGCCGGTGGCGCGATTCGTCACGCCCGCGCAGTTCGAGTCTTTCCGCGAGGCGGGCCTCGCCCGTGGTTTCCGCGAGTGCGTGTCGGGGCCGATGGTGCGCTCCAGCTACCGCGCC
>Ga0157310_10000110_pt1 | contig 10755 bp, 13 predicted proteins | sample NitcycUS213509R2_FD_108384 | JGI IMG/M metagenome (GOLD analysis project Ga0157310, IMG submission 108384) | Soil microbial communities from Arlington Agricultural Research Station in Wisconsin, USA - Nitrogen cycling UWRJ-S213-509R-2 | ecosystem: Environmental > Terrestrial > Soil >...
ATTTTTCCCTGTGAATTCACGACTCTTCACTAGGCCGCTCCGAGGACAGAAGTTCTAAATTCGTCTGCCCGGGTGCGCAAAGAGGACGAAAAGCCAACGAGAGTTGGCTTTTTTGCTTTGGGGTGGAAGCGCGAAGACCTAGGCGCTGCAGCGTCGAGCCTTGGCTCGTCAATCACCCGCGCGTACGCAGGCGTCGGTCTTGCCGTTCACCAGCTCGGACACGAGTTGCGCCAGATTGTCTGCCGAATCGAGCGCCTGCGTGGTCGTCGTGATCGCGCTCCGCACGGTCGGGCCATTGAGCGCGCCTCCGCCGTGATGGACGCCTAGGAAGTGAAAAAACTCATGGGTCAGTACGTCGCGCCGACAGTGCGGACCATCGACCGTGAAGAAATGGTCGCCACAGTTGACCCCGTGATCTGGATTGCCGTCGACAGCCGCGTGAAAGGCATCCGGCACGCGGCGAAAGGTGGGGTCGGCGCCTGCGGAGGTCTTCACCGCGAGGTTCCGATCCATCAAGTTGATGGCGCTCTGTACGACCGCGGTGGTTCGCGTGCGGGCTGCGGTGTTTTGCGCAGTCTCGACCTTGAGCCATTTCCCGACGCTGTTGAGTACGCGCTTCTGAAAATCGTTGAGGGAACGCCCCGCTCGCTCCGATCCAAACCCAGTCAAGAGGTTCGTCAGCGCGTTTCTCGCCAGCTTGAGAGTCGTGCGGCTATCTTTGAAGGCTGCCTGCATGATGGCCGCGTCGCCGCCGCCTGCCGGTGCAGAGGTGGGGACGAAGCTGGCGAGGACGAAGCTCGGCCCTGTACCGAGCTGGAAAAGCGATGCCGTCTTCACGTCAACCGGGCAAGGATCGAGCAGCAAGCAGACATCGGGGCCGAACAGTCCGCCGCCGGTGGCGCTCAGCTCGTTGAGGCTCGCGAGCGTCGGCCCGCCGGGATCGACCCGCGAATCGGCCCGCGTTGGACCGAATTGACGTGATTGAAAGGCCTGGATGGCGCCGGTCGTCTTGGGGCCGCACAGCCCGTCGATCTTAAGCGGCGTATTCGGTCCACCCTGCTGCATGGGCACGCCGTTCAAAAGGTCTTGTACAACCTTCACGTCGGCCGCGCGGTTCACCCCTTTAGCCCCAACCGACCCTGTTATAGTTTTTCCCATGCCTCGTGACGATATCATGGGAACAATGCCGTGAGCGGAGAGAGGCTCAGTGTCGGACTGTCGGCGGTGATTTCGGCGGCCATCTGCGTAGCCGGGTTGAGCGCGTGCAATCGGCGCGACCGTGTTGACGAAGCTCCGCGCCCACAGGCTACCGAGGCCGCCGCCGTGCCTGCCAATGGTGGGGTGAGCGATCGGTCGACGCCACTGGAATCAACCCATGACGCGGGCGGGCAGGCGATGAGAACGGCGGGACGAGCCGAACCTTGTTCGTCGAACGACAAGGCGGGCGCAGGGATCTGTTGCTCGGTTCGGTCGAGCCTCGTCTATGCACCAGTTCGACATCGCGATTGCGATGCTGCGCGCTGCGCCGAGCACGGCGGACGCTGCGGTTGGGCCGGATTTTCCTGTCCAGAGGCTTGCATCGCCCCTGCACGCGATCGCGGCCAGCCGTGCAAGGACGTGTCCGAGTGCGAGAGCGCGTGCGTCGCGCAAGGCGATGTTGCCAAAGGCGCGCCCGCCAACGGGCGCTGCTACGATTGGGCTCTCGCGCTCGAGTGCCTAAACCGTGTGCGGCAGGGGCGCGCGGATGGCACCGTGTGTATCGAGTGATCGGTCGTGGTGGCAGCTGCGCTCAGGCCACCGCTCCCAACAGCGAAGTTCTAAATTCGTCTGCCCGGGTGCGCAAAGCGAGATGAAGAGCCGGCGAAAGCCGGCTTTTTTGCTTTGGGGTGGAAGCGACTAGGGGCAGCGGGCGATGCGCACGACCCAACGTCCCACATCCGCCGGCACTCCTAGCTGGCGAACGGCCGTCGCTTCGAGTCGAGCACCTGCGTCGAGTAGTGCTGCGATCGCTGGGCTGTATTGGCGTGGCACATAGCCAGCCTTCTCGCCGCCGGGCGCCATGAACCCAGCAGACGAGCAGCGGCTCGTCGGATCTGTGGGCCAGGCGAACGCGAGAATCCTACGAGTTTGGTGTGCTCCAACCGACCACGCGCTCGCTCGAGAGGCAGCTCGAGACTGCCTAACGCCGCCAGCAGCTCGGCCTCCGAGCCCGCACGGCGCGCGACGGTGAGTCCAACTGCAAATGCGGCGCGGACACGACGCATCAAGTGACGGTCGCCGTGCGGGAGGCAAGCCGGACAAACACACGCGAGCTTCTCGCGTGCTTCAGGCACGTCAGTCCAGCCCACGAGTTGTTTCACTCTCCTGATGCCAAGGACATCCTTAACCGCGACGCTGCGCGGAACGACCACCTGTGCGCCCTCCGGACTTTTGAGCACCCAAAACGCAGCGGCAGTCGCCGTACGCACCGAGTGCGCCTCGCCATAGCGACCGCAATGAACGGGCTCGCTATCTGGCACGCGAAAGTACACGGCCACGAGTCGTTCGTCGTGGCCGCGCCGCAGCTCGCGTAGCCACTGGAACGTGGTCCAAAAATCTGCGACGACTGGCATCGCATACAACGCACGGGCGAGGGTCACGCTGGTCGACAGCGACGTGGCTAAGGTAGCTTTGGCCCCTTTGAGACCGCTCCTCCGAATTGCTCGCTCGGAAGACGCGCGCGCGAGGTGCACGAGGCGCATTGAAACGGGGACTCTGGCGCTACGCGACGGAGCGCGAGCTGCGCTCTGCCAGCGATACCAACATCCGTAGCGCCTCCAGGATGCGCTCCTCGCTGCCCAAATGCTCCCAAAGCGTCTTGTCGAGGAAGACAGCTTGCTTGAAATCACCGCGCAGGGCCGCGAGCTTGTTCGGGCGGATCGCGCGCGAGAAATCCACCTCCGGCATTTCTGCCAGCGATTCATCGTTTGGTTCAACCTGGGTCGTTTCGTCGTTGCTCATAGGTTCTTCTTTCGCGCTTTGCCTGGGTAACGACGTCGCACCGCGACTGGTCAATCCTCGACGCGGTCCGCCAACTCGGAAACGAGCTGCGCCGCATCGCGACTTCTGGCACAGCCCATGTGTCCAGTACAGACGAGCGTTACTTCGAGGGGGCCGAGCGCGGCGGGAAGGCCGCGAATACTTGCGTGATTGCGGGCTATGTCCAGGCTGTCTTTCTCGATGGCAGGCGACAGCCTCTCACCCTTGCGCAGGATGGAGTCGCCCGTGAACAGCACGCCGTCGAACCAGAACAGGTAGGAGCCTTTGGTGTGGCCCGGGAAGGGCAGCGCGACCACTTCCTTGCCGCCGCCCACGGGTATGACTTCGCGCTGGCGGAGTAGTGCGTCCGCGGTGTGGGGGCTACTGCCGACGACTGCGCCGAAGAGCCGAGGGCGGAGCGGTCGGGCGGGTTCTCGCTGGGCGAGCATGGCGACATCGGCCGCACCAATGTGAACGCGCGCGTGCGGGAAAAGTCCGGCACCAGCAACATGGTCAGCGTGCGAGTGCGTGAGAAACACGTGGGTGACGTCTCCTCGGGTAGCCCTTGCCGCGCCGAGCGCCGCGTCGATTGCACGCCCCTCTGGATCCAACCCGGCGTCGAACAGCAAGACGTCCGAGCCCGCACGCGCGACATAGACATCGCTGATGAAATTGCGAACCCGGTAGATTCCGGGCTTAAGCTGCTCGAGATCGCTCGCGTCCGCGCGCTTGGCGCGGACTAATCCGATACCGAGCCCTAGTAGCGCGACACTTGCCCCCCCCAACCTGGCGGCCCACCGAGCGATCTTCATTGCGGTTCCTGAACGGTGCCTGTCCAATGCCCGATTTAGTTTACATGGTGTGGTCGTCGAATCGCGGACTACTTTCGCCGCGTATGCCCGTGGCGAAGTGGTCGAACGCCGATGATTCTTCTGCGCGGGGGCGCCAAAACAGCCACGAAGGCTGTCCGTCGCAGCCGGCGCGCTGCTCGCGCACGAGCCGCTGGACGGTCGGGCTCGTTACGGCTCGTCGGAGTGCGCGACGCGGATGATTTCAGCCGCGACAAAGCGCTGATCACGCTTTCGGCCCGTTACCTCATGAAGGATTCCGGCCTCGACGAGTTTCCGAACATTCGCTGATGCTGCTGCTGGCGTAACTCCGCCTAGGAGAGTCGCTGCATGAGCGAGGCTTACCGAAGGGCGCTCGAACAGCCCATCCACGAGCGCGAGCAATGCCGCGCTTGCTCGGATTCGTTGTAGGCGCTGTCGGTAGCCTTCACGCAGTTGCAGAAGCGATTCGGCGCGCTTGATCGATTCCAACGCCGACGCGTCGACGGCCTCGAGAAAAAAACGTATCCAGGAACCAAAGTCGCCAGTGTGACTCACTCGTAGAAGCAGGTCGGTGTACTGTGTTCGGTGGCGTTCGAAGTAGGGGCTGAGGTAAAGGGTCGGTCCCTCGAGTCGCTCGTAGCTGCAAAGCAATAGCGGCACGATGAGCCGGCCTACTCTGCCGTTGCCGTCGCGGAACGGGTGGATCGTTTCGAATTGGTAGTGTACGAGCGCCACGCGAACTAGGTGGGGAAGAGCCTCTCCAGGCTCGTTCATGTAGACCTCCAGCTCCTGGAGGCATCGGCGCATCTCGACTACTGGCGGGGGTACGAAGCGAGCTTGCCGAATATCTTGGCTCGACCCAATGAAGTTCTGAACGGTCCGGAATTCACCAGGTCGCTCAGCGTCGCCTCGGACACCTCTCATGAGGATCTCGTGAAGCTCCTGCAAGAGACGAAGACAGACGGGAATTTCGCGCAATCGCGCGAAGCCGTGATTCAGCGCGGTGATGTAGTTCAGAACTTCTTGCGTCTCCGAGATATTGTTCGATGGCTCCGTCGATGGGGTCTCCAACTCGAGCAGAACGAGTTGCTCAGGTGTGGTGTTCGTTCCTTCGATCTTGCTTGAGGAGATCGCCTCGCGACGCAGAAGCGGTGCGCTGACGAGGTGGGGATTGACCTGCTTGCCGGCTGCGCGAAGAGTTCCCGTGAGATGCCCCAACGCCCGCTCCGCGCGGGCGAGGAGCGCGATCGTGGCGGGCTCTAGTTCGATCGCCGCTGGCGCCGGAGCCGGGACAAAAGCCAAGGCATTGCGTTCGGTCGGAATCAGCGTTCCTGGAAAATCTTCTGAGAAATCAGTGACTTGCACGATGATTTAGCGAGCTATTCTACACTCCGAGCTATTTTAGATAAACCAGAAAAACTAAAATAGCTCGGCGGCTAATTTAGTTCTCTAAACCGGCCACCAAGCCCGGCGCTCTGGTTCCTGTCCTCGGCGAGGCACCGCCTTGCCCCCTCGATATCGGCGTCAACGAGACGCAGCGCGATCAGCCAACCATCGAAGTTCTAAATTCGTCTGCCCGGGTGCGCAGCAGTTGAAGGAAAGCAGGCGAGAGCGGCTTTTTTGCTTTGGGGCGGAAGCTATCAAGCGGCGCGTCGCAGCATCGCCAGGATGGCTTTCCGCACGAGCGCGTGGACCGCGACTCCCTCAGCGCGAGCCCGCTTCTCGAGCTCTTTCCAGATTGCCGGTGGCAGGCGCACGGACTTGGGGACGGTAGTCCCCGCTTCGGCGCCGGCACGAGGCCGGCCACGGCCGACTTGTAGTGTGAGACCGCCTGCCTTGATGCGTGCGGCGTAGTTGCTGCGTCGCACCTTGACGCGGCCAAAGTCAGCCTCGGGGATTTCCTTCAACGAAGCGGCCGAGGGTGAGTCGTGAACGAACAGAATGCCTTCACGTTTCACGCGCTTGGCATAGTGGTTATGCTTGATCTGATACACGCCAAAGTCGACATTTGACGCATCACTCCAAGCAGTGTCGCTGCGTGGACGCTTACTCACTTTCTTCTTCATAGCGCCTCCGTTCGTGGGTCGTTGCTTTTCGCGCGGTGATAATTCGAATCACGTCGGATTTGAGCTCCGCGAACACCGTGAAGAGCACCCGTGATTTCTCGGATACGGCGATGAGGGCCAAGCGTTCGGGGTGCGCCTCGTCCTCGAGCAGCAATCCGTGCGGATCTGCGAAGCACGTGACGGCTTCGTGAAACGAGATGCCGTGCTTGCGCTTGTTGCTCGCGGCTTTCTGCGGATCCCATTCGACCTTCACGACTTTAAGTGTAACACACTTTAGTTCCCGGCCAACCCGCCAGCAATGCTACGCTCGAGGCTCGTGAGCCAGCGCAAACCCACGATTCTTTTCCCGTGCGACCCACTCAACCCTCGACAGGTCGAGCCCGATTTCGAGGCGGAGCGGGACGCCGCAAAGGCTGCCGGTCTCGGGACTGCATTGGTCGATCATTCACGCATGCTGGCGGGAGAGGCTGCGGCAGGGGTCGCACGGGTTCCCGAAGGCGCAGGCGCGGCGATCTATCGAGGCTGGATGCTCAGGCCGAACCAGTACGAGGCCATGCATGCAGCGCTCGTTGCGCGCGGGTGCGCGCTCGTCAACACCGTACAGCAGTACCGCGCCTGTCACTACTTGCCAGAGGGCTACGCTTGGATCGAAGGACGCACTCCGCGGTCCGTATGGTTCCCGGTGGATGGCGTGCTGCGGCTCGAACAGCTAAGAGATGCCGTTGTGCCGTTTGGTGATTCGGCACTCATCGTGAAGGACTACGTCAAGTCGCAGAAGCACTATTGGAAGGAAGCCTGCTTCATCCCTTCCGCAAGTGACCTGCCGGCCGTCGAACGCGTCGTGCGGAGGTTTCTAGAGCTGCAGGGCGATGATCTGAACGAGGGGCTGGTGATTCGCGAGTACCTTCCGCTGAAGGTCGTCGGTATCCACCCAAAGAGCGGAATGCCGCTCGCCGCCGAATTTCGGATCTTCTGGCTCGACGGCGAGCCCGTCTTGTCGCACCGCTATTGGGGAGACCTTACGATGTTCGACGTTCCTCTGCCGTGGGCTGAGTTGACTCCGATCGCTGCAGACATCCAAAGCCGCTTTTTCACGATGGACGTCGCATTTCTCGCTGACAGCGGGTGGACCATCGTTGAGCTCGGAGATGGACAAGTCGCCGGACTACCGGCGACCGATCTGGCCAGCGAGTTCTATCAACGTCTGTCGCTTGCCCCTGGTTGGTGAGGCAGGCTCCAGGCTTCAGGCTTCAGGCGCGAGCTGCGATTGCAGTTCCAAATTCGTCTGCCCGGGCGCGCAGAAGCTGAAAGCCCATCGTCGGATGGTTTTTTGATGGGCGGGTGGAAGGCACGCTATCGGAGCAACATCCAAACGCCGAGGCCGACGGGCATCGCTGAGTAGGCGAGCAGGTGAAGGATCCGCCCCGAAACCTCGCCATAGGTGTTCATCATGGCTCCGAGCTTCATCGGTCTCGGCCAGCCCGTGACGTGTGACACCACGTTCCCGACTCCGAGCAGGACGAACACCCAAGCGAACAGGCGCTCCAAGTCCTTGCTCTGCAAGAGCGGTTCGACGCTCTCCGGCCAGAAATGTTCTGCCGCGGCGCCGATCAGGATCAGTCCGCCAAACGCGACGAACACCCAACCAAGGAGCGGCACGACCACACGCTTGAACCGCTCGCGATCCTCTTCGGGCATGTCGATGCCGTCGTACAGCGCCCCGATCCGCTTTCGACCGAGCAACACGAGCGCGCCGAACGCGCCAAGTGCCAACCCAAGTGGCCACAACCCCGGAATCCTTGTGATCGCTTCAGCCATGGTGTGCGCATGCGCTTATACCGTATCCCTCGGGGCAAGGCACTCCATCACGTGGGGCGCGATCGAGATCGGTAGTAGCGTTGCCACCCATGAGCAACGCCATCGACGAATACAACGACGCGCAAGCCCCCGAGGCGAAGAAGATCTGTCGAGCGCTCGCCGCGGGCATCGATCGGGGACTCCCCAAGGCGGAAAAGAAACTTTGGCATGGCGGGCCGGTGTGGTTTTTGGAGGGCAATCCCATCGTCGGCTATTGGGTGCGTAAGGACTCCGTGCGGCTTCTGTTCTGGAGCGGGCAATCCTTCGACGAACCCGAGTTCGAGCCGGAGGGGAAGTTCAAGGCCGCCCAAGTGCGCTACCAAAGCGCCGCCGACGTAAAGGTTACTCGTCTCGCGGGCTGGCTTCGCAAGGCGAAGAAGCTTCAGTGGGATTACAAGAACATCGTGAAGCGACGCGGCACCCTGGAGAAGATCGGCGACTGGTAATCGCTACTCCGGATGGTGCGTGCTCAGGAATCGTACGGCGGCGACGAAGGCTGGGCCCGCGCCGACCGTTACCCTCACGTCGACTAGGTGAGTTTGTGGTCGGGGCGCCCGAGCCCCTGGCAGGAAGTCGCAAGATGCGGAGACGTCCTTGATCCGGGCGCTTACCGGGCGGCGGTGCGGCGTCGGCGTCTCGGTTTGTTTGCGGGGCAGCTCTCCACCCGAGGCTACCTAGCGAAGTTGGGACGGGTCACCCCCGGTCAGAAATCTCTTCATCATTTCACTGGCTAAAAACTGGTGCGGAAAGCCCGCCTCAATCTGTGTCGCCTCATCGAGTCGCTTTCTCTGGGACGGCCCGAGAGTCACGTTCAGGCTCGCCAAGTTCTCTTCGAGCTGCGCCCTGGTTCGCGCGCCGACGATCGGAATGACTGGACCGCCCTCGGCCTGCGCTCGCAACCAAGCGAGTGCCACCTGCGCGGAGGTCGCGTCGACGTCGCGCGCAACCAGGGCCAGCGTTTCGGCAATACGTAGCGTGCGTTCGTTGATACCTTCTCGGCGTAGCCGGGTCGGTTCGGTGTGGCTGCCGTTGCCGCCGTACTTCCCGCTGAGCGCGCCGCCGGCCAACGGCGACCAGGCGGTGATTGCGAGGCCTAGTGCGCGTGCCATGGGCAATAGGTCGCGCTCCGCGGTGCGCTCGACCAAGCTATACTCGACTTGAATGCCCACGAAGCGCGACCAGCCGCGCAGTTCCGCAAGCAGGTTTGCGCGCGAGATCTCCCAGGCAGGAGTGTCAGAGGCGCCGACGTACAGCACTTTGCCGGAAGCGACTAAGTCGTCCAGCCCGCGCATGATCTCTTCCCATGGCGTCACGCCGTCGCGCGCGTGCAGCCAAAATACATCGACATGATCCGTCGCTAGGCGGCGGAGGCTCTCCTCGATGGATCGCATCATATTCTTACGCCCGTTGCCCGAGCGCTGCACACCACCCGTGCGCGAAGGCGTGTACTTCGTCGAGATCACGAACGAGTCGCGATCGCTTCGAATGAACTCGCCCAGCAGCCGTTCACTGGCCCCCTCGGCATACATGTTGGCGGTATCGATGAAGCTTCCGCCAGCGCTGGCGAAGCTATCGAAGATGGCCCGGCTTTCGTCGGGACTCGAGCCGAGCGAACGTGGATCCCCGAACGTGATGGCTCCCAAACACAACTCCGAAACGCGCAGCCCGCTAGCCCCGAATGTGACGTGCTTCATGACTCGAGGAATTAGCCTGCTAACATCATCCCGTGAACAGCCAGAATCGGGATGACAATGTGAATGGTGACTTAACAATTCGCGGGAGCGCCCTCGCCCAGCTACCCGTCTTCGTGGCGGTCGCGGAACTGCGCAGCTTCACGGCTGCAGCGCGCCGTCTGCGGCTGTCCACGTCGGCCGCAAGTCAAGCCGTCGCCCGGCTGGAGACTGAGCTCGGTGTGACCCTGCTGAATCGCACGACGCGCAGCGTGAACGTGACAGATGCAGGCGCCCGCCTGTTGGAGGAGGTGGCACCAGCGCTGCGTGCCGCCAGTGCAGCGCTGGTAAATGCGAAGATCGAGCCGCAGGGGCTCTCCGGCTCGCTCCGACTCAACGTCCCTCGCATTGCTTGCCGCGTGGGCCTGCCTTCGCTCCTCGCGGAGTACGCCCGTCGCCACCCCGCAGTGCGCGTCGAGGTGGAAGTGGAGGATCGCCGAGTCGACATCGTTAAAGGCGGCTTCGACGCCGGCATTCGGGCACGCTCCTCGATTCACAAGGATATGATCGAGGTGCGCATTACGACCCCGATTCACTTCGCAGTGGTAGGATCGAGGCGCTACTTTGCTAGTCACCCCAAGCCCAATCACCCCCGCGATCTCGTGCACCACGCCTGCCTCGGTTGGCGTTCACTAGCAGGGGGCGCCGAGTATCGTTGGGAGTTCAGCGACAAAGGCCGCGATCTCGAGGTCGCGGTGCGAGGGCCAGTGCAGTCGAACGATACCGAGCTATTGGTCGCTTGCGCGGAACGAGATCTCGGACTCGCGTTCGTGGTCGAAGCCGAAGCACGTCGCCAGCTCGAGACAGGACTCTTGGAGACCGCCCTGGACGACTACGCGACCAACGCCGACGGCCTATTTTTGTATTTCCCGACCTCCGCGCGAGGGGAGCCCAAGCTACGCGCGTTCGTGGAGTGCGCGCGTGAATTGTTGAGCGGACAGAAACCGGCGAAGGGCCGAGCTCGCCCGAAGCGCTGAGGGCGGTGCGAGTGTCGCGGTCGCGCAGGCCATGGGCGGCGCCTAGCTCGCCAGTGCTCCCGTTTCAGGATGGAGCGCCAGCTCACCCTGAATGGCACACGAAGGATCACTCGATCGAACACTGGCGGCCAACCACGGCAGTCCCCCGAGATCGGCCGCCAGCGGACGAGTACTCAGCGATGGGCGTGCACGCGGGCGTTTTCGTTTGCCAGGGAACGCTTCAGCCTGGCGGCGGCGCCGTGAATCGCCTCGTCGAGGTTGCCGGCACGGTGAGTCA
>Ga0157310_10000111_pt1 | contig 10743 bp, 9 predicted proteins | sample NitcycUS213509R2_FD_108384 | JGI IMG/M metagenome (GOLD analysis project Ga0157310, IMG submission 108384) | Soil microbial communities from Arlington Agricultural Research Station in Wisconsin, USA - Nitrogen cycling UWRJ-S213-509R-2 | ecosystem: Environmental > Terrestrial > Soil >...
CGGCGCACATTTGCCGCTACGCGCAACGCCGTACCGTACAAAAACGCTCGCTCGCTGCCGGCCGTGATGGATTCGATGCGACGCGCGGCCACGATGAACACTTGCTGTGCGGCGTCGTCGAGGTCGGCTTCGGGTACCCGAAAACGACGCAGAAGCCGCCACACGAAGTCGAGCTGCTCGCGAACGAGCGTTCGCACCGCTGCGTCGGCGGCCGAGCGTGACGCCTGGACGACGAGCTGCGGCTCGTCAGGCGACCGAGTGAGCTCCTCGAGGGTCTCCGAGCCAACCGCTCTCATCATTGGGTTATTGCCGGGTACCTGACGAACGATCATGGAAACCGCGCGAGGAGGCCGAAGAACAGCGCACCCGCGAGCGGTGGCACGGAATAAACCGGGGTATCGGGGTCGAAGAAGAACTGCGGCCGAGTGAAGGGCACGATGAGCTCGCCTCCCCCCAACAAGAAGAGCGGCCCGAAGACCTTGATCTGGAAGCGCAAACCGGCGAATGCGTCGACCCAGAGCGAATTGGATTCACCAGACCGACCGTTCGGGGTCGATGGCGTGCCCGCCGCCCCAATGACGCCCATGTCGAGCCCCGCGCAGGGCCCGCCCTCCAGGGCGTCGGACGAGCCGAGCTGAAAAGGACACGCGGCCAGCCGTCCTGCCGTCCAAGTGAAAAGCGTGCTGCCGAAGCGGTCGATGCGCAGGACCGAGTCGGGTGAAGCAGCGCCAAGCGGAACCTCGACGCCCATGGCCTCGGCCCTAGCGAATGAACCTCGATTGACACCTGTTCCAAATTCGCCCAAGTCGGTGCGAGGCCAGTGCGAACGCCGAGTTCGAACGCGGCCCCAACGGTCCATCGCGCTACGGCTCTCGCCGAAGCGGGCGGATCGAGGGCAGGCGTTTCGATGCGCGGAGCTGGCATGAGCAGCGGGGCTGCCGCAGGCGCGGTGGTTTGGGGCTCGAGTGACGGCTCTGCTTGCCCGGTCAATGCCAGGGACGCAACGAACGAAAGCGCTGTGCTGAGCTCGTCGCAGGTGGCCGCCTCCAACTCGCGAAGGTAGTCAGCGCCGTCGTCACGGCGAATCCGCAGGCTGCCCGCAAACGCGCCCTCGACCTCGCGCAAGACCACGACCACATCCGCCCTTTCTTCCTGCGATGGATCGGCCAACTCGAGCGAAACGGAAGGAGCTGCGCCTTGCAAGCGGTCGATGAAGGCCTGCCCATATGAGCACGGTGGCGGGGCCCGATAGCAAACGGCAAGCGGGGCGGCATGCTCGGCGCGGGCGCAGGCCGACCAGAGCAGCGCTGCGAGCCCCCACGTCATCGATTCGACCCCGCGCTTCATGGCCTGCACGACTACTAGCATACCGAAAGTCGACTCTCGGAAATGGCCACCCACCCTTCCGATAGAAACCGTGGCAAGCTGCGGCGGGCCGCAATGTTTAGAGCTGCCTGGCCATTGCTCTTGGGAGTTGCACTGAGCTGTCGTTCCCGCAGAAGGCCATGACACCGAAGTGAGGCTACTTTGGATTGATGGTCACTGAGCGTGTCCCAGTCACGCGTAGCCTTCGGCGTCAAGGCAGTCACATTCGCAATGAGACGCCGAAGGCAACGCCGCGGTGCGAAGGCACGCGTGACCATCAAAAATAAATCTTTGGTTCGATCAATTCATCACTGCCGGACATTTATCGTCGAGAGGCGTGGGTCCGAGGGCAATGAATTGAAAGGACGACTACATGTGCTCAAAACATCCTAGTGTGTTGATCGCCGGTTCACTGATCATTGTGTTGATGTCGGCGTGCTCGGCTGCTGTCGGGGGCGACGAAGGCAATGTGGGCTCCGAGGCGAACGAGAATGTCGATCAAACGGAGCAGCTCGTTCAGGGCGTCAAGTCAGTCACGAGGACCTTCGGACCCCTGACCTTCAAGACGAACGATGGCATCCCTCGAGCGCGATCGAGAAATGGCAGCGTGACGTGGTATCAAGACGTGCTCGACCCGAGCAATCAGTGGGTCAAGGTCTCGGCACAGCTCACCGACGACTCGCGCGACAATTTTTGCGCAAAAATTCGCTTCTCTGCCACTGGCTTCGAGGGCTACGGCACGGAGTGCAATGGCGTGTGGGTGACTCGCACCGCCTCGAGCGTGTGGAAGCGGCAGCAACACGTCGAGGTCATCGTGTATCGCGATCAAAGCAACGACGACCGTTTTGAGCGCGAAGACGGGCCGGCGGCGTTGGCGTGGATCGACGCGCCGCCTGGCTGGAATTGACGACCGAACACAGACGAGGGCTCGATCCCCGGATTGTCCTGCCGTGAACTGCGTTCATTCTCGGGCCGGCCTCGCGACCCTGGATTTGAAAGCGCAAACCGCGGTCGCCGTCGCCGGCAGCAAGTTTACCGCGGCGCTGGCTGGCATGAGCGTGACTACGTTCGTCGGCAAATAACGCGGCGTCCGAACAAAAAGACGGGCGCCCGCGACGTTTGGCTGCAAGGCGGCGGTAGTCGCGCTATGGGGGGGCCGCCCCATGAGTGAAAGCCCGTCCCGCCGCCGCTTGCTTCGCTACTCCGCGGACTTTCGTCCGCTCACCGTAGTGCTCGGGTCGTTTGCGCTGCACGTCGCGGTCTACCTGTGGGCGCCGCTCTGGTTGGCGCTGCTCTTGCTGCCTCCTTTGGTCGCCGTGAGCACGGTCGTCGCCGCGTTCAATCACCACCACCAGCACGTGAACGTGTTCCGCTCGCGGCTACTGAACCGGGCGTACGATGTGATCCTGGCGGTGCAGACCGGCGTCGGGCCATACACTTGGGTGTTGCACCACAACCTCGGGCACCACGAAAACTACCTCAACCAGCCCCCCCACGAAAGTCCGGACGAGTCGCATTGGGCACGCGGCGACGGGAGCCAAATGGGACGGCTCGAGTACACGCTGCACACGTTTCTGCATCATCAGGTGGACGTGTACCGCGTTGGGCTGCGCCACCCGAAGATCCTACGCCGCTACTTGCTGATGAAGGTGCCCTGCTACGCATTCATGGCGGTCGGCTTCTATCTGGCCCCGCTGAACTACCTGCTCGCGTTCTTCGTGCCGAGCCTGCTCACCCTCGTCCACACCTGCTACGCCACCTACGAACACCACGCCGGGTTCAACGCGACCGAACACATTCATGCCAGCGTAAATCGTGAGCATTGGCTCTTCAACTGGCTCACGTGCAACCTTGGCCTGCATACCGCGCACCACACGAAGCCGGGTCTTCATTGGTCGGAATTGCCAGCGCTGCACGCAAGCATGCGCTCGCGCATCCCCGAGCAACAGTTGCTCGGCACGTTCTGGTGAGGCGCGCGGGAAAGCCGCGAGCAGTGCTTCGCTCGCGGCTTTGAAGACTCGCCAGTGTGCACGCGAAGCAGGCGCTAGCGGACGTCGAACTTGTAGACGATCTTGCCCTCGTACTCTTCGCCCGCGTCGAGCGTGGTCGAAGGGAAGGAAGGCTGGTTGGGGGAGTCCGGGAAGTGCGAAGGCTCCATGGCGAAGCCGTAGTACTTCTGATACAGCGTGCCGCCCTTGCCCACGTCGCGCGGCGTCTGGCCGGTCAGATTTTGACCGGTGAACAACTGCATGCCGGGCTCGGTCGACCAGACTTCCATGACTCGACCTGAAACGGGCTCGTATGCGGTCGCCGCATGCGTGAGCTTGCCCTTCTTCGACTTGTTCAGCGCGTAGTGGTTGTCGTAGCCGCCAGCGATGCCTACCCCGCCGCCGCCGACCAGATTCAACAGGTCGTAGTTCGCTTGGTAATCCTGGGCGAACGTTTTCGGCGTGCGAAAATCCATGGGCGTGTGGCTGACATTGCGCAAGACACCCGTGGGCAGGAGGCGGTCGCTGATCTCGAGGACCTTGTCGGCGTTGACCGTGATGACGTGATCGAGGATTGGCTCGGTGGGCGTGTTTCCGAGATTGAAGAAAGAGTGGCTGGTGAAGTTGATGACGGTCTTCTTGTCGAGCGATTTTGCGTGGTACGCGACGCGCAGCTCGTTGTCCTCGGTGACGCTGTAGAGCACCTTCGTTTGTAGTGTCCCTGGGAAACCCGTGAAGCCGTGAGCTGGATCTGCGTCTTCCGCGTCCAGGTAGGTCAGGCTCATCTCGATTTGCGAATCCGAAAGCTGAGTCGCGTCGTAGACGCGGAAGCGACCGCCTTTGGCACCCGCGTGGAGCAGGTTGTTCTTCGGTGCGGCTTCATTGATCGCGATCGAGTAGGGAACACCGTCGAGCACGAAGGTTCCGTTGCCGATCCGGTTGACGTAGCGACCGATGAACGCACCCATCGAGGGTTGGCCACCTTGCACGGTGCCAATGGTCTCGTAGCCGAGGACGATATCGCCCCACACGCAATCCCGATCGGGTACCACGATTTGCTCGATTTTGGCGCCGAGATTGGTGATCTTCACGAACATGCCGTGATGATTCTTGATCGTGTAGAGGTCGGTTTGCTTGCCGTCGATCTGCGATTGAAAATTTTCGCGCTTCAATTCGACGTACGCATCGTTGAATTGCAAAGCGCGCTCGTGCCCGCGTGTCTTGCAGCCGCAGTGGGGTGCTCCTTGCGGGGGCTGCTTGCGCACCGCCTGAGAGCTCTCGGCGAGATCTCCGAAATCCCCTTCGCTCGCGCCGGAACCGCATGCCACGACCCCGACGGCTACACAGAACACCGAAAAGTATGACGCTCTCATGTCGAATTTCTCCCGCTTCGTTGAGCACACTCGCCCCAAACCCGTCCGTTCTCCTAGGCGGACTCAGCATGATGCGTCAAGGTGTCTCCACCTTCGGCCCCACAGCTCACAAAACGATTGGCAATTGCAGTCTGTTTTTTGTCATATTGCAAATCAGTTCAAGAGTGTTTGCGCGTGACTGCGACGTCACCAGGTCGTGTCGCTATTCGAAGTAAGCGACGGTGCGGTTGCGCGCTCTCGTCGTTTCGAGCACACGCCTTCTGAGCTTTGCGACGCGCACCGAACGCCTTGCCCGCTCGCCCAACCCAAAATTCGAATTTCGCACTCAGCGAGCACAAATTGATTTTGGGGGAGCCAGGCGACGCGGGTTGCTCGGCGCGTAGCTCGCTGGGCCGGCGTCGCAGGAGCATCCAGCGTTGCGCGGCCCACCACTCGCACGCGGACGTGAGATGGCACAGCTATTGGCACAAACCCCGCGAAAGTAGCGGATTCTTTGGCATGGGATTCGGCACGCTATTTGCTGAACTTCATTTTGCTAAGATGGAAAGAGTGAATCCCTCGCGTCGACCCCTCGGGATCCTGGGCCTGGGCCTGGGCCTGCTGGCAAGTGTCGCAGCTTGTGGGGGGCGCGCTTCCGAACCTGGCCCTGGGGCGAGCTCTGCGGGCAGCGGCGCAGGCGTCGCGGCGATTGCGGGGGCCGGCTCGACGAGCGTCGCGGGCTCTAGCTCGGGGGGCTCTGGCGCCGGCTCCGCCGGTTCAGGCGCAAGCGGCGCACCTCAAAGTGCCGGTGCCGGCAGTGTCGATCAGACCGCGTGTACCTCCAGCTTTCAATGCCGACTCGTGCCCGCGAGTTGCTGCGGCTGCGCTCCCTTGAACACCCTCTCGAATCTTACGGCCATCAATTCGGCGTACGAGAACGCTCGTTGCGCAACCGTCGATTGCAGTTCGTGCTTTCAACCCGGCGAGCGCATCCCCTGGGCGCAGTTCACCGCTACCTGCGACAAGCCAAACAACGCTCCTGTCGGCCATTGCATCGCGGTCGATTTGGGGACGACTGCGATCACTGAGTGTCAATCGGCAACCGACTGCAATCTGCGCCAAGGCTAGGGCTGTTGTCCGGATTGCCAAGGATCGTGGCTGGCAATCAATGGCTCTCAATATGAGGCATTGTCCAAACTAGTCTGTGGAGACGCGCTCCCCCGCTGCGCGGGATGTACCGACTCGTCAGACTATAGCGTAGCCTGCAACGAGGGGCGTTGCGCGGTCGAGCGACCGCTCTGTTCGGACGCCAATCCGTGTACTGAGTGAGCACGGCGCTTAGGCTGTGCAGAGCTGCGCTGCTCTCGGTGACCATCAACCCAATCAGCCCGCGCGCAAACGAGCGGCGTCGCGCGCGGGCGGCATGCCGAATTGGCGAGTGTACTCGCGACTGAACTGGGACGCGCTCTCGTAGCCGACCGAGAAGGCGACGCTGGCGACCGCGCCCGGTTCGGCGAGCAGCCGTCGCCGCGCTTCCTGCAAGCGCATCTGCTTGTGATAGGCGAGCGGGCTGAGACCCGTGACTGCCTTGAAGTGGCGATGAAACGACGAGGCGCTCATGGACGCGATGCCCGCGAGTGTCTCCACCGGCATCGGCTCGGCCAAGTGCTCGCGGATCCATTTCACCGCGCGCTGGATCTGCGAAAGGCGGCTATCGGCGCGCGCAAACTGGCGCAGCACCCTACCGTGTTCGCCCTGGAACGCGCGGTACAGCAGCTCGCGCTCGATCATCGGAGCGAGCAGAGCCACGTCCTCGGGCGCTTCCACGAGCTGTACGAGCCGCAACAGCGCATCTTCCATGGCCCTCGTCGACGGGCTGATACTCATGGGTTCGAGCTCTTCTTGCGCGGCATCGGGCATGCCCTCGGAGCGCGCAGGCAAGTCGAGCAGGAGAGCCGCGATGGCAGCGCGATTGAGCCTGAGCGCGAGCCCCATGTAAGGCCGCTCCGCACTGCAGTCGATGACGGTGCACACGACCGGCACGTCGATCGAAGCAAGCAGGAATGTGCCCGGTCGGTGATCGAGCTGACGCTCGCCCACGGTCATGCGCTTGATGCCCTGCAACGTGAAATAGAGCATGGGCTCGTAGATCACCGGTATCGGTGGCTTGGGCTCGAAGCTCGACCACAGGGTGAGGTTGGGAAGCAGCTCGCGAGACGCGGGCGCCGCGTGGCGTTGTGCCAGCGCGCGAAGCTCGGGCGTCGGGTCGTGCATCGAGAGCAATCATCCCAGGAGGGCGAACGCCAGGCAAGCGCGCCCAAAAAAGCGGCGGCGAACGCTTTGGCAGGATCAGGCAAGACTCCGGCAGCATCCGGCGCGCGCTCGTGCGGCGTGTTGACTTATCAGAGTGGCATCAAGGAGACGCATTCATGAGCACTCGGAAGACAGCGCTGATCACAGGTGCGAACAAGGGAATTGGGCGTGAGATCGCGCGCCAACTCGGCCGCCAGGGATACTCGGTTTGGCTCGGATGTCGCGACGCCGAGCGCGGCGAAGAGGCGGCCTTGGCGCTGCGTCGGGAGGACATCGATGCGCAGGCGTTGGCGCTCGATGTGACCAGTGATGCCAGCGTGAAAGCGGCGGCAGCGGCTTACGGTAAGACGAGCGACACGCTGGACGTGCTGGTGAACAACGCGGGCATCGCGACCGGCGGCTACATCCCGCCCACCGCGGCGAGTGTCGACGACATGCGCGCCGTGTATGAGGTGAACGTTTTCGGACCGGTCCGCGTCACCCAGGCTTTCGTGCCGTTTCTTCGCAAAGCCGGTCAGGGGCGCGTGGTCATGATGAGCAGCAGTCTCGGCTCCATCAGCGAGCAGCTGGACGTGACCAGCGGAACCTACGGCGTGAACCTGCTCGGCTACAACTCGTCGAAGAGCGCACTCAACATGATCACCGTATCCTTCGCCAAGGAGCTTTCGGCGCATGGCATCAAGGTGAACGCGGCGAACCCGGGCTATGTCGCGACAGACCTCAACGACAATCAGGGCTATCGCAGCGTCGAACAAGGCGCTGCCATCGCCGTGCACCTCGCTACGATCGGCCCGATGGGCCCAACTGCTGGCTTCTTCAACGACGGCTCGGAAGCCAAGGTCGGTCGGCACGCCTGGTGACGCGCAACAGCACCCTTGAAGCTTTCCGCGCGCATCACTCGCGGTCAGCCGAGGCGTCGCGCTGGGCACGCGGTTTGCTTCGTGCTGATCTCGGATGACGGACGGTTTCAGGATTTGGGGGCGAAATCGTGGTGGGTCGGGCGAGGGCGTCACCCCTGAGTCTGACATTGCTGTCGCGCCAGCGCGCACGGGGGCCCTCGCCGTGATGATCATCGCGTCGGCAGCGGCGCTCCTGGCTACGTCCGATCCGAACAGCTATCACCGGTACATCTTCGAAGCGGCGAGCGACGGACAACGAACCACACTGACGCAGAGCGCGCCTCATGCGCGCTATTTGCTGCGCGTCCGAGCGACCGCTCTGGGTCCTGAAGAGGTCGATACGACGTCTGGGGCGTCCGCGACCGCGCACGGCACGATCAGCACGAGCGCGGAGGGCGTCAGCCCGTTCGTACGCGTGCGTTTCGGCGCCTCCGGACAGGCGAGCAACACGGTCTCGAGCGACGCGGTCTCTGCGCTGACGACCTTCCAGCTCTCTCGCCCCCTGCGCTTCACGGGCAACTGTTCCGAGCCAGACCAAGGCACTCCGTGCCAAGCAGAGCTCGACCTCAGCCTCGAGCTCGAGCAACCGAGCTCTCTTCCCGCAGACGCCAGCGTGAGCATCGAGTGGTCTGTCGACCTGGAATCCACGGTGTCCAAGGTCGCAGAGAAGGATAGCGACGAATCGCTCGCGGCGCCGTGGACCATCGAGCTCTTCCCGCTCACTGAGCCATGAGGCGCAGCGAACTCGCCTTGTCTTGCGCCATCGCGTGGGCGCTTTCATGCGCCGCGTGCAGCGCGCCCGCCACGTGCGACGCGCAGCCGTACGGCGCGGACGAGCGACGACTCGTGAGCGACGAACGCGCGGATGAACTATTGCTCAGCGAAGCGAACGAGAGCCAAACCTTGCACTTCCGAGCCACGCTGAGCGGCTTGCCCGAGCTTTGGCCGAGCGAGGGCGGGGTGCAAGGCGGCGCGCTCTCGCTTCGGCTCGGCATGAGCTACGAAAACGAACCGTTCGGCGGCGATGGGCACACGGAAATGCCGCAATTGGCCGTGACCGTTAGCGAGCCCGCGGGCAGCGCTTCGAGCCCCACGTCCACGCCCAAATATCCAGGGCCATTGCCAAGCAGCGTTACGGCCGCGCTGTTCGCGGACTGCGCGTTCGGAGCCCGGCAGTGCGAAACGTTGCGCGACATAAGAATCCGCCGCATCGATGGCGCACCATTCCCACCCGTCCGCGTGAGCTGGCGCGCGACGGCCGACGCCACCATCGGCGTTTGCCGGGCGCTCTCGCCCGCGCCGGAGCTCACACTCGAGGTCGAAGCACCGTGACGCGCGAACGTGCGCCCGGCGCCGCGCTGCTCCACCCACTCGCAGTGCTGAGCTTGCTCGTCCTCGTGGCCAACGATCACTGGCTGAAGCACGCGCACCCAGGCCTGCTCAGTGGCAAGCTCTCGGGTTTTGCCGCAGTGCTCCTGCTGCCGCTGTTCCTCCACGCGCTGTACGAGCTGAGCTACCGAGCCGTGCGCGCGCGGCCAGCGAGCGCGCGAGCGGCCAATTGGGCGTTGGGCGCGTGCCTGGCAGTGACCTGCTTGGTCTACGCGCCGCCCGAGCTGTGGCCCAGCGCCGAAACCGCCTATCGCTACGGACTGGGCGCCCTGCAGTGGCCGTTCCGAATCGTGTGGTCGCTTGCTCGCGGTGAAAACGGGGCGGCGTTTGCGCCGGTTCGAGCGACTGCCGACCCCAGCGATCTGCTGGCCTTGAGCATGCTCTGGGTCGCGTGGCGCATGGCACGCCGTGGACCGCGAACGCGGCCCAATGCGGCCGTTTCAGTGCTGATCGTGCTGATCGTGTCGAGCGTCCCACGCTTTGCTTCCGCGGCGGGGCGCTCCGAAAGCCACACGCACGACGGCCTCTATCTCAGCTTCGAGCTCGGCCCCGAGGGCATGTTCGTCCAGTCGAAAGCGAGCGTGAGCAACGGATTCTTGCAGCCCATCTCCTCGTCCGCGAGTGGCGTCGGGCTGCCGAGTGGCGCGCTTTCGCTGGGCGGCACGTTCCGCGGCACCGGGCTCGTCATTGGCGGCTCTCTGGGATTGAGCACGATGCGCGATCCGATCGTCCGCACACAGGGCACTCGCTTCGCGCTCGAGAACGCCATCTACAGCACGGTCCGCTTCGGAGGCTTTGCTCGCTATTATCCGGACCAGCATGACGGCCTGAACTTCGGGCTTCACTCGGGGCTGATGAGCTTGGAAATGCAAGGCGCGGGGGCGGGGCAACTCCGCGGCTTCTATCTGGGGCTCGAAGCGGGGCATGGGATTTGGATTGGCCAGCAGTGGTCGCTCGGCCTGAATGCGCGGCTCACTGTTGCTGGGCTCCGAGGAGAAGTGCTGGGAGCTACTTGGCTGTGGATGCCGGGGTTGTTTGCGGCGGTGGCTTGGCACTGAGCGCCAAGGCGCAACACCCGCCGCCCGAGCACACACTCCACGTTGCACATTACCTCATGCCGAGCGCGGTGGAGCGTATCGTGCGTGATGCGTCAGTCCGCGAGCGAGCGCGAGGGATGGTAGCTTGATCCTTGGTGTAATCGCTGCGCGAAGAAAGCGAGTCGTGATGACGCACATGGATGAAAAGCTCGAGCCAATCTACGAAGAGGTCATTCGCCGCAATCCGGGCGAAAGCGAGTTTCATCAGGCGGCGCGTGAAGTGCTGGAGTCGCTCGGACCCGTGCTCGCGAAGTATCCGGAGCTGGGGCGTAAGAAGATCATCGAGCGCATCTGTGAGGCAGAACGACAGATCATCTTCCGCGTGCCCTGGCAGGACGAC
>Ga0157310_10000113_pt1 | contig 10680 bp, 6 predicted proteins | sample NitcycUS213509R2_FD_108384 | JGI IMG/M metagenome (GOLD analysis project Ga0157310, IMG submission 108384) | Soil microbial communities from Arlington Agricultural Research Station in Wisconsin, USA - Nitrogen cycling UWRJ-S213-509R-2 | ecosystem: Environmental > Terrestrial > Soil >...
GCTTTTGCCGATAAAATGCCCAGACTCGAAACAAGAGCAGGATCTCTGCCAGGCCGTCGGCGGAGTCGGCAGCTGTCGTTTTTTCGAGACGTTCAGCCAAGTTCTTGGCCTGCGTGCCGAACACGCGCTGCAGCCTTTTGACCTGCGAGGTGTGTTGCGGGAAGTGCTCGAGGGCTTCTTGCCAGCGCTGCAAGTCCTTGAGGAAGGAGTCACACTTTGCAGTGACCTCGGCCCGCTTTCGACGCTCGAGAGGGCTCATGGTTCCAAGCTCGCGCCGCCGATGGGCTGATCCGGCTGATCGCAAAACACCGCACTGGTCGCGAGCGAGCCAAGGTCCGCCGCTTCCGGATCTGCGCTCCAAAGCGAAAGGTGGTGACACGCATCCTGAGGCAAGAGGTGACCTCGAATCAAATCCGCGGTCATGCGGGCGATGCTCGGCGCCGCAGATTCTTGATTGGTGGTCGGGCCAATTGCCACCAGCGCCTGCAACTGACTCAGCTCGAACAGCTCTGCCGCGAAGGCATTTCGGAGCAGTAACGAGCGCGCGATCGACGAGGTGCCATGTTCTTCCGCCACCTGCAGTACCAAGACCCGCGTCTTCTCCAGCATCTTGGCCAAGGAAATGGCCGTCCAATGCAGGTGGTGCAGGCTGACCACCCGACCGCGCGCCACTAGCCGCACAATGAGGTGCACGACATCCCCGCTCATCCCTCGCTCGAGCCGCCGCAGATCGTACTGTTCCAAACTCACGCCGTGTGGGGCGTAGAAGGTCGCCGTGACTCGGCTGATTCGTTCGTTTTCCTCCTCGTCAACGAACAGGTTCACGAGCGGGGCCACTGCGGAGGACTTTCCGAGAGTACGACGCACGTGGCGTGTGCGTGCGCAGGGATGTCGCGCGGCGAATGGGAAATTGCCCTTCGGCAGCAACTCGAACGGTAAGGAGCTCAACGGGGGCGCGATGTCATAAAGGACCTTCTCGGGCGGCTCAGCGCCGTGAAAGAGCTCTGATCCGAGAACGCGCAGCAAGGATCCGTCAGTCAAGCCTTGCAAGGCTCGCGACGAGCCCAACGATTCTTCTGCCAACAAGCGATGGAGCGAGCCAGACTCGGGCGTTACGGCGACGCTTTCGGTCTCCGCTTGCGTCGCGTGTGCAGCATCGGGGCGTTCCAGCCTCTGCGCGCTAGCGAGATCGCCGAGGTCCCGGTACAGGCTGATGGCTTGTGCGATGCTCGCCAGCTGGTTCGTGGCTGCGAGCTGTTTGGCGCGCAGCGCCGAACGACTGAACTTTCGGCTCTTTTCTAGCGCCGTTCTCGCCGAAGCGTCGAAAATGTCTCCTCGCATGAGACTCAAGAGCCGCGCTTCGTAAACCTCCGGCTGAACACGGCAGGCCGGCCAAATCATCGGCTGCCCGAGCGCGAGAGACGTCCCGAACGCCGCGGCAAGCAAGTGTCGAGGACGCCCATTGGCCGTTCTCTGCCGCAGTTGCTCCAGTGCAGCGGTGGGGTCTTGCAAGCTGCGCTGCGCAATCTCGATGTCGAGCAAGTCGCGCACGACCACCACGTCCTCCACACTGTCGAACTGCAGCTCGCGCCCCTCGCGCAAGTATGCAGCGGCTTCTTTCACGTCGCCGATCAGGTGCAGTGACATGCGCGCACCCCAAACAGCGACGCGCAACAGGACCTTGGCCAGCCGCGGGTCGGGCTCTCTTTGCTTCAGGCGCCCGAGAAGATGATCGAGCTTCTGGTCCTCGCAGCGGCGGGCCAAGAGCTCCGCTTCTGTGGCGATCGCTGCGAAATCGGTGAAATGCGCGCTTTCCTGATAGGTCCAACTTTCGCTCAGCTCGCCGCGCATCAACCCAGCGCGAACTTGATACAGCTCCTTGGCGACGCTGTCTGGCGCTTCCGGTACCGGGAGCTGCGCGCGTAAGGCCACCTCGGCCGCGGCCTGCCAAGGTTTAGGCTGCATCGCCTGCTCCGGGTACCGGTCGAACCAGGAATGCCAGACCTCCAGGGCGCGAGTGAGCTTTCCTTCCTCGTACAGCTCGCTCAAGTAATCATCCGCGATCGCGTGAGTAACGCGAGGCTCCGCGCGCCCAGGGATCAGTGCTTCCTGAAAAAACTCGCCCAGGGACTCGAGCCAAGCAGCTCGTTCCTCGGGAGATTGTGGAGTGTCTCGCTGTAGCTTGCTCTTGCGATACGCTTGCTCGAGGTTCGCGGGGCGTGCCGCATACGCATAGTTCGTGAGCGCAGCGGCCGATGCCTGGAACAACGGGCTCACGAGGTTTGCGATCTCGCTTGCCAGGTTGGTCAGAGCCGGGTGTTGCGCCACCTCTCGCAACGCTTCGGCCGCCGCGACGGCGAGTCGCTCCTGCGCTTCGCGGCTCGGGGCGTGAGCGCGTGCAGCCGCGGCGACGTTCACGAACCACGCCGCCGCATCTTGCATCGGATTCGGGCCGAGCAACTCCTTGGCGGCTTCGGTCGTCCACATCAGGGCCGCTCCCCATTGCTCTGGCGTGAGCCACGGATCGCCATTTGGGCTCTGTTGCGGCTCGAAGGCGTCGGTTGCCACCTTGGCGACTTCCAACAGCGCGTGACTCTGCTCCGGCGCGCGATCCGCGACCTCACGCGTTGCCTCCACGAACGCAGTTCCGATCGCGTCGACGGCTTCCTCGCTTCTGAAACGATGGTAGAAGGTCTCCACGCGCGCGCGAGCCCAAGCTTCATCGTCCTTGGCTTGCAGCGCCTGCCGAGCATAGAAGTCAGCCAGCTCGGCATGAATCAATGCGGTGATCTTTTGCTGCCAGAGCAACTGCTGCATCGGCGCGCGCACGTCGGGATGCAAGATCAGGCTCTCGTGGTCGCCGCGGCTCACCCAAGACGTCGCGCTTTCGTAGCGAAGAAGCTCGTCCCACAGGGCCGCGTCTTGGTTCGGCTTTCGCACGAAAACCTGATTCCCCTCGTAGCGTTGCGGGATCGCACGCGTGGGGTCGTCCAGCTCGGCGCTACTCCCGCTCGCGCGGAGAATGTGCGGCACGAGCACTTGTTCGAACACTTCTCGCGTCAAAACCCGCGGGATCACGCCATAGCGCAGCGCCCAACGCAGCCGCTCGGGCAAGCGCAGCACGATGCGCGCAATCAGGTACTCGAGGTCGACCGACTCGAGCTTGGCAATGGCACCCGGCGAAAGTTGCTCGCCTTGGACGATCTCCGCCAAGAGCGAGAGTTTGAACGGGAGCCCTTCCTTGGCGCGCTCGATGACCGCAGACACGACTTCCGGATCCGAGAGCCCGCCTCGCTCGCGCAGGTACTTCGCGGACTCTTCATCTGAAAACGGCGCGAGCTCGTATGGTTTCGAGCCAACCAGTTGCGCCCAGATCTGCGACGCCTTCTCTGAAAGTGGGTAGCGACCCGCCGTGAGCACCCGGTAGAGCGGGCGTCTGGCACACAGCTCTCGTAGGCTACGAAACAGCGGTGCAAGCGTGACCTCATCGGCGCTGCATTCCTCCATCGTGTCGAACAACAGCACCAGCCTCTGAGCCGCAGGCTGCTCGGAGAGCACCGCGCTGAAATGCTCGACAAAGTCCGCCGGGATTTGGTGCTTGAATGACTCGAGGAGCGACGAAAACGGCCCAAGTGAGCCGCTGACACGGGGCAGCTGAGTATCCAATTGCTCGGCAAGCAGGAACGCCACCCGCTCCGGACGCCTCTGCTCGATGTGGATTTGATCGAAGTCCACCCGAGCAACCGGAATGCGCGCCTGCCAAGTCACGCAGTGACGCGCAACCAGCCACTGCAGGAATGCAGTTTTGCCCATGCCGCCTTTGGCATGCAGGTGCAGCGCCCACGGACCGTTGTCGAGAAAGCCCACTACGTCAGTGTGAAACTCCTCGCGCGCGTAGTAGCGACCCGAGCGGTAAAATTCGCTGGCAAACCGCGAACGCGACGCCTGATAAGCCTCGCGCTCACTCAATGCAGCCGATAGAGCAAATACGTCCAGGCTGAGATCGACCAAAGGGCGGCGCGCGACGGCGTCGCACAAGATCTTGCAGCGCGGCAAGTCGAACCGGGCGTCGGCTGCAGCGAACTCGCGTTCGAACCACGCGCGCGCGGCGGTCGGGTAGACGGCTGCAAGCAGCCGCAAGCGTTCGAAGTCTGCGCTCGGCGCGGCTTCGAGCCAGTGCGCCAATACTTGTGCCAGGAATTCCTTGGCTTCTTCGACGCTGGGCGCATCCTCACTTTTGCTGCCGAGACGCGTCAGGCAGCGCTTGGCGTACTCTGCGTCGATGCGATAGCGCTCGTCGTCCAAACGTTGCGCGTGGTCGGCCACGACGAGCTCGAACAAACTTCGCGCCCTCTCGGACCGCACTTCGGCCGCGGTCTGGTCGGCCACGACGAGCTCGCCCGTTGGAGCTCGAGTGAAGCGAGCCTCCAACCGAGGTTTCACGAGTTGGTCGAAGAGCGCCTCGTCGAACGCGTCGAGCGGGGCCAACAATGAATGCGCATAGCGAGCCGCCGGCGGCAATCGCTCGGCCAGAAGCACGAGCAAATTTTGGGGCGCACCTGGCGCAAAGAACGCGCGGAGGCTGTCTTCGAATTCCTGATCCGTCAGTTCCAGGTCAGTCATAAGAGTTTCAGCCCCCTCAGAGTCTGGAGCAAGTCTGTGAACAACTGGCCTGTCCAGATCGGAATGCTCTCCGTCCGCATCTCCACGAACATGTCGAGAGCTCGTTTGGCTCGGGACAATCGCGGTTCATCGATGATGAGCAGCTCGACGAAGTCGCGCAAAATGTCCGGGGCAGCATTCGTCGGGAAATAGGCAACCGGGAATGCTTTCATGCCATTGATGGCATGAAGCTCCGGCAGGTCTCGAGAAGAAACGACGAGTCTGAGGTTCGCGTTGGAGGCTCGGGTCAACGGGTCGAGAACGAATTGCAGTAGCTCGCCCTGAGTGGTCCGATCGCAATCGTGAAACTTGTCCAGCACCAAGGTGACTGGACCGCGCATGGCCCACTTGAGCAACCCGTCCACGAAGCAGCCGCCCAATGTCTCGCGCCAATTGCCGGGTGTGCCGACTGCAGGATCGTACACCCGGCCAGCATCTGCCTCGAACTGCAGCGGCGGATTGACCGGCACCACCTTGCCCGCGAAGAGGGCATTGCACGCCACGTTGAAGCGCTGAAAGTCCGGGTTCTGAGCGCCAGAGCCATTGGCGCCGTCGCGAATGCGCCGGAGAACGCCGACAAAGCTGCTCAGTGTCGAACGCGCGTCACTGCGAAAGTCGAGAAAGCGCGCCTCACCCGGATGATAAAGCATGCGCTCGAAAAACCACTTCGCGAGCACGCTCTTGCCCACCAGCGGATCGCCGCGGAGCCAAACGACCGGCGCTTGCGCCACTTGTTGCACGAGCGCCGCACGCTCGGTCTGTCGATCGACGAAGTAGCTCAAGTCGTTGAACAGCCCCGGCCCCGCTTCGGCATGATTCGGCGTTCGACGAATCAAAGGCGGCAGAGAGCCTCCTTCTTCGACCTGCGCATGAGAGACAAAGAGCCGCGGAACCGCCCAATGAGCAATATTGGTGTTGACCTGCTGCAGCGCCCCGCGCGCTTCGTTGACCGCGCATTCAATCTGCTTCCCGTCGAGCAGGCTCTTGTAAAACGCGACGGCAAAGCTTGCTGCACTTTGGCCCGCGATATCAGCGCCCATGGCGACGACAGCCGGTGTCTTACCGAGAAACGCGTTCGCCACTTCGATCAAAGTGGGGTCGGCGGCGGTACTACAGGCGTTGAGCACGGCACACATCAACGGCACATCACGAAAGTGAACCGCGATTTGCGTCGTCGTCCAAGTCTGCGTGTTGCCGTTTTTGCCGAGTAACAGATGCCCCTCCCGGGCGTCCGTGCGCGCTGCGCCGTGGCCCATGAAATGGAACACGTGGGGCTTGAACTTTTGGAGCTCGGCCGCAACATCTGCAATGTTTGGCTGAACGAGCAGGAGCGCTTCGATATCGTGGCGAGACTGCGAAAATAGGCGGCTGAGCGCGCGGCGCTCGACGTTCGAGTCGATCTGCTTGCCTTGCGCGTCGGGCCCGATCACCACCAGCACTCTCACTGGCCAGGGGCTACTCACGTCCGCGGTCGCTCTCCGAACGAAGCGACAGGCAGGGTTCTCGACGTCCGCGAATACGTAGTCGGCGACCGCGCCATTGCCCGGATCTCGCAAAGCCTCCCAGGGCCACGCCGTAAGGCCTCCATCGAGCTCGAGCAGCGATCGCAACCGAACCCCACTGGCTTTGGAGTCACGACGAAGCTGCGCCCAAACAAGCCCCGCAGGCGTGGTCTCCAAGAGCGTGAACAAATCCGCTTCGAGACGGCGAAGGCCGTCACCGGTCGACTTGCTCCAGTTGTTGATGCGCGCGTCGAAGGCTTGAAAATCCGCATCCGCCACGTCGCTCGAGACATCATAGTCGTTTTGACTCGACCAACTGGCAGGCTTCTCGATCCACTGTCCACTTCCGTCACGCTTCACGCTGGAGCGCAGCGTCACGCGAAGCTGACTAGGAGCAAGCTGCTTGATACTCAGAACAGCAATCCGCATGGAACCCTTCAGTGTGACACGCTAATTCAGAATTCGAACCAACGTCGAGCGCCACAAACATTTGACTATCTCCCACAGCCCTCCCACAGCGAAAGGCCCGAACCGCCGATTCAACAAATGACCATAGTCGAATCGCCGCTGCGCCTGGTACAGGGCAAGATCGGATGATTGCGAGCATCGCTTCACTTCATCAGGTACTCGACGCAAATCCGATGCGCGGCCGCGCGAACGGCAACGCTAGCGTCAGCGCGCACCATGAGCTCGAGACACGCTGCGAGCGGGGATGCGTTGCCAACTCTCGATTGACGGTCGAACTGTCCCGTCCATCCACGTACTGGTGGGACGGAGGGTATACGAGGGTACAATGACCACGTGAACGCGCGCAGCTGCAGTTCGTCGTCGGTGGGTCACTCGAACTGGAAGGCCCAATCGAGTCGCAGACTGCCATCGGTCTTGGCGATGATGACCGAGGGCCCCTTTTGGTGGACGTTCGCGACGCCGACAATCTGCTCGGCGAGCGCCCTCACCTGGGTGGCCATAGCTTCGTCCACGAACTCCATGCGCCAGAGAACGGCAGTGTGAGGCTGAGTCTCGCTCGAGGCATAGATGGCGAGCGAGTCACCCCGCCAGGCGAGCGCCATGGCGCGAGCAGAAGCGAGCGTTCTCGCCGCCTTCTCGAACGCCAAGTAAGTGCCCCAAGCGCCCAGTGTCCGCCGCGCGATTTGCGTCCATTCGGCAGGCGCTGCCGCGAGGGCGAGGTCACTCGGCGTGATGTCGGAATCGGCGGCGTCCATCGTGCTCGCCAGAAGGGTATGTGTCATCGTGGGCGGCGCCGCAAAGCGACCGAGGACCGCGTCCATTCCACCTGCGAGCCAAGTGAAATGCATGTAGCGGCTGCCCCATTCGTACGGGAAATACTTGTAGCTCGCCAGGTAGGGGGATGCCTCATCGAGCAAGCGCTGTTCGTCGTGCACGAGGGCATTTTGAAAATGCGCGGTCAAATTGACCTCAGTGGGATCGAGGCCGAGCATCGCGACGGCATAGCGCGTCTCGTGCAGCCTCGCTTCCCCTTCAATCATGGCCGAATAGGTCCAACTTTCGTCCGTCGAGTTGGCCTGTGCCTCGAACGCGGTGAGATCGAGGTCCCGGTCCTGGAGCGCGTGCACGAACTCATGCACGAGCGTTGGGCTCACCGCTTCGGCCTCGAATGAGTCGCCGTGGTCGATGATGAGGATATCCTTCGTGTCGTCGCGATAGACGCCCCACGCGAACTTTGCGTTCTCTTCAGCCCTTGCCTGGGCGGAAAGCGTACCGCGCTCGATCAGACCCAGCAGATTGAATCCAATCTCGATCTGCTCGAGGTTCGGGTTCTGCATGGGTTCGGTCAGCCTCTGAGTGAGGTAGCTTGCATAGTCCGCCTCGCTCAGCACCTGAACCGCGGGCGATTCCAGCACGCTCTCGCCGCGTAGGCAGGCCGCCATGTCGAGTAGGCGCTGCTGACACTCAGGAAGCCTCACGTCGCAGCGCGCTGGATCGATCGACTCACAGCCCGGAACGCGGTGAAGTTCCCGCGGGGCGAGCGGCTCGGCCTCGTCGCTCGCCCCGCAGCCCAGCGCGAGCGGAAACAGGAGAAAGCACAGCTGCTTCATCGACCCTCGAATAACGCGCTGAGACAAGACTCTGCCACGCTGCACGTGCGATTCGTGACACATGCCGTCACGCGATTGCGCAGCCCCTCACTCCACATCCCGAAATCTCGCTCGCACGCGTCCATCGCGTACCAGTAGCCGCAGTCGAATTCGGCCAACGTGTAGATCTCGCAAAACGCCCGCACGCTCGCCGTGACTTCGACCGCGGACTTTGCCTGATCCCAACAAGCACCGTAGGCCGCATCCCAGCGCTCGTCGCCACCGCGGAGATCGGCGCAATTCATCTGCTCGAGGCACGCGGAGAGCGGCCGAGCGCCGTCGACGCTGATGTCGTCGAGCTGCGGCCTCTCCCTCTGGCAACCATAGGAACACGAAGTTGCGCCGGCGCCCCCGCAGCGAGACCCCACGGCGCACACAGCGTCGCACCAGAGGACGACCGCGCGGGGATTCTCGTCGCTGCCACTGCAGCCCCAGGACGCCAACACCAACACCAGCGCTGCGACACGTCGCATCCCCCACGGATAGCTCGGCGGTGGGCGCGAAACGTTGGTCATTTCTTTCGATCCTTGCAGACACCCACGCCCGTCCCTGGTACGTGGGCCGGAGAGCATGGCTACGAAGCGTCGAGTATCCGCGACAATCCGGCTGGTCCTCTTGAGCATCTCGCTGCTGTCGGCATGCCACCGATCCGGCGGCCACCAATCGGACGGATCGTTCTTGGCGCTTGCGGCGGGTGAGCCTGGGGCACCGCTGCGCGACGTCGAGTCGGAGCAAGAGGTCAAAATGTCCGTCGAGCGAGGCCGACGCTCAGAGCTTATCGTCCGGATTACGCCGGATCGAGCTGGGGAGCTCTGGATCGAACGCACGGCATGTCGGCTCAGGGATCCGAATCAGATAACGATTCTCGACGAACTCCAGCTCGCTCGTGGCAAACTTCGCTCGGACTCCGATGGTTCGCCCCTGGTGCACCTGGGTGCAGCAGCGGCGGGCGCCCCGGCATTGGTGACGGTCTCATTTGCGGCGCCCTCGGAAGCACAGGTCGGAAGCTATGAATGCGCACTTCTGATCGCCGTGCAAAAAGACAATCCCGACAGGATCGCTGGTCCCGCCATCAATCTCAGGATCGATGTCCGGTAGCTGCTGCGGCGCTGAACGCAACGCAAAGGCTCAGTTGATTCGATAGCCGAGCGTCATCGGCTGACCTTGGCGCACGACCTTGACGTCCAGGCGACTCGCAACGCGCAAATGGGCGTAGGCGGCGAGCGCTTGCTCCGGGGTTCCGAGAAAATAGCCGTTGATTGACTCGAGCCGGTCGCCGTTTTGCAGCCCGATCAACGCGAGCAAGCTGTCTCGGCCAATGCCAAACAGCCGAATACCGATCACTCTGCCGTCCTTTTGTTCGGGCACGACGCGCACGCGAGTGAGCAGCGCGCTTTGCACTGCGCGCGCCGTCACTCGGGGTTCGGCCAACGGCGCGCTCACCGACTCGCTCACCTTCGCGCTCAGCGGCGCGGCTGGCTTGAAGAGCAAGCTTTGACACAAGCCCTCAGCGCTCGAAAGCCAAACGGCGGGCGCGCCGCGCTGCGGGTTATAGCCGATGAATTGCACGGTTTTGCCGGCAATCACGTCGCCAACGCGGTGGTCGTGCGGCTCTGCATCGACGCTGGTCCGCAGTGCCGCGCGCGACCAAATGGGCACCCGCGACTCCGTCACGATCACCGCCAGCGGGGAATCGCACTCGGGCGCGAGGAGCGGATCCCAAGCGACCTGCGCCGCGCGCTTGGTTTCCCGGGGCGGCAGGAGCGGCCCAGTCACCGAGTCGAATGGGTTTCGCGTCAGGATTGCATCAGCCGTGCGTGGCAGCTGCACCTGCGCGAAGCGCGGAGCCGCTCGCGCGCGCTGCGGCTCACCGGAGCCGAGCGCGCTCGCAATGAGCGCGGAAACGCCGCGCATCTGAAAGTACGCCGCCGTCGCCAAGAACCCCAGCGTGCACAGCACGAACAGCGGCCGGAACGAACCAATGCGGATCATGAACGCCACGCTCTGCTAGGCCTATGCCAAACGTGCACAGCCGCGGGAAACTCGCTGAACTCGCGCGCGCGTGGTCCGAATCGGGCCAGCGCTTCGCCAAGCTGTCAGTGCCGAGCGAAGCCTGGTCGAACATAGCCGCCAACCTGTCAAAAAAAAAGAATGACGGCCTTGGGTCTAGGGCTTGGAGCTCAGCGTCGTTGCCTAAATTTCGAGCTCGACCGCAGGCGCGGAGCGTTTGGCTACGCCGTGGAAGACCGCTTCGATATTGTTACCGTCCGGGTCCAATAGGAACGCCGCAAAATACCCGGGGTGATACGGCCGCTCGCCGGGTTCGCCGTTTGGAGTGCCGCCTGCTTCGAGGCCTGCGCGGTAAAACTTCTCGACCTGGTCGCGGCTCTCGGCTTGGA
>Ga0157310_10000117_pt1 | contig 10566 bp, 5 predicted proteins | sample NitcycUS213509R2_FD_108384 | JGI IMG/M metagenome (GOLD analysis project Ga0157310, IMG submission 108384) | Soil microbial communities from Arlington Agricultural Research Station in Wisconsin, USA - Nitrogen cycling UWRJ-S213-509R-2 | ecosystem: Environmental > Terrestrial > Soil >...
CCCGCGGTCAGTCCGCGGTCGCGGCGGGACAAGTCGAGTAGCGTCCCTCGTGCTCGGTGCGGCTCAACGCGCCTTAGCGCCACGAAGTCGGAGCGTTCCGACGAACAGCCAGCCGGCAATCAGGCTCGGCAGCAGGGCGATCAGGATCATCATGCCCAGGGCATCGCAAGCCGCGTACCCAACGTAACAACATGATATTAATTGATTTTCTGACCTGAAAGCGTGTCCGTTTGCCCGCGCGCGTGTCCCGCTGGACACAGCTCGCGCGGGCGCTCCCGCATCGAAACTCGGCGCGCGGGACGTGGAGCGCTAGGTCTGGCCCATCAGCAGCAGCGCCCCGAGCACGGCGGTGCCGGCGATCTCCGTGCGCAATACCAGTTCGCCAAAGCTCGTTGCGACGAAGCCGGCGCGCTCCGCGTCGCTCACCTCTTCGGGTGAGAGTCCGCCCTCGGGTCCGATCAGGATAGCGAGCGGTGAGCCGACGTTCCAAGCGGCGATCAGCGACTTGAGGCTTTGAGTCGCGCCGGGCACCAAGCAGAGTTTGATCGCGGGCTGTTCGCGCCAGGTGGCAAGCTCGCGTTCGAGGGTGTGCGGGCCGATGATCTGGGGCACGTCGGCGCGACCGCATTGGCGTGAGGCGTCGAGCGCGATTGCCTCCCAGCGCGCACGTTTATTGTCGCTGCGGTCGCTGACGCGGGCCACGCTGCGCGCGCTTTCGACCAGGCGGAGTTCGGCTACCCCGAGCGCGGTCGCCGAGCGGATCACTTGTTCGGTTTTGTCGCCCTTGCCCAGCGCTTGCACGAGCACGATGCCCGTATCGGTGACGCGCATGGATTGTCGCAGCGCACCGATACCGCAGTAAGCGCCGTCTTCGTTGACGGCGAGGCGTGCCTCCGCCTCGAGCTTCGTCTCCGGATCGAAGGCGACGAATTTTTCGCCCGCGCGCAGGCGCAGCACGTCGCATAGGTAGTGAGCTGTTTTGGGATCGAGTTTGCGCTCGCCGGGTTCGAGACTCGGGAGCGGCACGCGCGTCAGTTTGGCCACTGCGGGCCCGCGAATGAATAAGTCATACTACGCCGGCCGATCCTCTTGCTGCGGCGAGCGGCCTCGTCGCTGTGCTCCTCGCCCTACTTCAGTAGGGCTGCGGTGCTCGTTCCTCGGGCGCTCGCCTCGCTGCGGTCTCGGCCGGCTCGCGACTGACTTATTCATTCGCGGGCCCTCAGCCTCCGGGCAACTCGCGGCCGTAGTCGGAATAGGCGCGGCGCGCGGGCACTGACACCATGGCGTCGAGGCGACTCGCGACGGGCGGCGGGGCCGCGCCTTCGGGCAGCACGAGCGCGCTGAGCGCGCCGCCGTAGACGCACGCGGTATCGAGCCCCGTGGCGTGCGGATGCAATTGCGGGCGCTGCCGCGCGTTGTGGCCGAACACGATGTGCGGTTCGTCTCGATACAAGCTGCCCCAGAGCGTGCCCCACTTTTCGCTCGGTTTGCCGCGTTCATCGATCGAGCGGATGTGCGTCAGCAGCCACGGGTCTTGTTTTTCGAATGGAATACCGGGCACGATCCCCGCGTGCACGATGCGCACCCCATGCTCGGGCACGTCGATCCACAGCGGGAAGCTCTCCAAGACCGCCCAATCTTCGTCGTCCAAGAGCGCCGCGACTTCCGCGTGTGAGGAGCCGAGCTTCGGACCAGGCTCGCCGCGCAACCGCGCGTGGCGACTAGCGAGCAGCCGCTGCTCGTGGTTGCCCACGGTCGAGCGCGCGCGCAGGGTTCGGAACAGCCGGAGCACGCCCAACGGATCGGGACCGCGGCTGAGCAGGTCGCCGACGAAGTACACCCGGTCGCCTTCGCTGTGGGCAACCGCAGACAGCAGCTCGGCAAGCTCCGCTGCGCAGCTATGGACATCTCCGATAAAGATGCTGCGCGCCATCGCCGCCAGCCTAGCGCGGTTTCAGCCGAATCAAGCACGAACGCAACGACAGGCCAGCGGGCCGCATCAATTCCGACCATGCCGCGGCTCAGAATGGGTCAGAAAAATTCCCGCATCGATCAGGCATCGCGCGCTTGCAGTACAGACAGAACGCAGACTACTGTCCCGGGAGTTTTGAGGAGGCACGAAGAATGTCACTGATGTCCCCGCGTTCCTGTTTGGCTTTCCTTTTCGCCGCGAGTTTGGCCGCTGTGGGCTGCGGGGGAGACGAGGTCAAGTACGTGCCGCATCCCGCCAATAGCGGTGCCAAGGCAAGTCTGCCGCCCGTTGCGAACGTGCCGAAAAAGCCGATCAAGAACGGCGACGCTTACACGGTTTGGGGCGCGAGCTATTACTTGCGCAGCCCGGTGCACACCAAAGAAGTTTCACGCAAGAAGCTCTCGGTCACCGGTTACATCACCAAAACCAACTTGGGCGAAGCGCCGGCGTGCGCGGTTCACAAGGGCGGAAAAGCCGACCCGGAGATTTGCAAGCCGCCGATCCCCGCGTTCTGGCTGGGTGACAGCAAGGACGCCCCGGAGAGCGAGACCATCAAGGTGATGGGCTGGGCCTCGAACTTCGCGCAAATTTACGACGCGATCACCGAGTTCGACAAGGGCAAGAAGGACGCGGAACACGTCGATACCTTCTGGCAGGTCAAGATCCCGAATCCGCTGCCCGCCAAGGGCGCCAAAGTCACCGTGAAGGGCGACTACGGCACCACGTTCAGCAAATCCTCGACGGGCGCGGAAGCGGATCCGTTCATGGGCATGCTCACGTTCGACGAAATGACCGTGGCAGAACCGTCCAGCGAGCTCACCACGCTACCCGGCGTGAAGCGCAAACCGCCAAAAAACTGAGCAGCTGATCGCGGAGGTCGACAAAAGATCTCGCGATTCTCTATGCTTGGGCAAGGAGGCGATACTTGCCAGGCGCGCTGCGGCGCACGAAGGGCCACATACTCGTGGCCGCCGGGTTGTCGCTGTGCGCCGCCTGCGGGCACCGCTCGCAGTCCACGCGGCCCGTCGTAGCGGCCATCGATCTGCGCGATACGGACGGCGCTCATGTGGTCGATGACGACGCCCTGCTCGAGGGGCTAGCGACCAGCAGCGAGTACGATCCGAGCCTGCTCAGCCGCGACCTCGAGCGCGTCGAGCGCTACTACCGCGCGCGCGGTTACTACGAAGCAAAGGTCACCGCCGCGCGCGTGCTCGAGGTCGATGGGCGGCACGTGCGGATCGAGATCCGCGTGTTGCCGGGCCTGCCGGTCACGGTGCAGAACGTCGAGATCCCCGGCCTCGCCTATTTGCCGCCGGCCGCGACGAAGGCCGTGCTCGGCGCGCGCACGCTCAAAATCGGCGATGTGTTCGACGAAGCGCGCTTCGAGGAAATGAAGGCGGCGATCTTGGAGGCACAACAAGATCGCGGTCTGCCATTCGCCAAGGTCGACGCCAAAGCACGCATCGATCTGGTCGAGCACCGCGCCGATTTGAGGCTGACTTTGCAGCCCGGCGCGGAAGCGACTTACGGCACGGTCAGCATCGAGGGGCTCAAGTCGATCCCTGACGGTGCGGTGCGCGACACGCTGCACATCCGCGAGGGCAGCGCGTACTCGCGCAGCGACCTGGCCTCAGCGCAGCGCGCGCTGCTCAACCTGGGCGTGTTCAGCACGGTCGAGATCCGCGAGGACCTCACGCACCCCGAGACCAAACGCGTGCCGATTGCGGTCATCGTGCGCGAAACCGAGCTGCGCACGGTGCGCCTCGGTGGCGGCGCGGATCTGAACGTGCTGCGCCTGAATTTTCACTTGGGGATGGGCTGGGAACACCGCAATTTCTTGGGCGGTACGCGCCACTTGTCGATCAACGTCACGCCCGGCATCGACCTGTACCCCACGCGTTTTCCCGATGGCTCGACGCCGCTCCGCCCGCGCCGGGTGCTGCTCGAAAACTCGCTTCAGCTCAAGTTCAGGCAGCCGTCGTTCATCGAGAGCCGCACCGCAGGCACGATCGACGCGAGCTACAACATCATGCCGGTGCTCTATCCGTTGCCCGAGAACACGGATCCGGCCAAAGAGCGCATCCTTGGTTACCAAACCATCGCCACCGCGCTCGGTCTGGAGCGGCAGTTCTACGTGTCGCCGTCGAAGACCTGGCCGGCCGTGTTCACGCTCGCCACATCGTACAACTGGCAAGCCAACTTCCCGTTCACGTATCAGCTGGACGTGCCCGCGGGCTTGACCCATGTGCGCGTGGCTTTTCCTGCGTTGGTCACGACGCTCGATTTTCGCGACGACCCAGTGCAGCCGCACCGCGGCGTGTACCTGACCAATTCGCTACAGGTGGCAGACAAATCCCTGGGCGGCACGGTTTCGGACGTGAAAATTCAGCCGGAATTTCGCAGCTACTTCCCGCTCAACAAGAAGTCGGTCACGCTCGGAACGCGTCTGACCATGGGCTTTCTGTTTCCCAGGGACTACGGCAATACGCTCAAGACCGGCACGGCCGAGGGTCAAGAGTCGGTGATCAATCCGGAAGATCCAGACGTGATTTCGGACCAGCAAAAGCTGCTGCTGCGCGCGTTCTACTCGGGCGGCGCCAACTCCAACCGCGGCTATCCGGTGCGCGGAGTGGGTCCGCACGGCCCGGTCGGTTTCTTGGTGCCGACCGGCGTGGATTGCTCGCTCGAGCACCATAGCATCGATCAACTGCCGCCGACCTGCATTCGCCCGCTGGGCGGCTTCACGCTGTGGGAAGCGTCGCTCGAAGTTCGCTTTCCGCTGTCTGGCGCGCTCGGCGCGATCGTGTTTGCGGACGCGAGCGACGTCACGCGCGATGTCGGGCACGTGCGCTTGAACGTGCCTCACCTCACAGTCGGCCCGGGCCTGCGTTACTTGACGCCAGTCGGGCCATTTCGGCTCGATATAGGCTACCGCGTTCCCGGCGCGCAAGCGATTGGCCAGGACGGATTGTCGATCGCAGAGGGCGGCGGCGACGTGAGCAATCTGTTCGGCATTCCTTGGCTGCCCGTAGCGGTGAACGTCGCCCTGGGGGAGGCGTTTTGAGCCTTCGGCGGAGCGCCACGCGGCGCGCTCGGGGCGCGCGCCGCGTGCTCTCGCTGCTGCTGCGCGTGGGCATGGGCGCGGGCCTCTTCTTGGTGTTCTTGGGCGGCTCGCTGCTCGCGCTCGTGCTGTACAGCAATCTGCCGGCTGGCAGGCGCGGCGTGGCTTTGGGCTTGCAGCGCGTGCTGAGCGAGAATTTCGAAGGCCGCTTCGTGATCGGTGGCGTCGACCACGTTTCGCTGAACGAGCTGCGAGCGCGCGGCTTCACGGTGCACGATGCCGATGGGCGCCTGGTGCTCGCGGTGGACTCGATCTCCGTGCAGTTGGACCTGCCCGGCATGTTGAAAAAATTACTGTTCGGCACGGGCCTCGTGAGCTTGCGCTTCGATCACGCGCGCCTCGACGGCGCGGAGGTCTACCTGCTGCCGAACTCGAGCAACGTGCCGACGATCGTGGACGCGTTCACGCCCACGCAAAGCCCGCCCGGCAGCGCCACAGCGCCCTCCCCGCGCAGGATTGAGCTGTGGTTTCCGCAAATCGAAGTCGGACATCTGTACGGTCGCTTGGCGCTCGACGGAGCCCCGACGCTGGAGGCCGAGCTGTCGTCCGTGCACGGCTCGCTGATCGGCAATGGCGACCTCACGCGCATCGATGTCGAGCGCTTTTCGGCGACGGTGCGCGGCCTGGGCGGCGCAGACGCGCGCGGTGTCGGCAGCGTGCACGTGCGGGCGCCGGGCACAGTCTGGACCTCCTTCGACGGCTACTTCGGGGAGCTGCAATTCGGCAGCGTAGTGCGCGTCGATGGCTCGAAGCTCGACGTCACGCTCGACGTGCCGCGCGCGGAACCGAAGAGCGTGCGCGCGCTCTGGGCCGGTTACCCAGTGCTCGAAAATTTGAGCGCGCACGTCGAAGCCATCGGCACCCTGCCCGTGCTGCACACGCAGACCAAGCTGCTGGTCGGAAATGGCTCACTCACCAGCAGCGGGCAAGTTCGGCTCGGCGGGCACCCCGGCGCCGATCTGGAGCTTTCGGCCAGAAGCCTGGATTTGCGCGCGATCTCAGCCAGCGCACCCGCCACCGACCTCGACGCCGACGCGACGCTGTCCGTCTTTCAGTCGGGCGATCAGTGGCTCGCGAACGTCAATGGCAGCACGCGGGCGACGCAAATCCTGGGCACGCCGTTGCCGCCGATCGACGTCACCGGCAGCTACGATCCGCGTGGCTTTGCCGGGCACGCAACCGCGCACGAACCCGGCATCCCGCTCACCGCGAGCATCTACGTGCACCCGGATGGCGCGATTGACGGCAGCGTCGAGGCGAAAGGCGTCGATTTGAGCCGTGCGCCGCGCCTGCGCCCGTACTTCGATGCTCGTGGGTTGCTCGATCTGCAGCTGAAGGGACGCATCGACAAAGGTCGCTTAGTGACACAAGTGAACGGCACCCTGCGCGATTTCCGATACGGGCAAGTCTCGATCGACGCAAACCAGATCTCGGGTCGCGCCACGGGCCCGCTCGACGATCCACAGAAGCTCTCTGTCGATCTCTCGCTCAGTTCGCAGCGGCTGCGCGCGGGCTCGCTTGCCTTCGACGAGCTGAAAACCGAGCTGCGCGGGCCAGTCACCCGCCCGGTCGTCACGACCGCGATCCGAAACAAACAAGGGCCGCAGATCAACGCCAAGGCCACACTCACGACCCGCAACGCCACTCGCATCGATGATCTGAGCGTCGAGGTCCGCCGCGATCAGGATGCCATCAACGCCAAGATTGCCGTGCTCGACCTGAGCGGGAAGCGCGTGCGCGTGAGCGATTTGCGCATGGACGGCGCGGGCGGTTTGCTCGAGGCTTCAGGACAGCTGTCCCCCGACAGCATGACGTTGGTCGCCCACGGCAAGCAGCTGGATCTGGGCGTGATCGCCCACGCGCTCGGCCTGCCGCGCCGCTCGATCAGCGGTCGAGGCGCGCTCGATGTCGAGCTCGAGTCCACGCACATGTCGCAGCGTGGTCGCATTTCCGTGCAGCTCCAAAATGGCGAGAGCGAAGGCATCGCGATTGACTCTTTGTCTTTGACTGGCGCACTCAGCGGCGTCCAACTCGACCTGCAAACCAGCGCAAAGCTGCGCGATTTTGGGTCATTTTCCGGGGAAGCCAAGGCAAACCTGAGCGGCAGTCTGGTGCGCCCCGGATCCCTCGAAGGCGCGACCGGCATCGTCACCGTGAAGGCCGAGCACGTGCCCTTTGGGCTCTTGAGCTACGTCTTGCCCAAGAGCTCGGGCGTGAGCGAAGTGCGCGGTGAGGGCAACGCCACGCTCGTGCTCGAGCGCACGAAACCAGACCTGCTCCCGAACTTGTCACTGGTAGCCAACACCGCAGGCCTGTACGTCGCGCTCGCTCCCAAGCAAGAGCACGCACCAGCGCAGGCCTTCGAGGGAGTCGATGCCCACGCTGGCCTGAGCATCAACGGCGCGAGCGGAGATGTCGACCTCGTGTTGAAGCTCGATGACACGCACGGGCAGCTCGCGTCGCTGACCACCCAGCTCCGTATGGATCTGGACGCGGCCATCCATCACCCAGAGCAGTTGTGGACTCAGTTGCGCGCGACGCCGCTGGTTGGCAACTTTCTGGTCGACGATCGACAACTTTCGGATTTGCCTGCGCCGCTCGCCCCGAGCGGCGTCAGCGGCAGGCTGCGCACTGCGCTGTCGCTACGGGGGAGCCTCGACCACCCAATCTTCAGCGACAAAACCGAGCTCTACCGGTTGCGCTTCGGTGGCAGCGAACGCGACAAGCCGATCAACGTGTGTACCCAGCTCGACTACGACAAACAGAGCGGGCAATACCGCGCCCGCGGCGAAGTCTTTCTGCCCAAAGACAAGGAGGACGTGCGCGTGTGTCAAGGTGGGCGCGTCGCGTGGTTCAACGCGAGCGGGCGCGCCGATTGGGACCGGTTGACGAGTTCCACACCCAGCGCCGAGCCCGCTTGGACGAGCACGGGCAGCCTATTGCTCGAGGGCATGCCCGTGGACGTGGTGCCGGCGTTCGCCGACGCCGGCTTCGCTGGACGCGTGCTCGGCTCGGTCATGTTCGATCGACGAAAGGCGGCGCCGCAGGTCGAATCGAACCTCCAGATCGACGATGCCGTGCTCAATCGCACTCGGCTCGGCGCCGCGACCCTAGGCCTGCACACCCCCGACGGCCGAGCACTCTCCGCCGTGCTCGATATCCAGCAGCCCAGCTCGGCGAGCAGCGGCAACAGTCGCGTGGGCGGTAAGTTGCACGGCGAGCTGTCGACGTCGCTGAATTGGCAGGGCGTGCTACCCAGCATCGACGAGACTCAACCAATCACTGCCAGCCTGGCGGCAAGCAACCTGGACGCGGTGTTGCTCACGCCGTTCGTGCAGGATGTTTTGTCGGAAATCGGGGGCAAGCTCGATTCGGCCCTCGAACTGACCATGACGCCCAATCCCGAGCCGAAAAGCGACGAGCATTGGCTGTCCAATGTCCAAGGCATGCTGGAGGTGCGCGACGGCACCGTTCAGCTTTCGCAAATCGGCGTCCGCTTGCGCAAAATGCAGGTGAGCGCGCTGGCCGAAGCGCGCCAAAAGAGCACGCTGCTCACGGTCACCTCCCTGACCGCCGCGGCCGAGGCCGACCAGGAGAACGTGGCGGCCGCCGGCTACCTGCTATTTTCTGGGCCTCGCATCGACAGCGGCAAAGTGAACGCGAAACTCGAAGGCGTGCCGTTCGTGCTCGAAGGCGTGCCCTACGCCACCCTGAACGGGCCGAACATCGCGCTCGATATGCAGCGACGACCAAACGAGATGTTCGTCGCGCTGACCGTCCCGGCGCTCGAAGCCAAGCTCAACCCCAAGGCGTCGCGCACGTTGATCGAGCTCGAAAACAGCAAAGATATCTTGATCGCGCAGCCGATCAGCAAGCCTTCGTCGGTCTCGAGCGCGGAGTCCCTGCCCTGGCGCATGCGCTTCGATCTCGGGCAAGACGTCAAGCTCACGCGCGCCGATCTCTCGTTGCCCATCTCCGGCTCGCCCGAGGTCGTCTTGGGCGAAGCGCTGAGCATCGAAGGCAACATAAATTTGGAACCCGGTGGGCGACTCAGTCTGCCCGGCGTGCAGCGCCCGTTCACGATCGAGAGCGGCGTGGTGTCTTTCGACGCCGGCGGCAACCCCCGAGATCCCCGGCTGAGGGTGCGCGCGTTCTGCAAGCTGCCCCAACTCACGGTGTGGGTCACCGTCACCGGGACCTTCGAGGACTCTCGCTTCGCGTTCGAGAGCGATAACCCGAACTTGACGAATCAAGCGCAAATTCTGGCCGCGATGCTCGCGCCCGGGGACAACTCCAGCGCCGCGCGCGGCGGCGCTGGTCAAGGCACGGACCCACTGCGCGCCGGCGCGGGCTACCTCAGCCAACGCCTGCTGGCAAACACCGCGCTTTCCCACCTTGAGCTCAACGCGGGCACCGAAACCACTGCCGACCAGCGCTCGTACGCGACCTATTCAGCCGCATACCCGATCACCGACGAAGTGTGGTTCGAAGGCAGCTACAAGACACTCCAAGCCCAAGACTTCACTGGCGTGAGCCGCACCGCCCTCAGCGGCACCTTCGACTGGCGTTTCAAGAAGGATTGGTCGCTCACTGTCGAGGCCGGAACGCTCGGCGCGGGCACGGACCTTTTGTGGTTGTACCGCTACTGAGCGGCGCGCGCTGTCAGGGTTTGCGCGCGCTTGCGCAGCCCACATTCAGCGTCAGTTCCAGCTTGCCCTCGGACCAATACTTGTCGATCGCGTCGCGCACGTAATCGAGCGGCCTTTTCAGGTCGTCGACTTCGAGCCAGGTGCGCACTTCGGGAATGATCATCAGGCGGCTGATGGGATCCTCCATGAATGCGCGCCCGCTGTCGAAGCTCAGGCTGGTTTGGCGGATCTCGACGTCGATGTCGTCGAGGCCGGCCTCCTCGAGCTCCTCGGAAAGCGCTTCGATGCTCGGCCGGCCGGCGAGAGCCGCCTCGATGGCTTTCGAGAAGTCGCTATCGTCGTGCTTCAGGCCGTACTCGCGGAAGAGGTCGGCGATCTCTTGGAACGAGCCGCGGAGCGGCATCGCCACCAGCGCTTGTCCGCCCGAGATCAACAAGCGACTGATTTCGCCGAACAACAGGGAGCGATCTTGGGGGCCCGAGATGGGGTGGATCGAGTAGGCGTGGGTATAGTTGCCGCCCTCGAGTTCGAGCGGGAGCTCTTCGGCGAAGCGATACTCGACCGCCACGTCGCCCAGCACGGCGGCTTTGTTGCGAGCCAACTCGAGGGCGGGCAGCGAGGAATCGATGCCGACGATGTCGACGCCGTCCATGCGCTCGTACAGCTTCAAATCCGGATAGCCGGTGCGGCAACCCAGGTGGGCGATGCGCGCCGATTCTCCGACCAGCATCATCTCCAGCATCAGATCGCCGAACAGCGACAGGTAGCGCGGAACCACGAAGGTTTCGAGGATCGCGGCGTCGGCGGGAGACAGCTTTTCTGAG
>Ga0157310_10000118_pt1 | contig 10552 bp, 16 predicted proteins | sample NitcycUS213509R2_FD_108384 | JGI IMG/M metagenome (GOLD analysis project Ga0157310, IMG submission 108384) | Soil microbial communities from Arlington Agricultural Research Station in Wisconsin, USA - Nitrogen cycling UWRJ-S213-509R-2 | ecosystem: Environmental > Terrestrial > Soil >...
CCATTAGGTTTCGCTTCAGTGTTATCCTTAGGTTCCATATTCTTAATAATAACTGACATATCCTTTGCTAGTCCTGATAGTGTCTGTACATTAGCTCCGCTTATTTTATCTTCAGTCATATGATGCAGTGCGAGTAATAGTTTCTTCCTTGCTTTATTACTTACCCTACTTTTCGCATCGGTTATGAAGTTATTATTTACCTTTTTATCATACGATGCAGTGGATGTGGAACCGTTAGTATATGCGCTTACACTTGACTCAGATATACCAAAAGACTTAGCCAATTCAATAGCAGATGGCCTACCTTGTGATATAGCTGTATCTGCTATAATATTACGTAGAGTATTAGGTACTTCTACATTACCAACACCTCTACCTTTTTCAACAGACGTAGGTGGTTTTATATCAAGTTCAATAGGAGCCGGAACTTTAGGTGGAACAATTTTATTTAGTTCCAGTTCCTTATCAAATTCATCATCAGATACTATCATCATTCCCATATCATTATCCTACCATACAAAGTGAGATTATACAAATGTGCTAAAACCTGACGTTAGAAAATAATCCAACACATTCATTACTTTATCAATCTGTTGTGTATCTGCTGATGTATGTTCCAGTGTATATTTCATATATTTATGAACATCTTCCTTAGTATATGGACCAGGTGGAATAGGTTCCATTCCATACATCACTGGAATAGGTGGTTTTCCTTTTAGTGTAGCTACAGCCTTATCTCGTATATCCACATCAGTAGATTTACTAATCGCCCGGTGAAATTCAGTATCACCAACATTAACTGTTAGGTCTTTTGATACATCTCTTGAAACAGGCATCTTAGATTTCCTTTCTGGTACTATCGTTTCAATGTCTCTCATTTTAAGTTTAGTCCGTCCCTTAGTCTTACGTGTTACTATGTCTTTCTTAACATTATGTTTTCTCTTGGTCATATATCATAATTAATAATTATATTAGCTCATATTTCAGTCCAGAGTCCCAGCCGAGGGGTATTGTACCATATCGGAAACTGAAAGTCAAATCGATGAAACATATATACTATTCTATGTAACTGATATTATGGGACCCTTATATATTTTGTTACTTTGTCATGAATACTCTATCTGCCCCTACTCATCGTGTATAAGGAAGTTATAAATATAGAGGTACTCCAGGGTACTCTATATGACTCCATATGACACTATATGACTCTATAACTTGGCATTCTTTATGCTAATACATCATTCATGCCAATAAATTGTACCATTTCAATACACTCGTGTATAATAATAGAACATATGACATGGCACACGATATGCTATAGCAACATACATGCCACAAAATAAAGCTTGACGGGACACTAGTTCTATGTTTGGTTGACTTTAGTCTGATAGTTCATATGTGAAGTATGTACGTTTTACATAGTTCAGGTATGTACCTTTACGATTTACGTAATAGTTCATATATGAACCTTAATTCTTTCTGAAGTTTTGTTCAGACTACCTAGTTCTAGTGGCATGTGAATTGCTATAGCATTAATCGTGCCACTCGATATGTACCATTTTAATTAGGTAGAATAAAGTATATCATTAGGTAGAATAGTATTATATGACCTGTATAGGTGACAGTTCCGTTTTAGTACAATGTGTAAAATCATTAGGAAAAACGTGTCCTATTTTGAGATTCTGCTGTATCGAAACAAAACAGATTTTTTGTCCTCGTTTGGTTGACTTCCTCAATACGTGACAAAACAGGCCCAAAAACCCTAGCGTTTTGATGGGTAGACTTGGCAGGCGGTATGCTACTATATATTCTATTATTGTGCGCTGGCGCGGGGCGAACCCGCAGGAGATGACTACAGAGTAAAATCGACACACGCCCCATCCCTATAGCATCTAGGTCAAGAATGCCGGTTTACTGTTACCGATAAAACACAGGCCGATAACCCTAGGTCAATTTATCAACAATGGGTGTTTCTATCTAATGGGAATATACGTTAGTCACACGTATAGCATTAGGTATCTCATGTTCATACTCTCATTGAAGTATTAATTACATTATTGATACTTGAATGAGAGTATAAACTCTCACTATGGCACAACGTCATAGGGTTAATGGAGAATGACACAATGGCTACACCGACTGCTATCAAGGTTCCCAAGTTCGATATCACGAAGCTTGCCGTTAAGGAAAAGGTTAGCAAGTTTACCTTTACCGTCCCGGACACACATGCTGAAGCTGGCAAGAAGATTGAGAAACCTTTCTCATTCTACGAAGTGGCTGAGGGCGATAACGCTACGGCACAGGCTATCGTTGACGGTAAGGGTTGGAACCTGCCGGATATGGTTAACGAGTTTCTGAAGAAGAATGCTCGCGCTAACGCATATCAGACAGCTACCATCCCTTATAAGCCTAGCGAAGTTTCCGAGGAAACTGTGCAGGAGCGCATGATTAAGGACTATATCCGCATGGGTATGTCTGAAGACATGGCACGCGCTACGGTCGTTAACACTCTCAAGGCTTTGGCTGAGGGAAAGCTTAACACTGAGTCCGACACAGAGTAATACTCTGTAAGGTGTATGCGAGTCTCTGACTTAATATTAGAGACTCGCACTACTCTTAAAGCATTCAATACAGATTGAGTGTTTTAACGGTAGTTAACATTGTGAGGTATGAACTGATGAAAACTGAATGGGAAATTCGCAAGGCTATGATTGCGGACTTGCAAAGACTTGGTATCTCTTTTGCCAAAGCTTTTCTGATGGTAGAAAAGATGTTGGAACAAAAGTAAAATGTTCCAAGTAATCGCTACTCCGCCATTGTCAAAAGATACAACCGTTATCGCAAAGGATGTATCTTATCAGGTAGCCATTGCACTCAGGAATATGGCTATCAAAAACAATTTCCGCAATATTGAAATTGTGGAGAACTTTTACGGTAGTCTGAAAAACTACCTACGGGAGATACAAGTAAAGTGACTGTTATTATTACTCACCATGGGCCATCCTTCACTGATGAATGGAAGGAACCTACGAAGATTGAAAATGTGCGTATGGTTTCGGCATATCCCCATAACACAAAAGATGGATATGCGGAAATCATCGTATATTACAATGACCATACTAAAGAAAACATACGACTCGATACGTTGTATGCTTTCACTATGGTAACGGAGTAACATACAATGAGTATGTATATCGACGACTCGTGATGTTAGTATGAACATGAGAACAATATAATATTACGGCCTACCGTAATTAAAGAATCGTAACTGATTTTTTAAAACGGGTGATGGCCTGTAATCCGAATACCATCATTTGATACTTGGCATAAGTATTGCATAAAGAGTAAATCTGACATAGCGAAAGGTTGACTAATATTATGGCTACGTCATATACTCATGGCTCATGATATTAGCTTCGCTAACTAGACTATGACTCATGATATGTATGTAAGATATAATAGTAGTGTCCTCAATAAATGACACCATGAATTCCATCAATGTACCATGTGTGACATCTCAAATAATACCAACTCATTATGCATGACATTATGAAATTATATTAATCACTACTCCAATATATTATATCTCATGCCAACCATACTTTTAAATTACATTCTTATGGATAATGTATGCAAATTTAGATTTTCAGTCTACTTCTCGTATGTTTCTAGTATGTTCCTAGTGTATTCCTAGTGTGTCTCTCGTATGTTCCTCGTGTGCCGAAAGGGGGTTAAATGACTCATTATCAAGGGTTTAACCAATAAGTACCCTCTAGGACCAACTAGTATTAGGCCTATAAAGTGATATGTGAGTGGCCTATTTAGTGGACATGGTTGTTAATGGAACACTGTCCTACTTATGAGACATACATGAAAGGGTAAGCATAATGTATGCCATGACGGAAGGGGTTTTATGTCTTATTTTATATATTTTTTTTTAGATTATACTAATAGCTAATAGTGCAATTAGGACTTACTTGATATCGCCTCAAATGCCCATTTTTGCCGGGGGTACTATATCCCCTTAAGAGTACCTATCGACTAAGGTCCATCGATTCAGTCACTTACGGCCAAACGACGCACGAGAGATACACGAGAAAATGACTAGGAACACACGAGAGATACACGAGAGAAACACGAGAAGGATTACTGAAAACACGATTTCATATACCTATCACTAACTTTTAAATTCCTGTCTATGGATTGATACCAATATACTGATATAATTCATAAAATAGGTTCAATATGGGTATCTTTTAGTAATAATAATTAGGTATATGGCAGCCGACCTAACCGATTATCACTATATCTAGAGTACGATATTGGTACCCATAACACACTATCGTGCATGACAAAACGATACACTAAGATAGAACTACATGACATGACATTTATAATATGGGTGACAAAAAAATAAAAGTGTCACCTGTTTAGGACAGTGTGCGAAAAGTAGACAAATGTCTCACAAAATGGAACAGTCAATTTATTGACACACTACCTGTAGTGGTGTCGGATTTCCGACACACTATATATTGTGGTTTGGACTACGGCATAAGGTTTGCACTCTTAGTCGGTAAAAACTACTTCCGCGTCTAGGCAGATTATTATTATGGCAGCTACAATGGAAAAGAAACACTACGATAAGGCAGTATATTGGTTACTGCCGAATGATGGAGCACCGTTTAAGTGTGTCGATTGTGGTAAGGATTTTCATCACACTAAGGTGATTCTTACACAGATACCGAAAGATGATTCTCGCGCCACTATGTGTTATGACTGTGTAGATGAATGGTGGCTGGCTAATGCTACCAATTTGGGAATGTTTCCGTTCTAACTGTTAGTACTACTTAGGAACAACTACTATGGAATACAAGTACGACACAATCGAATACGTCATTGAACACACACTCAGAGACATCATGAGATTGGATTCACAATACAATCTGTTGAAAAAGATTGTTCACAATCCAGACTCAGATATGGATGTAAAACACATTGTCAGATTGACACGAATGATTTGCAACAATGTCAATCGAATCTTTGAATTGTATCCGGTGGTAAGGCCGGAATATGTTCAATCGGTGCCTCGCGTTCCGAGACTCATCAAACACTAGAGTAAACATTCTACAGGATACTCAATAACGTATTGAGTGTCCGATAGAGTGCTTAGTCTATTACAACTAGTAAGGAGAGAATAGTGAGATTTAACTTTGAAAAAATGCCTTTCATTCACGTTCATTGTGTAAATGGTATTGTTGCTATGCCAAAAGTTTGGTTTGGTGATGATGCTTTTTGGAATGGTCATAACTGGCAGTCACAGGAAACTGTAGACTATTGGTTCGATGGTATCGACCCTAATCCTGTTCCTGTTCTTATTACAAAGAACTATGATTGGTGTGAAAAGTGTTATAGTTCTTTTTGTTCATGTTTCTAACTAAGGAATAACTAATGCGAAGCAATATTCATTACCTGACTCATACCAATGAGTCCATTACTTTCACTAAAGAAGGTGTATGGATTCAGCCGATTGGTGATAGTCCTTCCTATAAGTTTACGGGCACACCTGCTGAACTCATTCAGATTCTTATTCATTACGCTGATGAATCTGATATGAATTGTATCTTCAAGGTAGGCATTTCACGATACTATTTCAAACCATTGGAAGTTAGATATACCACATGGCGTGAAATGTTATCTATGCCTGATGGTGTTCCGCCGGGTCAATACATCATTGAATGTGATAATGACATTACATTCTTTGCTGAAAAGCGATATAACCACTCTATGATTGAGTACTCGTTTGAATAATATCAAATAGAAGGATAGGACTGATGACAAAGACATTCACCATTAAACTTCGTGGCACAAAAGCAGAGTTAGACCGTGCCGATATCTTCCTGAGAATGGTTAAAGACCTTAATAAGATGGGTCTTAATATTGACCAAGCTATTAAGATGGTCGTAACTATTGGTATTGAGATTCCGGAGATTGTGAAATAATGAAACTTGCGACTGGTAAACTAAAAGTTCGTGATGGTATGAATAAGGAAGTGGAATACACTTTCACATATGAGCATCTTGATACCAGAGCCGATGCTCTTGAATATGCTGAAAAGTATGGACTAAACCTCGCTAGTCTCGTTACTGATGTACTGAGAACTAAAGCTCGCGCTCAGGCATATGAACAGATTATTCACACTATGAGGAAACCTAATTATGAATAAATATGAAATGACCGACACCACTAGTGATATCAACATTGTATTCAAGAACAATGTTCGTGTGTTCGCCGGACTAAAAGAAGAATGCATTGCATACATCGCATTCCATGAATCCTTCGATGGTATATGTGATGCTATTTATGCTGATAATCATCCAGATTTCAGACTTGTTGCTAAAGGTCTGGTTCTTATCTGTGATGCTTATTGGAATGACGTTCTTACTAAGGATGAATTTATAGATTACACAACCAGACTTAGTGAAAAGTATCTGCTTTAGGTTTTGTACAGGATACTCATGAGAGGTGAGTATCCGATAGAACACCTAAACAGGAGATAACATGGACACAAGACTTTACGATGAATACATGATGTGGCGTAAACAAGGATTACGCGCCATCACAGCATATGGTATTAGTAAGTATGGATTCTCATTCATACTTGATTACTTATTATAGTAGTAAGCAATATTAAGGAGTATTAAGCAATGAACCACGCATTCCAATCCTCACAGTTAGACAAAGAGAAATGTGGTATATGTAAGTATAATTTCTTACAACACAGTGCTCTTGCAGAATGTCAAGCATGCAAAAACATTGGTCCAGTCAATCCTGTAAAGACTATACTGATGTGTGAGTCATGCGAGACAAAGGAAATCACGGCAACATTAGAGGCTAATAAGCCCGAGAATGTTAAAGCTAGAGTAGATGCTGTACAGAATGCATTCACAGTAGGCAATGGTAATGGTAATGCTAAGATTGCAGCCATTAGTCATGAAGCCTCGCGCATCTTACATAATGAGATATCTGTACGTGAGGATATCTTCAATGCTCACACTAAATCTATCCATGCGTTAGACCAAGAGTTACATTCTGACCCATCCATCAACAATCCCAATTATGTACTAGCCGAAACAATCATGGCTAGTATTAAGAATTTTCAAGATGTGATGTTTGATGGTATGGCACTTGTTGTAAAAGCTGGTAATGAACAGCGTGCAGCAATAACATATCTCAATCAAATGGCTAATAGGCTTCGCGTTGAAGAACGTGAAAAGCTTAAGATTGAAGACCTAAACTATAAGCCTCTCCCGCCTAAACTTGCTAAGGTTGGTATTAATAAGATAGGTAGACCGGCTGGCTCATCAAACAAGTCTGAGAAACCTACTAAGAAATACAAACTTAAGATGTCAGAACTTCATGCTGCAATGAAGGAAACAGGACTACCGGGACATATTATTGCCACGCTTAGTATGAAGGGTCAGTCTATTGAGGAAATTAAGAAGTGGCATTTCGCTAATATGGCGAAGATGAAACTAACTAAGATTCCCAATCCTGACAATATTCCCGGAATTGAATCTGCACTTCCTATGGTAACTGAACCTAAAGTAAAACCAGAAATTGTAGATGAAGAACCCTACAATATGGATGACGAAGACTAACTACTCATTGAATAGTAGGAAATAGAAAAATGGACAGAACTGTAGCGTCAAAATTCGTTCGTGAACATTTAGATAAACACGGACTAAAAGATTGGAAAGTCAAGATAACTACTGACATTAAACAATCTTTTCTTGGATTGACCGTTTATAAAGATAAGACCATTATCATAAACGCTCACCATGTAGACATTCATCCTGATGAAGAATGTAAGGATACATTTCTTCATGAAGTGGCTCATGCATTAACTCCCGGTCATAAGCATGATGCTGTATGGCAAGATAAAGCTAAAGAGTTAGGGGCTAGACCTACTGTATGTTCGCATCTTGAAATTCCTGAACATGTTATTGATGCCATTCGCTCAGGCGAAATGGTGGAAATGACAATAGAGGAAGAAACATACGTAGTCAAGCGTCCTAAGTTCACTATCACACGTTTACAAGATAAGTGTCCTGAATGTGGTAAGGTAGCTGAGGAAATATTCGCTATCGAAACTACACTTCCTAGTGGAGATGTAGTTAAACTCATCACATTAAAGTGTTTCCACATAATCAAAAAGATTATACCGAGGGGAACACCATTTGAAAAGATGGTATCTAATGATTGGCAAGATGCTATCAAAGGATGCAAACATAAGTTCGTTAAACATAAGTGTATTCATTGTAACGAATACTGTTTGATGGACTTTCAGGTTAAAGGTGCTCAGTCGGCAGAGAAAGGATTGAGCATACAGAAAGGTTTCGGTATATTCGATGATATGGGTTTGGGCAAAACTGTCCAAGCATTAGCAATCGTAAGATATCATCTTGAATATACTCCCACGCTGTATGCTGTTAAATCAGCTATTAAGTTTAACTGGTTTAAACAGATTAATCGATGGCTTGGACCTTTGTTCATGCCACAGATTATCCAAACGTCTAAGGATTTCCTGATTCCCAATCTTAGGTCATATATCATTTCATATGACTTGTTGAAAAGATTCCCTCGCGAAAAGATTGAAAAACTAAACATAAAGTTAGTAGTATTAGATGAGTGTCAACAGATTAAGAATGTTGACTCGGCTAGGACACAAGAGGTTCGTAAGCTTGTGTCTAATCCTACTTGTAAAGTATTAGCACTATCCGGCACACCTTGGAAGAATAAGGGTAGTGAATTCTTTCCTGTTCTTAATATCATGGACCCGATTAAGTTTCCGAAATATCAGGGATTCCTTGATAGATGGGTAGACTTTCAATGGGTTGGTGATAAAAAGAAGATGGGTGGTATTCGTAATATTACCAAGTTCAAGGAATATACTGATGCACTCATCATCCGTCGTGAATTCAATGAAGTTATTGATGAATTCCCGGATATCAATAGGATGAAACTGCCGGTTCTGTTAGACGATTTATCACAATCATCCTATGATGATGAAGTAAGTGAATTCGTCAAATGGTATAATGAAGCAGTTATTGGTGGTGAGGAAGATAGCCTTAATGGACTAGAAATGTTAGCCAAAATGTCTCGTATGAGACATATTACGGGCCTCGCAAAAATACCAGCTACGCTCGGATTTGTTGAGGAATTTGTTGAGGATACTGATAAGAAGCTGGTTATTTTCCATCATCATATTGATGTTGGGAATATCATGTATGACTCACTCACTAACACCAATAAAAACACCAATCCAGACTATTATGAATTGGCTCAGACTCTTGTAGATGAGAACATTGAGGTAATGAAGTTAGATGCTACAAAGTCTGATGGTGAACGTTTTACTATTGGTGAGAACTTCAACTCATGTAAAAGAGCTATATTGATTGGTAGCACTATAGCATCAGGTGAGGGTATCGACTTACAGACATGCGCTGATTGTGTTATGCATGAACGTCAGTGGAATCCTCAGAATGAAGACCAAGCCGCACCCGGTAGATTTAGACGTATTGGTCAAAAGTCTAGTGTTATTAATATTTCCTTTGCAGAAGCAGAGGGAACTATTGATGAACACTTTGATGCCATTGTGGAACAGAAACGTAAGTATTTCCACAGTGTAATGAATAAGTCAGATATGCCATCGTGGGACCAGAATGAGATTGGTAAACAGTTAGCTGAACTCATTGTGAATAAGCATAAACAGAAAAACAAGGGTAAGAACAAGCCTGTTGTTAAGAGGGAACTGGCGAAATACTAACATGAATATCGATATACTGACCAAACTATTAGGAGAGGAATATCTTGAATATCAGGATAAAACTCTCAAGTTTATTGACCATATCGAGGCAGGATATCATACAAGATTCTTGTATAGTATGATGCCTAAATTTCTATTGGAAGCAATGGCGACAACTATAACTCATTGTTTCCTTAATCACACATCGCATCGTAGGGCAGCACTTATCATTATCGCTAATTGTATGATTCTTGATAAGAAGGCTGATACGATACTTGATGAAATTTGTAAGGAAGTACTGAAAAATAAACCTGTTGCTAATAATTGGGTGAACTGATGAAATTAAATACAATAGAAAAAGCCTTGATAGAACATCAGATAAATAAAGATACTGTTTGGTGTCAGTATCATCTAATTCAGCATAATGAAAAAAGAGAGGCTACAGGAACATTCGTAATACAAGGATATACAGTTCCTACTTGTATTAAATGTTTGAATGAACGAGTAGACCTAGTAGAATGTTATGAACCAATCAAACAAATGGAGTATATCAACATTCTAAAAAGACTGATTGAGAACAGCGATAGGATGGAAGATAGGTAAGAGATGAGAACAGCATCATATTCTACCGTAACCTTAGTGGATGATTGTAATAATACCATAGGCTATGGCTATATTATGTTTGCTGATGCAGAACTGATTGGGCCGGTTCTAGTAGATTTAAAAGGTAATCCCCTTGATACATTC
>Ga0157310_10000119_pt1 | contig 10527 bp, 4 predicted proteins | sample NitcycUS213509R2_FD_108384 | JGI IMG/M metagenome (GOLD analysis project Ga0157310, IMG submission 108384) | Soil microbial communities from Arlington Agricultural Research Station in Wisconsin, USA - Nitrogen cycling UWRJ-S213-509R-2 | ecosystem: Environmental > Terrestrial > Soil >...
AGTCTTGCCCTCTGCTCGACCGTCATCACCAGCCTGGCCCTCGTCGCCTGCAAGCCCAAGAACCCGGAGCCGCAGGCAGCCGGCGGCGGCGGCGGCGGCCTGAGCATCCCCGCGCTGCAACCGCAGCAGCGCACGCTGGCCAATGGCCTGCGTATCTATGCCCTGCCGGATTCCAGCACCGCCAGCGTATCCGTGGCGGTGTGGTACGACGTCGGTTCCAAGCATGATCCAGCCGGCCGCTCCGGATTCGCGCACCTGTTTGAACACCTGATGTTCAAGGCCACGGCGAACATGCCGTCGGAACACTTCGACCGCATGACCGAGGATGTCGGCGGCTTCAACAATGCCTCCACCTGGGACGATTTCACCAACTACTACGAGACGGTTCCTGCAAATCACCTGGAACGCATCCTGTGGGCCGAGGCCGAGCGCATGGGCTCGCTGGTGGTCGACGACGCCGTATTCCAGTCCGAGCGGCAGGTGGTCATCGAGGAATTCCGCCAGCGCATCCTGGCGCAACCCTATGGACGCTTGCTGGGGCTGTACCTGGCGCAGGCGAATTTCGATGTGCATCCCTATGGCCGGCCCGGCATCGGCTCCATCGCCGATCTGGAAGCCGCGACCATTGAAGATGTGCGCGCCTTCCATGCCGCCTACTACCGTCCCGACAACGCCATCCTGGTCGTCTCCGGCAACTTCGACGCGAAGCAGCTCGACGCCTGGGTGGACAAGTACTTCGGACCGCTGGCCTCGCCGAAGCGGGCCATTCCGCGCGTCGCCGCCGTGGAGCCGGCACGCGCGGCGCCGAAGTCGCTGACATTCTACGAACCGAATGTGCCGCTGCCGGCCGTGCTGATCAGCTGGCCGGCACCTGCCGCCAGCAGCCCGGACATCGCGGCGTGGATGCTGCTCGATGCCATCCTGCAGCGGGGACAGTCCTCGCGGCTGTACCAGTCCATGGTGTACGAACAGCAGCTCGCGGCGCAGGTGGGTTCGCAGTTCGAGATTCATCCGGACCCCAGCACCTATGCGCTGCTCGCCATTCTCTCCGCCGGGAAGTCGGCCGATGAGGGACTCAAGTCGCTGCAGTCCGAGATCGCAAAGATCAGGGACAACCCGGTCAGCGCTGCCGAACTCGACGAGGCGCGCAACGAACTGATCACCGAAACGCTGCAGCAGCGCGAGACTTCCGATGGCCGCGCCGATGAGCTGGCGCGCTCGGTGATCGTGTTCAGCGATCCCCAGGCCTCCGACAAGCTGCTGGCACGCCTGCAGACCGTGACCGCGGCCGATGTGCAGCGCGTGGCGAAATCCATCATGGATGACAGCCGGTCGGTGACCATCCGCTATCTGCCGGAGGCGGCAGGCGCGAAGAGCGACAGCATCGGCGACTCGAAGGGCATCCAGACCGCGAAGATCGAGATCGCCGCGTCAGAGATCCCCACGTACAAGCTGGCGCCGGAAGCCGAGCGCAAACAGCCCCCGCCGGCAGGCCCCGCCATAGCGGCCAGGGTGCCCGGTGCCTCGGAGAAAACCCTGGCCAATGGCCTGCGTGTGATCGTGGCGAATCGCCCGGGCCTGCCGCTGCTGGCCGCGGACCTGCGCATCGCGGCGGGCGCCGCGCTGGATCCTTCCGACCGCGCTGGACTGGCCACAATGACAGCCGACCTCGCCACGCGCGGCACCGCCACGCGCTCCGCCACCGAGATCTCGCGCCAGGTGGAAAGCCTGGGCGCGGCGCTGGGTGCCGCCGCCGTGTCCGACGCTTCCGATGTGTCCATGCTGACGCGCGCGGACAAGGCGAAGGAGATCTTCGCGGTGCTGGCCGATGTGGCGCAGAACCCGGCCTTCCAGGACGAAGAGCTGGAACGCGCAAGACAGGAAACCCTGGACGGACTGATGGTTTCGCTGCGGCAGCCGGGATCGGTGGGCCGCTATGCCATGACGCGCCGGCTGTTCGGTGACGGTCCCTACGGCAAGACACCTTCGCCGAAGTCCATCGGTGCGATGACACGCGACGATGCGGTGAAATTCCACCAGACCTGGTGGCGACCCGACAATGCCATCCTGGTCATCACCGGCGACGTCACGCCCGAGGCCGGGTTCGCGCTGGCCGAAGAAGCACTGGGTTCCTGGAAGAAGCCGGATGCGCCGCTGGCAGCCGCGGTGGCGGCCGAATCGCGTGCCGTCGGCAACCTGCCGCTGGTGGTGAACATTCCGAAGATCGGCCAGGGCGCAGTGCTGATGGGCCGTGTCGGCCCGAGCCGCACTGCGGAGGATTATTTCCCCACGCTGGTGGCCAACGACGTGCTCGGTGGCGGCTACTCGGCGCGCCTGAATTCGGAGATCCGCATCAAGCGCGGCCTGTCGTATGGCGCGAGCTCCGGACTGGCCGCGCGCAAGCAGGGCGCGCCAATCATCGCGGCCGCGCAGACGCGCAACGACGCCGTTCCTCAGGTGGTGGAACTGATGTCCGCCGAACTGCAGCGGCTTGGCAATGCGCCGGTGCCCGCTGCCGAAATCGACAGCCGCAAGGCCGTGCTGATCGGTTCCTTCGGCCGCTCGGTGGAGACCACCGGAGGCCTGGCGGCGCAGCTGTCCGCATTGGCGCAGTTCGGGCTGCCGCTGGACCGGCTGCAGACCTATGCCGCCGACATCCAGGCCGTGACGCCGGAGCAGGTGGCCACCGCGGCGAAGGCGCACTACGACCCTGCCATGTCCTCGCTGGTGGTGGTGGGCGATGCCGCGGTGTTCGGCGCAAAGCTGAAGGCGCGGTTTCCGAAGATCGAGACCATCAGCATCGACAAGCTGAACCTGGACAGCGCCACGCTGAAATAGATCCGGCCGCCGAAAGAAAAAGGGCCAGCTGGATGCCAGCTGGCCCTTCACCCGACTGATCAGGTCGTTGCAGTCAGATCAGAACTTGCGTTCCACCGACAGCTGGTAGGTTCGCGACAGGCCGGGCACGCCGGTGACCAGGCCGAGTGAACCCGTGATGTCGCTCTTCGACATGAAGTAGTACTTGTCGGTGAGGTTCTGTACTTCGAGCGCCACCTTCCACTTGTCTTCCATGTCGGACCAGCCAATCCGGGCATTGGCGAGCATGCGACCCGGAATCTCTCCCCAGGAGGTGTTTTCGGCGTTGGTGAACAGGTCACCCTGATACGCACCATCCAGCCGGAAACTGAGCGTACCGGCATTGGTCCTGTGGTCAAACTGCGCGCCGATGGAATAGGACTCCTCAGGCGTGTAGGGCGTGATTCCGCTTCCCGGAATGCTCGTGTTCACCAGGTTGCCTTGCGCGTTGAGATCCGTGGTGTACTTGAAGTCCAGCACGCTGACGCTGGCGTCAAAGAACAGCGCTTCCGTCGCATGCACCGTCGTTTCGAGCTCGAAGCCCTTCACGTCGGCCGCACCGATATTGGCAGGACGCAGGCACGGTTGCTGCAGCTGCGATTCCGGGCATACGGTCTTGCCGAGGATGATGTCGTCGTACTGGTTGAAGAACACGGCACCGTTCAGGCGCATGCGGTGATCAAACAGGTCGGACTTGAAACCCACCTCGTAGGTGGTGAGGGTTTCCGGGTTGAACGGCAGGCGCTGGTCGGCCGTGAACGGACGCGGGTTGACGCCACCGCCCTTGAAACCCGTCGAGACCGACGCATAGGCAAGGAAGTCCGGCGTGAAGCGGTAGTCGCCAACGACGCGCCAGTCCGTGCGATCGCCCTTGAAACTGCCGGTAATGCCGTAGATGCCATTGAGCAGGCAGTTCGGAGCTGCACTTGAGGGCGGTCCCGGGGGGCACTGGGTCGAGTTCGGAACCGTGCCGTCCGGGTTGGACCGGTAGTACGTGTAATCCTTCTGGTCCTTGGTATAGCGCACGCCGCCCGTGAAGCTCATCGCCTCCGTCGGATGGATCGTCGCCGTGCCGAACACGGCCTTGGTGGTGCTGGGCGTGGTGTCCGGACCGTGCAGGAAGTCGATGGTCGGAGCGACGTAGTTCAGATCGACGCGGGCGGTGTAGATGCCCTCCTGGTCGAGGTAGAACGCGCCGAGCGTGCCTTCGAGGAAGCCGCCGCCGGTCTTGAAGTTGGCACGGATTTCCGAAGTGAATGCATGGTGATTCAGTTCGTTGTCGAGCTGCGCTACCGGTATCGGAGTGGCGTCCTGGTCCTGCCCGAACTTCGAATTATAGGAGCGATACGACCCGATATAGACCAGCTGCACGTTTTCGCTGATGTCGTAGTTCAGATCCAGGTGGTAGCCGTCGCCGTTGAACTCGGTGGTCGGCAGGGAAAAATAAGGCTTGAACGGAGCCTGGGTGGTCGGCACCTTGGCATCCATGAAATTCGAATAACTGACGAAGCGCGGGTCCCATCCCTTCAGGTTGCCGCCGGCATCGCAGCTGTACTGGCCCGCCGGAACGAAGGCGCAGGACATGTTGACTGCCTGGCCGTTCTTGCCCACAAGCCACGCAACCGGAGGAGTGCCGGAAGTCGAATTACCCGTCGAACCTGGATTGAAGGTGGTGCAACCCGGCGCCGCACAGACCGCGCCCGCGGCGATCAGCACCGTCGGGATCGCTTCGGATCGCTCACGGGTGTAGTCGACCGAGAAGTTGGCCTCCAGCTTGTCGTTCGGAGTCCAGCGCAGCGCCGCACGAGCGGCAAGGATGCTCTGGCCGCCCATCGTCTCGTAGTCGGAATTCCCGTTGCCGCGCGTGTTGTTCTGTTTCACGTTCGAGCTGGGATGGGTCTGGCCATAGTCGAGCATGCCGACATAGCCATCGCGCCCGCGGCTGACGCCTGAAATGCGCAATGCCAGGTTGTCGCTGACCTTGAGGTCGGCCATGCCGCGAAGGGTCAGTTCATTGAACGAACCATAGGACACGCGCAATGAACCCGAGTCGTCGCCCTTGGGCTTCTGTGTGAACAGCTTGATCGCGCCGCCGATGGCGTTCTTGCCTGCCAGCGTGCCCTGGGGGCCGCGCAGGATTTCAACGCGATCCAGGTCGACCAGCTCGAGCAGCGAACTCGACAGCGTCGGGATGTAGACATCGTCGATGTAGACGCCAACGCCCGGATCCAGCGCGTAGTTGAAGTCCGTCTGGCCGACACCGCGGATGAAGGCGATGAGGCCCGAGCCGCCGTTCTGCGGCTGCGGACGCAGCGACACGTTCGGCGCCTGTGCGGCAATCTGCGCGATGTTGGTCTGGCCACGTGCCTCGAGCATCGCGGCGTTGACCGCCGTGATCGCGATCGGGGTGTCCTGCAGGTTCTGTTCGCGGAACTGTGCCGTGACGACGATCTCTTCCAGAGCAGTATCGTTGTCGTTCTCTGCGGCCACCGCGGTGGACGAAGCGGCAATGGCCGCACTGACCGCGATGGCTACCCGCCAGGCGGAGCTGTTCTTTCCTTGTTTCACGCAACCTCCCATGATGGACATATGGCTCACGGGCCATGGCCCCTTGAAGAGGCCCCCCGAATCTTTTTTGGCCTGCACTCAGGCGCGAGCAGTATAGGCACGCGCAACAGTTGTGACCAATACCCAACGAAACGTTTGCCTCGATTGCTGTCGCGGCAACAGCTTAGAAGTTATCGGTCATTTCATAGGCAGTTGCCCGCGCGCTACTTCAATTCCAGCGCCAGCCGTATCTGTTCGCCCTGCATCGTCACGCGATCCGCGCGAACAATGAACACGCGCGAAGCTTCGAGCTCACCGTCACGCAGCAGCGCGGCCTGGATTGAGGCGGACCGGGCCTGCGCCAGCTGCTCCAGATCTGCGTCCTGGATCGCGATGCCATCGCGAAGGCCCTGCTCCAGCAGGGTGACTGCTGCCTGATCCGCCAGGTCGCGCGCCTGGGTCTTTGATGTACCTTCGGGCGGCTTCGGCGGATCCGGAATCGGCGGCAGGGCACGCTTGTGGATGCGATGCCAGGCAGTCAGGGCTTCACGCTTCTGCTTCGGGGTGAGCGAGGAGTAGCCGGGGGCGTCCATGCTGTCCGCCATGTCGCCAGCCGCCTCCGCCAGCATCGCCTGGAAGCGCTTCTGCTCCAGGGCCGGGCGGTCCACTCCGGGCAGCGGTGCCAGCGGAATGTCCACGGAGATTCCCGGCTTCTCGGCCAGGCCTTTCGCCAGCTGGGCAAGGCGTTCGGCATTCATTGCCTCGAGCGTGGCATCGCCCGGATGGAAGTCGACGAACTGCGCCTCCTCGGCGCCGTCAAACAATGAGCCCAGCCATGAAAACGGCGCCGTCACCACCTTGGTCATGATGTTCTTGATGACCTGCCACACGATGGGGCCGATACGCAGCGTCGGATCATCCAGCGACCCCGAGACCGGCACATCCAGGTTGATCACGCCATGGCGGTCGCGCAGCAGCACGGTCGCGAACTTCACCGGCAGCGAAGCCTCGCCCTTGAACTCCGAGGCTTCGCCCCATTCGAGCTGCTCTATGCGGATGTTGTGTTTCGCATCCAGCTTGCGGTTGGTGATCTGGTAATGCAGCTCGGTGGTCAATGCGCCCTTGGAGATGTTGTACCCGGCAAATACACCCGAATACGGATTGAACACCGGCAGCGTGATGTTCTCGAACTTCATGCTGATGTCGGTGAACCGGTCGAAGGCGAAGGGCTGGATCGTGCCGCTGATGGTGACGGGCGAGAATTCACCCAGATTGCCTTTCAGGTCCACTTCCGAGCGCGAACTCAGGGCCGTCGACAGTGACTTCATTGAACCGGTGAGGTCGAGGATCTCCGCCGTGAAATTGGGCTTGATGTTGAAGTCCGAGAAATTCAGCCGACCCTTCTGTATCTGTACTTCGCCGATGCGTATGGGAAAGGACTCGACTGGATCCGGCAGCGCGGCAGCAGCAGAGGCGGCCGCTGCCTTCGCCTGGCGGGCATCGCGCTCGGCGCGTTCGCGCCGCTGCCGTTCCTTGCGACTTTCTCTCGGCTTCTTCGCCGGCACCTTGTCCGACGCCTGCGTGGCGCGATGCTCTGCGATTTTCGCCGCAGCCGCATCCGGATCGAACACGGCACTGATGTTGACGACCTGCTCGGGACTGATGACCAGGCGTGCATACGGCTCCTGCACCAGGATGCGCTCTATGCGCAGACCGGCCGGGGCGCTGCGGTAATGCAGCTTCTGCACCTGCAGCCGCCGCAGGTTCAGCAGGTCCTCGCGCAGCGTGTTGTCCACCGAATGCAGCCGCTCGAGGCTGATGTCGCCATCGAAACCGATGACTGGATCCGGCCCGGACTTCGCCGGCGCGATGCTCAGTTCGCCGGATGTAGAGACCGTACCGGAACGGATGGTGAGATCGGCCACCGGGAGGATGTAGGGCTGCAGCAGGGCCAGCTGCGCATTGCGCAGATTCACCTTCAGTCTGCCTGCCAGCGGCGCAGGCGCAAGTGAGCCGTTGACCTGCAGCTGTGCGGCACTGTTGATGCGTGTGTCAAGCTGGATGGGTATGGGCTGCGCCAGATCAAGGCTCACCGCTCCGGTGGACAGCTCCAGTGGCTGCAGGCGCAAATGCGGCCGCGCCTCGACGCTGCGATCCTCGAAGTCGATATCCGCGGCGCTGACCTGCACAGTGTCCACACCTGCGGTCCACCTGCTGTCTGTCACTTCGGCACGGGCGGCATTTGTTGCAGGGGCCGCGATTGGGGGTTTGTCAGGCGGAATCAGCTCCACCAGATTCATACGACCTTCCGCATCCACCCAGCTGCGCGCCTTCAGTCCTTCCACCCGCAGCTTTGCTGCATGCACCCGCTGCGCTGCCAGATCGAAGTCGATGCCATCCAGGGCAAGAGTCGCGACGCCAATCCACTCTTCATCAGCGCCGGCCTTGCCCACGCTCAGTCCGGTGATCGCCAGCGTCGGCGCCTGCAGGTTCAGTGCAACCTGTTCGCCGAGGGATACCTTGTAGTGGGTCGCGAGATCGATCTGGCCGGAGCTGACTGCAACAGGCGGAGGCTCCGGCAACAAGTCCATGAGCGTTGCCACCCGCAACCCGCCGATGCGGATCTCGCCCTCCGAAGCCACCTGCGGCGCCAGCGCGAACCGGCCGCGCCAGTCGAAGGCCTCATCCGCAGTGCTGCGTGCCGTCAGCTCGAACTGGCCCCCTTCCGAGGTTGTGCGGAAATCACGCAGCGAGAAATCGATGGGCGAGATGCGCTTCACCAGCGGCTGCTCGCGCGCGGCAACCAGGTACTCGACATTGCCGCCCTTCACCTGCAGCAGCTGCACCCACAGGCGTGGCAGTTCCGAAGCCTCTTCCTGCTTCGGCGGCATGTTCCGCGGATGCGCCAGGTCCACGAGGTTGATCTGGCCATCCCGGCGCACCACGGCACGTACCACGGGCTGATCCAGCTCGATGGCGCGGAAGACCAGTGCCCGCCGCCACAGCGATGACACCTCAAAGTCGATCAGGAATCCCGTCGCACCCAGCAGCGCCTGACCGTCGCTATCCGGAAGACGCAGGTCGTGTATCTGCAGCGTCAGCCGGAAGGGATCGATCTTCACCTCACCCAGCGTGAGTTCGCGATCGTAGGCGGCACGCACCCAGGCGATGGCCTGCTTGCGCAGCATCAGCGGCGCGAAGTGGTACCCGAACACTGCATAGGCTGCGACCAGCGCCGCAAGCGCACCCAGCGGAATGAGCAGTCGTTTTCGCCATTTGCTGAGCATTGCGGCGGGTGGATCATGACAGAATCGGCGCATGCAGGAACCTGTCCGGATCGCCTCGTGGATGGCACCGCTGTTGCTGATGGCATGCAGCGCCGTACCGCCCGCGCCTTCGGGCAGCACGGAGCTGGCCGGCGCCAGCTGGCAGCTGGTGCGCTTCACGGGCGGCGATGGCACCAGGCTCGTGCCCGACGATGGCACGAAGTACACGCTGCAGTTTGGCAAGGACGGCAATATCGCAGCGCGCCTGGACTGCAATCGTGGCAGTGGCACCTGGAAGGAACCGCGGACCGGAATGCTGGAACTCGGTCCGATGGCCCTGACCCGCGCCGCCTGCCCGCCGGGCTCGATGCATGACCAGATCGCCAGGCAATGGCCCTACATCCGTTCCTATGTCATCCGCGACGGCCGCCTGTATCTTGCATTGATGGCCGATGGCGGCAGCTACGAGTTCATGCCCATGGCTGCGCCCGCAGACAAGGCCACCGCCACGCTGACCAACACCTACTGGAAGCTGATGACGATGGGAGGCTCGCCGGTCACGGCATCGCCCGACACCCGCGAGATACATCTGATCCTGCAGGCCGCGCAGCGCGTCAGCGGTTTCAGCGGCTGCAACCGGCTGATGGGCGGATACCAGCTGGATGGCGACCGGCTGTCGTTCTCGCAGCTGGCCGGCACGATGATGGCTTGTGCGCCGGAGAGCATGGACACGGAGCGCCGCTTTCATGCCATGCTTCAGAAGGTGGCGCGCTGGCGCGTCGATGGCGAGAAGCTGGATCTGCTGGATGTCTCGGGCGCAACGCTTGCCCAGTTCGAATCCCGCTACATGCAGTAGCGGTCGGCACGGGATGACTGCGCGGCGATTGTTCGCCGCACTGCTGCTGCTTCTGGCCGCCGGCGCGGCGTTGCCCGCCGACGGCGTGGATTCGCGCACTGCCAACAACAACATCAACTACGCCTTCTCTTCCGAGCTGGGCTCCGGCGTGTATGAGCTGGACGGTCGCATCATGCAGGTCTACCGGCTGCCGATGTGGTGGAGCCTGCGGTCGCCCGGGGAGGACCGCCCCGGCATGCGTTTCGTGATGCCGGTGACCTTCGGGTTCTTCGACTTCACCTCCAGGGATGTCCTCACGGGTGACCTTCCCTCCAACATCGGCAGTTTCAGCATCATGCCGGGACTGGAGATGGACTACCTCTGGCGCGGCGACTGGCACTTCATCCCCTATGCCATGGCCGGCACGAGTTTTGCGGACAACGCCGACGACGGCTGGCTGTTCAGTACGGGCGTGCGGCTGCAACGCAGCACGCGCAAGGGCGTGGTGGAAACACTGCGGCTGCATGAACTGTCGCTGGCGATGGTGCACTACCGCGGCGATACGCCCGATGACCGGTTCGTGCGCATCCGCCAGGGGATAGAGTGGCGTCGCATGCTGCCGGTGAATCCGGGCAGCCGCCGCTGGGTGCCCGGTGCCTACGCGCTGCTCGACGTGGTGCCCGATCCACCGCACGTGGTCGTCGACGGCGACACGGCAGGTGTGCTGCAGTTCGAAGCCGGCCTCACGCTGGGCCTGAATCCCATGCCGCGCCTGCTTGGCTTCGACCTGCCGCGGATCGGCCTGGGTTACCGGCTGGCCGGTGATTTCCCCGGCTGGCGTCTGGTGCTGGGCGCACCGTTCTGAGCGGGCAATCGCAGGCTCGCCAGCAGCAGCCCGGCTGCATATAACGCGACTCCCGCCAGCGTGAATCCCGCGAAGTAGCCGGCCAGATCGCCGGCAGGCGCCTCCTGCCCGTGCGCGATTCCATGGATGGCGGCAAAAGCCATGCTCAGCCCGAGCAC
>Ga0157310_10000120_pt1 | contig 10498 bp, 8 predicted proteins | sample NitcycUS213509R2_FD_108384 | JGI IMG/M metagenome (GOLD analysis project Ga0157310, IMG submission 108384) | Soil microbial communities from Arlington Agricultural Research Station in Wisconsin, USA - Nitrogen cycling UWRJ-S213-509R-2 | ecosystem: Environmental > Terrestrial > Soil >...
TCGTCACGGACAACTGCAAGGCCTGCCGTTTCACCGACTGCGTCGCCGTGTGCCCCGTGGATTGCTTCCACGGTGACGCCGATATGCTCTACATCGATCCGGGCGAGTGCATCGATTGCGGCGCCTGCGTGCCGGAGTGCCCGGTCGAAGCCATCTACGACGAAGGCAGCGTGCCCGTCGAAGAGGCGCACTGGCTCGCGCTCAACGCCGAGCGCGCAAAGGCACTGCCTGTGGTGAATCGCAGAGAGGCACCGCTCGCAACCGCACTTCTGCGCGCTCGCGAGCACGGGTTCAAGCCGAGCGAGTGAGTCAGCGGCACACTTGCGGCGGTGGCACCGAGCGCCGGGCCAAGAAGGTCGTGGCTCGCCGCAGGGCGGGCATGGAATCGATGGCGTGCACTGCCTGACGGTACATGTGGTGCGTGAACTTAGCGCGCCGTGAGCTCGACATCACCAAGGCTTGGCGAGTGACGCGCTCGCTGGGCTCCCAACGCGCCTTCGACACGTCGTTGCCCGTGGACAGATTCACGCGCGGGAAACCGTGTGCAATCGCATACTGAATGGCCTCCGCGACGGTGGTCGTCATCACGCTGTATTGGGCGAACGCGGGGTCGTAACCCGAATAGTACAAATACAGCGTGTCCCCCGCGACGAAGCCGATCCGAACCGCGACCACCCGCTGATCGAGCAGCAGTTGAAAGATGCGCAGCGCGCCGCGCTCCGCGAAACGTCGGCACACATCGGCCAGGAACGACTGAGCTTCAGCGGTGGAAAAGATGTTGAAGTGGTGCACCGTGCTCGTCAGCCGCGCGCGCGCCTCGTGCAACGCAAAGAACTGCCGCAACGCGGGCTCCACGGCGTCCACGCTGGTCGCGACGTGCAGTCGAAATTCCAGACCATCGCGCTTCGGCGCGTTGTAGCACTTCCTCAGCGATTCTTTGATGTTGCGCGGTAGGCCGGCGCGGAACGCCTGCCATGAATTCGGCAGATCGAGCACATAGTCCGCAACCTGTCCGACCCAATTGAAGTTCGAAGAGCCTGAAAGCGCGCGCAAGTCCAAATCCACCGGAACACCGCTGAGCAACATGGAATCCCAGGCGGAGTCGTTGTGAAGCGCATGAGATAGCAACGCGCAGTAAGCCTCCGAGCGCCATTCGGGGAGCGAAACCAAGCCGCGTTGCTCGGTGATGTTGGGATCAGCCCCGAAGAACTGCAACTGGCGTACGCAGATCGGGCCGAATGACGGCCGCCGGCTCATCAACATCGGGGCGACGGCAACCAGCTGTCCTTCGCGCGTGCGAATGCTGCGGATGCTCAGCGCGTCGGTCACGCCCAATTTCTCTTCGTGCAGTTGCGCCCACCAAGCGACGGCCCAATCCCAAGAGGCAAACGGCGTCCCTGTTTGCTGCTCGATCGCTCGCCACTCCCGCTCGAGCTCCGTGAACGCTTGAGTCGAGCGATGCTCTTGCACGACCAACCGTTGCGCGCGGAGTTCCAAGCCAGGGTTCTTCGTCATTTTTGACGCCCCAGAATGCACAGCGCGTGCCCCAACGAAATTGGCCCCATTTCCGAAGTGTGACGGCGCTCTCGCGCGAGGCAAGTTGGCACAGGCCGACAGTTTGGTCTCAGGAACAAGGTCGTGCTGGCATTGCGGCCTCGGGATTGCCGGCCGGGGCGCGCCGAATTTCGGGAACCCTTTCCACGCTCGCGCATCAGATGGGCATGCAAAATCTCGACGCATTACTGATACTCGGAACATGGTCATTGGCAATCGCGTGCGGCGGCTCGCCCACGGACGCGAAGAGTGGCGACAATGCTGCCAAGGCCCCCGCGACCTTCACCGAACAAGTCACCCGAGGCGGCGAAGTGTTCGGCGAACACTGCAGCAGCTGCCACGGCAACGGAGGCGAGGGCACCGCGAAGGCACCCGCGGTCGTTGGCAAGACCGCGCTGCCTTTGGATCCGCCGAGCGGCGCGCAAGTTCGCAAGTCGAAGTTCGTGACCGTGGCGGACGTTGCCGAGTTCGTCACGAAGAACATGCCCGGCGATAATCCGGGTAGCCTGAGCGAAGACGACTATTACGCCGTGCTGGCCTTCGATCTGCACGCCAACGGCATCGATCTGGACAAGAAGCTCGACGCGAGTGTCGCCGCAAGTCTAACGATTCCGCGGGATTGACGCCCTAGCGCCGAAACTTCTGGGCCGCGAGTCGATTTGTGGGAACCCTTTTGTCGGAGGCGACTCAATTGGGGAGCATGTTGGAAAACAGCGTTCTTGCAGCGCATCCGGGTGAGTCGCTGGGTCTCAGCGACCAAGCAGTGATCGCTCGCATCCGAAACGGCGAGCACTGGTGCTTCGAAATCCTCATGCGTCGCCACAATCGACGCGTGTTTCGAGCCTGTCGCGCCATCTTGCGCCGCGACGACGAAGCCGAAGACGTGATGCAGGAAGCGTACGTGCGCGCGTTCGAGCACCTCGCGGAGTTCCGCAACGAGGCGAGCTTCGCGACCTGGGTCACTCGAATTGCCATTCACGAGGCGCTCGCGCGCAAACGTCGCGAACAGCGCTTCCGCCCGCTCGCTGCGGCGCCTGAACCGTCAACGCTGATGTCCGTCGAATCGCCCCGCAATCCAGAACAAGAAGTGAACGACCAACAGTTGCGAGCGGTGTTGGAGCGCGCGATCGACGCGCTGCCGGATGATTTTCGAACCGTGTTCGTCCTGCGCGCGGTCGAGCAGATGAGCGGCGCGGAGACCGCCGTGTGCTTGGACATCCCCGAGGAGACGGTCAAGACGCGCCTGCATCGCGCGCGCCTCCGGCTGCAAGAAGTAGTCGTGCACGCGCTGGATGAAAGCGCGCCGCGCGCGTACGAGTTTCATCTCACTCGCTGTGATCGCGTGGTCAAAGGCGTGCTCGAGCGACTCGGGATCTCGAACGAAGCCGCGCTGCGGGATTATTCTTGATGGTCACGCGGCGCGCGCGACCGTCATAGCCTTCGGCGTCGCGGACGTAGTGAGAAGCGGTTCGATTCGAGGAGCGTTACTTGGGCTCGACCATGAGCGTCATTTGGGCGTTGGGGCACGTGCTCCGCGCGGTGATCAGCGGTGCGCGTCACTTGATCACGATATTGCGGCAGGCTGAGCCGCAGTCGTCACCGTCGGCGCGATTTCCGTCATCGCAGTCTTCGCCCGGCTGCACGATGCCGTCGCCGCAGCGCGGGCCGACTTTGCAGCCCGGGTCACATTCGCCGTAGCCGCCGTCGTTCTTGCCGTCATCACGTTGCTCACCCAAGCTGACGATGCCATCGCCGCAAACCGGCGTGCACTCACTGGGCGAGTTCTCGAAGCCCGAGAGCGTGAGCTTGAACGAAGAGCCGGTCGGGTTGCGCTCCGCGTGGAAGACTTTGACCGCGTACACGTTGCCCTCGGCGAGCTCGAACTTGGTCGCTGTGGCCGCGCCAATCTCGACCGTTCCCTGCTGTGGCACGTGTAAGCCGCCGAGATCCAAAGCGAGCTGGCCATTGACGAACACCCACATGTCATCGTCACCGAGAAAGGCGAGCCGCGCGGCGAAGCCTGTGTCGTAGCGGAACCAATACTGCACCTCGGTCGTGAACAAGAAATCGTGCAGGGCCGCCTTGGGCACGAAGTCGGTCTCTGGGTGCCAGATCGTGTCCCCCGTGTATTCCGGTGGAATCGTGGCCATGATCCGCGTGTCGGTGAACGTGTTCGGAGTGTCGTCGATGGGCAAGAAGACGGGATTGCCGTCGAGCGGCTGGCCGTTGATATCGAGCCAACGCTCGCCGTTTTTGCCGAAGCGATTCACGAAACCGCCCGCGCCGTTGTCGAACAACAGCAGGCTACTCGGGATGACGCGGTTCTGGTCGTTGTTCGTGTACCACTCGGCAAAGCTCGCCGCCGAGCTGATGCAGCCGGTGCTGCCGTCGAGCAATTGCGGCTTGCCGTTCGTCAGCTTGGCGGCGATGCCCGGTCGGTTCGTGGCGCCCCCGCAGTGAAAGTCGACGTGCGCTGCAGTGAAATCGCGAAACACGACTGGCACGCGCAGCGCGCATTGGCCGCTCACCATCTCGCAGCTCGACTTCTGCACGCAGTCGAAGCCGGGCTCGAGCTTGCAGTCCGCGGAGCAACCGTCGCCGTCGAGCACGTTGCCGTCATCGCACGCTTCGTGGATGACCAAGCCATCGCCGCAATCGGAAGTGCACGACGTCTTGCTGCAATCCGGCTCGGCTTGGCAGCTCGCGGAGCAGCCATCGAGCGGGATGATATTGCCGTCGTCGCAGGCCTCGGCGCCCTCCTTCTGCCCATCACCGCAGGTGGTGGCGCTGCAAACACTGGGTTTGCCTTGGCACTTGAAGCCACGTTCCAGCTGGCAGCGCGGCGAGCAGCCGTCACCCGCGCGCGCGTTGCCGTCATCGCACATTTCGTTGGACGAAATGACGCCATCACCGCAGAGGGCGATGACGTGGCACGCTTGGCCCGCGGGGCTGCAGGAGTAGCCCGGCTCCACACCCAGACAATTGGCCGCGCAACCGTCACCGCTGTCGCGATTGCCGTCATCGCAGGCTTCGTCTTCGGTCAGCTTGCCGTCACCGCAATTGCTGGGCGCGGGCCCAGCAGGGAGGCACGAATCGCCGCCGCACACCGCGATCGAGCCGCCGGTTCCGACAGCGAGGCCGGCGCCGCCCGCGTTCGCGGTGCCGGCGCTCCCACCATTCCCCACTCGGCTGGCTGTCCCGGCTCCATTCGAGCTGCAACCCCAAGCGCAGGCAATCAGCAGCAACCACGCCGCGTGCCCGGTGCGGCTAGCGGCGGCTCGCCGAAGTTTCAGCTGAAAATCGCAGATCTCGTGGAGCACGCGGGACTCACCTGACAAGCTTAGTCGCAGCGTTGCCCTTGGAGCAGTCAGGAATCGTATCGACGTACCGCCGTTACTACCTGGAATACGTGACCAAAGCCGCGCACGACGCGGGCATCATCCCGTTCTACTAGGACAACGGCGGCAAAGGCTCAGGCAGCGACGCCTTCGGCTTGATCGACCGCGCGAACAACACGGTGCTCTACCCCGCACTGATGCAGGCGCTCACACGCGCCGTCAGCTCGAGCTACGGCTTGCCCGACGTGGCCAAGCCGTAGGTTTCCGACTGTCGGCTCAGAGGCAGCCGATGCGGCTCGAGGCGAGCACCAGATCGTCGATCCAGATCTCGTTGCTGGCGCTGCTGAAGCTTTGCCAGCCGATCATGAATTCATTCCACTTGGTGCTCAGCCAATCCTTTGGCTCGACACTATTCTGCCACTGATCGCCGCTGGTCACTGACAGCACCTCGGTGCCGTCAGCCCAGGCATGGAGCTCATTTTGCGTTTGATCGCCGATGAACCCGGCCTCGATACACGCCCATTGGTTGGCAGCGATCAGCGGGCCTTTGCCCCACTGGTCCATCTTGGGCATGATGTTGTCGCTCGGCACTTCGTTCACGCCGATGATGCCTTTGATTTCGCCGAAGCGAATCTCGTTGTCCTTGTCCTTGCGGATGCCGAACAGCGTTTCGTGATTCGCGCCCGGATTTTGGCCGAGCTTTCGCGTCATGTAGAAGTAGCCGCGCACGTACAACTTCCGAGTGTTGGCCGGCAACGGGAACGTCAAGAACGCGGGACTCTGCCCGCCTTTGACGTGCAGTGAGTTCTTGCCGCCGTGCGGGCGCGTGGCATCGACGATGGCTTGGATGTCACCCTGCGGGTTGGTCGTGTCAGTGTTGTAGGCGAGGAAGTTGTGCCAGCCCGCGGGCTGCTTACCGGCCGTGTCAGACTCGAAATCAGCGCGTAAAATCGCGTTCACCGGGGTTCCGCCGCTGCCCGCGCTGCCCGCGCTGCCCGCCGACCCACCTGCGGTGCCCGCTCCGGCAGCGCCAGTGCCGCCGGTCCCCGAACCTGAAGCTCCCGGGGCTCCGCCGCCGCTGCTGCCCGCGCCGCCCGCGTTGGAGCTGCCGCCGCTGGGACTACCGCCACTTGCAGGAGCACCGCTGACACCTACCGGCGCGCCAGCCACGCCGGGCGATCCGGCCGTGCTGCCTCCTGGGCTGCCCGAGGCTCCGGCGCTGCCCGGTCCGAACTCGCGTGGTCCGTCCGAACCGCACGCGGCGAGACCCCCGACGAGGAGAGAAAAGATCGTGAACGAACCAGCAGAAAAAAGGCAAAGACGCTTCATCCAGGCTCCCACGGTGACACGTCGATCGCGACTTTGCCAGCGCGCGCTGAAGCCAACGCGTGGTGCCACACATTGCTCTTCGAACCGCCGCGGAATTTGTCGACACCGGCAGATTGGCTACTCTGCAAAAAGCCGGTGTCGATCGGGACGGCGCTCGTTCGTTGTCCGAGTAGAGACCGGTCTCAAAGGAGCTCCCATGAGCAAGCTACGCGTGAATTGCTTCACCATTTCGCTGGATGGCTTCGGTGCTGGCCCGAGCCAGAGCGAGCAGGACCCGCTCGGCAAGAATGGTAAGGATCTACACCAATGGTTCTATCCGACCCGCACGTTCCAAAGCATGCTCGGCAATCCAGGCGGGACGACCGGAATCGACGAAGACTTTGCCCACAAGGGTACGGAGAATGTCGGCGCGTGGATTCTGGGGCGCAACATGTTCGGCCCGGTGCGCGGCGAATGGCCGGATGAATCGTGGCGCGGCTGGTGGGGCGACAATCCGCCCTATCATGTTCCCGTCTTCGTGCTCACCCATCATGCGCGAAAGCCGCTCGAGATGGAGGGCGGAACGATCTTTCACTTCGTCACGGGTGGCATCGAGCAAGCACTCGAGCAGGCGCGCCGAGCCGCGGGCGATCGCGATGTGCGGATCGGCGGTGGCGCCGAGACCATTCGCCAATACTTGCGCGCTCGGCTGATCGACGAAATGCACCTCGCGCTTTCGCCGGTGGTACTCGGCTCGGGCGAACACCTCTTTCGCGATCTGGATTTGCGCGCGCTCGGCTATCGCGTGGACACGCACGTCGCGACGGAGAACGCGATTCACGTCACGTTCAAGCGCGCGGGCGCCTGAAAGTCGGGGCTCCGGGCTCGTCGCGGGCGTGTTCGTCGCGGGCATCCTCGTAGAAGGGGGGCGCTCTCCGAAAGAAATCTTGTCCGGAAATGCCATCTGCCCGGCGCGGCCGGACAAGGCACTTTTCCGGACCAGCTCGGCGCGCGACGGAGTGCCCCATTGCGGCGCAGATCAGGCGCAAGATCAAAGGACGAGCAGCAGCTAGTTATCGAGCGCTCCGGCGTTGATCCAATCGTAGACCATGAACAATTGCGCCACCGAAAGCGGAGGCTTGTCCTTGGGCATGATCGCCAAGTTGAGCACTTGGAACATCGGTGAGTTTTCGGCGTCGTGCGCGACCACATCCGCGCGCCACGACGCCGAAGCCGCGCTCTTGCTCGAGAAGTCGTAGCCGAACGGTGTCGGGCGTTTGAGATGGCAGATCGCGCCGCCGCAGTTCGGTGTGATGATTGTCTCGTAGATCTTGGTGAAGGTGGGGGCGGGGCCACGGCCGGTCGTGCCTGCACTGGCGCCCGCGCCCGCGCTGCCACCGCCTGCTCCGCCGTTTGCGGCCTGGCCGCTGCCACTGCCCGCAAAGCCAACGCTCGCAGTCCCAGCGCTGGCTGAACTCCCGCCGCTCGCGCTGCCTGCGAAGCCGGAAACCACCACCCCCGCGGCTCCAGACGCGCCTCCCGTCGCGAACCCGCCCATCCCGGAGACACTCGCGCCGCCACTTGGGCCGCTTCCGCTCGCGGCGTGCTGGCCAGCTGCGCCGGCTTGTCCGAGAGAGTGGCCGCCGTCAGTGCTGCCGCAACCGAGCAGCAGCAGGAACAATGAAAGCCAAGAGGCGCGTACGCTTTTGAGCATGGATGTTCGCGGGCACGCGGGGCATCGACGGAGCGACGCGCAACGCGGTTCTGCCTACAGTAGCAGAAGCTCAGTGCATCTCACTCAATCGAATGCGCGGAGAGCCTTCGCGCTGCCGTGATTGGAAACTTCTGATCGCGCATGCGTCATTCAACGACGCGCGTGTTCGGGTCAAAATTTTTCGGCAACGGACCCATTCGCCGACGCCACGGGGAGCCGACGGCAGGACGCGTCCTCCCATCGAATTGCGCGAGCGACGGGTTCGGAATGATTGGCATGCTCGTCGATTGGTATCCAACATCGAGAGAAGGCTGGCACTTGGGTGCGTCGAGCGGCTTGGGTGTAGTGGTGTTTGACCAACTGCGGATGACACCGACTACAGTGGTGTGAACTTCGCGGGCAGCGTGTTCGGCGGCAATGATGGCTCACGCCGGTGTCCGTCGGAGTGCAGGCCTCGCTGCGCTATTTCTGACCTGTGTTGCAATTTCGCTGCGACGCGGCGTGAGCCGAAAAAACGAGCTGTTGACCCAAACGAGCGCTCTCGACTAGACCGGTGCGCTGAAAGCGTTCGGATCTGCGATGCGTCTCGGGCGTCACGAAACCGAACGTCGGGCCCGACGTCATGTCAGACGATCCTTCTAAAGCCGGCGCCGCGCCGCGGCCGTCCCTGCGCCCCGCGGTCTCCGCCGCGCTGCCGTTGGCCCTCGCCGTCTTGATCGGCGTTGCGGCCGGGATTGGCGGCTACACGTTTCGCTACGCCGAGGGCCTTTCCTACTTCAAGACGGACCCGAAGGCTTGCGTGAATTGCCACATCATGCAGAGCCAGTACGACGCCTGGCAGAAGGCCAGCCACCACACCGTTGCAGTGTGCATCGACTGCCATTTGCCTCACTCCTTCTTCGAAAAGTATTTGGCGAAGGCCGAGAACGGCTGGCGTCACGGGCAGCGTTTCACCACCCAGAACTTCGTCGAGCCCGTGGTCGTGCAGAGCAAGGGCCGCGCCATTCTCCAGGAAAATTGCGTGCGCTGCCACGAGGGCCTCGTGCACGGCATCGTGGCTGCTCCGTCAGCTCGCGGCGAAACACTGGTTTGCACACATTGCCATTCCAACGTCGGTCATGGGGAAAAGACCGGAGTGGGCGGTCCGTTCAGAGCCACTGAACTTACGGGAGTAAAGAAGTGAAAGCGTTATTGCAAAGCCGCACTGGCTACCTCGTGCTGATCGCCGTCGTCGCGGTCGCAGCCGCCGGCGCGACCGCGCTGCTGATGAACATCGCCGAGCGCAAAGCCGAGCAGCGCGCGCCATACACGCGCTTGGTGGAGGTGGGTGAGGACGACACCGACCCAGCCAAATGGGGCAAGAACTGGCCCCAGCAATACGATGCCTACCTGCGCACCGCGATATTGACGAAGACGCGCTTCGGCGGTCACCAAGGCAGCGAGGCCTTGCCGGAAGAAAAGATCGAACGCGACCCATGGCTCAAGCGCATGTTCTTGGGCTACGCCTTTTCGATCGACTACCGCGATCGCCGCGGGCATGCGCACATGCTCGAAGATCAGGAAGCCACGCAACGCCTCACGAAGCCGCAGTCGGGCTCCTGCTTGCACTGCCACGCGTCGATCATGCCCCTCTACCGGAAGCTCGGCGACGGTGACGCGATGAAAGGCTTCGAGCAGACTTACAAGTTCAGCTATCAAGATTTGAGCAAACAGCTGCACGACTCCGGGCACGCGCATCCGGTCAGCTGTGTGGATTGCCACGAGCCAACGTCGATGACGCTGCGCGTGAGCCGCCCAGGCTTCGTTCGCGGCATTCAAGCGTTGGCGGCTTCTGACGTGGCGCTGCCTGCGCTACCCAGCATCACGCAATGGCGCACGGGCAAGCGCGATATCCCGTACGATCCCAATCGCGACGCCACTCGCAACGAGATGCGCTCGTTCGTGTGCGGCCAATGCCACGTCGAATACTATTGCTCTGGCAAGATGCCGCTCACGTTCCCGTGGGGCAAAGGCCTCCGGGTCGAGCAAATCGAGGCCTTCTGGGACGCGACCAAGTTCCCCGACGGGTCGCCCTTCGTCGACTATCTGCACAAGGAGACGGGCGCGCCCGTGCTCAAAGCGCAGCACCCGGAGTTCGAACTGTGGAACCAAGGCATCCACGCGCGCAGTGGCGTGTCGTGCGCCGATTGCCACATGCCCTACATGCGCGAGGGCGCGTCCAAGATCAGCGACCATTGGGTGCGCAGCCCGCTGCTCAACGTCAATCGCGCGTGTCAAACCTGCCATCGCGCCTCCGAGGAGGAGATGAAGAGCCGCGTGGACGCGATTCAGCAGCGTAATTACGATTTGATGGAACGCGCCGGCGCAGCCATCGTGGATTTGATTGACGCGATCCAAACCGCGAAAACCAGAGCGGTTCCACAAGCCGCCATCGACGCCGCGCTGCAAGCACAACGCCATGCCCAATGGCGGCTCGACTTCATCGCCGCCGAAAACAGCATGGGCTTCCACGCCCCGCAGGAGGCGGCCAAGATCCTGGGCGAAGCCGTCGACTACGCCCGGCAGGGGCAGATCGCCGTGCTCA
>Ga0157310_10000124_pt1 | contig 10458 bp, 13 predicted proteins | sample NitcycUS213509R2_FD_108384 | JGI IMG/M metagenome (GOLD analysis project Ga0157310, IMG submission 108384) | Soil microbial communities from Arlington Agricultural Research Station in Wisconsin, USA - Nitrogen cycling UWRJ-S213-509R-2 | ecosystem: Environmental > Terrestrial > Soil >...
ATTCTATATCATTGCTACTGGTATTTCATTGGGATCCCTGTCTGATTATTTCATTGCTGGGAGGGATATCATTAGGATCCCTATTCTTTTATATCATTGCTACTAGGTATTTCATTGGGGGCCTATTATTCTATATCATTGCTACTGGTATTTCATTGGGATCCCTGTTCTTTCATATCATTGCTACTGGGTATTTCATTGGGTTTCCTGTCTGATTATATCATTGCTGGGAGGGATATCATTGGGATCCCTATTCTTTTATATCATTGCTACTGGTTATTTTATTGGGGGCCTATTGTTCTATATCATTGCTACTGGGTATTTCATTAGGCTTCCTCCCTGAATATTTCATTGCATTGCCTATTATTCTATATCATTCTACTGGGTATTTCATTGGGATACCTATTCTTTTATATCATTGCTACTGGGTATTTCATTGGCTATTATATATCATTGCTGGAAGGGATATCATTGGGATGCCTGTTCTTTTATATCATTGCTGCTGTGTATTTCATTGAAGGTCTATCTGGATATATCATTGCCAGGGGATTTCAATGAGTTCAAATAGCTTAGCAAGCAGATAATATCTTGTGAACACTATATTATTCAATATTTCTATGGACTGCACTCTACTACGCAAAGTATCAGATATCTACGCAAAATCTATCAATCAAGTCACGTAGAACAAGTCTATCTCTCTAGTTAGGTTAACACATCTAACGATTACTTGTTACGAATCCTAAAAACGTAGGTCAGTACCTTTAAGACATGGTATGTCGGTTAACATACCTCTTGGATCTTGGTTTCTCGCTTAATTCCTCCTCAGAGCTTGGCCGCTTTGCTCCTGACCCTCGCCCAAACTGATGATCAATGTTCGACAGCACCCATTCAACGTCCGCAACAGCAAGGTCAAACTCGGCATATGGAACAGGCGCTGGAGACTTCTCGATAGACCACGCCCACCACGAGAGGGTCAGCATCACAAGATAAAAGCCGTTTGGACCAGCTTTCTTAAGAGACGCCCAATCAGATTTCAAAGCTGTGGCGCGAGGTGGTGGCCAAGAGCTGCCAATAACTTCCTGTCGCCAGGACGGCTGGATAACAAGCCACCAGGCACGCCACTCAAGAGGAAAGTCATGGAGCTTGACAGGTGGGAGGACTTTGATCTTGCGGTGTCGTTTCATCCACCATGTGACCACCAGCGGTCTGTTGAGAGTCGGTAAGGACTGTTATTGATGAGTATCATCCAATAAAGAGAGAACATCAAGGACTTACCCCAGTCTCGGAACAGCGTTGCTCAAATTCCACCCATTTCTCAACAAGCCTGACCCACGCTGGTGACGCCTGCGCTAAAGTCTGGAAGTGAGATCGACTATCTGTCACGAAGTTTCCTGTACCGCCTTCAGTTGCATCATTCGTCTTCTGGATTGCTAGTGCGGTTGAAGACAACTCGGGCTGATCCACATCCATAGGATTGGCTACATGAGCAGCGGAGGCGGCAGCGGTGGAGGCAGCAGCGGTAGTATAGGCGGCAGCGGTAGAGGCGGCAGCGGTAGAGGCGGCAGCGGCAGAGCCCAATGCGGTGGCTGTGGTTGTAGTTGGAGCCTCCGCAGTAGGCACTATGACAACAGCTTCGTTTGCGTTTTTAGCATCGAAGGGAGTGGTGGTACTCGTAGACTCCACAGTGGCAGCTGGAGCATTAACAGCAGAGGCGGTCGCAGAGTTGTCGCTGACGGCCGTAGTATCAGGGGTGGTAGCAGAGTCAACGCCGACGATCATAGTGGCAGAGACAACGGCAGGGCCACCTGCAGAGGTAACACCGACAACCGTAGCGGGAGCGTTAACGGTAGGGGAAGTCGCAGAGCCGACGCTGATAGTTGAGGTTGTGGTCGAAACATCGGCGGCCATAGCGAGAGTGTTAACGGTAAGGGCAGTCGCAGAGCCGACGCTGATAGTTGAGGTTGAAGTCGAAGCGTCAACAGAGGTGGCAGCGTCTATGGCGATGGCAGTGGTTGGAGTCGTGTCGAGTTGATTGGGTTTCGCCGGCTTGGATATGGTTAAGACCTCTGTCTCGGACTCAGGCCTAAGCTGGGGTGTAGAGCTAATATACGCAATGAGATTAATGGAAGCAAGTTGAAAAGACAAAGACATACCTTCTTGTACTCTCGTTGGGCACGCCGGGCGCTGATGGTGGATCAGCTACCCCAGCAGTCTTATTTGTTAACATGCTGAGCAAGATGACGGACAGTCAGCGAAGGACATAAACATAGGTAAGAGAGAACCCATACCTTGCTAGAGACTGCCGTCCGTCAGTACCATTCACCCCCGCAATGTATTCCGCCACCCCTCCAGCTTTCGAAATGGGCGACTCATCGAGCATTGCCAGCAAGAGCTCCTTGTTGCGTTTGATGTTGGCCGCCTTGTCGAGTTCGTACTGTGATTTGCCGGCTTCCACAGGAGTGTTGGCGGCGTCATCCTTCAAGTCGATATTATTCTTGTCGTCGAAGTCTTCGGGTGAAGGAGTGGTGGAGGTAAGAGCACGAGCATCGCGGACGTCCTCCGCTGAGAATAACAATGAGGTTAGGGTTCCTAAAATGGAGTGTTAACCATCACTCACGATACACGTCGTGAAGATAATCATCCCAACGACTGATGACCGTATCCGCCCACTCCTGCTTCCCATAGTAATCCTCGAAACTATCATGCTTGACGCCCTCTATCTCTCCGCTGCTGTAACTAGCGGTCTATGTCAGTCAACTGTCAGCCTTCATGGTACCCATGAACTCACGAAGTTGTCACAATCTTGCCACCGCGTTGAGGATGTGGACCGCCAACAATGAAAAGAACCGACATTCCCGTTCCCTCTCGGATAGCATCTGCGTATGCTTGGAGGGTTCTTGGGATCTTTTCGATGTTCCTGAGGGATGATGATTGGATATGTAAGTCAACTGATTGTTCGCAAACCGAACTTCACTCACCTTATGTACTGTTCGAGTTGGGTATTACCAGGAGCTCCTTCTACTTCAGGGCTCTTCGATTTCTCCTGCTTGAGGCTCTTGCGATACTTTTCGACCTGCGCTCGAACCGAGGGCGTCTCCTTTTTGTACTCGGCCTGCACGACCTCGTTCTGGATCTGGAGTCGAGTCTTGCGCTTTTTCTGGCCTCCGTCGGGTGCACCGCCCTGGCTTTCGGTGTTGCCTGTGCTCTCCGTCGCAGCTTCACTATCTTCTTTCCTCGCCTGAGCGTTGTACGCCTCCCAGGCGTTGTCGACGAGAATTTTGAGCTTCGATTGATAGAAGAGTGACGAGTAAGCTTGCCACGCTGCTGGTAGCTTTGTCGTCTTCTTCACTGGGATAACGGCGCTCTTCGTCGTCGCATTCGACTGTCTCGTGGCATTATGGAACCACTGGAATAGTCGCTGCACAAGAATATGAGTATTTTTGGTGCCCTTCGTCAGGTCCTTGCTTACATTGTCCTGAGCTTTTCTCTGTGCCCATACAGCCTGTTCGACACCGCCGGCCTTTTGAACCTCTGCGTCCGAAGGCTGGGAAGGAGGGAACGCCTGTGCCCAGTCGTCATAGACCTTGGAGTAGAACGCCCTCGCCGTATGGTTCTCCTGGCCTTCTAAGAAGGCAGGGATCAGAGCTTCGAGCCATTTTCGTTGGTCGGGAGTGGTCCAAGGCTTTCGTCCCATATTGAATGGTAAATTCTAAGGGCTATGGTCTGAGTGACTGTAGGTGGCGTGTTTTTAACGTGTCGGATATTCGGAAGGGGTAGGGAAATTTGTCCAAACAAACTGGGTTAAGTATTTAGTTTCTTGCCAGTCCCCCCTCGGGTGACGTGGCTCTTTCAAATGCACCACCAACTTCCTACTAAACCGCTGACGAACATCGGCCAGACGCAGATCATCTACGCCATCCACCAGAAGTGTGATCATCCCATTGCAGCAGGTAAATTAGCAGACCTCGTACAATGTCTCCTCACTAAATCTTCTCGTAGACTCGACCACCGCTCAAGCTGCACCTCGGACTCCAAAACGTCGTCGTCAAAGAAGTCACCAGAGCCACCATTCGAACACCACCCCACCAGCATCGGCGGTTTTGATTGACCATGCCTTAAGTGGAGGCAATCAAGCCACACGTCCTCCAACTTCGGCTCCGTCTACACCCTCTCGTCACGTTGCAACCCCGCAGCGAGAACGCTCGGTGTACGACGACCAAATGACTGCCTCTTTCAACTCCCAGTTGGATGAAGAAAGTCGCACAAGCCGCCCAGGTCCGCCCCTTCTCCCTTCTTGGAACACAAGACCTTCAGCTCCGTCTACACCCTCTCGTCACGTTGCAGCCCCGCAACGAGACCAACCGGTGTACTCCGACCGAATGACCGCCTCTTTCGGCTCCGAGTCGGAAGAAGGAAGGCTCGCAAGCCGCCCTGGTCCGCCCCCTCTCCCTCCTCGGAACACGAGGCCAGACTACGTCGACCACCACGTGTTCAGTGCTGATCCATCCGATACTTCGACCATTTCAGACGTCTCAAGCATTGCGGATACAGCTGCAATCGACGACGGTGAAGAGTCGGACTACTTATGGGAAACTGTCGACGAACTTGACTTTCACGACGAACGCCTGACTACTATGCTTTCCGGTCTCACTGTGTCGACCCACCAAGCGAATGTCATTCAGCATCCGCCAGTGGCCGGGCCATCCACACTCGCTCTGACCTTAAATTTGGCGGATCCATCTGTCAAGGTCCCGTTTCATGGTGGTGGACCCTTCTACGTTGTTACAAAAGGCTTGGACGTAGGTGTTTTCGATGATTGGTAAGTCCCTTCTGTTCGTCTGATTTTCGGGTAACTAATGTTGTATCCAACAGGGCCTATGTGGACCATATCACACGAGTGAAAGGAAACTCGCAGAAGGGATACAAAACTTTACAGGAGGCGAGGCTTAGGTACAAACGTGCGGTCGATCTAGGAATTGTTCAAGTAATCGAGTAGGGTAGCACCACTTCTAAGTACATAGATATTAGGCTTTTGCTTCGAATAGACCCGTTGAACTGCTTTAAAAGCTTTCTACAATGTTATAGGAATACCCACACACCCTAAACGCAAGAAATTCGTGACGTTCGAAGCTGTCTCAATGTCCCAATTGTAACTCAGTAGCTAACGAGATAAGACTAGATTTTGCTCTAACTATCCAGTGAGAGACACCCTCCGTAGCTCAGCGTAAAGTTATCGAACCGAACTCTAGGTTTTGCCACTCTAACTATCTATTGAGAATCACCCTCCGTAGCTCAGCGTGAGGTTGTCGAACTGAACTTACAAGCTGAAATTTCAACCGAGTCGTTCTCAAGTTATTTGAATTTATCACACAATCCGTCGTACAGGGATCATAGTACTGCCGTGACTCTAATTCCGTTTCATAGTTGCGTTGAGTATTTCTGAACGAAGTTGGATGTGCCAATGGTCGTCGAGAGTCAATTTGCAAGAGAGCCGCGAGAGAGCAAACCTGCATACGTTTGTCTTGATCGAGACACTGCTTAGTCGGTGCCAGAAGATCTGTTGACATTCGAGTGGCAGATAAGAGCTATATTCGAATATCAATGTCGAAGCACCTACCCTTTCATGAGCCCCATTGTTGACAGAGGAATACTTGATGTGTCGAAGCACTCTGCCTTGACTCCAGTTTGAATCTAAACGCTTGAGCTGGCTGGAAACTGGTCGACTGGAAAACCGCCGCTAACGAGATGAGACGGGAAGAACTAAGTGTCGACTCACCTCGAAACCTTGATAAGGTAGTATTTGGTAGGTGAGTCCGATGGTCGAGCGATGAGATTAAGGAGGACCTTGACCAAGTGATAGTTAGACGATTGCGTCGGATTGTTAGTTAGCTTCGCAGAGATATATTGTGAACATGGGAGGTTGAATCTGCAAGTAGATAGAAATTCGGAACTCACGATTTCACGCTGACAAACCTCTTGCGAATCCAACGAACTGTGCGTCTGAAGTCGGTGGTCGAAGATTCAAGTGTGCTTTGATTATCACTACCAAATCGGGACAATAGCGCACAGACCTACAAACGATCTCTCACGTTCCTTTCATTGCGGACGTATCTTGCCTTTCATTCCTCTCGTCGCGTATCCGTTTCCATTCACACACTAGCTATGCCACCGCATCTCTGTACTATTCATGCCGACTTCCAGCAAACGAACGACCTCCGAGTCCGACTCCGTCGACTCTGCTCAGAGCAGTCAACCTGCTAAGAAGACGCGTCGATCTCGTTCAAACTTTCGTCTCGCCAATGACAGCAAATCTACCCGCAATGTCAGTGCGAAGAGTGTCAAGCACCTTTCCTCTGGTCACCTCAGCACGAAGCGAGTCCAAGTTAAGGAGAGTCTTCAGCCGAAAGTAACCAGCGAGGTGGATGGAGGTGTGGATATGGGCGTTGGGGGACCTTCCACGGCTGCAGGTGGCAATCATTCGCCGGCGTCGCTGCCTTCTGGCGATAATGTCAACGGCCAGGCTGTCCCTGTGTTGGAGAGTGAGCCCATCGCTGCTCCTCTTAAGCCGAAGAGGAAGAAACGCGTCAATACAACGTCGGTGAGTACTTAAATAGTTAACTTCAGTGCAAATCAACTAATTTCTATCAGTCACGACTTCAAGAGTGGCTTCAGTACCGCGCAAGCTCTCTAGATGAGCTGCTTCGACACCATGGTCTCGGCGACTACTTTGGTATTGGCACCTGTGCTGGCTGTTCCGAGAACGAGGGGCATTATCGATGCATCGATTGCTTCGGTCGATGTCAGCTTCACTGCGCCAAGTGTCTGGTTGAATCTCATAGTGCCCTTCCGTTGCACCGGGTTGAGGTAAGTCTCCTTTTTTTTGATATCCACCACCCATCATAGCCTTACTCACTGTCGAATGATGATATAGAAATGGAACGGTCAATTCTTCAAGAAGTCATCACTCAAATCGCTCGGTTTACGCATCCAACTTGGCCACGGAGGCATGAAATGTCCCTGTCCCGTCGCTGGCCCAGCCGATTTCATCCTCTTCGACTGCATCGGTGTTCATCACATCAATATCAATTTCTGTGATTGTGTTGGCACTGCCGCACCCAGGCGTGTCCAGTTCATGCGCGCTGGATGGTTTCCTGCATCTTCCGAACGGCCAAAGACATGTTTCTCATTCGACATGTTGGACCTCTTCCACAAGTTGACGCTTCAGGGGAAGCTCACACTGTACGATTTCTATCTCTCGGTGCTTCACGTTTCGGACAACCTGCAACTAGAGAAGACCATCGTAAGTATTATATCATATTCAGTGTTCTTTGAACTGAATCAGTGTATTTCAGTACCGATATCCCGAATTCCATCGTACCTTTCGAATCTGGCGTAATTTGCAGAGCTTGAAGCACGGTGGAAGAGGACACGACCCCGCGGGGATTGCGGCTACTGCTGAAGGCTCGCTCGTTATTGAGTGTCCTGCATGCCCACATCCTGGGAGGAATCTTCCCGCAAATTGGGAAGATGCACCGCCGGTCTTACAGTATGTCATTAAGATCTTGTTCACCTTCCCGGACACTGACAAGTATCCCTCCAGGTTTCTCTATACACTCTTTCTCGCCGTCGATGCCAACTTCAAACTCAAGAGCAAGGACCGAGGGATCAAAGACTTCCAACTTGACCCCGGTTGGGGCTGCTATGTCGAGAACTCAAGATACGAGAAACACATCGCAAATTATGTTGACGAACCTGAGGTATGTAGAAATCTTGCTCGCTTTCCTGTTTACTGAACGTAATACAGATCAATTCATGTTCGTCTGATCACGATGCAATTGCTCGTGCAAACACTGCCATCCCTGGATATTTGGTGAATGGTACCGCAGTGGGCATATGTTCGAGGCACTCGATGATTAGGAGCAACGGTGCCGTTGACCTGGAGAAGGGTGAAAAGTAAGTAGCCTGGGGTTATGCTGTCCTCGTAGCAGTGCTGAGGTGGCACTCTATGTAGATTCTGCAGCATGGATTACATGGTCTTTTCGGCGCTTTTGGGCATCACCTTGATGCGCATAGTAATCTCATACGACATCGGCTGTCAGTGGTCGAAGAAATTTGAGAAGCGCATGGAGAATTATCCAGAGGAGATGAAGCTTTCGTCAGACACGAAGGTCGAGATTGGCATCCCCAACTGGCACGTGAACGGCCATGGTTCCTTCTGTCGGAACAATTACTCGTTGAACTACAAAAAGGGAGTGGGGAAGACCTGCGGAGAAGATGTTGAGATTACGTGGTCACATACGAATGCGTTAGCACCGAGTACGCGAGAAATGGGCCCTGGTGCGCGGAAGGAGACCCTCAACGACCATTGGAACGGATGGAATTTCCGGAAACTTGTTGGTTTGCGTATGTTACATTGTGTTTCTTTCGAACATTACTGAGATGATTGTTTTCAGGGCATTTGTGTCTCAAACGCTTCAAGGAGGCGGCCTTGATGCGCAAAAAACAGCAAGTGGCATTCCAGTCACTGTCAGGAACATTTCCGTCGGCGACTGTGGAGAAATGGACGAAAATGGTTGAGGACTGGGAGAAGGACATGACGAAACCAAATCCATACGAGGAATCAAACACAAGTATGTTTCTTTCTACTCTGTCAAGTGAACACTTACTTACTTTGACAAAGCCACGACCCTCCAAGATGTTCGCTTAGAGCTTGCTAAAGAAGATGCGTTAGAGCTCGAGAATGGCAGTGAAGCTCCGCACAAGCTTAGCATGACGACATTTCTTGTCAAAGGCCTTGAACTTGAGGAGCAGCAGTAAGTCTTGTATATGGGTATTGAATTGAGCTTGAATATTCTGCAATAGACGACAGCTCCGATATGACGTGGCACAAAGAAAGCGAGCAAAAACCAGCAAGCAGAATGCGGATCTCCAAGAGAGGCGCAACACGCTGTCTCGACGCATTCAGCAATGGAGAGAAGTCCAATTAGCGTATACACCAACTGTTGCAACTCTCGTTGTTCAAGCCGGATCTACTACAAATTCCAATGAGCTGGAAGGTGGCCTTGCCGAAAATGTATCTCTATTCCTTCCATCAGGGATATCGGATGCTGCCCGACAGTCGATCACCCATGTTGCAAAGAAGGAGCTCCGTCTTCGCATGGCCCAAGCTGATGAAGCTCTCGAAGATGTTCGACGCGGAAGACGCATGATCACGGGACTTGTTCAATTTAAGAAACTCAACATATCGGGTGCCGGAAACAAGCCTAATACTCGAATGCGAACACTATATAACCGGCTTCAGCTCCGAATCCAGCGTGCTGCTGACCGATATCGGGCAGCTCGAGATGCTCTTCTTGTACTTGACCCTAACGGTACTTGGCAAGATCGGTTTCGAAAGCTTAATCCTGCTGATATCCGGGGACCAGGACGACAAGAGGATGATAAAGTTGCTCAAACCAATAGCCGCTATGAGATGTCATGGATATGGCTTGTTTCTCGGTCCATGGATGGTGATTCAGATGGTGAAGAAGCTTTTGATGAGACGATGAGATCGGAATGGGCGAAGATGAAAGCGAGACAGGATCGATGGGATGAGGAGTACCAGTTGGTGCAGGAGGAGATGCGCCGTATTGTTGCGTATTTGGAATGGAAGGCTGGTTGGTGGAAGGCTCAGGCCTTGAGACGTAGTGTGGGTAATCCTGCACTTGCTCAGGGACTATCAGCATATGCTCACCGACAGGAGAGTCTGCTCATCTCACTTGCCGCTAGCTCAGCTATGAAATGGATTGGCACTCTTCGAAGCCATGGAGTGACTGCTGAGTGGGCAAACAAATATGTCCCAACTGGGATACCTAACGTCTCCTTGTTGGGAGATGGTGAGCCAGGAGTTGCAGTAGAGCCATCTAATAGTGGATGTGATGCTGATGATGAAAATGAGTGTCTTGATGATGAAGGGGGTTTAGAGAATGAAGGAGATGATGATGATGAGGATGACTCTAGACTGGAGAGATATGATCTCTATGATTAGGTTAGAGTAGATGAGATTAGCACATTATATATATTGGTTTATTCAGACAAAGAAACCTAATAGAATAAATCAGCAATGATGTTTTCAGATAGGATCCATCAGTAATGAAGTACCCAAATAAGCAGTAGAGTAAAATCACCAGAAATGAAATACCCAGTAGCAATGAAACGTTCAGATAGGAAGCCCAATGAAATACTCTCTCAGCAATGAAACATTCAGATAGGCCTGCCAATGAAATACCCAGTAGCAATGATATGAAAGAACAGAGATCCCAATGAAATACCAGTAGCAATGATATAGAATAATAGGCCACCAATGAAATACCCAGTAGCAATGATATAAAAGAATAGGGATCCTAATGATATCCCTCCCAGCAATGAAATAATCAGACAGGGATCCCAATGAAATACCAGTAGCAATGATATAGAATA
>Ga0157310_10000131_pt1 | contig 10242 bp, 2 predicted proteins | sample NitcycUS213509R2_FD_108384 | JGI IMG/M metagenome (GOLD analysis project Ga0157310, IMG submission 108384) | Soil microbial communities from Arlington Agricultural Research Station in Wisconsin, USA - Nitrogen cycling UWRJ-S213-509R-2 | ecosystem: Environmental > Terrestrial > Soil >...
CAAACAGGACGTTGCCGCTGCCGAGAACACCGTGATTGGCCAGCTCGTGAACACGGCGGACATCGGCGCTGCGATGGAGAACGCTTCGAGCGCGATCCGCACGAACACATCGCCGACACCGACGCCGATGCTCGGGCAGATTTTCACGGACCTCTCGGCAGGTCTCGCCACGCAGGCCGACCTCGAAAGGTCCGGGCAGAACAAGTACACGGTTCTCGGCCGCATTCCCGGCTGGAGTACCGGCGGCAGTCGCTACACGCGAAACGTGGGGGGCTGACGCATGGACCCGGCAACATGGATTTATCTCGCCCTGCTCGCCGCCAGCACGGCCGCGAGCGCACAGGCGCAGCACAAGACGAACAAGGCCCGCGCGAAGGTGCAGGCGGAGGACACGCGTCGCCGCAAGGAACAGCAGGCACAGGCGGAAGCCGCCTCGCAGAAAACGCAGGAGGCGTACTTCGACTCGAAGGGTAAGCAGGCGGAGCGCGAAGCAGAGCTTGCGCAGCTGTACGCAGCGAAGGAGCCAGCCGCGCCAACCACGGATGCCGCCGGCACGCATTTGGCCGACAGCACCGCCGCGCCTACCAACTCGACAGTGACGATCCAGGGCGCGCAGCAGGAGATGGCCAAGGGCCGCGCACGTGCTGCGCAACGCGCGACCTCACAAGCGCAAATCGGAGCGTTCGGCGACGTGTTTGCCGAGTCGGGACGCGAGGCCGGCCGCAACGCCCAAGACATCGGTCTCGCGGCGAGCAAGATGCAGGGCTGGACGCAGAACGTGCTGCCGGCGCTGTACAACAAGGCCAACATTGCCGGCCGCGATTGGGCAACGACCGGCGACATTCTGAAACTCGTCTCGGCCCTTTACGCTCCCGTCGCGCTCGGCGGCGGCGCGGCTCAAGGTGCCGGCGAAGTGAGCGCGAATTCGATCCAGGCTGCGCGTTTCGGCGACGCCGCGAAGCTCGCGCAAGGCTTTGGTGCCGGCGGCACCATCCCGTTCGGTAGCGCCGCTGGCCTCGACGCCGGTTCTGCGCTCCTGACGGCTGGCGGCACCGCAGCCGCCGGCAGCGAACTCGTGGGCAGCGAAGGTCTGTCGCGCGCGTTCTGGAAACAGCTGAACGGTTATGAGCTGAGTGAGGCGGAGCGACGCGCATTACTCATGAAGCAGATGGCGGGAGGGTACTAATCATGGCCCAGGCTCCCAACTACTTCTACAACTCGCCGTGGATCGCCGACGCGGCGCGCAATCTCGCGAGCGCGTTGAAGCCGCCGGACCCGCAGGAACTTCTCGCGCGCGAACAAGCGCAGTGGCAGTTCCAGCGCATGAAGCAGCTCGCAGGCATTCAGGACACTGAGCGCGAGCGCGACTTACAGGCGGATCAGGCGCTCACGGAGCTGTACATGGATGAGCCGGCGGTCAATCCGCTGACCGGCGAAGTCGATGACAAACAGACCGCGATCAATCGCCGCAACATCGCGGCGCGCGCCGTTGCGGGAGGCCGGGAGTACATCGACCCGACCGAATCGCTGCTCGGCCCGTACAGCCCGACGTTCGAGAGCAAACAGATTCTCGCCGCGATCAAGGCCGCCGCCGCTGAACAGCAAATCCAGCAGCGTTTCGGGAATCAGATGGACCTCACGCGGTACGTGCAGGGCCAGCAGAACGAACGCCAGCAGAACATGTTCGGCCAGCAGTTTTCGATGGAGGCGTTCCGCCAGAGCGGCCGGTTCCAGCTCCAGAACGCGCGCGCACAGTCGCGCCTCTTGGAGATTCAGGAGCGCGCGAAGAACGGCGGCGGCAACCCGATGAAGATCACCGGCAAGGCGCTGGAAGACCTTCTCACGTTCATGGAGATGAAGATTCAGGAAACCGGCGCGCAAATGCCGCAGGGCTATCGCGACGAACTACTCACGCGCATGGCGATTGAGGCCAGCAAAACGGGCAACATCCCGCTTGCGACCGAACAAGTGTGGGCGGCAAGTGGGTTGCCGGAGGGCCCTACACAAGCGGAAGAGCCGGGATTTTTCGGCGGGATCATGCGCCGCATGGGGCTGTCGTCGCCGCCGCAAACTCTCACGCCGAATTTCGGCCAGCCGCGCCCCGCCGCGCCCCCGCTCGGCGGCGCTACATCGTCAACGGAAGCCACGACGAGCCTGGGCGGCGCGGTCACGCCGGCTTACGACATGGCCCCGCGCGGTATTTCGCAGGCGGAGTACGACATCGCGTTGAACCGCACGATGCAGACCGGCAGGCCGCCGGACTTATCGTCCGCGCTCACTCAGGTACAGCCGCCGCAAGTGCCCCCGCCGCCGGTAGACGTGGGCCCGCCAGCGCCGAAGCCCGCACCGAAGGTCGCGCCAGCGCCTAACAAGACGAAGCCGCCAGCGGCGAAGCCGAGTGCCAAGACGCTGCCGAAGCCGAAGAACAAGCAGGAGTTCGACGCGCTGCCGAAGGGCGCGCATTTCCTTGACCCGAACGGAGAGGAGCGCATCAAGCCGTGAGCGCGAACTGGTGGGAAGCGGCACCTCTCGCGGTTGAGAAACCGCCGAAGGCCGCGAACGAGGACTGGTGGTCGGACGCGCCGCTTGCGAAAGCGGAGCCGCCCGCTCGCCCGCTCGCCGTCACTCCACCGTCTGTGCCCGACGTACCGCCTGACTACGTACCGATGGTGCCGCAGATGCCGATGATCCCCGGCCCGCTCGGCGGACTGATCCAGGCTGCGCAGGACGCGGCCAACGCACCGCCGCCGCCGTCGTGGGGCGACGTGCTGGCGCAGACGCCGACGCAGGTTTCCGCGAGCAGCGCGCAGACCATCGCCGGAATGCGCGCGCGCGATGAGGCGAAGTCACTGTTTCTCGCATCACGTCCGCCAGAGATGTTCACGCCGGAGTGGCACGAATGGGTGCGGCAACTGGAGATGGCCGGCGAAGGCGGCGACCTCCCCGCGATCTTGCGGATGCACGAAATCAACACCGTTCCGGGCGAGCGCAAGAAGGCGCAAGACTTCATCGCGGAACAGTCCGCGATTGCTGCCGAGGCGCAAGCCGACCTTGACGCCGCCGCGCTGCCGAACCGCACTCTGCTGCAACGTGGTGTTGGCGGAGCTGCCACTTCCACGCCGCAGGCGGGAGCCGCGCTCGCCACTGGTTTGATGACGCGCAGCCCATTGCTGGCCGCTGCTTCGATGTCGCCGATGACTGCCGGTCAGGAGTTCCCCGGCATCATGGATCAGCTGGCCGCGCAGCGCGCGCAGCAACCCGGTGGCGGCGTGCTCTCGCCTGAGACGCTGGACGCGCAGGCCACCACAGACCTTTCGCGCGGGCTCTTCCACAGCGAGTTGCGCGGCGCTTCTGCGGCCGGCACCGAACTACTGCCGATGCACGCGTTGTTGCGGCCCGGTGCGTCGTTCCTCCAGCGCTTTTTCGGCGATGTCATCACGGACATCCCCGGCGAGTCGCTGGATACGCTCATCGGCGCAATCGATGAAGAAGTCGTCAAGAAGCCGCAGGGCACCGCGACGGTTAACGATGCGCTCGTGGGTCTCGAAAAGGGACTCGCGCAGTTGCCGGAGACTGTCGTCACGACACTCTTGATGGGCGGCACCCAGGCTGGCGTCGCTCACGCCCCGCAGATGGCGGCGGACTTCGTTCAGGGCCGACGCGAACAAGCGGCGCTCGATGAGGTTGCGGCGCGCAAGGAAACCCCACTTGCTGACGCGGTGGCGCGCGATGAAGCGCGACGCCAGCAGCAGGAGCGCGAGGCGCGCGCGTTCACGTTGCAAACGGTAACTCCCGAAGCCCTCGATGAAATCGCCCGACGTGCCGAGGCGGCGCAGGGCGCGCCGTCATTTGGTACCATCGTCGCGCCGCCTATCAGCGGTAGTCCGGCCCCTGAGCCGGGTGGCGCACAGGCTCCTACAGCTCCTACTGCGACACCTACTCAGGGGACGGCATCCCCACAGCTCTCCGCCGCCTTCGAGCCGACAGAACCGCCGGCTCCGCCCTCTACTTCTGCGCCACAAGAACCCGCACCGGCACCTGCCCCAGCAGCACCAGCGGTTTCAACGGCGCAGAAACCCCCAGAGGGCGGAGCTGGCCCTACTCCAGAATCCGACGACATCGCGAGCAAGATGCTCGCCACCTTGCGCGAGGACCAAGCCGCGCCCGTCGTGCGCTACAAGTCCGATCCGCGTGGCGGCGTGGCGATTGTCAGAGGCAGCAAGCCGCCCGAGTGGAAAACGCTGCCTAACAAGATGCAGGTGCGTGAGTACGTCAATGTCGTAAACGGCGAACGACATCCCGTGCAGGAAATCCAGCTGCCCGGTGGGAAGCGTTACACGCGCGGCTTCGACAACAACGGCCAACCGTTCGATGACATCCCGTTGCACCTCAATGAGATTTTGAACGAGGGGTTGGCGCGGCCCGGTGTCGCTCCTTCAGCTGCGGTGCCAGCAGCGCCAGCTGTGAGCACGGCGAAGCCGCCGGCCGCGCCACCCGCCGCGAAGAAGCCGACGAAGCCGGCAGCACCGCCGTCCCCGCAGATGACACTGTTTGGAACCGAAGGCGAACCCGCGCCGGCCACGACGACTCCCGCACCAGCGCCTGCGACAACCGATAAGCCTATCTACACCGGCAAGGTCAACTATGGTGAAGGCGGCTACGGCGCGAGCATCGGTCAACTATCCGAGGAGGATGGAAGGCGACAGCTCTTGATCGATCCTGCCGGCGGCTACTTTTGGGGAGACCGAAAGGAAACTCATCACCGTGAGCGCGGTGCAGAAGTTCTCGGAAAGCACGTCGGCTACGAGCCAGCTGAATTCAAGACGGCCAAAGAAGCGCGCGCCGCTGGCGAACAGACTCCGCAATCGAAGATTGAACCGAGTGACGCAGGCGGCGGCACGGGCGCGCGGCCGTTCGACGCGGAGCGCGCTGCGCTGAACAACTTTATCGCCGCGCCGAAGAAGTTCGGCCAGTACGAAGGCGAAGAGAAGGACGACGCCACCGCCGTCAACTTCGCGCGCGAGGCGTTGCCAAAGCTCGATGAGCTGGAATCGCTACTCGCACAAGTGCCGGAAGAAAAGCTCTCGCCGGAAATCCTCACGACCTTGCGCAGCGACATCGCGAGCATCGCGACCGCCGCGAATCCGTTGGAGCGCCAGTACGCCGCCTTGGGCGCGTCGGTCGGGCTGGACCGGCTGATTCATGAGGCGAAGGAACTCGCCGCCGGTCGCACGCCGGAGCCGACGCCGCGACAGCAGCAGTTAGCCCAACAGGCGGCGGAGCCCGCGAAGGGAAAGCCGCTGAACCGTGGCGAAGTCTACGAACCCGTGGCGAAGGGACAGCCCACGCGCCGCGCGGCATCGCAGGCGACCGAAGGCGAAGAAACGGAAGGCGTCGAACCCGGCAAACAGATTCTCCCGCTGGAGATGCCGCAGGATGAATTCGAGCAAGTGCTGGACGAATGGGCCGCGCTGTTTGAAGACCCTCAGGTCAAGGTGCGCGCCACCGATCACCCCGAGTACGGCGAATTCCTGACGCCGGCCGAAGCTCAGAAGCGCATCGACGGCTGGAAGGATCAGGCCGCGAGCCAGGGCGAAGACCGACAGGCGAACGCCGACAAGACTATCTTCTCGCTCTTCGACCTCACGGGCGTCTGGTCGCAGCCCTACGTCGATGCTGGCTACAACGTGATCCAGATCGACTTGCAGACCGGGCATGACATCCGCGATTTCTCCGTGGAGTACATCACCGAGAACTGGCCGGACATCACCGATGTCTACGGCATCCTGATCGCGGCACCCTGCACCGATTTCGCCAGCTCCGGCGCACGCTGGTTCGCGAAGAAGGATGAGGACGGCCGCACCGAGGCGAGCAAGGAACTCGTGTTCCAGGCGCTGCGCACGGTGGAGTATTTCCGCCCGCAAATGTGGGTGCTTGAGAACCCCGTGGGCCGCATCGAGTCGCTGACCGGATTGCCGAAGGCGCGGTACTCATTCGACCCGAATGACTTTGGCGATCCGTACACAAAGAAAACGCAGCTGTGGGGCAAGTTCAACACGGACCTTCCCGTTGCGCCCGTGGAGCCGACCGAGGGCTCCAAGATGCACAGCAAGTACGGCGGCGGAAGCCTGCGCACGAAGAATGCGCGCAGCGAAACGCCGGAAGGTTTCGCGTATGCGTTTTTCATGGCGAACAACTACGCCGACGCGAAGCCGGCCGAACGGTTGCTGTCTCAGTTCCCCGAGGCCGCCGGTGCCATCGAGAAGGCGCTGGCCGCTGGCTTCACGGAAGCGCAGATTCGCGAAGTCGTCACGGACCCGTACGAAAATTACGAGTACGTGGAAGCGCGCGACGCCGTGCGCCAGCTCGTCAAGACCGGCAAGCCCGAAGGCACGCCGACCGCGCCGGCTGAACCCGCTGCGAAACCGCCGAAGAAAAAGAAGCAGGCGAAGCGCGCCGCAGAACCGGCGGCCGATGAGCCGATGGCCGATGAAACGCTGGAGGATCGCCGCCGCCCTCGCCCGCCGCCCAGCAAGGCGCAGCCTGGACCGTACACACAGTCACGCGAGGGCGAGCTGCGCGCGAGCCCGCACGACGAAATCTGGACGGAAAGCGGGCTCGACGCCACGAAGATGAACCTCTTGCCGCCGCCGGAGCAGTTCAAAGCGGCGGCCGAAATCGTCAAGAAGCGGTTCGGGTTTGCGACCGTCAAGAAGGCACCGAACCTCACGTGGGGCGACGCCATCGACGTGATGAAAGACGCGTTTGTCGGACTAACTAACCATTCCGCCGTGTTCAACATGAATCCCGGCGAAGTGAGCCTGAACGGCCGGCTGCAACTGCTGTTGCTGCGCGAGTTCAAACAGAGTCCCGGCACGCGCGCCTACTTCGATCCGAGTACGCAGACCATCGGCATGATTCGCCGCAACGACTCGTTCACGCACGAGTGGGCGCACGCGCTCGATGACATGCTCCTCGAGAAATTCGCCCCGGAGTTGCTACAAGGCCGCGGTCAACTGCTGACCGGGAAAATCCGCAGCGGCGGCACGCCGAACACGATGAACGCCCAGGTGCGCGACGCATTTGTTGGCGTGCTCAATGCGATGTTCTTCGATCAGGCCGGCACGGCGCTGTACCTGATGGACCTCGACAACAAGATCGCGACCGCCAAGACGCCCGCGCAGAAAGCGCAGCTCCAGAAGCAGCGCGACACGTTCATGAAGGGGCACTCGAAGAAAATCGACATCCAGTCCGACTACTACAAGCGCGCGAAGGAAATGGAAGGCGGCCCGAGTGAGGGCGGCTATCTACAGAAGCCCACAGAAATGTTCGCTCGTTCAGTTGAGGCGTACATGGGTTCCAAGCTCGCCGGCTACCCGGCCGATCATCCGTTCGTCACGAAGTCGGATCGGATGTACAACGAGCAGCGCGTCGGTGAGTACCCGGCCGTGTTCCCGTCCGGCGCGGATCGCGCCAACATTTTCGCCGCCATCGACACGCTGATGCGCGCGCTGCGCGACGCGGGCCTTGTGCAATCCGACAACGCACCGGCCGCGCTCCAGCCGACCGACACGCAGTATTGGAAGAAGCAGGCCCCGTACCTGACCGATGAGAACGCGAAGAAGGCGCGCGGGATCATCGGCAAGCTGCGCGACGATGCGCGCGCGCAGTCGGCTGAAATGGACCGCGCCTACGAAGCCAGCAACCGCCGCAAAGCGCACGCCGCACAGACGCGCGCGATTCGTCTCGACCGTGCCGGCCGCGAAGGGCTCAACCGGATGACGCGGGACATCGGCATGAGCGTTGTCGATCAGCTGAACGCCATCGCGCAAGGTCTCGCGCACAGCATTCGCGGCACCCTTCTCAGCCTCAAGGAAAAGTACCCCGGCAATCCCGGCATCCCGCAGCTGATCCGCTGGTTCGCGACCGATCCAGGCTCAGGCAAGTTGCAGGGGCCAGTATTCATGGACGAAGTGCGCCACCGCGAGCGCACGTATCAGAACCGTCTCGCCGACATTCTGGAGAAACACCGCGTTTACAAGTTCTCGACAGAAGAGCGCATGGACTTGCGCGATGTGATCGTGAACTCGATCCCATCGGAAGCGGTCGCGCCACACGTCGCGGCGGCGGCCGAGGACTTGAGCAAGCTGACGGATGACCTGTACGTCTACAACGTCAGCAACCACGTCAACATCGGCTACGCGAAGAACGGCTTCTTGCCGCGCATCGTGGATGAGATGGCCGTTGAAGACGATCCCGATGGTTTCCGCGCCGCTGCGCGCGGCCTCTACTCCATCGTCTACGACAAGGAAATCGGAACCCTCGAAGAAGTGCTCGCAGATCGCGAGAGGCTGGGCCACCTGCTGACCCAGGTTGGAGAGATCGCGCGCAATGGCCGCGTGGCGAAGGAAGAGGCGAAGCAGCTGGTGCCGCTCGCGGAGCGCGTGCGCGAGCTGATGCACGAACTCGATGACCCCGCCGATGGCACTGACATTGTGGCGCTGGAGGAAGAGTTTGAAACCGCCGTCGGCGAGCTGCTGGCGGCGATGCGACCCGTGTGGGCGGCCGAAGCGGCAAACGATTGGGAGCTGCGCATCCGTGACATTGGCGCGCGCCCGGAGTGGGAATTCGAGCATCGCGGCATCGCGAGCAAGTACACGAAGCAGCGCACGTTGCCGCCCGAAACCGACACCATCATGCGGGATTACCTCAAGAATGATGCAGTCGAACTCATCACGACCTACATCTCGCAGGCAGTGCGACGCGTGGAATTCGGCCGCGCGTTCGGTAACCCGGAGAAGGGTAAGCCGCTGGGCTGGCAACTTGAAGACGCGATGACCGCGATGAAGGACCCGTACTTTGTCACCGGCAAGCCCGACGAGCCGCCGGAAGAGCACCGCGTCAGCCTCGATGACAAACAGGAAATCACGCAGTCAATCAACATCCTGTTAGGCACCTATAACACCTCGATCACTCAGCGCGGTCTGCGCTGGATGAACTCGATGATGGCGTTCTGGACGCCGGTCATTCTCGCCCGCTCGTTGAAGTCGCAGCTGGCGGAGCCGTTCACGGCATCGATCAAGATGGACACGCGCGCCGGCTTTCAGGTGCTCGGCAAACAGTTGCAGGACTTGTACGGCTGGGCCGGCGGTTCGGTACTCGATTACCTCGTCAACAAGACGCCAGACTTCAAGCTGTTTCACGACGCGTTGCGGGCCACGTTCAAGGGGCTCGGCTTCACCGGCGCGCGCGCGCAGGCGGAATGGCGTCAGGCCATCGGCGAATTTTTCGGCATCGTGACGAATCACCTGACCGACAACATCATGGCGACGCGTTACAACGTGATTAATCAGAACACGCCGGACAAGTTGCGTCTCGCCCGATTCTTCCGCGCGCTCGGCGTTCACCCGCACGCGATGAGTATGCGGCGCGCCATCGGTGAAATCTTTCTCACCCGCTACGGGCCGAAGCTCGCGCAAAAAGCGCTGGGTGGAAACAAGGCCATTGCAAAGCAGGCGCAGAAAGACCTCGCTGAACTCGGCATCGATTCGGCCAATGACGCGCTGCTGCGCGAACTCTCCCGCCTGCCGGACATCGACTCCGTGCAGGAGCTGGAATCGCTGCGGTATCTCGATGAGATTCGGACTGCCGTCAATCGCATGGTGAGCCAGACATCGCAGGAGCCCGGTGCCATCGACAAACCGCGTCGCGCCTCACTACCCGAAACATCGCTCTTCTACGCGATCATGGGCTTTCAGGCCGCGTTCACCCGCAACATTCTGACCGGCAGCGTCAAGCGCATCATTCGCTCGTGGCAGGACGATGCGAAGGTGGGCGCGAGTGTCAACGCGTCCATTGCCATTGGATTCGGCTTGCTGATGGCCGGCCAGCTCGCAGCCTGGATCGCGGGCGTGCTGGCTTTCGACAACGACGACTGGGAAGAGAAGAAAAAGAAATTCGATGAGCAATGGCTTGGCCAGATGCTCACGCGAACCGGCATGTTCGGCATGACCGATCCCATCGTGAACTCGTTCACCGGCCTGAAGTATCAGAAGGATTTGGCGACGACGATGGCCGGCCCCATCGTCGGACAGCCTCTGACGTTGGGCCAAGCCGCCGGCAACCTCGTCGCGCAGAACAGTCCGAACACCGCGACCGCCGAGTACCAGATCACGAAGCAGGCGTGGAACAACATCGTGACGCCGTGGATTACATCGAAGGCGCTGCGCTACGTCGGGCTGG
>Ga0157310_10000134_pt1 | contig 10178 bp, 10 predicted proteins | sample NitcycUS213509R2_FD_108384 | JGI IMG/M metagenome (GOLD analysis project Ga0157310, IMG submission 108384) | Soil microbial communities from Arlington Agricultural Research Station in Wisconsin, USA - Nitrogen cycling UWRJ-S213-509R-2 | ecosystem: Environmental > Terrestrial > Soil >...
GCCAGATAGCGCATCTCAATCCTGCCCGGTGCGCAGCTGCCAGCGATCGATCACCAGCCGCAGGCGCACGACATCGCGCGTGGCGGTGAGTTTTGCGGGCAGGCGCACCGTTCCGCCGGGTGCGGCCTCGGCTCGGTAGTTCTCGTAAATCAGCTGCCAGCCCTGCTGGTCGAGCCGGGTCAGGGTGCCATCTGCTGCATGGACGGGTACTGCCGTTCCGCCATCGGGCGCGGGCAGGGCCAGCAGCCAGTAACGCAATTCGGCCATTGGCGGCGCGAAACCCATTCTGGCAGTCAGGGCATCCCTGGCCTGGTCGCCACGCAGGATGTCACCCTGTGAATCCACCACCTGCAATTCGGCGCCGGAAAGGCGCAGCAGCATTGAACCCGCGCCGAATGGCCCGCTGAGCTCCACTTCGGAAACTTCCGCGCGCTGGCGCCACGCGGCATTGGCCTGCCAGCCTTCCTGCCCCACGCGTACGGCAACACGTCCGCTCAGGCCATATTCCGGCAGCTTGCCCAGCAGCGCCTGCTGCTCCGGCCAGGCGAGTGCAGTGCGCTCGGCTTTTGTGGTTACGCAGCCTGCGAGCAGCGCGCAAATCGCGATACCCGCAACGAACCCGGACAGCGTGCTGCGCACGGCTTCACTGCGGCCCGCCGATCTCTTCGCCGGTCAGCCGCGACATGGTCGCGCGCAGTCCCGCGTGCGAAGGATCGGTGTTCAGCGCCTGCTGCCAGATGTAGCGCGCCTGTCCCTGGTCACCGGACTTCCACAGTGCCTCGCCGTAATGCGCGGCAATCTCCGAATCCCCACTGTTGTGCCAGGCCATCTTCAGGATGGGCAGTGCCTGATCCAGGCGACCGCGCCGGAACATCACCCAGCCCAGGGTGTCCTGGATGGCCGGATTGTCCGGTGACACCTCCAGTGCGTGGCGCACCAGCTCTTCTGCCTTGCCCAGTTTCTGGTTGTGGTCCGCCAGCGTGAACCCCAGCGCATTGGACAGCTGCGGATCGTCCGGGCGCTGCTTCTGTGCACGCTCGAAGGCTGCGATGGCATCGCGCGTGCGGCCACCCGTCTCCAGCACTGTCGCGCGCTGGTATTCGAGATCGGGATGATCCGGATAGGCCTGCTGCAATTCGTCCAGTCCCTCCAGCGCACCCTGCAGGTCGCCGGACTGCGCCAGCAGCTGCGCGCGCGATGCGCCGGTTTCGACGCGGGCTTCGGGATTCTGCGCGGCATAGTCGTCCAGCAGCATCAATGCATTCTTCTTGTCGCCGTGCTTCAGCAGCAACCGGGCGGCGGAGCGGCGCGCCGTCAGCGCCAGAGAAGTGTCGGCCAGCAACTGGTAACTCTGCATGGCGCGCGCGTCGTCGCCCTTCTGCTCGGCCAGCTGCGCCATCACCAGGATGGCCAGCGCCGTGGCGCCGCGCTCACCCATGAGCGGCTTCAACCGTTCTTCCGCTGCGGCGAAGTCGCCTTCCTGCATGGACATCGCGATCAGCCGCCGTTCGGCGCCCAGCCTGGTGTCAGGCCCGGCAGACAGCGGTTCCAGTTCCTTGCGCGCTTCGTCGTTGCGGTCGGCAGCGGTGAGCAGGTCGGCCACGAGGAACAGGTCCTCGCCCTCCAGCACACCCTGCAGCGCGCGCGCACCCTCGATGGCCGCGTCGTTCTGGCCCTGCACGGACATGGCGCGCAGGATGATGATGCGCGCCTCGACCAGTTCGCTGTCCAGTGTGAGCGCCTGCTCGGCGGAAGAGCGCGCCACCTTCATGTTGTGTGCGGCCATGGCCAGGCGTGCTTCTGCCAGCAGCACCTCGGCTGTCGGGTCTTCATTGACCAGAACATCACCGAATACGCGATACACCGCGGTGGCATCGGTCTCCTGCTCCAGCAGTTCGGCGAAGCGCAGCGGATCCTGGCTGCCAGCCGAACCAGAATCGCGCCAGGTGGTGAGTGCGGTGCGTGCTTCCTTCAGGTCGTAACGCTTCAGTGCCACGAGTGCGGAGGTCAGAGCGGCATCACCCGACCAGGGATCCAGTTGCAGCCAGCGCTGCGTGGCCATGCGCGCCGTGGTGAACTGCTCGCAACCCACTGCCAGCTGCGAGGCGCGCATGGCGGCCGCAGAGTCAGTGCTGGCGCGCGCCGCCGCGAGATAATTCTCCGAGGCGCCGCGGCAATCGCCTGCACGCAGTGCGTTCTCGGCGGCCATCAGCGCTTCGGATTCGCCCTTCGGCGCGGGCGACGCCGCAGCTGGCTCGCCGGACGGCGCAGTTGCGCAGGCGGCCAGCTGAATGGTGAGAACGACGCAGACAGTCCAGCGCAAGGCTGCCGTAAGGCGGGGCGGATGAGGCATCATCACTCAACTATAGCCGGTTCTCCCATGAAAGCCTCGATCCGCCAGAAACTTGAAAAGACCGCCGACCGCTTCGAGGAGGTGGGACGCCTGCTCGCCGATCCCGCCATTGCGGGAGGCTCCTCACAGTTCCGCGACCTGTCCATGGAATACGCGCGCCTGGAGCCGGTGGCGCAGGGATTCCGCGACTACATGGACCTGGAGCGGCAGAGCGCTGCGGCGCGCGCACTGTCGGCAGACGCCGACCCGGAAATGCGCCAGATGGGCCAGGAAGAGCTGCAGAGCCTCGAGGCGTCGCTGGGCGAAAGCGAGCGCACCCTGTCGCTGCTGTTGCTGCCCAAAGATACCCGCGACGAGCGCAACATCTATCTGGAAGTGCGCGCCGGCACGGGCGGCGATGAGGCGGCCATCTTCGCCGGCGACCTGCACCGCATGTACACCCGCTACGCGGAGAACCGCGGCTGGCAGGTGGAAATATTGAACGAGAGCTATGGCGAGCACGGAGGTTACAAGGAAGTAATCAGCCGCGTGATCGGACGCGGCGCGTTCTCGGCCTTCAAGTTCGAATCCGGCACACACCGCGTTCAGCGCGTACCGGAAACCGAGGCCCAGGGGCGCATCCACACCTCAGCCTGCACCGTCGCCGTGCTGCCGGAGCAGGATGAGATCGACACCATCGACATCAATCCAGCGGACCTGCGCATCGATACCTTCCGCGCCTCCGGCGCCGGCGGCCAGCATGTCAACAAGACCGATTCGGCAATTCGCATAACGCACGTTCCCACCGGCACCGTGGTGGAATGCCAGGACGAACGATCGCAGCACAAGAACCGCTCCCGAGCCATGTCGCTGCTGAAGGCGCGACTGCTGGCCGCCGAGCAGGAAAAACAGGCCAGCGCGCAGGCGCAATCACGCAAGCTGCAGGTGGGCAGCGGGGACCGTTCCGAGCGCATCCGCACCTACAATTTCCCGCAGGGTCGGGTCACCGATCACCGCATCAACCTGACGCTGTACAAGCTGGCCGATGTCATGAACGGTTCGCTGGACGAGTTGATGGGCGCGCTGCAGCAGGAGTTCCAGGCCGAGGAGCTGGCCGCGCAGGTGGGCGACTGATCATCGGCACCATGCGCTAGCATGGCAGCCCGCAATGGAGGGGATCCCATGAAGAAGCTGTCACTGCTGGCCTGCATCATCCTGGCCGCATCGAGCGCACCGCTGCAGGCCCTGGACCTGAAGCTCAAGGACAAGATCGTGCTGGTCACGGGCAGCACCTCCAACATCGGCTATGCCACGGCGCGCGCCTTCCTGCGCGAGGGCGCCACCGTCATCGTGAACAGCAACGATCCCGCGCAGGTGACTGCGGCCATCGAAAGCCTGCGCAAGGAGACTGGGCGCACACCGCTGGGCTTCACCGCCGACGTGACGAAACCGGAGGACATTGCGAAGCTGGCAGCCACCCACCCGCGCGTGGACGTGCTGGTGAACAATGTCGGCGGCATGATTGCGGCGCCCTTCCTGCAGTCTACCGACAAGCAATGGGACGACAGCTGGCAGCTCAACGTGATGTCCGGCGTGCGGCTTTCGCGGCAGTACCTGCCTGGCATGCGCGAGCGCAACTGGGGCCGCGTCATCTTCATCTCCAGCGAAAGCGCGCTGCAGATTCCCACCGAGAGCATCGCCTACGGCGCGGTGAAAGCCGCGGTCATCGCCACGGCGCGCGGTCTGGCCGAAATCAATGCCGGGACTGGCGTGACGGTGAACAGCGTGCTGCCCGGCCCGACCTGGGACCGTGAGGGTCCGCGCGCCAAGGCCTCGCTGGAGCGCAGCGGCGCCAAGACCTTCGACGAGATGGAGAAGCAGTTCATCACGCAGCGCCGGCCCACTTCCATCATCCAGCGCTTCGCCAGTCCGGATGAAGTCGCTGCGCTGATCGTGTACACCGCGGGTGAACCGGCATCGGCCACCACCGGCGCGGCATTGCGCGTGGATGGCGGCGTGGTGAAAAGCGCGTTCTGATTCCGTCAGCGCTTCGGCAGGCGCTGCTTCAGCAGCGCGCCGAGGCGATGGATGGCGCCGGCCGTTTCGGCCGTGACGGGATATCCCGCGTTCAGCCGCAGGAAATTACGGTAACTGCCCGAAGGCGAAAACATGGCGCCCGGAACGAATTCAGCGCCCTGCCGGCTGGCCTCGTCGTAAAGATCCATGGTGTCCACCGCACCGGGCAGCTCGATCCACAGCACGAAGCCGCCCTGGGGCTGCGTCAGTCGCGTGCCTGCGGGAAAGCTGTCCTGCACGCACTGCGAGAGCTGGCGCACCTGCTGCGACAGCGCCCGACGCATGCGGACCAGATGCCGCTCGTAGCGGCCGCTGCGCAGGAAGTCGGCCACCATTTCCTGCTGCAGCAGCGCGGTGGCGCCCGACATCATGTGTTTCGCGGCGCGCAGCGTGTCGCGGTAGCGGCCCGGCGCGATGAATCCCAGGCGTGACCCTGGCGCCAGCGTCTTCGAGAACGACGAACACAGCAGCACGCGGTCGTCGCGGTCGTAGGCCTTGCAGGGCAGCGGCCTCGCACCCTCGAACTGCAGGTCGCCGTACACATCATCTTCGACCAGAACCAGGTCAGCCGATTCACACAGGCGCACCAGTTCGCGCCGCCGCTCGGGAGGGATGCAGGAGCCGTTGGGATTGCTGAAACTGGGAGTGACCACGCAGGCGCGGATATCCCGCCCCGAGCGTCCGGCCAGCTGTGCCGCCAGGGCCTCGATGGAAAGGCCCGTGCCGGGATGCGATGGAATTTCCAGCAACCGGATGCCCAGGCTTTCGGCGATCTGCAGCACACCGAAGAAGATCGGTGACTCCACCGCCACCGTGTCACCCGGCTGCGTCACGGTGCGCAATGCCAGCGTGATCGCCTCCAGACAGCCATTGGTGATGATGAGGTCCTCGGCCGCCAGCGCCAGACCCACATGGGCATAGTGCCGCGCGATCTGCACGCGCAGCGCCATGCTCCCGCCCATGCGCAGGGGATACTCGGCCAGCAGGCCCGGATCACGCCGTGCCGCCTGCTGCAGGCTGGCGCGCAGCGCGCGCTGCGGGAACAGCGCCGGGTCGGGCAGGGCCTGTCCCAGCCGCGCGATGCCGGGATTCATTCCGGCATCGGCCAGCCGCTTCAGCATGGCCTGCGTTCCCGCCAGCCGGGCGCGACGCGGCAGCTCCACCTGCGCAGGCTGCTCCAGCGCAGGCCGCTGCCGGGCGACGAAATATCCGGATTTTGGACGGGCCTCGATCAGGCCCCGCTGCTCCAGCTCGCGCAGCGAGGCCACGGCCGTGCTGATGCTGACCTGGCGCTGCTGCGCCAGCCTGCGCACCGAAGGCACGCGCTCGCTGGATTTCAGCACGCCGCTGTGGATGAGCTGCGCCACGTCGGCGGCCACCGCCAGGTACAAAGGTGTCTCTCCGGACATGCCGACAACTGTACTGCATTGAATTGCAGATTTGTGTATCTGTACTTGCCCCGCTGGCGCGGGCACATTGGCCCCATGTCCACGCTCAGCCTCACCATCGGACCACTGGCGCTTTTTGCCCTGGTGGCATCCATCACCCCGGGCCCCAACAACCTGCTGCTGATGCGCTCGGGCGCGCTGTTCGGTGTGCGCCGCTCCCTGTGGCACCTGCTGGGCGTGCAGACGGGTTTCATCGGGCTGGTGGTACTGGCGCATCTGGGTGCCGCTGCCCTGCTGCTGGCGCTGCCCGGCGTATTCGGGTTGCTGCGCTGGGCCTGTTTCGCCTACCTGTTGTGGCTGGCGTGGCTGATCCTGCGCGATGCGCGCGCCAGCGCTGCCACCGTCGCGCGTCCCGCTGCGGATGGCCGGCCGATGCGCTTCGTCGAAGCGCTGCTGTTCCAGCTCATCAATCCCAAGGCCTGGATGATGGCGCTCACCGTGGGCAGCGCCTTCTATGGCGGCCTCGCCCCCACGCACCTGGACCTCGCCACCGCCATCCTGATCAGCATCTGCATCGGCGGACCAAGCATGCTGGTGTGGACCCTGTGGGGCGCATCCATCGATCGAGTGCTGCGGCGGCCCGCGGCACGGCAGCTGTTCGGCTATGCGATGGCGGCGCTGGTGGCAGCCACCGCCGTGTGGATGCTGCGCTGAATGGATATGCCGATCACTGCAACGCATCTGCCCCTGGGCCGCACGCTGCGCGCACAGTGGCTGCTGCGTGATGGCAGCTTCCTGAATCACGGCTCCTACGGTGCCTGCCCCCGTGTCGTGCTGGATGAACAGGCCCGGCTGCGCATGGAACTGGAGCAGCACCCCGACGCATTCATGGCGCGCGTGAAACCCGATGGTACGGAACGCGCCCTGCGTGAGGCGGCCCGGCCACTGGCGGAGTTTGCCGGCACGGTCGGCGCCCGCATGGCCTTTGTGGAAAGCGCCACTGCCGGCGTGCAGTCCGTGCTGAACGCCCTGCCCCTGGGTCCGGGCGATCATGTGCTGCTGACGGACCACCAGTACAACGCGGTGCGCCTGGCAGTGGACATGCGCTGTCGCGATACCGGCGCCACACCCGTCATCGTGCGCATTCCGCTGCCCACCGATGCCGACGCCATCATGGAACGGGTGCTGCAGGCCGCGGACCCGCGCGTGAAACTGGTGCTGCTCGATCACATCACCTCGCCCACCGCGCTGGTATTTCCGGTGCAGCAGCTGGCCCGCGAACTGCGTCGCCGTGGCATTCCCGTGCTGGTCGACGGCGCACATGCCATGGGTCAGGTGCCGCTCGACCTCGATCAGCTCGGTGCGGACTGGTATGTCACCAACATGCACAAGTGGCTGTACGCGCCCAAGGGCAGCGCGATGCTGTATGCATCCCCCGGCGCGGCGCCGCTGACGCGGCCGGTGCTGACCAGCCACTACATCGGCATGGGCTTTCCGGATGCCTTCGACTACGTGGGCACGCGTGACTACTCGGGCTGGCTGTCGTGTCCACGCGCGCTGGCCTTCCTGCAGGAGCTGGGCGCGGAGCGCGTCTGGGCCTGGGAAGCGCAGCTCATCGTCCGGGCCAGCGAGTCACTGCAGGCAGCCGGCGCGATGCCGATCGCTCCGCCCTCGCTCAGCGCAGCGATGCGCGCATTCCTGCTGCCGCAGCGCCGGCCTGCCACCGATGCCGATGCTGCAGCGGTGATGCGCACACTGTGGAACGAGGAGCGCATCCAGATCCGCTGCGCGCGCATTGGCGGCGCCCTGCTGCTGCGCGTCTGCGCGCAGGCCTATGTGGATGCCGATGAAATGGACCAGCTGGGCGCTGCGCTGGCGCGCCACGGCTGGCCCGATCGCAGCTAGCCTTTCAGTATCGGCCGGCTGGTGGCCGTGACCTGGCGATATGCGGTCACAGACACGGCGCCCACGTAGACAATGGGCACGGCCAGCACGCCGGCCATCAGCCATCGCGACACCGACAGCCAGGTGTGGCTGGTCTGGGCCTCGGGCCCTGCCACACTCATGACGATGCCGATGAAGATGCCGGTGAGCTGCGAGAACACCAGTACCGCCGCCAGCAGCACGCCTGCCAGCATGGCCACCTGCGAAAAGTTCGAACGCACGAGCAGGATGGAACGGGTCAGCGCCGCCCAGGGCGATGCACGCTCGACGATCTGCACCGGCCACGCGAAGAACACGAACAGCAGTCCGCACAGGCCGCCGAGCAGCAACAGCACGGGCAACCAGCCGAATCCCCTGGCGGCGATCCACCACAGCGGCGGCAGCAGCGGCGCCAGCGACAACAGCAGCAGCGCGAGCGTGCCGGGCAATGTGGTCATGCTGTGTCGCATGGTTTCGAGCACCGCAGGACGGGAGCGGCCGGCCGCGGCCAGTTGCAGGCGCAGCAGCGTGTCGTAGCAGAGCAGCGTCAGCAAGGTGCTGGCCAGCAGCACCCCCCACCACTCCCGGCCATGCGGCGGGAGACCGGCGGCGCGGCTGGCGCTGGCTTCGGCCTCGGGTACTGCGCTGGCTGCAGCAGCCAGAATGCCCAGCGGCAGGCAGCGCAGCAGCGTTTCCTGAAATAATGGCCAGGCCAGGCGCAGGATTTCGCGGGCATGGAATCCGGATCCACCGGATGGCTCGAGCGAAGGCGGATCAGCAGTGTTCAACGATCTCTCCAGCACGGGCCGGCCCGGCGCGGCCGGAAATGTAGCAGACCCTCCCGTGGTCGCAACGTTGCTGGCACGCGCCACCGCGGCAGGCATCGCGCGCCTCGACGCGGAGGTGCTGCTGGCCGCGCTCCTGGGTGGCGATCGCTCGCGCCTGCTGGCCTTTCCGGAACAAGCGGTTGCACCCCTGATCGCTGCGATGTTCGAGGCCGGTTTGCAGCGGCGCGCAGCCGGCGAGCCACTGGCCTACATCACTGGTGTGCGGGAGTTCTGGTCACTGCCGCTGGTGACCACGCCGGAAGTGCTGGTGCCGCGCCCGGAAACGGAGCTGATGGTGGAGCGTTGCCTCACCATTCTGGGCGCCGGGCCACGCCGCGTCGCCGATCTGGGCACGGGCTCCGGTGCCATCGCACTGGCGTTGGCGCGCGAACGCCCGGCCTGGCAGATCCTTGCCACCGACGCCTCTGCTGCCGCGCTGGAAGTCGCCGCCATCAATCGTGAACGGCTGGGCGCAGGCAATGTGCAGCTGCGACTCGGCAGCTGGTGCCAGCCGCTGGGCACGCAGCACTTCGACGCCATCGTCAGCAACCCACCCTATGTGGCGGAGGATGATCCGGCACTGGATGCGCTGCGCTTCGAGCCGCGCACGGCTCTGGTGGCCGGGGACGCGGGCTTCACCGACCTGCTGCAGATCGCCGCGCAGGCGCGAACGCACCTTCTCCCAGGCGGCCTGCTGCTGCTGGAACACGGCAGCACGCAGGCGTCCAGACTGCGTTCCGCGCTTGTCGCCGAGGGTTACGATCGCGTAGCCTGCCACCGCGACCTGGCTGGCCACGACCGCGTCACCGAGGCTTACTGGCCCTAGCCTGCGTCCATCCAGATTTCTTCCGCTCCGACATATAAAAGGTCTGCCCATGGTCCGTTTCGAAACCTCCCTCGGCTCCTTCACTCTCGAACTGGACGCCGCCAGGGCGCCGCTGAGCGTCGAGAATTTCCTCGCGTATGTGGACGAAGGATTCTTCGATGGCCTGATCTTCCATCGCGTCATTCCGGGTTTCATGATCCAGGGCGGCGGCATGCTGCCGGACATGTCGCAGAAGAAGAACAAGTCCTCCATCAGGAACGAGGCGACGAACGGGCTGAAGAACAAGCGTGGCACCGTCGCGATGGCGCGCACCAATGATCCGCACAGCGCCACCTCGCAGTTCTTCATCAACCTGTCCGACAACGATTTCCTGGACGCCACGCCCGGCAACGCCGGCTACGCCGTGTTCGGACGGGTGGTCGAGGGACTCGACACCATCGACCTCATCGCGAAGGAGCGCACCGGGCGCCGCAAGGGACACGATGACGTGCCGGTCACCGACGTGGTGATCCAGTCGGCCAGACGCGTCGAAGAGAAGGCCTGATTCCGGTCAGCGGGTGAGTCGCAGGCGTACCGGTCCGTTTGGACGGGCACTGCGCCTGCTGCTGCTGACCGTTGCGGCATTCCTGCTGCTGTCGGTCGCAGCAGTGCTCACATTGCGCTTCGTCGATCCGTGGACCACGGCCTTCATCGTCGATGCGCGCATGGGCTCCTGGATCGACCGCGATCCGCAGCCCCTGCAGCTGCAGTACCAGTGGCGCGATTACGATGCGATTTCCCGGCAGCTGGCGCTGGCGGTGGTGGCC
>Ga0157310_10000136_pt1 | contig 10171 bp, 19 predicted proteins | sample NitcycUS213509R2_FD_108384 | JGI IMG/M metagenome (GOLD analysis project Ga0157310, IMG submission 108384) | Soil microbial communities from Arlington Agricultural Research Station in Wisconsin, USA - Nitrogen cycling UWRJ-S213-509R-2 | ecosystem: Environmental > Terrestrial > Soil >...
ATCGAGCGCGCCGCCGGCACGCAGCGCTGGAACCGCTACACGCTGCGCAAGTCGCACACGACGTATCTGGAGTATCTCCAGTGCCCCCCGAACCTGTTGTCGGTCACGATGACTCATACGGCGTCGGAGGAGGGCGCGGCGGCCGTCACCAAGGATCACTACCGCCACGCGGACGCGGCGAGCCGCGCGATGGGCCAGCACGATCCGTTGGTGCAGCTCGCGCCGTGGCACCTGAAACTTCACCGGCTGATCCGCGACATGGAGGAGGGCGTGCTGTCCAACGACTTGAAGGCGATCCAGCGCGAGCTTCGCCGGGGATCGAAGTCCGCCAAGATGCGGACCAAGTACGACGTTGATGCCCGGTTCATCGAGGTCGAGGAGCGGGGTCCGAAACTGCGGCTGGTGGCGTCATGAGCACGCTGCGTAACGTGATCGTGGGCGCTGGCAAGTTCTTGCTCGCCGTGCTGGCCGTGGGCGCGTTGGTGCTGCTGATGCGATACGTCCTGCACCCGCGCATCGTGGACGTTCTCCTGAACTGATCCGCCATACGTACTTGCTCGCATTGAGGCCGCCTTCGGGCGGCCTTTTTTTGGGTATCAGGGAACCCCCGACAGCCTGCTATAGACGGCTGTCGGCACTGGTGGTTGACTATGTGGCGTCACTTGTCTGCACCAACACGCGAGGGTCGGGTTATGGGGAAAAAAGAAACGTACACGAGCATGGACCTGTGCGAGCGCTACGGGGTGTGTCTGCGCACCATTCGTGCCTGGGAAAAGAAGCGCGGGTTCCCGCAAGGCGGGCCGTTCTCCAAGGTCATTATCTGGTCGATGGCCAAGGTCCACGCGTGGGAAAAGGTCCACATGCCGCACCTGCATAACGGGTCACATGTGGCCGATGATGATGAGGATTGGCAGCGCATGAAGCGCGGCGAGATTGAGGCGGCGATGCCGCCGAGAACGAAGAAGCGCGTCGAACGCCGCGCAAGATAACTCAGTTCGACATGGTGAAAGGGCGCTCATCCTGAGCGCCCTTTTTCATGTCCCGTTCACTCCGGGGTGGGTGCTTCCAAGCTAGATAGCTTCTTCTCGAACTTCTGTTCGAGCTGTAGAAGCGCTTGGTACTGCTTCACGCAATCGAGCGCCGGCAGCGTCATACGCACAACCAGAATCTTGTATCCCGGTCGTGAGTGCTCACGCATCTCTAGCAGGCTTTCGTTGAGTGGCTTATCGGGTAGTAGATCGTGAGGTTTGCAGTCGAGCACTTGCGCAAGCCGCGCAAGAGTCTTCGGCGTTGGCAAGCTACGCATCGTTGTGTAGGTGCTGATTGCGTCCTTGCTTACTCTTGCGGCCCTTGCCAGTTCCGCCCCGGTGATCTTCTTTTCCCGCATCCGAGTCATCAGGCGATCCCTGAACGCCTTCCGATCACTCGGCATCGACAAATCATCTGTTCTCTTTATCAAGGCTACAGCTCCTTCTTCGTCGCCCAAGCGCAGTTAGTCACACGACGATTACGACCAACTGACCGCTGACTCCCACAGCCTGCGGATGTTGTGATTTGACGCCACTTGCGCACATCAATCAACAGACAGTTGATTACAGCATGTAGACATGTGACGACATTGGCAAAGATTTCGACAGCCGTATGTCAGTCGGCGCACATAAGCGCTGTTTTCGGCGGAAAAACAGATACATACGTCACCGGGATTTGACGTATGACAATCGTCTATCGCAGTTTGTCCCTCTCGTGAAATCACGCAGGGGGATGGGGAAATGTCCTACCAAGTCCAGTTCGACTATGAAGCGCTCCAGAAGGATTTGGGGTTTCTGGCCTCAGACATTCCCCCGCTCCTAAAGGGCCTGTTTGGGGAAAAGATTACAAAGGCGGGCGTCTACGCGTGGTTCGCGAAGGAGCGAATGAGCGTTGAACGTCTCACTCAGATTTTGGCCATCGTTCGGTTAGAGACCGACCGCAAGCTCGATGTTTGGAAGTACATCAAGGTCACCCGAGAGGGTTCGCGGCCAGCCACTAAGCGGGCGGCCTAATGCGAATCCCCATTCAAGACGAAGCTAACTGGCACGAGCTGCGCGCCGGCCGGATTGGCGCAAGCGAAGTAGCGGCCCTCTTTGGTTGCGGCTACCAAAGCCACTTCCAACTTTGGCACGAGAAGCGCGGCGATCTGGCGCACGCCGACTACAGCGACAACGAGCGTGTTGTGTTAGGTCGATGTCTAGAGGCGGGCATCGCGAATGCGGCCGGCGAACTCTACGGCTACGAACTGCGCAAGGCCGACAGCTACTACACCGACGACGAGTGCCCAGGCTTAGGCGCTACTCCTGACTACTTCCTAGTACGAGAACACGGCGAGTTCCCGGCCGAAGTTAAGAACGCGTCATGGGGCTCGTTCAAGGATGATTGGATCATCCACGAGGACGGCTTCACCGAAGCGCCGCTGCGGTTCCAGTTGCAGGTGCAAACGCAACTCGCCTGCACCGGCGCGAACTTCGCCTTGCTGATTGCGCTCATCAGCGGCGACCGCATCGTCCGGTGCGAGATGGCGCGCCACGACGAGGCTATTGCCGAGATTCGTCGGCGGGTGTCGGAGTTCTGGCATTCCATCGAACACAACATCGAGCCGCCGGCCGAAATGCCGCGCGACTTCGACGCCGCGAAACGCGTCTGGCCCGGTGGACACGCTGCTGTCGATCTGCACGGTGATCCGGACATCGAGGCGTGGTTACACCAGCTCTCCGAACTGCGCGACGTGCGCAAGCGCGTCGAAGCGGACGCCGATGTGATCGAGGCCCAGGTGATGCGCTACTGCGTGGAGAACGACTACGCGGCCATCACGGCAAACGGCGGGCGCGTCAGCTGCAAGACCATGCCCGCGAAGCCCGCACATACGCGCGAGTTCAAGGCGCAGCCCGAACGCATCTCCCTGCGAATCACGACGAGGTAGGCCATGAAGAAGCCCATCTCTGCCGCGCGTCTGCGCGATCAGGCGTACCGCTGCGAGCACGCCAAGTGCAAACGCTGCAAGTGCCGCTGCGGCGGTGCGCTCCACGGCACCAAGCACGAGGAGCAGTGGATCGAGGAGGAGGTCATGCGCGACCGCCTGCGATGCCAGCGCGTGCCGGATCAGTTTGATTGGGTCGGGTACGCCGGCTTCGAGCAGTACCTGTGATGAGCGAAAAGGAAATCGAGTTCATTGCGCAAGCGCGCATTGACCTGAACGCTGACATGCGCAACACCGATCACTACGGTCCTGCGCTGGCGCGGCAAATCTGCGGCGTGCGTGGCGAAGTGGCGTTCGCCGACAAGTACGGCCTTGGGTACGAGCAGATTCGAGCCGTGCGCCGTGGCAGCGATGGCGGAATCGACTTCGAGGTATTCATCGGCGGCGTGCGGCTGACCTTCGATGTCAAAACCCGTGACGCCTCCGGCAATGACTTGCTGGTGAAGGCCGAGAAATTCTCGTTCGCCACGTGCGCGGATTACTTCGTGCTCGCGCAGTGCATCGACAAGCGCGTGACGCTCATCGGTTGGGAAGACCCGAAGCTAGTTCAGTGTATGCGAGTCGAAAAGCTCCGCGTGCCGACGCACGTGCGCCGACTGGCGGAGCTGCGGCCGATGCGCGTGCTGGACAACCTGATGGCGCTTCGTGATCGACAGGCGCAATCAGCATGAAGCGCCGCCCAAAGCCGGGACTGCGCTGGCTCCCGAAAGCCGCGCTCAAGTGGGTCGATGGCAGCGGCGCGGTGGATCTTCTGCCGAGACAGCACGCGCTCTACATGAACCTGGGTCTTGGTCCCGAGCCAGGACTGATCTACCGCGAACGGCAGATGCAAAGGGCCGCGGTGGAATACATCGACAAGTGCTACCCGCAGATTGGCCCGCTGTGCTTCCACGTGCCGCTCGAACTACTGCGTCGCGAGGAGCATACGGCCGGCATGTTCCACGCACTCGGCGCGCGCGCCGGTGTCGCCGACATCGTGATGCTGATCCCGCGCGGCGTGTACCACGGGTTGTTAGTCGAACTGAAAGTGCCGCCGCGCCGGCCGACTGACTCACAGGTGAATTTTCTCGAGCTGGCACGCGCCCAAGGGTACGCGGCGTGCTGGACGGATTCGGTCAACACCGTTCTGAAACTCATCGATGTGTACCTGAAGCTCCCGCCGCGAGCGACGTTGGCGGAACTCAACCCTCAACCGTTGGAGGAGAACCATGAACTCCGTCGTAGCACAAAAGCCCGCCGCCAAGCCCATCGAACTAATTAGGTCGCAGCTGTACCTGCCGTCGATGCAGGAGCAGTTGAAGAGCGCACTGCCGCCGCACGTCACGGTGGACAAGTTCCTGCGCGTCGCGATGACCGCGATCCAGCAGAACCCGGACTTGCTCAAGTACGAGCGCAACTCACTGTTCGCGGCCGTCGTGTCGAGCGCGCAGCTGGGCCTCCTGCCCGATGCGCAGCTGGGCGAGGCGTACTTCGTGCCATTCAAGGGCAAGGTCACGCTGGTCCCCGGCTATCGAGGTCTCATCAAGCTCGCGCGTCAGGGCGACATCGGTTTCGTTGAGGCGGAAATCATCTGCGCCAACGACAAGACGCTGTACGTACTCGGCGATAACTCGCACTTCGAGTCGATGGTGAACTGGCAGGACCGTGGTCCGATGGTGGCGGTGTACGCGCTCGCCAAGTACCGCGACGGCGGAATCGCGAACCGCGTCGTCATGACCAAGGCCCAGGTCGATGCGATCCGCGCCAAGTCGCAGGCCGCCAACGGGCCAGCCTGGACCGACAACTACGACGAGATGGCCAAGAAGACGGCCCTGCGCCGGCTGGCCAAGTTGCTGCCACTGTCCACGACCGCCAACAACGCGTTCCGGCTCTCCGAGCTGCACGAGGAGCTGGACAAGGGCGGGCGGGTGATCGAGGGCCAGGTAATCGCCGACGAGGGCGAGGAGCCGCAGCCAGCGGCGGCGGGCCCGGAAACGAAGGCACGACGCCGCAGGACGGCACTTGACGACATCGCGGCCGGCGGGCCGGCCGGCCAGACAGGGGGCGTACAGGACGCTGTAGACGGCGGTACAGGCGATTTACTGGTGGACCCGGACACCGGTGAGGTCATTCACGGTGCGTCGGCCGCGTCGTAAGGACATTCCGGAGGCGGCACCCGTCAGACACGAGCAGTGCGTGGTCTGCCGTCAGCCGGGGATGGTGGCGGCGGATGTCTGGCCGTACTGGTGGGGTGCCGCCATAGGACACAAGTGGTGTCACCGGTCTTGTGCAGAGCAATACCGATGCGCGCTAGTTGCCGCTCAACGGCGGCGAGCAGCTGAGGGTTGCAAACCAAAGGCCCCGGCAGGGGATGTCGTTCCAGGCGAATCATTTTGTGCAGCGCGTGAAGACATGGCGCGCACGGTAACGAAAACCAATCAGAAAGCAAGTAGGAGCCGACCGTGAGCAGCAACATCATTCAGTTGAAACACGCCGCGAAAATTCACGGCATCGATGGGATCGTGGCCGAGGTCGTGACCATCACGCCGTCCGATGCGACTAACTGGTTGCGCTGCAACCTGCGCAACCGGCCGGTGCGCAAACGACACGTGGAATTCCTCGCGAGCGAAATCAAGAGCGGTAACTGGCAGGTCAATGGTCAGGCCATCGTGATCGCCGAGGATGAGCAGGTACTAGATGGGCAGCATCGCTTGTTAGCCATCATCGAGGCCGGCATCGCCATCAAATCGATGGTCGTCTACGGGATCAGCGCGGCGGCATTCTCAACCATCGACACCGGCGCGGTACGCACCAGCTCCGATGCGCTGTGTCTGCACTTCCACGAGTACCCGCAACACGTGGTCAAGGCCGTGGCGTCGGCCGTGCCGTGGGTTAAGCAGCTGGAGAAGGGTTCGATGCACAAGAACCCCAAGAAGCTCTCCAACACCGAAATCATTGCGTACGCCAAGGACCACATTTCATTGTTCGAGCGGGCCGCGACGCTACTGCACTATCCGAAGGACAATCGACCGCTGTCGGCGGGTGTCGGCACCGCGCTCTATGAGTATTTCTCGCGCAAGGATGAGGAGATTGCCGGCGACTTTTTCCGCGACCTGTACACCGGCGAGAACCTGTCGCGCACCACGGTCGAGTACATCCTGCGCGCGGCGTTCACCAAGGACATGCAGCGGATCACGAGCAAGCTGCCGACGTACATCAAGGTACGCATGACGGTGAAGGCGTGGAACTGGCGGCGACGCGGACGGGGCGATGAGGCGAGCACGCAAACCATCACTGTCCAGCCGAACGAAGACAGCCGCCTGCAAATCTTTTAGGAGCCTCAGTGAAGACCGAATACTCCGAGTACGCCATGCACTACGCCGGGGCGCGCCGCCGGGGCGGCGTCCAGCCTACCTGGGCGGAAATCGCGGCGGCATACGACGCTGGTCTTACGCACGCCATTGCGGTAACGCCCGCAAAAAGGCAGCAGTTGGTACGGTACTTCCGGGCCCTCAGGATCATCAACGGCGAGCGCCGAAGAGGGAGCGCGAAGTGACCGGATCGAGAATCAATCCAAGGATGGGTTTCAAGTCCGGGACGGAGGAGTCCGGCGGGTACTTGCGAAAAAACGACAAGCCTAAATCGGCCAGTTCGCCGGACTGGCGGGGCATGTTCTATCTAGTAGGTTACGGCTGGATTTGGCTCTCTGGATGGAACGTCAAGAAGGACGGCGAGCCCTTCATTCGGCTCGCCGGTAACGACATGTCGGACGAGGAAGCCGAGAAGTACCGAGCCCCGAAGGAGGGGCGCGGGGGAGGGCCAACTACCCGCCGACCGCCACAACATAACGGACAAATCCCGGCCAACTCTGGCGAGGATGAAATCCCTTTCTAAGTCAACAGTTAGTTGAATGCCTTCCGGCGGTCTGATACGTTCCGCCGAGTGGGGTCGATCATCACCTGTACATGGGAGTTAACTGATGAAAATGATCTGCGAGGTCGAAGGATGCGGCGTTGAATTATCCGAAGGAACAGGATCAAAGGGAGGGCCCATGATCTGCCCAAACTGCCGAAGCCCGTCTTACTATTGGAAGAATAAACCGCTGGCAGCGATGAAGGCGCGGCGCGCAAATCTCACTCTGTACGGGAACCGACTTGAGTTCTACGACAAGCGCGTCGCGATGATAGTCAACGATGCAACAAAAGCGGTCGCCACCACGCGGCGACAAGCGAACACGGCGAAGACCGCTTCAAGTCACCACATGAGACATTGATTCACCCACCAACTAGGAGCTGTACATGAAAGAGGTCCCTGGCCTCATAAATGCGAAGAGCCCACGACCACCAAACCCGAAACCTTCGCCGAAGGATTTCGTTTGGCCAAGTCAAAGGGACGCCGATGAGTCGGTTGCCAAAAAGATCGCGGCATCATTGCAAGAACTACTTCCGAAGCGGGATTGGAAACACGTCGATCTGGCAAAGGCATTGTGGGGAACACACGGAGCGAATGACGCGCCGCGTAACACCCAAGCGCCGCGCCGGTGGGTCGTCGCTGATCTTCCTATCCCGAGCGAACGGGACGCCGGTTACATCGCGGAAGTTCTCGGCGTTTCGATGGCTCGATTGCTGGAGCCGGAAGGTAAGTTCGATCCACTGCCGCCGATGATTCGGCCTCGCTCAGATAGCCCACGGTTCAATCCGGGGCTCGTCAAAAAGAAGAAGAAGAAGGCGGGGAAAACGGCGAGCGGGAAAGACAGAGAAAAGCAGCGCGAGTACAACGCCGCGTACAGGGCGAAGAAGAGGGCGGAGAAGGCCGGGAAGCGCAAGTACACGAAGCGCGTCCACGAGCAGCCGGAGAAGGGCAACGGCGCGTGGATACTCGCTGATGGCGTCGATCCGCCGGAGTACACCATCGCATCCGCCGATGGCCCACCTGGGCATGTGAGCTTCGAGTTGAAAGCCGTGTTGCCGCATGAGCGGGCAATGGCGATCCTCCATATGCTCCAGCACGGGGAAGGGGCGGAAGAGTAAACGGGGGTTAGTCCATGCGTGGTGTCATCACGGACCTGACGGGTAAACGCTTCGGCAACTTGCTCGTTGTAGGGTACGCGCCCAAACAGGGCGCGGGTTCGTGGTGGCACTGTGCTTGTGATTGCGGCGCGAGCTGCGTGAAGGCCGGCAAAGACCTGACCAAGCGCACGCCGGCCGGATGGGTTCATTCCTGCGGCTGCCGGCCCGCGCTCACCAAGTCGATTTTCAAGCGCTTACGGGACCAAGGCGATCCACGCCTTAAGCAGTTGCACGTGGAACAGTACAAGCGCTGACAGGGGACGTACGGCGGCATGTCGATAGTCATCGACGACAACATACTCGCCATCTGGTACTCCACCCTTGGCGAGACCGAGGACTACCTGATGGCAATCAGCCGTCACGAGGGCGGCATCAAGTTCGTGTACCGCGTCCGCCACTACAACTCAGACGACATCGACCCGCTTGACGACAAAGACGACAAGACCTGGGCCGAGTTCGGAACCAACGATCCTGACGAGCAGAAGGCCATTGGCGCGGCGCGCGAGATGGTCAAGGGGCTGATAGGGCTCGCGGCCGGATTGGGCCGCGTGAGGCTCCCACACAAGATTTACGAGCTGGTACGCGGCGACGCCAGTGTCGAGGAGTTCGCGAAGAAACTCATGGCCGCCCCGTTCGCGCATACACAGAAGGTAACAAGGCAATGACCACCGACGAAGCCGCGATGCACCGAATCCTTGCGGAGAAAAAGATTCTCGATGCGCTGCACGAGCTGTCGCGCGTGACCGGCCTGGACATCGCGCGTGTCGAAGTGTTCCTCGTCGTCAAAGCCACAAAGGCCGACGATCCCAAACGGCACGCCGAAGCCGTGCGTGTCGAGCTGTGCGTATGAAGTTCTGCGACTGGTGCGGCGAGCGGCTGATGTGCGGGGAAGCGTGGCTCGTGCCGCTGATCGGCGATCCGAAAAAGAAATACGTGCTGTTCCACCGCGAATGTCAGATGCGTCAGTTCGTTGGCTCCGTGGCGCATCTGGAAGGCCGCTGTCAGTGCTATGTGGCCGGAGCGACCTGCACTGATCCCCCTGAAATGACACGCCGCGAGGCAGCGCGTGCTGCCGTCGCGGCGTGGGAGTTACGTCACTCCGTCAGTGGCCCGTTTCCAAGCCGGCCACATTGAAGATGCGGAGCAGGCAGGGGACGAGCAGCACGATCACGATGATGAGCACCGTGACCCACAGGTGCCACTTTTCCTTGTTGTCACGCCACGCGCGGATCACGAGCACCAACGCGATGATGACAAGGACGCATAAGAACCAGTGAACAAACATGAGACCTCCTAGTTAGGCTTCGACTGTTCAACGGTGGCAGGACAGGAGCCTCCCGCTGATCCCGCCGGATTCGGCGGCACGCCATCACAGCGACGTTTGCACGTCACTTCGCAGCGCTTCTCGCACGCGGCATCGCCTTGGCACTGCGCCTTGCAGCCGCGTTCACACTTCTCGTAGCAGCGATCCGGCGGGCATTCCTGCGGCGGCGGCGTATCTGGCTTGTCGCAGCACGGCACCTGCACGATGACGGGCGGCTGCGGCTGCGGAGCCGGTTCCGCGACTGGCGGCCGACATTCCGGGAGTCGTACTCCGCGCGCGGCTGCACGTCGGCCGGCCTTCGATGTGTTGAGCACTTCGCAACACGCCTGCGTCGCGCCTGCGGTGCAGTACGCGTTGGCTAACATGAAGTCGTAGCACTGTTCCGGCGTGAAGCCGAGGCCGAGAAAGCCCGCGCCACCTGCGCCCGATCCGCCGGCATTGGCCGCGAAGCCGCAACCGACAATCGCGAATGATCCCTGCGCCAGCCCCGGAGCCTGCCGGACCTGGTTCTCGTTGACGGTGAGCGCGTTGCCGCCGCTGTTGCTGCTGGCGTCTGAGCTGGCTTCGCCACCTGCGCCGCCGGTCGCGACTGCCTTGCCGCCCGTGGCAACACTCGCGGCCTTGGCGTCGCCGCCTTCGGCGTGACTGTTCGAGACCGCTGCGGCTTTTGCATCCGCTTCTGATTTCGCACCGGCCGCCGCGCCCGCGACCGCAACCGGCTGGTTGACAGTGACGGGGGCCGGTGCTGGCTTGTGCTTCGGCGGTGTCGTGGCGAGTGCCGACGCG
>Ga0157310_10000140_pt1 | contig 10022 bp, 4 predicted proteins | sample NitcycUS213509R2_FD_108384 | JGI IMG/M metagenome (GOLD analysis project Ga0157310, IMG submission 108384) | Soil microbial communities from Arlington Agricultural Research Station in Wisconsin, USA - Nitrogen cycling UWRJ-S213-509R-2 | ecosystem: Environmental > Terrestrial > Soil >...
AAGCGGGCGCGCTGTTTCTGCCGTTCCGCCTGGCACCCGACTTCACGTTCTCCAGCATCACGGTCTTCATCACCCGCGGCTTTCGCTTCAAGTCGTGGGATCTCGGCGTGCGCGTGCTGTTTCAAACGCCGTACAAGAACGCCGAAGGTGAGCGGGTCTGGCAGCTGAACCCGAGCATTCCGTTTCTGTATCGAAGTCGCGCGTTCCGCTTCGATACCGCGCTCGTGGTGCCGTTCGCATCGCGCGACTGGAAAGTCGGGCTGAGCGTGCCCGTGCGAGCCAGTCTGAATCTCAATCCCCACATTTTTTTCGGCCTCGAGAGCGGCCTCGTGAAGTCCAATTTCAACGACGCGCACGATCTCATGCTCCCGCTCGGCGCGCTGACCGGCTACACGGCGCTGTTCGGTAGCCGTGTGGTCGATTTCACTGGCGTGTTTTCCTGGGATCACTTCCTTTCGCCCAGCCCGCCGCCGGGGAACACCGCGTTCGATACCGCGACGTACCGCATCGGCTTCGGGGTCGTGCTGCACTCGCTGGTCCAGTGATTGGGAGCCCCATGAACAGGCATTGGTCGATCAAGTACTCGCTGCTGTTGCTGCTCATCGCGCTCTCGAGCCTGACGCGGCGGGCCGCTGCGGACGGGCCCAAAGAGCCGCCCACCAGCAGCACGACATCGCAGGCCGGGGTGCCGGTCATCGTGTTCAACCGAACGGTCACGGTGCTGCGCGCTCCGCTGCTGGGCGTGGCTCCGTCGGATCGCGCGCGCCATACGGAGGCACGGCTGACGGAGCTCTTTAGCCACCCCGGACCGATGAAGATCAGCGTGACCTCGACGCCCATGGCCAATGCCATTCTGGTGAACGGCGCGCTCGGGCTCGCGTTGACCGCGGGCGACGTCGACGTGCTGGAGGGAGAAACGCTGGAGCAAGCAACGGGTGCCGCGCGTTCGGCCGTCGAACTCGTCGCCACCGAAACCCGCGAAGCTCACGACCGCAACCGGCTCTGGCACGCGCTCGCGCGAAGCGGCATCGCGACGCTGCTGCTGGTCGTGGTGTTCGTAGTCGTGCTGCGCACCCGCACTTGGGTCGTGACGCACCTGACCCGACTCTTGGAAGGGAGCACGCAGCGCCTGACCGCGGCGCTTCCGGCGCTGTACGGCGCGCGGCTATTTGCCATTTCACGCTTGCTGGTACGCGCCGGCGCGACCTTCCTGCTCTTGCTCGCCTGCTACCGCTGGGTGAGCTTCGTCCTGGGTCAGTTTCCGTACACGCGCGTCTGGGGTGAGCAACTCGACGGCTACCTGATCGGCGTGATTCTCGGCATCGGAGGCGGCATCCTGCACGCGCTGCCGGACTTGCTGGTCGCGCTGTTGATCTTCGTGCTGGCGCGCGCGCTGCTCAGCGTCGTGGAACCCATCTTCGAAGGCATCGAGAAGCGCAACCTCCATGGTGGCTGGCTCGACGCGGACACTGCCAAGCCCACGCGCCGCATCTTTGCCATGGCGGTCTGGGCCTTTGCCGCGGTCATGGCCTACCCGTACCTGCCGGGCGCGAGCAGCGAAGCGTTCAAAGGCGTGAGTGTGCTGATCGGCTTGATGGTGACGCTCGGTGGCTCCAGCCTCTTCGGGCAAGCAGCGAGCGGCTTCATTTTGCTCTACTCGCGCACCTTGCGCATCGGTGAATTCGTGCGCGTGGGGGAGGACGAAGGCACCGTGACCGAGCTCGGCGTCTTCACGACGAAAATCGCCACCGGGCTGGGCGAGCAGCTCTCGATTCCCAACTCGTTGGTCCTCGGCACGGTCACGCGCAACTATTCGCGGCCCACGAAGGGATCCGGCTTCATGCTGCGGACCACGGTTACCATTGGCTACGACGCACCCTGGCGGCAAGTGCAGGCACTCTTGATCGACGCCGCGCGCCGCACCCCGGGCGTCTCGGCCGAGCTCGAGCCTCAGGTTTTTCAAACGGCCCTGTCCGACTTTTACATCGAGTATCAGCTGGTGTGCCTGGCGACTCAGACCGGCGCTAGATCGCGCGCCGAAGCCGTTGCCGCGCTCAACGCAAACGTCGTCGATACGTTCAACGAGTACGGCGTGCAAATCATGTCGCCCCACTACCTCGCAGATCCCGCGACGGCGAAGGTGGTGCCTCGGTCGGCATGGCACGCTCCCCCGGCAGCGCCCGAGAAGCCCAGCGACGACGAGCAGTCCGCGCCGGCCTGAGCGCGAGAGAGCTCCCGCGCTCGCAGGGCTGAGTGCTCAGAAAGTCATGACCGCGTCGAATGCTTTCTTCGGTTGATGATTGGTGTCGAAGAGGAGCGGGAAGTCTTTCCTGCCGGAGCTGAACTCGGACAGCCAAGTATTGTCGTCGGCGATGCCCCACAGCGTGACGCCGGTGATGACGTCCCGATGCCGGCGAAACAGGTCGAAGAACGCCTTGTAGCGATCGGCTTGCTGAGCCTTGAGCGCGTCGGTGAAAGTGGCCGCGGTGTAGAAGGTGCTCTGATCGTACGTGATGCCAGGGATGTACAGCGAGACGTCCAGTTCGGTCACTTGGACTTCGAGCCCCAGCGATGAGTAGAGCAAGATGGCCTTTTCCAGGTTCTCGACCGATTGATGATACGCCTGATTGTCGGTCTTCTTCGAAGGTTCGATATTGAGATGGCACTGCATGCCCACGCCGTGAACGGGGACGCCGTCGGCGAGCAAGCCCTTCAGCATGTTGTAGATCCCTTGCTGCTTGGCTGGGATGTAATCGTAGAAGTCGTTGTAGAACAGCTTGGCGTTCGGATCTGCGTCGTGCGCCGCGCGGAATGCTTCGCCGATGTAGCTCGGGCCGAGGATCTCGTACCAGCGGCTCTTCTTGTCGTCGGCGAGCGTGCCCGAGCGATAGCTGCCGTCGTCCATGATCGCTTCGTTCACGACGTCCCAGGCGTACAGCTTGCCTTGAAAGTGCTGCACTACGTTCTTGATGTGGTTTTTCATGCGCGCGAGCAGCACGTCTTTCGACACGGTGCCGCCCGAGCCGTTGCTGAATACCCAGGCCGGGTTCTGGTTGAACCAAACCAGGGTGTGACCGCGGACCTTCATGTTGTTGCTGCGCGCAAATTCAACGACCTTGTCGGCGGCCGCATAGCTGAAGCTGTTTTCACTCGGCTCGAGCGCGTCGAACTTCATGTCATTTTCGGAAGTGACGCTGTTGAAGTGGCTCTTCAAGAGCGGCGCGTGGGTCGTGTACGATTGCGCATCCACCGCCGCGCCGATCGAAAAGCAGCCTGCGTACTTGTCCTTCAAGTTGGTGGCCGAGGCGTTCATTCCGCCGCACGTCGCGTCGAGCGGGACGGCACCGCCCGCGCCCGCGCTGCCGCCGCTAGTCGCGCCTGCGCTTGCGGCGCCGGCTGCGTTCGTGCCGCCCGCGCCGAGCGCGCCGCCGGCCGCCGTACCCGCCGCGCCCGCCGCGTTCGGGCCGCCCGCGCCGCCGCCGACCACGGGCGGAGCGCCCGCGAGCGCGTTCATGCCGGCCGCACCGGGCGCGCCACTCGCTGCGCCACCGGCACTGACTACTCCCGCGCTTCCGCCAGCGCCAGACGGCCCTGCGCCGCTCGTTCCGCTGCCCGGTGCGGGGGAGGTTTGGTTGCTGCCGCAGGCACAGGCCAGGAGCATGACACTCGATGCGACCAGTCTTTTACCCATGATTCTACCGTTCGTTGAAGCACGCCAGGTCGCCATCGTCCATCGCTGTTCGCTGATTCCTGGGCGTTTCTCGTTACAATTTTCCGTCGGCAGGTGACACGGTAGGCGCTGGCCGCTCTCGGACTGGGGGGGCCGAATCGAGCACTTCACGCACGCGTCGAGCGAGCTGATCCACGGAGTACGGCTTGGCCAGGAACTCGATGTCGTCCTTGAGCACACCGTGGTGCACGATCACGTTTTCCGTGTAGCCCGAGACGAACAGCACTCTCATCGAGGGCACCAGCGAGGTGACTCGCTCCGAGAGCGCCCGTCCGTTCATGCCCGGCATCACCACATCGGTGACCAGCAAATCGGGCGCTGGGCGCAGTTCGGAGAGCGCGGCCAGCGCATGCGCTGGCGCGGGGAAGGCGTGCACCTGGTACCCAAAGCGTTCGAGCACGGTGGCGGCGAATGAACGCACGCGCTCGTCGTCCTCGACCAGGAGAATCGACTCCCCACCGCTGCGAGGGCTTTGCCGGGCGGGCAGGCGATCTTCTCGCTCGCTGGAGCTGACTCGAGGAAGGTAGATTTTGAAGGTCGTGCCGTGCTCGAACTCGGAGTACACCTCGATCCGACCGCCGTTCTGCTGGACCGCGCCGTAAACCATCGCCAGGCCCAGGCCCGTTCCTTTACCGGGCCCCTTGGTCGTGAAGAAAGGTTCGAACAGATGCGCGCGCGCGTCCTCGCTCATGCCCGTGCCGCTGTCGGAGACCGCCAGCAGTACATAGTCGCCGGAGTCGACGCCGGTGTGCGCTTCCAGGTAGCCCTCGTCGAGGCGGACATTGCGCGTCTCGATCGTCAATCTGCCGCCTTCCGGCATGGCGTCCCGCGCGTTGACGGCGAGGTTGAAGAGGATCTGCTCGACCTGACCCGGATCGAAGCGCACGAACCCCAAATTGGGCGAGCACGCGGTCCTGAACACCACGTCTTCGCCCAAGAGCCGCTGTACCATGCGTTCGACGCGCGCGATCACTTCGTTCAGGCTCAACACCTTGGGGGTGATGATTTGCTTCCGGGAAAAGGCCAGCAGTTGCTTGGTCAGCAGGCCTGCGGAGTCGGCTGCGTTCTCGGCGTCGGCCAGGTATTCGAGGGCTGGATGCGTTGCGCCCAGCTCTTGCCGCGTGAGTTCGATCCCGCCCAAGATCACGGTCAACAGGTTGTTGAAGTCGTGCGCGACTCCGCCGGCGAGGCGCCCGACCGATTCCATCTTTTGGGCGTGTAAGAGCTGGGCCTCGAGACGCTTCTGTTCGGTCACGTCGACGAGCGTCGCGACCATGTTGAGCAGCTGCCCGTTCGCGTCATTGATCGAGTGCGCGGAACAGCGCAGCTGCATGGCCGCCCCATCTCGGTGTTTGCCCGCCAATTCCCCGACCCAGGAGCCGTGCGCTCGCACGCTATCGAGAATTTGCGTTGCCTGCTGCGCGTCGGCTAATTCGAGCGGTGAGCGTCCGAGCACTTCCTCGCCCGAGGCGTAGCCCCAGAGTTTGATGAACGCCGGGTTCGCATACACGATTCGGCCGCTCGGGTCGCTCATGGCGATCGCGACCAGGGAGGTGGCGATCGCCTGATCCTTCAAGCGCAGCGCCTGTTCGACCCGCTTGCTCGCGGTGACGTCATTGAACGTGGCGAACACCTGTGCCAGTTGACCGCTCGCGTCACAAACGGCCTCGGCGACGATGGCGACGTCGAACGCCTCGCCGTTGCGCCGGTGGGCGACCGCTTCGGCATGCCAGGTCCCCTTGCGGAAAATCTCGGCGATTGCTTCCCCCGGGCCTTCGTTCGGCTCCCAGAACTCGAATAGCGAACGATCGAGCACGTTCTCGCCGCGTTCGAGCCCCCAAAAGCGCACGAACGCTTCGTTGGCAAAGGTCAGTCGACCGCTGGGATCGGCGATCGCGACGGCTCTGCCGCTGGAGCGGATCACCGTGTCCAGAATTCGCAGTTGTGCGCTGGCGTGGTGGCGGTCAGTCACGTCCTGCACGGCGCCGATCGTGCGCACGGGGTGCCTTTCGGGACCAATGCCTTCGAACAATGTCTTCGACCGCGTGAGCAGCCAGCGGAACCGGCCCTTTCGGTCGATGATTCGATGCTCGATGTCGAACGAGCCATCGCCGTCGGGACTGTGGGCACGCATGGCAGCTCGCATCACGCGCTCCACGTCATCCGGGTAACACTGAGCGACGATCGCACGCATGGTCACGACTTCATCGGGGGCGAAGCCATAGAACCTTCGCAGTTCGGGCGACCAATAGATGACGTCAGTCGCGTGATCGTGGTCGAAAATGCCAATGCTGCCGGCCCTCACGGCTTGCAGCAAGCGTTCGTCGTTCTCACTCATTGGCCATTCCGTCCGAGCCCCGCGATTTCCCGCGTTGGGCGGGGCGCCCGCGCCGATACGTTAGTCGCTCCAGCAGCGCTAGGTCTAGAACTTCAGGCGGCGTCGCGACACGGACCGAGAATCGAGTTCCGCTCGAGCGTGGAGGGCCGAGGGCGCGCGCGGGCGCCGTGTCTACATCCTGCGCACCAGGTTCACACTGGAGGTGCGAGGCGAGGCGCCCCATCCCGCGAGTGTGCAGCGGCTCGCTGAACGGCGCAAAGTCGCACATACTCTTGGCATGGCAAGCAGCCAGACGGGGCAACTCGTCGCTCGAGCCGAGCAACTGCTCGGACAGGTGAGGTCGCAGCCGCTTTCGGCAGTCGAAATCGCTGAACGCAGCGTCGAGCTCGCCGAGATCTTGCTCGGCCTACTCGAGCATTTCAAGACGCCGCGCGACGCGGAGCAGGCCCGGGTGCTGTCCGGCATGATGCGAGACCCGCGTGGCCAGGTGTTCACGACGCTGCTCGCCGATCGCGCCTATCGCTCGAGCTCGCGCAAACGCACGGTCGAACAAGTGCGGTATCTACTCGAAAGGTTGGGGCCGCCGGCATACCTGGGCGCATTCGACCGGCTGAGCTTGGCCGCGCTGCGGCGGCTCGGCACCTGGTTGCCGTCCCTGAGCGGCACCGCGATGCTGAACCACATCCGGCAAGAGACGACCGCCTTCATTTTGCCCGCCGCCGAAAGCGAACTCGAGCAGTATTTGGCCGAGCGTCGGCGCACCGGGATCCGTGTGAACGTCAACCACCTGGGTGAAGCGGTGTTGGGGGAGGCTGAGGCTGCTCGCCGAGTCGAGGGTTACGTCGAGCTGCTCGCCCGGCCGGGAATCGACACCATCAGCGTGAAGATTTCGTCGATTTTCAGCCAGCTACACGCGCTCTCGTTCGAGCACTCGGTGACGCGGATCGCCGAACGTCTGCGCACGATCTACCGCGCCGCGCTCGGCAATCTGCAGCGGGACCGCGAGCCGAAGCTGGTCACGCTCGACATGGAATCGTACCGCGATCTACCGCTCACCGTGAGCGCGTTTCAGCGCGTATTGGCTGAGCCCGAGTTCATGCCGCTGAAGGCGGGGCTCGTCCTGCAGGCCTATCTGCCAGACTCCGACGGCTTTCAGCTCCGGCTGATCGATTGGGCGAAAGAGCGCGTGCGTCAGGGCGGCAGTCCGATCCGCATTCGCGTCGTCAAAGGCGCGAACCTCGCCCTCGAGCGCGTCGATTCCGAGTTGCGCGGCTTTCCCTCGCCGATCTTCGACAGCAAGCCGGAGGTCGACGCCAACTTCAAACGCCTGGTGTTGCGCGCGCTGCAGCCGGAAAACGCGGCCTGCGCCGAGGTCGGTATCGCCAGTCACAACTTGTTCGACCTCTGTTTTGGCTTGATCGCCAGCGCCTCACTGGCAGCGACTCGGCACACTTGCCTCGAGCTCTTGGAAGGCATGTCGAACCCGCTCGTGCGCGCGCTGGCGGCAATTGGTGCGAAGGTAATGGTCTACGCGCCGATCGTCGCCGAGCACGAGCTGTCGAGCGCGATCGCCTATCTGACGCGGCGTTTGGACGAGAACACCTCTGCCCAGAATTATCTTGCGCACAGCTTTGCCATGCAATTGGACAGCGCCGAGTGGCAGGGCGAAAAGGCGCGCTTTCGCGGCGCGTGCTCACAGGCGAACGTGGTGTCGAGCGCCCCGCGTCGCACCCAAGATCGCAGTCGGCCAGCGCAGCCACTCGAGCTCGCAGCGCCGTTCCGGAACGAGCCGGACACTGACTTTGCCCTGGCCGCGAACCGCAGCTACGTGCAAGGCTGGCTGGAGCGGGTGGCGGCGGCGCGGTTCACTGTTTCCTCGAGCCTGGCCGATTCCGAAAACGGCACTGCGGGGCTGCTTTCGGGCTTCGATCCGTCTCGTCCCGGGCACGTTCCGTACTCGATTCACTTGGCTAGCCCCGAGCTCGTCGATCGCTGCCTAGCGCGCGCGGCTGACGCCCACGGACACGGCAAGTACGATCACGCTCGACGTCAAGAGTGGCTCAGTCGAGCGGCGCAAGCGTTGCGTGGCGCGCGCGGCGAGCTGATCGCGTTGATGGTCCTCGACGCGGGCAAGCGCGTCGAGGAGGCCGACATCGAGGTGTCGGAGGCGATCGATTTTGCGGAATACTACCTGCGCTGCCAGCGTGAAATCGCAGATGATTCGCGTATGACCGCGACGCCGCGTGGTGTCGTAGTCGTCACGCCGCCCTGGAACTTTCCCTTGGCGATCGGGCTAGGTGGGGTTTTTGCCGCGCTCGTCGCGGGTAACGCGGTCATTTTGAAGCCTGCGCTCGAGACTCCGCTCGTCGCCCAGCGGGCCTGCGAGCTCTTGTGGCAGGCCGGGATCCCCGAGTCGATGCTGCAATTCGTGGTCTGTGAGGACCGCATCGGCTCGCAATTGATCGTCGATCCGCGCACGAGCTGCGTCGTGCTGACCGGCGCAACCAGCACCGCGCGCTTGTTTCATCGTCTGCGCCCGGACCTGTACCTGCTCGCCGAGACGGGCGGCAAGAACGCGCTGATCGTGTCCGCGATGTCGGATCGCGAGCAAGCGATACAAGACATTTTGGCTTCTGCTTTCGGCCACGCGGGCCAAAAGTGCAGCGCACTCAGCCAGCTGATCCTGGAGCGTGAAGTGTACGAAGATCGCGGCTTCCGGCGTAGCCTCGAAGACGCCGCGCGTAGCCTCAAGGTGGGCTCCGCGTGGCAGCTGGATAGCTTCGTGACGCCGCTGATCCAACCGCCGTCCGATTTGCAGCGGCGGGCTCTGACCGAACTCGCGCCCTGCGAATCCTGGTTGCTGGAGCCCGAATGGGACGCTCACAACCCCCGGCTGGTGAGCCCAGGGATCAAGTTCGGCGTGGCCCCCGGTAGCCCGAGCCACCGCAGCGAGTTCTTTTGCCCGCTGCTGTCGGTGTTGCAGGCAGCGGACATCGGAGAAGCGATCCGCATCGCCAACGACACGGCCTATGGACTCACGGCCGGCCTGCACAGCTTGGATGAACGCGAGCAGGAGTACTTCATCGAGCATATGCAGGCGGGCAACCTGTACATCAATCGCAAGCTCACCGGCGCGATCGTGCGGCGACAACCGTTCGGAGGTTGGAAGGAATCGAGCTTTGGTCCTGGAGCAAAGGCGGGCGGCCCCAACTATGTTGCTCAGTTCGTCGAGCTGCGCGCGTCGCGGTCGGCGCCGTCGTGCGACGTTTCCACGGTCTTGCCGGCGCGCGTGGACGCCCTTCTGGAGCTTGCGGGCCGAGAGCTTTCGTCTGCGCCGCTGCGCTTCGCCGCGAGCGAGTTCGTCGCGGCGCACACCCGTTGGTTTGCGAGCGCTTACGACGAGAGCCAGCTGCGCGGGGAGGACAACCTCTTCGACTATCGTCCGCTTTCGGCTCTGCTCGTGATTGCCGATGCTGCAATGTCCAAGAACGATCTCGCGTTGATCGCGCTCGCAGCCATCGTCACTGAGTGTCCGTTGTTGCTCGTGAGCGTCGAAACCAGCCCGGCGCATGCGCTCGCGCTCGCGCTCGGCGCCACTTCGCTGGGGCCTTCGCTGAGCGAGGACGATCACGCGCTGTGCGCGGTGCTCGAGACGACGACGGCGGAGCGTGTCCGCTGCCGCGCGCCGCTGCCCGCCCGAGCGCTGACGATTGCGCGCGAGCGCGGCCTGCACGTGATCACCGCCGAGCCCAGCGTCAGCCGCTACGAATTGCTTCACGGCTTGCGCGAGCGAGCAGTCAGCGTCAGCTATCACCGCTACGGGCACCTCGGGCTACGCGGGCTCGGAGAGGTCAGCGGCGTGTAAACGCAGCGCGCGCAGGCGTTCGGCTCAAGTTGGCTACGCCGCAGAGGACGCGCAGCTACGGGTTGCCGCCCGCTGTCCCGCCGCTACCC
>Ga0157310_10000142_pt1 | contig 9997 bp, 13 predicted proteins | sample NitcycUS213509R2_FD_108384 | JGI IMG/M metagenome (GOLD analysis project Ga0157310, IMG submission 108384) | Soil microbial communities from Arlington Agricultural Research Station in Wisconsin, USA - Nitrogen cycling UWRJ-S213-509R-2 | ecosystem: Environmental > Terrestrial > Soil >...
CCGCGCCCCAGGAAAACCAAGCGCAAGCCCAAAGCCACAGCGCTTTGCTCTGCTCGCGCCGCGCCAGATAGCCCATGATCGCACCGCTAATCAGCGTGACCGCTGCAGACAGCGCAAGCCAAGGGAGCGGTACACCCATCACGCCATGCTATCTGTCTCCGCTCTCCGACGTGAATCCATTTTAAGTGGCCCGTTCAATCTCGCAGCTCTTCGGTGACTGCCTGCAGCAACTGGAGCGCGAGGGTTAGCTTACGGAAGAACGACTGGTCATGGGGCACGAACAAAAATCGGCGATGCTGAGACCAAAGTACTCTCAGCTGGGCGTCCAAGCGCCGAGCTTGCTCCACGGTCTCTTGTCTGACCGGGTTCCCGCCCTCGATAGATAAGCCGGCGACTGCTGCAGTCTCGAAGAATACCACTGCGTCATATCGCTCGAGCTCTACCGCGAGTGAGCTGTTCATGGTTCGAAAGTACTCGTCGCTGCCGTCGGGCCAGTAGGCAGCGCCATCAATCGTCCCACGATCGCACAGCAAGATGCGCTCCGGGTAGAGCGCTGCCTGAACATCTTCGAGGCCGCGTTGCACATGAAAGATCGCCCTCTGCGTGGAGCGCAGCGCGTCGGGCTGTGCAACACGCGGGAAGCCACCGCCGAAGAGGATCGTTGCCGACTCGGGCACGACCACGACCTGCTCGCCGAGCTCGCGCCGAAAGAGATCTGCAGCGGTGGTCTTCCCTCCGCCAGGTCCCCCGGTCAAAGCGATCCGACAGCGCGTTCTAATGACAGAGCTCATGGTTTATTCTTGAAACGAGAGGGATGAAGGCAAGCGAGGTCGAGCGGCCGGGGCGCGTGCATCGCGCGCGCCGCGACCGCTGGCGTCTCCCCTCACTTGTTCGAAACCGCGATCTTCTTGGGCTGAACTTCGGGCCTCTTGGGGATCGAAAGCGTCAGCACACCCTCCTTCAGCTCCGCTCGGATCTTGTCGGCATCGACGCCCTCCGGGAGCGTGAACGAAAGAGTAAAGCTGCCGTAGCTCCGCTCGTTGGTGTAGAAGGTGTCGCCCTTCTCGGATTTTTCTGACTCGCGCTTGCCCGAGATGCTGAGGCGATTCTGGGTCAGCTTGACGTCGAGGTCTGCGTCCTTGACTCCGGGAACGTCCGCGCGGAACACGAAGCCTTCTTTGGTCTCCTTTACCTCGAAGGCGGGTGAGAATACGACGCCCTCGAGAGCACCGAAGCTCGGTGCAAGCTCCGCGAACGGCTGCCAACGAAGCAACTCGCGCATGGCTCGGAACGGGTCCCAATCTCGAGCTGAATAGCGAGCCGGCACTAGCGGTTGATTTCCGTTGTCACGTTGAATTTCGATGTTCGACATTCGAATCCTCCTTCCTCCTCGCTGACGAGGAGTGCCTGCACATCAGCAAGCTTCGTTCCAAAGCGAGCTCGCACGGCCATTGGTGCGAATTCACTGAATTGGACGTCGTGATGCACACGTGAACCGTCGGTGTACGCAACCATTGCAGGCGAAGAGCAGCGATTCGCGAAGAACTTGCGTTTCGTACCTCCGGCCGAGGCCGAGCGGCGCTTGGCATACGCGATGCACCTAGTTGTGGAGGAGGCGATCATGAACGACATCTACCTGACATTCCCAGGCGGCAAGCGCATCGACGCAACCGTGGGGAAGCATCGCGTCGTGACGGATCAGACGCTCGCGCACGGCGGCGACGACAGCGCGCCTGAACCATTCGAGCTATTCCTCGCGTCGTTGGCCACCTGCGCCGGCCTTTATGTCATCAGCTTCTGCCAAGCGCGCGGGATCTCGACGGAGCAGCTCGAGCTCATTCAGCGCCATGAGCTGGACCCGAACGGGCACCTGAACCGTGTCGAGCTGCAGCTGCGTCTGCCGCGTGCGTTTCCCGAGAAGTACCGCTCTGCGCTGGTGCGCGCCGCCGAGGGCTGCAAGGTGCGGAAAACCTTGGCCTCGCCGCCGGAGGTCGTGGTGAGCGCCGTCATCGTGCCCGGTCACGATGACCTCGACCAACCAGCTGCTTCGACACCCTAGCTTCGAATCCGCTCTGGTTCCGACCATTCGAAAGGGGAATGTCAGATGACCATCCTCATTTGGCTGATCTTCGTGATTGGCATGTGTGTCGCCATAGGCAGGCTTTTGGATCTCTCCACGCTACGCGGAGGGAGGCATGAACGCGGCGCGCGTGAGCCCAGACCGGGCATACGCGGCTCCGGTCGAGGCACGGCGGGACGATGACCCCCAAAAGGCCGCATCCGTCAGCTCTCGGAAGCCCTCGACTTCCCACGTCTGGTCCGGCGCTTGCTAGCGGTTGGGATCATGAACACCTTCAAACACATTCTGGTCGCGACCGACTTCGGTGAAGCATCCGAGAGTGCACTCGACCTCGCGCTCGACCTCGCAGCTCGCTTCGATTCGGAGCTGACGCTCGTTCACATTTGGGAGTTTCCGAGCTACGACTACTTGGGCGGTGTGCCGAGGCCTGTCGACTACGCGGACCGAATCGGTGAAGCTGCGAAAGCGCGCATGGCGGGCACCGTCAGCGCAATCAATGCGCGTTGCTCAAACGTGAAATCGATCGTCAAGATGGGTCTCGCTTGGGCGGAGATCCTCAACGTCGTCGAAGAAACCAAGCCAGATTTGCTCGTCCTCGGCACCCATGGCCGTCATGGTTTCAAGCGAGCCATCCTCGGTAGCGTTGCGGAAAAGTTGGTGCGGTCGTCTCCTGTACCCGTATTGACCGTGCACGGCGGCAAGGAATCGAAGTGAAGTGCCAGGGGACCCAGCTCAGCTGCGCGGACGAGTGTCGACCATTTCTCGTCCCGGCGGGGCAATGCGTCAGTTTGCTGCTGATCCACGGAACGAACGACATGCAGGTTCCGCTCCCGCATAGTCAGGCACTTTTCGGGGCAGCACGAGGCAACGCAAGCCTGCTGACGATACGCGGGGCCGACCATGCGACGATGCCGGCGGACGCTACCGGGATCTTGCGAATGTCCGAGCGGCAGCTCGGGAGCGTCGAATGCTCGCTGCAGATTCTGCGCGCGACGCGCAAAGGTGGCGTCCCTTCGCAACCACGAAGCCGAGCGGCTACAAGCTCTGGCGCAAGGCTTGCGACGAGGCTGGCGTCACGAACCGTTCGCTGCACTCCGCCCGTCACACCTTCGTACGCTTCGTGGCGAAGCGAAATCGTCCGAGGGGGACGAGCTGTCGAACGTGGTGGAGACGCGTCGGGACTCTAAGACATCACCAGCAGTCCAGAAACGCGGCGACGAACTGGAGAAGCTGAAGCGCCGGGTTGAGATTTTTCAGCGCTCATGTCTGGAGCACAGCAGCAGCGCTGCGCCCCGCGCTAGCCGCAACGCGGCGTAACGCGCGCGTCAGGTTCTTGAGCACGCGCGCAAGGTTTCGCATCGTGTCGGCTTCGTCGTCGCCCCAGGCCCAAAAAGAGATCATCAATTGTGAACCGAGCTGTTGCCCGCCGGCCGCTGGCAGCGCCAAGTAACGGACCGGGATCTGCGTCGTGCCGACGGTGCCCCATTCAAACGCCGAATCGAACGCTGAAAGTTCGACATGAAGTTCGTTCTTCAACCACGCCGCGCAGTCGTCGTCAGTGTTTCGTTCGAGCTCGCGGAACAGCACCATGATTCGCCCACAACATTGGAGTGTTTTTGGAACGGTGATGTCTTCATTTTCGTGCGGGCCCGAAAATGCGCAATCATTCGACTCGAGCGACGACTTGGGGTGGTTCAGCTGCTCCAACAGCGCGTAAAAGGACTCCACCGCCGGAAAGCGACCCCAAGGTAAAAGGTCCTCGAGCGAGCTGCGGATCAGCGCCGGCGACGCGGTCAAGTCGTAGTACTGCGATTCCGGGTCTTCGATGGCTCCGAGCCAGGGGTGAGAACGTGGCTCCTCGAAAGGAACCCCTGCGTACTCACAGGTTTTCAATCCGGCGCGCTTTCGATCAATTCCTGGAGGTCGATCAGATCCTTGTTGGCAAGCTTCATCTTGGTGAATGCCGCCTCGAGCGGCTCGCCGATGATGGACTTATCGGCGCGCACGGCGACCTTGAGTTCGCGCAGCACCTTCCCGACTTCGGCCTCGGCGTCGCTCAGCTCTTGCTGGGCCACTTTGATCTTGTCGAGGATCGCCTGCTTGTTCATGAGCGGCGTCCGCCGCGGTGTATGGGCGCGCTCATTCGAACTTCAACGCCTCGAGCTCTCGGTTGAGTGCATCTTCGATGTCGCGCTTGTTTTCAGTGCGCTCACGGGTCAGAGCGGCTTGCTGAGCCAACTCGGTGCGGCGTTTGTCGTTCACGTCGGTGATCAGCGCGTGCAGGGCCTCGCGCTTGCTCGCAACCTCTCCCGGTTTCACTTCGACGTGCAGCAGAAATTCGTTACCATGCTCTTCGCTGGTGACCCCTTGACCCTTGCCGGCGTCGAACAGCTCGCGCCAGCGCGTCTCGGGGCACTTGTTCAATCGAAACGTGACGCGCCCGAACGCATCGCCGCCGTTGGCGCGCGCGCTGCCGTGAATGGCGCGCAGCAGTTTGATCTCCTCATTCACGCGGCACTTGTCGCTTCAGTTTCCGGCGGGGCCGATTTGCTCAAGCAATACAGGCAGCGCGTCGCAACCTGCCGCATGCGGGCATGGCAATGCGGGCATTGTCGTCGTGTGGGCTCGGGCTCGGGCTGAATCAGCAACATGAGTGCCTGCCACGAGGCTTGCAGTGTCTCGACCCGGCTGCCGACGCTTTCGGTCTCGCCCTTTGCTGAGAGGCCCGTCACTCGAAGGGTCATTTCGGCGATCGCTCCGCGCAGCTTGTTCCGCTCGTGCTCGCCATGTTCGCTCTGGTCCATGTTCACCTTTGGGGAGCCGGCATCGACTCCGCTGTTTGGTTGAATGCGCGCAACCGGGCGAGTGACTGCTCGCCGTGCCGCGTGCGACCGCCTTGTGCGGGTGAGTTCGTTTTCGAGCCGCGGCGCTGATTGCTCGCAGACCCAAGCATTCACCCTACGCCCCGCTGACCTAAAGGTCAAAAGGCTTCTTGCCGACGACTTTGGCGCATCGTCCCACGGTCCATCGGCATCGGCATCGGCATCGGCATCGGCGTGGTGTCGCGGTTTTGGGCATTGCGCGCGTGACAATCGTGGTTACGGTCTCCCAGGCGGAGTTCGCGACTGAAATCCAAGGTGTATGCGTCCGCGCGATTTCGCGCGTGGCATGCCTCGGAAACCGAGCGCGCGCCTCGAACAACAGCCCCCAGGGCTAGATAAGTGGGTCTCCATGACGGCAAAACAGGTCTTCTATTCGGCAGATGCGCGACAACTCATGCTCGCGGGCGTCGACGCACTCGCCAATGTCGTCAAAGTGACGCTCGGCCCGCGTGGTCGGAATGTCTTGATCGAGAAGAGCTACGGCGCGCCGACGATCACCAAGGATGGCGTGACGGTCGCCAAAGAGATTGAGCTTTCCGATCGGTTCGAGAATATGGGCGCCCAGATGGTGCGTGAAGTTGCAAGCAAGACCAGTGACGTCGCGGGCGACGGGACGACCACGGCCACGGTACTCGCGCAGGCGATTTATCGAGAGGGCTTGCGCTTGGTGGCGGCCGGTAACAGCTCCGGCCAGATCAAACTCGGAATCGACAAGGCGGTCGAGTGCGTGGCTCTGTCGTTGAAGCAGATGGCCATCCCCAGCAAAGACCCGCAGAAGATCGCTCAGATCGGGACCATCAGCGCCAATGGGGACCGCGAAATCGGCGCCAAGCTGGCCGAAGCCATGGAGCGGGTCGGCCAGGAGGGAGTCATCACGGTCGAAGAAAGCAAAACCGCGGACACCACGCTCGAGGTGGTCGAAGGCATGCAGTTCGATCGGGGCTATTCATCCCCGTACTTCGTGACCGATCCCCAGCGGATGGAAGCCGTTTTCGAGGACGCATACGTGCTCGTGAGTGAAAAGAAGATCTCCAACATGGCCGATCTCGTGCCGGTGCTCGAAGCGATCGCGAAGGAGCAGAAAGCTCTGGTCATCATCGCCGACGACATCGAGGGCGAGGCGCTGGCAACGCTGGTGGTCAATCGGCTGCGCGGTACCCTCAATTGCGCGGCGGTGAAGGCGCCGGGCTATGGGGATCGCCGCAAGGAAGTGTTGCGTGACATCGCGGTTCTGACCGGCGCACAGACCGTGAGCGAGGAGCTCGGAATCAAGCTGGAGAATCTGACGCTCAAAGATCTCGGGCGCGCCAAGCGCATCATCCTGGACAAGGACAGCACGACCATCGTCGAGGGCGCTGGTGCCAAGGAAAAAATCAAAGGGCGAATCGAGCAGATCCGCGCTCAACTCGAAAGCACCGAGAGCGACTACGACAAGGAAAAGATCCAGGAACGCCTGGCCAAGTTGGTCGGCGGTGTGGCCATCATCAAGGTCGGCGCGGCCAGCGAGCTCGAGATGAACGAAAAGAAGGCGCGCGTCGAAGACGCCTTGCACGCCACGCGAGCGGCGGTGCAGGAAGGAATCGTGCCGGGCGGAGGTGTCGCGCTGCTCCGCGCGCAAGCCGCGCTCGATGCGCTGAAGCTGAACGACGAACAGCGCTTCGGGGTGGAGATCATTCGCCGCGCGATCGAAGAACCGCTGCGCCAAATCGCCGCCAACGCGGGCGTGGAAGGTTCGATCGTCGTCAATCGCGTCAAGGCCGGCCAGGGTGACTTCGGGTACAACGCAGCGACCGACGAGTATGGCGCCCTATTTGCGATGGGCGTGATCGATCCGGTCAAGGTCGTACGCGCCGCGCTGCAAAACGCAGCGAGCGTCGCTGGTCTGATGCTGGCAACCGACTGCATGATCGCCGATCACACGCCCGGTGCGGCTTTGCCGTAAGCTTCCGCGGCGCCGTATCCCCTGAACCGGGCACCGAGCGGAGGCGCGGCAAGCGGGTGCCCGGCAGGCGGAGTCGTTGATCAGTGCCGGAACAGTGTGCTCCCGATCAACGCACCTGCCGCAAAATACGTTCCCGTGCTCGACGCCGGTAGGATATCGAACGTGGCGTCGTAGGTGTAAGGAACGAGCTCGGCAGAATGCACCGCGTGTGCAGTGTCGAGCTTGCTCCCGGCAAGCAGATCACCGAACGTTCGACCATCAGCGGTGGGGTGCGCGGGGGAGATCTCGAGCACACGACCGTCTTCGAGCACCACGCGCACGACGCGATGACGAGCGACCGACGTGTGCTCGACCTCGAGCAATGGGACGACCACGATCGCGTTGCGATCCACGCTGTACACGAGATCGCCCACGCGCAGCGATGCCATCGAGCGTTCACCGTCCGGCGTGGCGATCGGCGTTTCCGGCGACGCGCAGATGGGACACATTCCCCCTCCCCATTGCCAAATGCCGTCCGTGCACGTGATTGTTCGCATGCAGTCGGGGCCGCATGACGCGCCTGGCGAGCTGCACGGCGTACCGGAGTTCGGCATGAGCGCCGGACAGCCAACTGAGGGGGACGCGCAGAACAGTTGGGGAGGATCGATGATCTGGCAGAGTGGGTAAGGCGAGCCCCTGCTGCACGCGCTGCACCAGCAGCGCGAACCGTCGTCGTACCAACAAGAGAGCGTGATGTCCGAGCAGGGTTGGGGCTGTGCTTGGGGCGTTGACGGACAGGCTGCTGGCAGAGGCGGCGCGTCGCAGGTCGTCATCGTGACTTGCCAGGTGCTGTCCTTGCACACTGCTTCCGTGCGACATTGCGGACGCGGATCACTTCCGTAGGTGCATTCCGCCATCCCGTTCGCGGCGGCGTAGGGCGGAGTGCATGGGGTGCCATTGACCGGTGGTACCGCAGGACAGGGGCCGCTGCTCGAACCGCCGCTACCGGCGTCGCCTCCGACGCCAGCCGAAGCACCAGCGGCGCCAGCCGAAGCACCAGCGGCGCCACCGAAGGCACCAGCGGCGCCGCCGCCCGAGCCTCCCGCCCCGCCAGTGCCGCCGCCCGTGTTCCCTCCGGCTGCCCCGGAGCCAGTGGAGTTTCCTCCGCAAGCGACGATGAGCCCAAGCAGGCTGAACGTGACGGCCCAGCTCAGGCTGCGACGTGATGCGCTGAACGTCATGCGCAACAGTGAAGCACGGCACGCGCCGCTAAGCTCGGTCGAGGATTGCCCACGAGCGGTCCGCGCTCTAGGTCCCCCTGTTCATGCGCACATATTTCGGCAGATTCGGCCCTGCGCTGGGCCTGCCACGCCCGGGCTGGGGAAACATATCACCAGCGTCGCGTCGGAGCAGAAGGGGCTTGGGCAATCGCGGTTGACGCCGGTGCACAGCCCGAGCCTGGCTGACGACAGCTATTCGGGCAGGCTTGCGACCACCTGTTGCTTGAACGTCGCATGACAGTTCGTGCAGGCGCGCAGGGTCTTCGCCACGGCTGACAGCAGTGCGGGACTGTCTCGGTTGCTCGCGGCGGCCACGATTTCGTCTGCGGTGTGGTGGAAGGCGAGAGCCTGCTCGGTGAAACCGGGCGCGCCTGCTCCCATGTGCGCGCACATTCGCCCCATCGTCTCGGAAAAGCCCATGCGCTTTGCAGCTTCCGCACTTTTATCGAAATCACCAACTGCAGCGGCAGCGATCACTTCTTGCACGGCCTGCAGATGCTCGCGCATGTTTTCCTTCTGGTGTTGCGCCATCATTGGCAACAACGGCACCGGGCGGCGTCGATCGAGTTCATCAAGAGCCTCGCTCGCGGTCTGTTTCGCCTCCGCGGAACGCACGGGCTCATCAGGATTCGTGGTCGGCTTTTCTTCCGCTCTGCAGCCAAAGCAGAGCACGATCGCCAACGGCAATGCCCGGTTTTTCATGGCTCCGTCTCCAAAGTTAGAACGGCGGCCGTCAGGACCTTTAGCGCATCCAGCAGCGGCTGTCGTTTCGATGCTGGAATCGCGTCGACGATCCTCGTGAACCTGTGAAGGCTCGCCGCTTGAATGTTGGCGGCCAAGCGTTGCCCGCTAGGTGTCAGTTGAATACGGCGTGAGCGAGCATCGTCGGGGGCAGGGGCTTGTTTGATTCGCCCGTCAGCCTCGAGGCGGGAACAGAGTCGCTGAACACTGCTGCGGTCTAGGCCGAGTAACTCTGCCAATTCGTGTTGGAAGGTGCTCAGCCCGTCCAGCTCGCGCTCGAGGAGCACCATCAGGGCGTGGGCGACGGACGGGCTCATGGGCTGACCGCAAGGGGTCTGCTTCGTGACAAGCAGCCCGAAGCTGCGAACGAACGCCTGAATCGAAGCCTGAAGGTTTCGCGCCATGTCCGCTCTCTTGCTCACGCCGAATGTGTATCTCCAGATAGTTGCGCGTGCAACCATGTTGTTGCATGCGCAACTATCTGCGTGGCCGCCACGCGGCGCGTTGCCCGGAAATCGGGCCACGGACTGTGCCAGATTGCTTGTGCCAAGCCGGATCCCCTGATCGAAGCGTCCGCCTTCGGCCTGCACTGACAAGCAATACTGCAGCATGTCGTCGGGCGGACCGTCCGGCACCGCGCCTTCGGCGAATTGTCAGCAAACGACGTGCACGGACTGCGCGTGCCTGAAGGTCGATTCCGCATGCACTTGTAGCGTGAACAACGAACATCTGCTCGTGTCGTGCCAGAGGGCGTGACATCGCGAATCGTGACCGCCTGGTAGTGAGCAGACAGGGCAGCCCACCGAATTTGCCATTCCAACCGCCGACACCTCACTGCGGCGTACAGCTCACCGCGCCGTCGCCCTGGAGCCAGAAAGCGTTCTCGACCCACTCAGTGCGATCGATACAGCCAAGGCTCTTGCCGGGGGCGAACGCGCCGTCGTCCCAAAGGCCACACCTGCCATCGGGGCGGCAACAGCCGGTCAACGTGCTCTGGTCGACGCAATCGTCGAAGCCGCATTCAACGACGGGGCCGGACGGGCAGGTGGCGTCGAGCGCTCCCGGTTGATCGAAAGGTTGGCACACGGGATCG